>Ga0233426_10000512_pt1 | contig 41088 bp, 39 predicted proteins | sample SI_118_April2016_6_FD_179875 | JGI IMG/M metagenome (GOLD analysis project Ga0233426, IMG submission 179875) | Seawater microbial communities from Saanich Inlet, British Columbia, Canada - SI_118_April2016_10_MG | ecosystem: Environmental > Aquatic > Marine > Inlet | place: Canada: British... | reverse complement strand
CCTTCAGACCCCACCGTTAGCCAGTGACGCCCTTGCCATTCAGATTATCTTCCCCTTAGTCGGGGTGATAAGGCATCTTTCAGCCTATCGGGTTTGCCAGCTTCGCTGGGCAAACAAAAAAGGTTGCTCATAGCAACCTTATATTCATCATAATAAACTAATTCAATTATAATTATTGTTCAAGTAAAAATGCATCCGACTGCTCAACTTCATATTTTTTATGTAGTTTTGCTGCTAATACACCTTTGCGATGTGCAAGCGCTGCTTGTAATTTTTTAGCTGCACTAGCGATAGCAGAATATAACTCTTTACCTGATGCTCGTACGGAGATTTCACTACCTTCATAGTGAGTAGAAACTTCTAATTGTTGTTGGTGTGGTTCAACGGTAATAATTGAGCTGATGCTCATAAGGCTAGGATAATGTTTAGCAATTTTTTTAAACTTGTTTTCAATTGACTGCTTAATACCTTCAGTAATTTCAACATGGTGACCAGAAATATTTATTTTCATAACGTTACCTTTTACTAAGAGAAAAATTGTCTTCAACTAATATACTCGGGGTAATACGAATAAAAAACAATGGTAATTAAGTAAAAAAAACGAAAAAAATTGTAACCACATTGAAATATAAATAAATTATTTTTTCAACATTGATTTAAGATCAGCAAAAGGATTATAGGTTGCTGTATCTTGATTCGTGTCTCCTGCAATAGTTTCAGTTTTATACTTAGCATGGTCTGTATATTTAGCATGTTCGTTATCGTGACAATAGATGCACAACAACTCCCAGTTACTACCATCGTTAGGATTATTAGTATGGTCGTGATCAACATGATGCACGGTAAGCTCCATGAGGTTTGAATACACAAACTCACGAGCACAGCGGCCACACACCCAAGGAAATAATTTTAAGGCACGATCACGATAGCCTTTTTCTTTTGATTTATAATTAAGACTTGCGCCTAAAGTATCTGAAGACATAATTAATTAACACGATAATGAATATGTCTCATTGTAAAATGATGCTTGGCTATGTTCAAGACTATTTAACTTCTACAGTGTATTCATTATCTTGCATCATACTTTCAATAGCAGCGTCTTACAGTGGTATTAAGTATTCTATGTTATCGAATGTATTGATTGGATAAGGGGCTTAGCATTATTGAAATACTTTTTCAGCCCAACGCGCTAAACCAACCGTTACACTGCCAAAGTGATCACCGACAATTAATGGAGTATTAGGCATTTGTTCACGTAAGAATTGGTTCAATACAGGTGACTTTGCAGAACCTCCGGTTACAAAAATTACGTCAGGTTTGCAATTGGCTTGTACAACACATTCACTCATTAAATGAGCTATCTGTTTTAATTGAGCTGTGCTTGAAGCTAACATTAATGAACGATTAACTTCAACTTCTAGATTATCAGCTAAATCATGAAGCATTATTTGCTGGGATTCCTCTTGTGTTAGCCCTATTTTTGCTTGCTCTGCACCATTTACTAACCGATGACTTAATTTTTGTTGATGTACTTTTAACAAACGAGAAAATATCTCAGGTTCTTTAGCATCACGTTGCAATGTTTGTAGGAAACGATAATTTGCTTGGCTATAAAAATTAGTCTGCTCATTAATATTATTAATCGATATCGCTTGATTAAAGCTATTAACAGGCATAGGTTTGCCCGTTTTCAAATTACCGTTCATGCCTAAGCTTGGCATTATTCCTTTTAACGCTAATTGAATGTCAAAATCATTACCACCAATTCTAACACCGGTGTGTGCAAGTAAATGTGCTTCTCTTGATGTACTAATTTTGAGTTTTGGTCCCATTAATAACATTGAGCAATCAGTTGTTCCACCGCCAATATCAACAACAAGTACTTTCGTTTCTTCTTCTAAACTTGCTTCATATTCAAAACCCGCAGCAACAGGCTCGTATTGAAATTCAACGTTTTTAAAGCCGACTCTTTTAGCAGCATTGGTTAAAATATTTAATGCTTGTCGATTGCTCTCTTCGCCTTTTAGCCCTTGGAAGTTTATTGGCCTACCAATAACAGTTTGTGTTATTTCTTTTTGCTGTTTTTCCTCAGCGAGTGTTTTGATATTGCTCATCATCGCTGCAACAATATCTTCAAACAAATTAATTTGGCTATCAACTAATCCACTTGCTCCTAAGAAAGACTTAGGCGATTTAATATAATACCCCTCTTCAGGATCTTCCAAATATAATTCTAAAGCGGCTTGACCAAAAGACAGTTCGGTTGGAATACCGTCAAGCCTAAGTTCTCGTAATACGTTTTGACCTTTTTGCAAAGGTAACGCGCGTTGCTGTTTGAAAAGAGATTGTTGCTCTTCATTTAATTGTTGACATAACCAATGCGAAATAATGTCTCTGCTCGGCGCATATAGCGTTGATGAAATATACTTACCATGCTCACCTAAAGATAATATCTTCGGCTGGCCATTATCCATTACTGCGACAGCACAATTTGATGTGCCGTAATCAAAACCAATCATTGTCTAGTTATACCACTGAGTGTAAAAAACGACGCGTAGCATACTGGGCACGCACTTATTTTTCAACTTATTAATAGTTTCCACTCAACCATTTTTCGAAACATCTTGTATTCGATATGTATCACCATAGTTTAAAATGAGCTCATCACTAATTGATTTATATTTTTCACAAAAAATAGCGTCATTTTAATCTCGTTATTTTAACAATCAAAATATGTTCACTAAAACTGCCCATCAAAACTGCATAACGTAAATTTGGCAATAAAAAAGCCAAATACTGCTATTTGGCTTTTTAGTTCTAAAGTACTTTTACTTTATGATTTTATCGCTTAGTAGCAACTTGTTTAGTTACTTCTATTTCAGCGGTAATACGACGATTTTGCTTATGTGCAGCCGCATTGTCTTCAGTATTAATTAAACGATCTTCCCCGTAGCCCATAGCAACTAAACGGCTCGGCTGAATTGAAAATTTATTAACAAGTACGTTAACAATTGATTGTGCACGTTTTTGAGAAATTCTTTGATTGTAATCACGAGACCCTGATTTTGAAGTATGTCCTTCAATGATGAGTGATGTATGAGGATAAAGCGTTAAAAACTCAGCAACGTCTTTAATTTCATCAAGATACTCTGGGTTTACGATTGATGAATTATTGTCAAAGTTAACAAGTAAATTCATACGTACTTTTTCATCACTAAAAATAGTACAGCCGTTTTGATCAACTTTATCTGTCATCGGTGTATTAGAACAATTATCTTTATTGTCTAAAACGCCATCTTTGTCTGAATCACTTTCAACTACGGCAACAGGTTTAGCAGCCATAGGCGTTGTTGCAACAGGTGCTTCTTTTTGGCTTACTGGTTCAGCTTTTTTAGTTCTACGTGGCTTAGCACTTTCACCAAAAAAGTAAACAAAACCAATTTTAGCGCTCGTATCTTTATAGTAATCTAAAAGCTGGTAATGCGCTTTAGCTTAAAAATAAACAGCAGATTTTTCACTCAAGTAGTGACGGTAACCTAAACCTAGGTCTACAGATGCTTCAGTTTCTACGATATCTAAATAGTCTAAACCACCCACAACATAAAAATTTTGCTGAGTAGGAAATATTAGTAATTCAGCTGCTGCTGATGAGCTATTTGGTGCATTAAAACCGTTATTCTCATTGACTAAATTAATTTTACTATAAGAAAGTCTAAATTCTGTAGATTCAGTCATGCGATAGCCTAACTCTCCACCAAACCCGCTACCGTGATCTATATTAGAGAGAGGGTTTGAAGTTGATAATCTATCATTGTCTGTGTTCATACGTAATAAATGACCACCAACGTATGCTTTTCCAACTAAATCTTGAGCTTTAGGTTGTTCGTTAGCAAAAGCGCTAGTGAAGAAAAAAGATGAGCTAATGATTAATGCACTAACTTTAATAATGTTTTTCATGAGTGTATTCCCTTATTATGAAGTTTTCACTTCTACAATCTATTACTCTTTTATAACAAAACAGTAACAAGTATAAATTTTCGGCGTATTATACAGACGAATGAAAATATATAATACAAAGAATGCATTATTTAATGTCATTAGACCTTCGAAACAAATATATAGAAAAAATATGCACATAAAGTAATATTATGTTTTAGATAACATGAAAATAAATCCTATTTGTTTATAATACTTTTAGATTACTACTCTATTTAATAAGGATATGAAATGCCTATCTCTCGTTCTCGTAACAATCAGCATAAAGTGTACATTCCGTCATATGCCCGTACTAACCAATATTTAATGGTTAAATTTCCACTTACGGATGAATTAATTAACTTACACAGTAAATTAATGGATAGAACAAGTGAACAACCTTACCAAAAGTTATATCAACATTTAGCTGATAGTTTTTTCGATGTAAATAATAAGTTAGACATTGAAAGTGGTCAATTTATTGCCAACGAAAAGTTTTCTCGTATCCGTTATAGTCCGGAAAAGTTAACGGTACAGACGGAACAAGAAATCTTATTTATGTATAGCCCGCGCAATCATTACAGCCAGAATGCATACATTAATGGTAAAAAACGAATTAGAGGGATTACGTTAATATTTCTTGCTAATGGTGACAATGTTCGTCAAACATCAGCAGAATTTCACAAAAATGTTCTCTTGGCTTTAAATGAGTTTATTGATATTCATCAAATTAATAAATCAACCGTAAGAGTATGTGATCACCAACATTTAACTTACGATTTATTTTCGAAAGATAAAGGCGTTACAGGTACACAGACCCATAAGTTACGTACCTTAAAAAATCGCTATGCGGCTGATGACTTTATCCTCCCAGAAAAAAGAGATGTTCTTACCTATGCGGTAGCAGATTTACCTATTAACCGTCGCATTAAAGAGTTACTCAATATTGATAAATCAAAAGACCAGCCATATCAACCTTTGTACGATTTAATCAGTCATGCGTTTATTGAATCTGCACACAAGCAGCATTTGCTAGAGGGTGCTATTTTGGCTAATGGTTTAACACCTATTGTAAGAAGTCGTTTGGAAGAAAAACACAAGGCTGCTGGTGACTTACAAAAATTAAGCTTTAATCCGTTTGAACCTAATAATACTTTCACTATTCACTGTGATGGTAATTTCTTAGTTGATTCAATAAAATTTGTAATCATTGCCACTAAAGATCATAAAACGAGCCAAGGGCACGGTAAATTTCTCAACCTCGTTGAGCAAGCTTTGCGTTCAACGGCCGAAAAATTGGGTTACGATAATTCAAAAGAAGAATTGGTTATTCGTTTACATCAACACATTGGTTATGACCTTTAAGTAAACTTAATAGAATTCAGAATATTCAAGTTTGTCGCATAATAATTATATGCGGCAAACTTATCATTTAGATTACGGAAATGATAAAATCTTTACGTTATTTATTTGTAGAGAATATTCGTGGTATTAAAACAGAACCTTCATCCCAATAATCGTCACAATAACGGTTATGATTTTTTAGCACTTTGCCAATCAACACCTACGCTAAAACCCTACGTGCATACCAATAAATATCAGAATTTATCTATCGACTTTTCTGACGCTAATGCGGTAAAAGCACTTAATCAGGCTTTATTAAAATATCATTATTACGTAAACCAATGGGATATTCCCCAAGGTTATTTGTGCCCCCCTATTCCAGGTAGAGTTGACTATATTCATTACCTTGCTGATTTGTTGTCACAAACACTCTCTGCACCGTCGGTGAAAAATCAAATATCAGTACTTGATATTGGTACAGGCGCAAGTTGTATTTACCCGATTTTAGGCCAACGCGAATATCAGTGGCGTTTTACTTGTAGTGATATAGACCCTATTGCAATTAAAGTTGCGCAGCAAAATGTATCCTCTGACAAACGTCTCAAAAAATCAATAACCTGTAAATTACAAACAGAATCAACACAAGTCTTTAGCGGCATAGTTCAATCAGATGACCGTTATGAACTAACAATGTGTAATCCACCTTTTCATCGTTCATTAGCTGAGGCAACAAAAGGGTCTTTACGGAAAGTCAAAAATTTAGCAGCAAATAAGAAAGATACGAAAACCCCATTAAGTAACGAAAAAACAGTACCACTAAATTTTGGCGGACAAAATGCAGAATTATGGTGCCCTGGTGGAGAAGTCTCTTTTATCAACAACATGATAAAAGAAAGTAAAGGTTACCAAAATCAAGTGTTATGGTTCACCTGTTTAGTGTCTAAAAAAGATCATATAAGTCAGCTAAAGCTCACACTTAAAAAATCTAATGCCAAGCAAGTGAAAGTCGTTAATATGGCACAAGGACAGAAAATTAGTCGTTTTATTGCGTGGAGTTATTTAGATGAAGAACAACAAAAGCATTGGTTTGATTAAGCGTATATTTCTATATGAAAAAATTAAGTAACCGTTTGCAACAAATTGACAGTATGATCATCGCTGATTATCAAAGTATATGGGATTGTTGTTGTGACCACGGTTTGTTGGGCTTAACCCTATTAAAAAGAAAAGCGGCGAATACCATTCATTTTGTCGATATTGTTCCTTCATTAACTTTCCAGCTTGAATCATTATTACAACAACACTTTAGCGATGATGACTTCGCACAACGCTGGCAAGTTCATTGTTTAGATATCCTAAAGTTACCGCTAACAGCTCAAAATAAACAACTGTTCATCATTGCCGGTGTCGGTGGCGAGTTGCTTATTAGGTTCATTGAAAGCTTAATAAGTAAAGCCTATGAAATTTCTCTAACGGGTAAATTAAATGAAATAGAATTTATCCTTTGTCCAGTCCATTACAATTATCAAGTGAGACAAACATTAATAAAGCATAACTGTACGTTAGTCAGCGAATATATTGTCACTGATAACAAACGTTTTTATGAAGTTATTCATATAAAAAAGAAATTCTCTGAATCAACAAATGTAGATAACCCACTAAAGATAATATCTCCGGTGGGCGATATGATGTGGGATCTAAAGATGAAATCACATCAGCAATATTTAGCAGAAACAATCAGTCATTATCAAAGGATGTTACTTTCGACTAAAGATAATGAAAAAGTGAAAATTAATGAGATTATTAATCAATATTCAGCCATTAGCTTAAAGCCCTGATTAGTATTAATTTAAGCTAACGTTATCTAAACGTTAATTATCTCAATCAAACGTTCTCTTCCTTAAATTCAATGTTGTTCATAGCATCGAGTACGTAAGAAAATTGCATAAAAAAATCCGAATTCTACAAAAGAATTCGGATTTTCACATAACTAGAAGCTAGTTTGAGTGCTCTTAAAAATCTCTTAATTGATCCGCATTACTGCGCAAGCAGACCTTTAATAAAAGAGTAAGAAACTGTTTTAACTTAAACAGTACCTTTTTCCATTTGGTTAAGTTCAATCGATTTAAACAATGCAGTAAAGTTACCTTCACCAAAACCTTGGTCGTCTACACGTTGGATCATTTCTATAAAGATAGGTCCAAAAATGTTTTTAGTGAAAATTTGTAATAAGTACGAATTTTCTTTTTGGCTATCAACAAGTATTTGGTGGTCTTGAATGCGCTTGTGATCTTCTTTAACCCAAGGGATACGTTTAAATACGTCATCATAATACTCAGGTACAATATCAAGCGTATCAATAATATCTTTGTCCAACTTATCCAAAGAGCCAACTAAATCATCACTGATAAATGCTAAATGCTGAACACCTGGGCCATTGTACTCATCTAAATATTCATCGATTTGGTTGTTTTTCTTACCTTTACCTTCATTAATCGGTAAACAGAAAGTGCCACAAGGTGATGCTAACGCATAAGAAATCAATGCTGTTTTCTCACCTTTGATATCGAAGTAACGAACATCTGTAAAACCAAAGATATCTTTATAGAAATTAGCCCAATGTTCCATCGTACCTTGATGAACATTATTCGTTAAATGGTCTACACGTAAAAAACCTTTATCTTCGTTAATAACTGGAGCGTCAATTGGCTCAAAGTCATCTTCATAAATAGAACCTGGATTTGTTGTTGACGCTGCAAATTTTTCGATGAAATAAATTAAGCTGTCACCAATACCAAAAATCGCCGGATATGGTAGTTTGTTTTCTTCATTAGCAGCAGATTTAGCGCCACGCTTAATTGCTTCTTCAAAAGCAAAATTAGCATCATCTACACGCCAGCCCATTGAACAAATAGCAGGACCATGACTTTTAGCAAATTCTTTTGAAAAACCCGCTTTTTCATTATTTAATAAAAAGTGAATATCATTTTGGTTAAAGTAATCGATATCACGACCTTTAAACGTTTTCGTTTTTGAAAAGCCAAAACCATAAAATGCGTTTTCCATAAAATCTGAATCGGGTGTTGCATATTCAGTAAATTCGATACCGCGAAGGTTTAGTGGGTTTGTTACGTCAGTCATATTTATCTCTGTTACATAGTCAATGGAAGTATTATTACTAGGTTTAAGGAGAAGGGAAAGCGACAAGGAAATCTAACCAAAGTATGAGCCGTAACAGAAAATGTACGTGAATTGTGATGAGAATTTATTCGATACGAAGACAAGCCATATAAAGCCTACAGAACACATGTAAAGTTATAGTTACACGGAGGATTTAAAGGAATAATTCCAAGGTTTTAAGCAAATTACAGGCATAAAAAAAGGTACGTTATACGTACCTTTTTATTGAGAGCTTATCGATTAACTAGGACGATTTGAGCGTTCTTGATTCTTGCGAGGACGATCACTTGTTGGAGTTGATTCAACTGTCTTTACATCTGAAACTGTAATTTCTAATGATTGACGACGAATCTTAACACGCTTTAATTGCTCAAATGACTTGTCAGGCATGCCTTTTGGTAACTGAACATAAGTATGCTTGTCGTGTAAGTTAATTGCGCCGATGTAGCTGCTGTCTAATGAAATTTCATTAGCGATTGCACCAACGATGTCTCCAGGACGAGCTCCATGTTCTTTACCGACTTCTAGACGGTATGTCTGCCAATCAACATCAGTACGATTAACTTTAACTTTACGAGGAGCACGTTCGCCACCGCGCTCAGCGCCGCGTTCATTTCTGCCACCACGACTTTCGTTACGACCGCCACGACTTTCGTTACGACCACCGCGATCTCCACGGTCACTTCTACTATCGCTACGTTCACGAGTTTCGCGACGAGGTTTTGGATCTTCTTTCGGCTGTAATGGTTGATTTAATTGTTTTTGGAACAATAAAGCTGCTGCTAAATCAGTCATAGAAAGCTCTGATTCGTTCGCCATAGCTTCAACAATTTCACGCATGTTGGCTAAATCTTTATCTGCAACAACAGTCGCCATTTCAACACGAGTACGTTCTATACGTTTTTTACCAATTTCTTCAATGTTTGGTAATTCGTAAGTATTAATAACACCTGAAGTCAAACGCTCGTAATGACGTAAAGAGTACATTTCACGTGGACGTACAAATGCAATTGACATGCCTTCACGACCAGCACGGCCTGTACGACCTATACGGTGAACATAAGCTTCGTTGTCACCAGGTAAATCATAGTTAACAACTAAAGAAATACGTGGAATATCTAGACCACGAGCAACAACGTCTGTAGCAACTAATATAGAAGACTTACCAGATTTCATTTGCTCAATACAACGTTCACGTTGTGCTTGGTTCATGTCGCCGTTTAAAGCTAACGCAGGGTAACCAGCACGTTCTAGTTGCTCAGCAACTTCAACTGTGTCGCTACGAGTACGAACGAAAACGATCATCGCATCATAATCAACGATTTCAGCTATACGTTCTAAAGCAGTGATTTTACGAATGCCGCTAACTTTCCAAGCAAACTGTGAGATATTTGCTTTTGCTTGTTTAACTGCAGCAATTTTAATATGTTCAGGATCTTTTAAGAAACGGTTAGCAATTTTACGAATGGCTGGTGGCATAGTTGCCGAGAACAATGCCATTTGTGTAGTTTCTGGTAAGTGATCAAGTATCCATTGAATATCTTCTAAGAAACCCATGTTAAGCATTTCATCAGCTTCATCGAGTACACAAAAAGATAAGCTACCTAATTTAAGGCTCTTACGACGTAAGTGGTCCATTAAACGACCAGGTGTACCAACAACTACTTGAGCGCCACGCTCTAATTGTTGAAATTGTGGTTGGTATGATTGACCACCGTATAAAGTAGCAACACGTAAACCTTTCATGTTTTTACCGAAGCTTTCAATCGCTTCTGCAACTTGCATTGCTAATTCACGTGTAGGTGCTAATACCATTAACTGTGGTTTTTTCAACGAAACATCAATTTTAGCAAGAGCAGGTAAACCAAAGGCAGCAGTTTTACCAGTACCTGTTTGTGCTTCACCTAATACATCTTTACCGGCTAATAATGGAGGAATAGTTTTTGCTTGAATGTCAGTTGAATTTTCAAAGCCGATAGATTTTACAGCAGATAATAAAGTTTCAGGCAAGCCTAAAGAGTCAAAGCTCACAGGAGCATCGTTAGAAGTAGTCATAAATTTTGTCTTCTCTTATGGCGGAATAGGTTAAAAGTAACCAAGTCATCCCGCATATATATACGAGGAAACCACCAGGAAGACTTAAGGCACGTTCACTGAAGAACATAGGGCTAATAATGAAATATCAGCTAAGAAGTCTATTGGGCGGAAAACCCCACTCATTTCGCATTGAACGGTAGTGATATTTTCTAAATCAGAATCACCGTTAGCGAGGCGCGCATTATACATAGATTTTTACATCACGCAAGTAATAGATGACGAAATCGTATAAAAAACATTCAAAACGGTCGATTAAATTGAATGAACTCAACTTCTCTAGAAAATTGAGTTCAGGTAGGTATTAAATAGGTTGACTATAATCACATTAACTATCGATTTCAAACCCTCCTTTAACATTACTTACTTTCAATCCGCCAGAGCCACTATCAATGATTTTCAAACCACCGGCGTCTTCAATATCTATATCGCCAGAACCGTCATCAAGTGTGATAATCCCCGTAACTTGCTTTACGGTTAAATCACCAGACCCGTCATTTATATCTGCGTTACCGCCTACGCCGCGCGCAAAAATACTGCCTGAGCCGTCTTCTATTAATAGATCGCCTGCAATATCATTAAGGTTAATTTCACCAGAACCATCATCAATAGCAACATTGCCCGTTACATTACTTAGCGTTATCTTTCCAGAGCCGTCTATAATATTTACATCATTTCTCACCTCTGAAATGGACAAACTTCCTGAACCGTCCGTCAGGTTTATAGCCCCCTTAATATTGGTTATATCTATTTCGCCAGAGCCGTCATTAATTTTTAACATCATTTTAGTGGGTACTGTTATCACTAAATCGATATGAGGTGAATTCCCCACCCACATGCCTGAGCTATTCGATTTGGCCACCAAAAAAGCGGTTGTCCCTGAGTCTGACAAATCAAACTCATAATCACTACTTGATTTATTACTGGTATAAATGTCTGCGGAAACAATAATATCCACGGCTTGATCAGAACCTTGAATAATCAAACCGCCCGCACCAGCTTCTATATCCAGTGTTTTTAAGGCACTTGCCGATAATGTTAATTCTTTTTTAAGATGAATATCAGCTTTTCCAGTAGAGGCAACAACTATACAACCACTTAAAAGAGACATAGTAGCAAGAGCGAGTGAAGCTTTAGTTAACGTTTGTAAGATTGTTTTTCGAGTAGACATGACATTATTTCCTATTATTTTTATCGTAAAAGTTAATTATGTTAACCAAGTATCGAGCCAATAATTTATTACTTAAAATTCAATTACTTGAAATAAGTAATTATTGATTTTATTACAAAAGCACTATTATTTAACATATATGACTATATAGTTGTCTTTCATAAACATAATTTTATAAAATTCCAGCAGTCAATATGTTAAAAGTAAAAAGCATTCCCGAATAGGGAATGCTTTTCAAAAATTGCTTTAGCCGGAATAAACGAAAATTACTTTTTAGAGTTTAATTATTCGTCAGGCCCATTTAGTAAATCAGAAAAAAGTGATAGTTTATTCAAGACGAGCCCATGAATCGATTTACGAGGGAAACGTCCTGTTTTACTCAATACACCTGCAGATTCTCCCATCAATAATTCCAAGGCTTGGTCTATGTCTTCAACGGCATAAATTGCAAATTGGTTATTTTTAACTGCTTCTATAACATCATCTGCTAACATCAAGTTATTCACATTAGTGCGAGGAATAATAACCCCTTGCTTTCCGGTTAAGCCTTCGTCTTTACACAAACGATAAAAACCTTCAATTTTCTCATTAACACCACCAATAGATTGAACACCACCGTGTTGGTTAATTGACCCAGTAATAGCTAGGCTTTGATCTATAGGTAATAATGAAATAGCTGAAATAAGTGCACAAAGTTCAGCCATCGAAGCACTATCACCATCAATATGCCCATAAGATTGTTCAATCGCTAGATTAGCAGAAATTGACACAGGAAAACCTTGCCCGTATTTATGCCCTAAATACCCAGTGAGTAAAAGCACGCCCTTAGAATGAATAGATTTACCTAAATCAACTTCACGTTCAATATCGGTAACGCCTTCACTACCCGCATAAACCGTTGCAGTAATACGCGCTGGTGTACCAAAAACACTATCACCTATTTCTAAAACAGTTAATCCGTTTACTTTGCCTATGTGCTGTCCATCAATATCAATAAGTACTTGTTTTTCTTTTATTTCACCCAACCAAGCTTCACTCATGCGGCCGGTTCTTCGTTGTTTAGCCGCTAATGCCAAGGTTACGAAGTTCGCCGTTAACTCACCTTCACTCCCATCTTTATTCCATAGGTAAAAAGCTTCATCAAGTAAATCGTTAACTTGTACAATGTTAGCTGAAATTTTATGCTGATGCTCTGCACGCCTTAACGCATAGCGCACTAACTCAAGCACCGCTTCGTCGCTAACATGTGGGTATTTATTCTTATATGCGCGCTGACGAATTAAGTGTGCATAGTCATTTAGATTTTCTTCATTACTGTCAAGGTACTGGTCGAAATCCGCTAAAACGCGAAATAGCTCTGTAAATTCTTGATCATAATCTTGAAGCATATAATAAATTTCAGGATCCCCCAGTAAGATAACTTTAACTTTTAATGGGATTTTTTCTGGCTGAAGACTAAATGAACCCGGCTGACTATATTCTGAGTGAGGACTTTCAATGGTAATTTCTTGCGACTTAAGTGCTAATTTCAAACGCGCCCAAACAAGTGGTTGATTCAATAATTTTTCAGCATCTAAAATTAAATAGCCCCCATTCGCTTTGTGCAATGCCCCCGCTCTTATTAGCCGATAACTGGTATAAGTACTACCTTGAAAACTTGCAAAATCAACGTGTCCAAATAGGTTCTGAAAAGTAGGGTTTTGTTCATAAATAACCGGTGCACCAGCATTAGCTTCTTGTGAAACAAGTAGGTTAGGTAAAAACTGCTCAACCATCAACTTCCGGGCATCTTTCTCATTTCTACTTTCTGTGTTTTCATCAACGAGAATTTCTAAAACTGTGTCAACGATATGTGCCTTTACTTTTGATAAATATTTTAAAACGCCAATGTTACTTGCAAACTCATGTTCTAGCTCTTTTAGAAAAGGACGAATTGCATGTTCAGTTGTCTCATTCTTTAATTTGCGTAATTTGTCTGAAGAAATTCGTTTCCACTGTGGTAATTCAATCAACTTTTCAGAAAGAAAGTTTTCTAATTTCTCTAATAGCACATAAAAATCAGCGCGTTTCCCTTCATCTAAACTTGCAAATTCCTTATCATCTAATGGCTTACCATCTACTAAAGGTGAAAAATTTAATTCTCCTGCTTCCTCATAAAGCAAAACATTATCTTGCAATGCACTTTCTTCAACTTCAGCAATAGCTCGATCATATTTTTTATTAAATTCTCTATCTACCGCCGCTTTTTGACGCTGGTAGCTTGGGTTATCGAATATTTCAGGAAATAAATCTAAAAGTTCATCAATAAAAGTATTAATACGTGCAAGTAGTTGCTTACCTTCACCAGCACTTACATATAAATTATGTGGCGCATGAACATCATCAAAATTATTAATATAACACCATTCAAATGGTGTGTTTTCATTGCTCGCGGTCACAGATAACATTTGTTTTATAAGTGTTTGTCGTCCAGTACCATGCTCACCCATCGCGAAAATATTAAAACCAAGGGCATCCATCGACAAACCAAATTCAAGTGCTTCTTTAGCACGAGCATGGCCAATAAAAATTTGTTCTACATCAGGAGTCACCTCAGAATGAGAAAATTGTTCAGCAGATAACTGAGCGGTTAATTGCTCAACTGATAAACGAGTTGCTGATGACGTTGATGTAACGGATGAAGGCATGCAATATCTCACTGATAACGCTCAAAAAACAAGCAGGTAATAATAAAAAGCTTTAATATCGCCAGTTTACTCTCATTTGAAATAATTAGTAAAATTTAAGTCAACTGCTTTATCTAAAATCATGGCGTAAAAGGTAACCGAATAAAGTTACTACCGCCACACGAAAAGCAGTCTGTTACGTCAGAGGCATGACTATAAGTTATTTTTTTATGACAATTTTGGCACTCTAAAAATCCAAATCCTATGAAGTCACCACTTTGATATTCTCCTCGATGTTTAGCGTCATCATCAAATTCTCACCACTCAACTTGTGACTTGTCTGTAATGGCTTGCATATTATTCCAGAATGATTCATTTAACAGGCCCAAATAAAGAGAGTCTTTAACATGTATTTCATTTTGTTGTATGAACTCACTGATATCAAAACGTAAGTTATCAACAAACTGCTTAACTTTATCTTCAGGTAATTTTTCTGCGGCGTGAAGATATAATTTACTTTGCGCGACCTTTTCAACAATATCAGTAATTTCATGCTGGTTAACATCCTCAGCCCATGTCACTAATGCTTGATAAAGATCTTTAAAGACACTATTTTTTGATTTCATAACGCACTCCTTGACAAGTTATTAGTAAAGTATAGGTATAATTCAATTTATAAAAAAATTAATCATATAAAACTTGTCGAAACTAACTCATCTCTGAAACAGTATCTTGAAGTGGGACAGGTATATAAGGTATTCTATCGCCATTATTTATATTCGTTCATGATCGCGGTCAATTTCTATCGACAAGCTAATGAACCCACATTCTAAGTGTTTGAGAAATCTTTAATGGAATCCATTTACAATCCCCAAGCTATCGAAGCGCAAGTTCAAGAATTTTGGACTGAAAACAAAACTTTTAAAGCAGAAGAAAAGCCCGGTCAAGAAAAATTCTACTGTCTTGCTATGTTCCCTTACCCAAGTGGACGTTTACATATGGGACACGTGCGTAACTATAGTTTAGGCGACGTTATTTCTCGTTATCAACGCTTGCAAGGTAAGAATGTTATGCAACCTATGGGTTGGGATGCATTTGGTTTACCTGCGGAAAACGCAGCGATAAAAAATAAAACAGCACCCGCAAAATGGACCTATGAAAATATTGATTACATGCGTAACCAATTAAAGTCATTAGGTTTTGCTTACGACTGGAGCCGTGAATTAGCCACTTGTAAAAAAGACTATTATAAGTGGGAACAATGGTTCTTCACGCAGCTTTATGAAAAAGGTCTAGTTTACAAAAAAAATGCTACGGTGAATTGGGATCCTGTTGACCAAACAGTCTTAGCCAATGAACAAGTAATAGACGGACGCGGTTGGCGATCTGGCGCAATTGTTGAACGTAAAGAAATTCCGCAGTGGTTTATTAAGATCACTGATTACGCTGAAGAATTATTAACTGATTTAGACCAACTCACTGAGTGGCCTGAACAAGTTAAAACCATGCAGCGGAATTGGATTGGTCTTAGCGAAGGCGTTGAAATGACTTTCCAAGTAGAAGGTACAAATGAAAGTTTTGATATCTACACTACCCGCCCAGATACATTAATGGGGGTAACTTACGTTGCCCTTGCTGCTCAACATCCGCTTGCTTTAGCTGCTGCGAAAAACAACAGTTTATTAAGTGACTTTATAGCAGAATGTAAAACCAATAAATCTACCGAAGCTGATATGGCGACGATGGAGAAAAAAGGTGCTGATACTGGCCTTAAAGCTATTCACCCATTAACAGGAGAAATTGTTCCTGTTTGGGCGGCAAACTTTGTATTAATGGATTACGGCTCAGGCGCAGTAATGTCTGTACCTGGACACGATCAACGTGACTATGAATTTGCTACTAAATATGGTTTAGAAATTAAACAAGTTATTGCAGGCTCAGACGATGACGATATAGCTACAGCCGCAATCACTGAGAAAGGTAAACTTATCAATTCTGGAGAGTTTGATGGTTTAAATTTCAAAAAAGCATTTAAAGCTATCGCTTACAAATTATCAACTGAAGATAAAGGTAAAATAAAAGTAAATTACCGTTTACGTGACTGGGGCGTTTCACGCCAACGTTATTGGGGCACACCAATTCCAATGGTGCACTTAGCCAACGGAGAGTCTGCCGCTGTACCACTTGACCAACTTCCGGTGGAGCTACCTGAAGATGTGATAATGAATGGTGTAACTTCTCCTATCAAAGACAACCCAGAGTGGGCTAAAACAACTCACAATGGTGAAGAAGCTTTCCGTGAAACAGATACCTTCGATACTTTTATGGAATCGTCTTGGTATTACGCGCGCTATTGTTCACCAAACGACGATACACAAATGCTTGATCCTGAAAAAGCTAATTACTGGCTTCCAGTTGATCAATACATTGGTGGTATTGAGCACGCTATTTTACATTTACTCTATGCACGATTTTTCCATAAATTATTACGTGACGCTGGTTTAGTAAAATGTGATGAACCGTTCAAAAAGTTATTATGTCAAGGTATGGTATTAGCCGACACTTATTATCGAGAAGCAGAAAATGGTGCCCAAGACTGGGTATCTCCAGCAGATGTTGACGTTGAACGCGACGAAAAAGGTAATGTTATCGCGGCTGTAAGTAAGCTTGATGGCCAACCAGTAATTTCTGCTGGTATGAGTAAAATGTCAAAGTCAAAAAATAACGGCATAGACCCTCAAGAAGTTATCGGTAAATATGGTGCAGACACTGTACGTTTATTTATTATGTTTACCTCACCACCAGAGCAAACCCTAGAATGGTCTGACTCAGGCGTTGAAGGTGCACATCGCTTCTTGAAACGTGTTTGGAAACTCGCTTTTGACTTTAGTGAACTAGTTAAAGAACACGGGACAGTCCCAGCGTTAACAGAATTAACATTAAATGCTTCACAGAAAACATTACGTCGTGAATTGCATAAAACTATTGCTAAAGTAAGTGATGATATTGGGCGTAGAAATACATTCAATACGGCTATTGCTTCAATAATGGAATTAATGAACCATTTATCAAAAGCGCAGTTAGAGAGCGCTGAAGATAGAGCCGTAATGCAAGAGGCTGTTCGTGCTGTAATTATCATGCTTACACCTATTACTCCTCACATGTGTCATGAAATATGGAAAACATTAGGTGACGCGAATAGTAATAACGCATCAATTGAAGAGGCATCTTGGCCAATAGTTGACGAGAGTGCTTTAGTAGAAGATGAGAAGTTAATCATTGTTCAAGTCAACGGTAAAGTACGTGCAAAAATTACCGTATCAGCAACAGCAAGCAAAGAAGAAGTAGAAGCATTAGGTTTGAGCGATGAAACAGTTGCCCGCTTTACGAATGAAAAAACCGTGCGTAAAGTTATTTACATACCGGGTAAGCTTTTAAACATTGTTGCCAACTAATATTCTAAAGGGCCTAAAATGAGCTACATGCAAAGATCACAAACAAAATACAAAGCATATTCAGTTATTGCTGTAATAGCTTTCTTAACCTTGTTTATATCAAGCTGTGGCTTTCATTTGCGAGGAGACTATTTAATGTCTCCCCAATTGAAAACCTTACATCTAAGCTCCGCAGATAAATTTGGTGAATTAACACGCCAAGTCAAACAACACTTGAGTATAAATAGTATCAAGTTAGTGCCTAATGCCACAAAAGATATTCCTCAATTACGACTCTTAAAAGATAGTTTAAATCGTCGCACGCTATCCGTTTTCCCAAATGGGCAAGTAGCAGAATACGAATTAATTTATTCGGTTCGTTATCAACTGGCCATTTCTGCTGACGATATACGTTCGTTCGAATTTGAGCTTAACCGCGATTATCAAGATGATCCCAATGTTGCTTTAGCTAAAAGTCGCGAACTCGATTTAATGCTCAGTGAAATGCGTAAAGAAGCCGCGAATAAAATTTTACGTGACCTGTCTACGATAATAATCTAATGCGTATCTATCATAACCAATTAACTCAATCGCTCAATCAAGGCTTTAAGCCTGTGTGGTTAATTTTTGGTGATGAACCTTGGCAAAAAAACGACAGCCTAAATATCATAAAACAACATTGTGAGCAGCAAGGTTTCAGTGAGATTATTCGTTTTAGTGCCGATGATAAGTTTGATTGGAATTTATTAGTCGAAGAATATCAAGCGATGAGTTTATTTGCCGCTCAACGCATTATTGAAATAGAACTGGTAACAGGTAAATTAGCTGAAACAGGTAGTAAAATATTACTTAAACTCAGTGAAAATTTTCACGCTGACGTTCAACTTATCTTTCATGGTCCTAAAATTGATGCCTCAGGCCAAAAACGCAAATGGTTTAAAACCTTAGAAAAACTGGGTTGTTTTTTACCACTTTATGATATCGAAGGTCGTCAGCTTCAACAGTGGTTAAATCAGCAAATAAAACAGCAAAAATTAAATGTTCATCAAGATGTTCTCCCACTGATGATAGAGTTATTTGAAGGAAACTTACCGGCTTTAGAGCAAGAGTTACAAAAATTTTCATTGTTGTTTGGCTCTCAACTAATATCTTGTGAAGATGCAGAAAAATTACTCATCAAACAGGCTAAGTTTACTTCTTTTCAAGTCGTTGATACTTTACTCAGTGGTAACCTCATTAAATGTATTAGTATGCTGGATCAGCTGCAACACGAAGGTGCAGCCATCGGGCAACTTCTTTGGGTGATTCATAAAGAGATTGCGCAACTGTCAGCAATGTTAGAACAGCTTGAACAAGGTGAGAGTATTAACAATCTTTATAAAAAATATCGTATATGGGATAAAAAGAAACCCCTCTACCAACACGCACTGAATAATATTACTCGCGATAATATTAGCCAAGCTCAAGCGCGTTTAGCGCAGACAGACTTGATCAGTAAAACCAGTAGTGATTTTAACCCATTTATATTATTAGCGGATGTTTGTATCAGTCTATATCATGGTCAAACCACAAAAAAATTCAATTTAGATTATGAGTTCGGATAAGCCAATACAAACAACTAAGAAAAACATCGTGATTATGGGGGGCACTTTTGACCCTATTCATAATGGTCATATAGAAACAGCCAGAGAAACAGCGATATGGCTTAATGTAGATAAACTGTTTCTATTACCCGCACATATTCCCCCTCATAAAAACTCAACCACAGCGAATGCTTTACACCGCGAGACTATGGTAAGAATAGTTTGTCAACAGAATCCTTTATTTCAACTCGACAATCGTGAGTTAAAGCGCCAAAGCTCTTCATATACAGTGACAAGTTTACAAGAAATTAAGCAAGAACAACCTGATAGTACAATATTTTTCATCATAGGTATGGACTCACTACTTAACTTTACGACTTGGCATCAGTGTAAAAAAATTCTAACGCTTTGTCATATTGTTGTGAACATTCGCCCTGGCTATGAATTAAATGAAATTAATATGGCTACCAAACAATTATTACAAACGCATCAAATCCAAGATCTCAAAGAAATAAAACAACAAGAGACAGGGAAAATTATTTTCCATCAAAACCAGTCGCTTAATATTTCTTCAAGTGAAATTCGTCAGCATTTATTGGAGAATAAATACAATAATAAGCAATTACCGAAATGCATACATAACTATATTATTCAAGAAAATCTCTATCAAGAATAACTTCATAGTTACGCGCAGAAAAAATAATGATATTATAGCGCATTACTTTTTAGACTAAGAGAAATTCCCTTGCAAGTTGAAGCGTTAAAAGCATTTGTTATTGAAAAGCTAGAAGAAATTAAAGGTCGTGACATTACGATTTTAGACATTGGTAAAAAATCAGGTTTTGCTGATTATATGGTTGTCTGTTCAGGTAACTCAAATCGTCATGTTAAATCTATTGCACAATCGGTTGCTATCGAATGTCGCGCTGCAGGTATTGAACCATTAGGTATTGAAGGTAATGACGTTGGAGAATGGGCTTTAGTTGATTTAAGCAGCATAATTGTTCACGTAATGACAGACGAAATTCGTGACCTTTATCAACTAGAAGAACTTTGGAACTAAACTGATAGTGAAAGTTAACTAAACTATTATGCGACTTACCTTATATGCTGTTGGCAATAAAATGCCAGCATGGGTTACCCAAGGATTTAACGAATATTGTCGCCGATTTCCTCGCGATATGTCGTTTCATTTAGTAGAAATTCCACCGGGTAAGCGCGGTAAAAATGCTGATATAGCTCGTATTCTAGAAAAAGAAGGCGAATTATTATTAAGTGCAATCCCCAAAGGTAATCGAATAGTTACGCTTGAAGTGGAAGGCAAACCTTGGACAACACCACAACTGGCTCAACAACTAGAGCGTTGGCAACTAGACAGTCGAGATGTAGCCCTATTGATAGGCGGGCCTGAAGGTTTAGCACCATCTTGTATCAATGCATCTGAACAAAAGTGGTCTTTATCTCCACTCACTTTACCGCACCCTATGGTTCGTATTGTTGTGGCTGAAAGTTTATATCGAGCTTGGAGCATCAATAATAACCATCCTTATCACCGAGAATAGCTATGACAGAGAGTAACCTTGGCATCGAATAAACGTATTGCTATTCGTAATCATTCAGCAGAGGCCAATCTATTTGCCCGCAGAACTTTCATTGCATTTATCGGTGTTCTGGTATTATTGTTAATTTTATTTAGCAATATTTACGATTTAGAAATTAACTCTTACGAAAAATATCAAACACGCTCTAATTCCAATCGAATAAAACTTCTACCCGTAGCACCAAACCGTGGACTTATTTACGACCGAAATGGTGTTTTACTGGCTGAAAATAAACCGGTTTATTCTTTAGAGATAATTGCTGAACAAACAACTGAATTAGAAAAACATATTATTGAAGTGAGTAATTTACTCGATATCAGTGAAGATAAGCAAAAAAAATTATTTAAAGCACTCAAAAGTAAACGACGATTTAAACCAATAGAGCTCCACTCCAGATTAAGCGCACAACAAGTCGCACTCTTTTCAGTGAATCAACATCGCTTCCCTGGATTTTTTATTGATGCTCGTCTCAAGCGTTATTATCCCTTTGGTGACTTAACTACTCACTCGCTTGGTTATGTTGCTCGTATCAACAGTAAAGATTCAATTCGTCTAGCCGAGGAAAATTTATCTGAAGACTATGCTGCAACACGTAATATAGGAAAACTCGGCTTAGAAAAGTATTATGAAGATTTATTACATGGCACGATTGGCCACCAAGAAGTAGAAATAAATAGCCAAGGTCGAGTGATCAGAACACTCGATTACGCTCCGCCTATTTCCGGTCAAAACTTAACCATAAGCATAGACGTTGAATTGCAAATGATCGCCAAACGCGCACTAGCCGGCAAGCGTGGGGCAGTAGTAGCAATGGATCCTCGTTCAGGTGAAATATTGGCAATGTATTCAAATCCTAGTTACGACGGTAACTTATTTGTGCATGGTATTAGCAGTAAAAATTATAAAAAATTGCTTAACCCAAAAAATGATAGACCATTACTTAATCGCAGTGTTCAAGGCTATCCTCCAGCTTCAACGGTTAAACCATTACTTGGCTTGACGGGTTTGGAAGCTGGCGTTATTACCCAAGAATCCCGTTATTATGATCCCGGTTGGTATCAACTAGAAGGTCTTGAACGCAAACACAGAGATTGGTGGGCACCAGGCCATGGCTGGGTAAATCTAAATGACGCGATAGAACATTCATGTAACGTTTTTTTTTATAATTTAGCGGTTAGGCTCGACATTGATAATATCTCTAACATGATGGAAAAGTTTGGGTTTGGTGATTTGACCGGTGTTGATATTTGGGAAGACAAACGCGCTATTTTACCGGGAAGAGAGGCCAAGCGTAGTCGATATAATCAACCTTGGTATACAGGAGACACGATTAACGTTGGCATTGGCCAAGGATTATGGACAGTAACTCCTTTACAATTAGCACAAGCTATCTCTATTTTAGCCAATAAAGGGCAGAAAAAAACACCGCACTTTTTGCGGTCCACAGCAAAAGCAGTTGATATAAAGCCCTTAAATGAGGAGGGTTCCCCAGAAGCTAAAATAGCTTCTGAAAATAAAAGCATAAATATCGTGACGAAAATGGTCAATGAGAACGTCGAATTTGAAGATAAACAACCCATTGTTTTAAAAGACTATAAGAATTGGAATATAGTCCTTGATGCAATGCATAATGCTGCTCAAAAAAAATACCCCGCTTTTCAAGGCGCTCGATATGACGCAGCAGGTAAATCAGGTACAGCTCAGCTAATATCAAAAAAACAAGATGAAGAATATGATGCAAAAGCGATTAAAGAAAAACAACGAAATAATGCAATGTTTGTTGCTTTTGCACCTTATGAAAATCCAGAAATAGTGGTTTCTGTTGTTGTTGAAAATGTATTAGAAGGTGGCGGAGGGTTTAACGCTGCGCCAGTTGCTCGACAGGTTTTGGATCAATATTTTGGTGACAGAGAAATAGTTAGTACCGATAAAAGTAAACATCCACAGCATACTAATGTTTATCGTAATAAAAAAACTCAACAATCAGGAAATAACTAGTGCAAAGCCATGGGTATGATCAACAAAAAAAGCGCAATTTTTGGCAAAGAATTCATTTAGATCTCCCATTATTATTGTGTATTCTTGCATTGATGGCTTTAGGATTATTTGTTGTTTATAGTGCTGGAGGACAAGAAACGGCTATCGTTTATCGTCAAATAACACGTTTAGGCATTGCTTTATTAGTGATGTTTACCGTTGCACAAATCCCTCCTCTCGTATATCAAAAATGGGCTGTCCCAGTTTTTGTTATGGGTTTATTACTTTTAAGTGCGGTTTTATTATTTGGTCATGTAGGTAAAGGTGCACAACGTTGGTTAGATCTAGGGTTTATTAAATTTCAACCTTCAGAGGTAATGAAACTTATTGTGCCTATTATGATTGCGGCTTATGTTAGCCAACAGAATTTACCAGCAAAATTAAGCACTATAGTTATAGCTTTGATTTTGGTACTTCTACCGACAATTTTAATTTTTGAGCAACCAGACTTCGGCACATCAATATTAATAGCAAGTTCAGGTATATTTGTTATTTTTCTTGCTGGTGTTAGCTGGAAGCTTATTGGCGTTTGTACAGGTTTAGGATTAGGGTTCGCCCCAATATTATGGTTTTATTTATTAGGCTCTTATCAAAAACAAAGAGTTATCACTTTCTTAAATCCCGAACAAGACCCACTTGGCGCTGGGTATCAAATTATCCAATCAAAAATAGCTATAGGTTCTGGCGGCTTTAGTGGCAAAGGCTGGCTACAAGGAACTCAATCACAACTTGAATTCTTACCTGAGCGGCACACCGATTTTATTTTTGCTGTATTTAGTGAAGAGTTTGGTTTTATAGGGGTTGTTGCTTTACTCACTGTGTATTTACTTATTGTGATGCGAGGCCTGTGGATTTCAGTAAAAGCAGAACACGCTTTCACGAAATTATTAGCCGGCAGTATAACTTTAACGTTTTTCGTGTATGTTTTCGTAAATATCGGTATGGTATCAGGACTATTACCCGTTGTAGGTGTCCCTTTACCCTTAGTAAGTTATGGTGGTACATCGATGGTGACATTACTGGCTGGTTTTGGCATTCTAATGGCTATAAGTACTCATAAGCGTTTTATTGCTTAAATTCATTGATAAAAATAATAAGATATAGAGACAGTGCCTCAAAATATTTCACTTATAATACTGCTGCTATTAATAACTGCTTGTAGTTCTAATTCTGGTCGTTATCAACAAAAAAATGATAGCACACCTACCCGTGTACCTACGGCAAGCGAACTTGTAGACATAACCCCAAGATCTGAACCTCACAGCAGAGGCGGAAATAAAAGCCAATATAGCGTTCGAGGAAAAACATATTCAGTTTTAAAGAGCGCAGAAAATTTCAGCCAAACAGGTACTGCTTCATGGTACGGTAAAAAGTTCCATGGCCATTTAACCTCAAATGGTGAAATATATAATATGTATGCAATGAGTGCCGCTCATAAGAATCTCCCCTTACCCACCTATTTAAAAGTGACTAACAATGCAAATAATAAATCGGTAATTGTACGTGTGAATGACCGAGGGCCTTTTCATGAAGACCGTATTATTGATTTATCGTACAGTGCCGCTTATAAAATTGGCATGATGAAAACAGGTGTCGCGAATGTAACCATTACTGCTATTACTGATTTTTCATTGCCAGATAATAAACAGATTATTTCATCTGAAAAAACCTCTTCTACAGAAAATTACCAACGTAAATACATTCAAGTATTTGCAACTAAAAATAAAGATTTAGCAGAAAAAACCGCCCAAGCTTTACAAACTTTATATCAAATAAATACTATTATTCCCCAGAACAACAATATTTTTCGCGTCCAATTGGGTCCAATTGACGACAATGAGCTGTTGAATAACATATTAACTCGATTGCAAAAATCAGGTTACCCTAAAGCATTTAGCCTAAAATAATTTATCGTAACAAATTGGCCTAAAGCTGCGATAGTATTCACCTCTAAAAATGGTATACTGCTGAAAAACTCTCCTTTTATTATTCAGTTTTCTTAGGATTATTATGACTTACCCATTAGCTAAAAAAATGGCTAAAACCTCAAACAGACTTATCAGATTTTTTGGCGTAGTTGCTTTAACTTTTTCATCTTTTTCTCATGCAGTTACTATCATCCCATCACCACCAGAAGTAAACGCAAAAGGTCACATATTAATAGACTACACTACAGGTAAAGTCATTTCAGAAAGTAATGCTGATTCATTGCTAGCACCTGCTAGTTTGACTAAAATGATGACAAGTTACATCATCGGTAAAGAGTTACAAAGTGGCAATATAAGCAACGAAGACATGGTAACCGTAAGCGAAAAGGCTTGGGCAAAAAACTTCCCTGGGTCCTCACTCATGTTTATTGAAGTTGGAACTGAGATTTCCGTAGAGCTATTAAACCAAGGCATTATTGTCGCTTCTGGTAATGATGCTTGTGTCGCTATGGCTGAGCATATTGCAGGTAGTGAAGATGCATTTGCACAATTAATGAATGGGCATGCTGAACAACTCGGGATGAGTAGTAGTTACTTTGAAAACAGTCACGGATTAGATAGCCAAGAGCACAAAACTACGCCACGTGATATGGCAACGCTTGCAATAGCACTTATTAGAGATGTGCCTGAAGAGTATAAAATTTATAGTCAAAAGACCTTTAGCTACAATAATATAAAACAATACAACCGTAATAATTTATTATGGGATAAAAGTATGAATGTTGATGGTTTGAAAACAGGTCATACATCCCAAGCAGGTTACAGTTTAGTTTCTTCAGCAACTAAAGGCGGTATGCGCCTAGTTAGTGTAGTGATGGGCACCGACAGTGAACGCGCTAGAAAAGTTGAAAGTAAAAAATTACTTAATTACGGTTTTCGTTTCTTTGAAACGTATACGCCTTATAAAGCAGGTGAAAAGTTTGTTACGAACCGAATATGGATGGGAGATGTTAAAGAAGTCGACCTCGGTATATTACTTGATACGCCTATAACCATTCCTCGTGGTCAGCGAAAAAACTTAGAAGCAAGTTTTGAATTAGATAAACAACTAGAAGCGCCTTTAGCTAAAGGAACCGTAGTTGGTAAATTATTCTTACGCTTAGATGGCGAAGACATCGCAGAATATCCATTAGTCACTTTACAAGAAGTCAATGAAGGCGGTATGTTCAGTAAATTAGTAGATTATGTAAAATTACAATTCGTTGACTAAAAAGTATTAAACTTTTTCATTTTAAAACTCGGCTTTAGCCGAGTTTTTTATTACTAATATCAAAACGTTAATAAAAGCACTAAATTCAATGATCACATTCTATTTGATTAATGATAAAATGCCCCAAGATTGACTATTTACCAAGTTATACCCTACTTTAGAGAATAAACATGAAAACCAAATTTGATGAATTATTAGAATTTCCAACAGTGCTTAATTTTAAAGTTATGGGCGTTGCTTGCGATGAATTACCTGATTTGGTGATAAATGAACTACAAAAACATGCTCCTGGTGACTACTCCCCTAAGGTAAAAGCGAGTTCGAAAGGGACCTATCACTCTCTCGCTATCGCGGTTACTGTAACAAGTAAAGAACAGATCGAAACGATTTACAAAAAGCTAACGGCTATTGATATCGTACGTTACGTTTTATAAGTTCATTTAACTATTTCTAAATAACGAATTTTATGGAAATAATACCCTTAGTATTTATCCTGTGTAATTCTATAATTATTTGGATATAATTGGTAACATTAGAATTAAGTGAAGTAAAAACTTGAAAAACTCGTTAATCATTCGACAACTTGCCTCAATGGACTACACCACTGTTTGGCAAGCGATGCAAAAATTTACTGATGATCGTAACGATGACACCCAAGATGAACTTTGGTTAGTAGAGCATCCAGCAGTTTTCACTCAAGGTCAAGCAGGCAAAGATGAACACTTACTGATGCCAGGTGATATTGAAGTTGTTAAAGTCGATCGTGGTGGACAAGTGACTTATCACGGACCGGGTCAACAAGTTATCTATTTTATGATTAACCTGCGCCGACGAAAAATGGGCGTGCGTGACCTAGTGACATTACTTGAGAATGGCTTAATTGCTTCATTAGCTGATTTTGATATTACGGCAAAAGCTAAACCTGATGCTCCGGGTGTTTATGTTAACAATAAAAAAATAGCATCACTTGGTTTGAGAGTTCGAAAAGGTTGCTCCTTTCATGGCTTAGCACTTAATGTAAATATGGATTTATCACCCTTTCTTCGTATCAACCCTTGTGGATATCAAGGGCTAGAAATGGTTCAAACAGCAGATATCAGTCAATTAAAAGATACAGATCAAGCAGGTGAAACTTTAGTAAAACACCTCGCTAAATTATTAAATACCAATAATATCAGTTATAAAACTGGTTGGGACGAAATTAATGACGACTAAAACGACTCGAGTTATCCCTGGCACAAAAATGCGTGATGCTGAAAAAATGGCACATATACCGATTCAAATTGTGCCTTCAGAGCGTGAAACTATGCTCAGAAAGCCCAAGTGGTTGCGTATTAAGCTTCCTCGTACAACTGAACGGATTGACAGTATTAAAGCAGCTCTTCGTAAGCATGACTTACACTCGGTGTGTGAAGAAGCTTCTTGTCCAAATTTATCAGAGTGCTTTAATCACGGCACAGCAACTTTTATGATTTTAGGTGATATTTGTACTCGTCGTTGCCCTTTTTGTGATGTTGGTCACGGTCGCCCACTAGCACCTAAACTTGATGAAGCAAAAAAATTAGCGTTAACGCTAAAAGATATGAAATTAAAATACGTTGTTATCACATCAGTTGATCGTGATGATTTACGTGACGGTGGAGCTCAACAGTTTGCTGACTGTATCAGTGAAATAGCCATACACGCACCAAATACTAAAGTCGAGATTTTAGTCCCTGATTTTCGCGGTCGAATGGATCGCGCTTTAGATATTTTGAATGTTAACCCTCCACATGTATTTAACCATAATTTAGAAACAGCGCCACGTCTTTATACTAAAGCGCGCCCTGGAGCAAACTATCAGTGGTCATTAGACTTACTTAAAAAGTTTGGCGAAGCAAATCCTACAGTACCGACTAAATCGGGCATAATGGTTGGCTTAGGTGAAACAGACGAAGAAATTTTACAAGTCATGCGCGACTTACGTAGCCATGGTGTAACTATGCTAACGATTGGTCAATACTTACAGCCGAGTAAGCATCACTTACCGGTTGAACGCTATGTTCATCCTGACGTATTCGATATGTACCAGGAAGAAGCTATTAAAATGGGTTTTGAGCACGCAGCTTGTGGTCCATTAGTGCGTTCAAGCTACCATGCTGACAAACAAGCGGCCGGTGAAGAAGTTAAATAAATCTATATTAGAATAAACTAAAACCTGAATATATTGAATAAAGTCTTATCATAAATATATTCAGGGTTTTCCACTACCTCCTCCCATTTTATAATTTAAGTATAAATTTCTTTCAATCCCCTTATTTTTATTAGAAGTAATAAAAATAATGCCTTCTATCAGCTTAACAAATTTTAACTTCAACCAAAATATACTTGCGCTAAGTACTGAATTATATGTACCATCACCACACACGGAACAACTGGAGCATATGTAAATATGGAAATTACGATTGATATCGAAGATCCAATGCCTTTATTTACCCAAATTGTTGAGCAAATAAAGTCGGCAATCGTCAGCAATAAAATAAAACCGGGAGATTCGTTGCCCTCGATTAGACAGTTGGCCAATGATCTAGAGTTAAATAGTAAAACGGTAGCTAAAGCTTATAAGTTATTAGAACGAGATTTAGTCATTCAAAGTAAAGGTTACAGGGGTACCTTTGTTCATCCTGATGCTTTAATGAATAGCAAAATTGACATGAATGGCGAAGTGTTAGCACAGCTAAATCAGGCAATTACTGCATGTAAAAGTGCTGGAGTAACCGACTCAGAGATCCGTATTGCTTTCACCCATGCAATGAACAGTAACAACAAGTAAGGAGAAGAAAATGTCTATTCACATTTTATTTTATGTATTATTTCTAAGCCAAATAATATTGATTTCATATTATTATCCTAAAAAAATTATTAATAGAATTGATGAAGTAATAAAGAACTATCCACCAGAAGGTTATCCAAAACTCTATCCTGAATCTACCGAAAAAGTAGTAGCTGCTAAAAAGCGCTATCAGCTGTTGAACCGAATAATAATCATTATTGGTTTTATATTAATCGCCATATATGCACGTATGTCAGTCGATTATGATAGGAATGATAAGTTTGCAGAAGGGCTACCTTTGATGTTTGGTATCGTACAGTACATTCCTTTCATGCTATTAGAACTGTCAGGATTCCGACAGTTCAAATTAATGAGAAAAGCAAATAAAAGTACAAGTCGTACGGCAGGTTTAGCTCCACGTAAATTATTTAACTATGTATCCCCAATATCCGTGGTAACAGCCATAGTACTCGTTTCTACCTACCTGTTTTTTGATTTATATATAAATAACTTCAACTTCACCAGTGATTTCCTCATTAAAATATTTACACTTTGCTTAGTGCATGGGTTATTTATTGGCTTAACAATTTTTCATTTAACGGGTAAACGCTTAGACCCACATCAAGCATCGAAAGACAGGACTCAACAGACTGAATTTTCTATACAATCGATGGTTTTTTGCAGTATGTTTTTTAGCGTATTTTTAATAGCAGGGTCTGCAGTAGAAGCATATGAATTAGGTTACATGGAGATTATCATCAACAGCATCTATTTCCAGGTAATTGCTCTAGTTGGTATTGGCGGCACGCTGAGAGCTGTTCGGTTAGACAATGTTAACTTTGATGTGTACAAAGCAGATAAAATTATACTCTAGTAAATAATCAACTAGAACGTTGTAAAAGATCGTTCATCTACAGATTAGTTTTTGTAGATGAACATTTATCTTAATAACTATAATGAGTAACTAATAGTTTTGCTCTGACTTCATGCCTTCAATATTAATAATTTTAGAGCGGTTCATCGTGATCTTAAAGCGTTGTATATATTGTTGGGTTTGACTACCTACTATTTTTTGCTCTTGTACTACCGCTAAATTAATTTGATAACGTCGTTCAACAGCTTGGTTAGATATTTTACTGCCATCAAGCGTATACAACCGACCTTCCCCTTTTTTCATAAAACGCACCAATGGTGTTAGGTTGAAAAAAATTTGGTGCTGTATTTCCTTAAAACCCGGCATAAACTCTTTGGCTATAATTCTAGAGTCACATCGAAAATGCAGTAACTGAGCCGCTTGTTTATTTTGTTGGCGGCGCTTTTGAAAGTGTTTATTCACAATGTCTGGCAAGTCTTTATCTTTTATATATTCTAGCCATAATGTTTGTACTGACATTTTATTTTTTGACAAACTGTCAGTGAAAACATGTTGCCACTTGGGGCGTCCTCGTTGAATTTTTCTCCAAATCAACCTCGTCAAATCATCTTTGAAAATCTCTCGAATACCATATATAACGCCAAGAGATGCAATTAATACTAATGTTACCTCGGTAAATGCTGAACGCGCATTTAGCACGATAGACATCACGAATGCCATAATTACAGCAGTAATTCCACCTCGCACTAAACGTCGTAAGTTCGCATCTAAATCATGTGTTGCTCTTTTAAATACAACACCAAATTCGCTTAAACGCCGTAAAAGTCTCATCTTATTCGTAATCCGATTTGGATCAGCTAATGTTATTTTTGAATTATATTGTTGCTCAGTTCGATAGTGATTTTCTTGACGACACAGTTCAAATAAAACCTCACGGGATTCAGTCTGCTCTGAGCTTTTAGGTCCATTAGACAATAGATTAAGAAACGACTGCTCTGTATACCAGCTAAGATAGTTATCAACATTTTCAAAAGAGGATCGTAATTTTTGATCTGTGGGCGTATATCGACGTAATTTCTTTAACAATGTTTGGGTCTGATCAACCAGTTCAAGCGCATACAGATAAAACTCCTCTGCATCACTTTCTTGTAATGCTTGTTTAATATCAGTTTCAAGCGCGACTCTAAATTGATACGAGAATAAGTTTAGGTTACTACGATAATCTGTCTTTTCGCCTTTCTTTTGGCTAATAAAACGACTTCTAACAAGCGGTAAATGTACTTGTCGGGAAAAATAAGCACAATGGCTTTTTATACTGCTATGAAAGTAGTTGTCTTCACTCAAGGTGATAGCATTAATACCCATTTCTTCGGGAATAGAAAAATAAAGGTCAAAACGTTGTGATTCTTTTGGTGATAATTGTTGGCTAACTTTAAATGATAAATTATCATCTTGCATTAAGCTGATTTTTTTCACTTATCTCCTCCCTAATTTTACTCCCATTAAAGTATAAGTATCTGTCATTTTAGGTTTTTTTTCCATAACTGTTGAATATAAATGGCTAAAATCCATTGTCAGCCTTTAATTTATATACCTGTTATTTACGTTATCAATTAGCCGCAGCACTTTTTATATTTTTTCGTACTGCCACAAGAGCAAGGATCATTTCTTTTAGGCGTTTTCTCAAAACGTTGCGTTTTAGGTTTATTCAACACAGCTTCAAGTTCACATATATTCTCTTCTGCATCTGCATTAATTTGAATATCAGCAATAAAATTGTTTTCAACAATAATAAGCTCAATTTCATTTTTTCTCTGTTCGGTTTTAACAATTAAGGTTAATGGTTTGGCAGCACTTCCAAGTTTTATATCACGGTCAGGTTTATAACCGGCAGTTCCATGAGTTCCCATAACATCAGGTGTACCTCGGTAGAAAAATTTAGACATAATGTACTCCTCAATTAAGTATGATTCTTGGATATTGAGCCACATTGGTCCAATAAAAATTCGCGCGAAGTCTAACAGCTTAATCACCCTTTAGCTAAAATTTTATCTTTTTTCATATATAGAATTGAATAATATGACCAGATGATAAACCAACACCTTCACATGATAATGATTCTCATTTACAATGTGGTGCTTTTAAGCTGTAGGGACAGGTTAGCCCGATGGCAACCTCCTCATTTAATGAAAAATAAAACACACCTCTCACCATCAATCTTAATAGAATTAATTGAAAATCAACGGTACGGTGTTGAATATCAACCCATCATTTGCATCAAAACCCAAGAAATTTATGCTTATGAATGCTTATCTAGATTCTTCAATAAGGATCATTCAACCATCAGACCTGATCTTGTTTATTCTTCTTTACATGACAGCCCATTAAGTTTATTTCAAGTTGAATATCAACAGAAAAAATTGCAGCTATCATATGCGCCTAATCGAGTAGACATATTTGTGAATTTAGACCAAGACTCCTACTTTTCAACAGGAGCAATAAAAAGTGACAACCCATTTTTAAAGTTATTCAAAAGTTTTGATAAATCAAAAATAATCGTTGAACTTATAGAAAATTCTGAAATAAACGATGCAATAATGAGTTTAGCGATGATAGATAATCTATCTAAAAATAATATTCATACCGCGATTGACGATCTTTGTAACCCACAATCTATGGTATCAACTGCCGTGATACAATTAGTAGATTATATTAAGCTTGATAAATATGTAGTCAATAACAAGTCTAATCGAAACTTTATGCTGCTTGTAAAATCTTTAATCAGCTACGCCCACAGTACGAATAAAAAGGTCATTTTAGAAGGTATTGAAACTTTAGAAGATGCACAGTTTGCCAAACAATTAAATGTAGATTTTGTTCAAGGCTTTCTGTATCGATACCTATTTAAAAATGTTAATTAACACATTGTCTAAAAGAGAGGAGACTGGCATAATTCAGTTAATTATGTCTTTGCTAAAAAATATCTAAAGCAACGAACTACATTTATTTAAAGAGCTATTGGTCATATGATTCGTATTCGTTGTTTGTTTCTGCTTATGGGCTATGCCCTTTCTACTTCTTTACCTGTAATAGCAAGCAATACGGTATTGCCAATAAAAATTGCCGACAAAGCTTTATCTGAATGTATTGCTGCACAAGCGAATAAGTATGACTGGAAGGTTGTGGAAGATGTACATACACTAAAGTGTCATAGTATGGATATCAGAAGCATTGAAGGTCTAAATACATTAACACAACTGAAGTCGCTGTCGTTATATAACAACAAGCTAGAAAACCTTGATTTACGTGAGTTTAGCCAATTAGAACATCTCAACATTGCCAATAATAAACTTCGTACTATTAGTCTTGTTAACTTATCTCATTTACACACATTATATTTATTTAAAAACAAGCTTGTCACAGTCGATTTTACTGGATTACAAAAACTATCAAAGATACGAATAACCAACAACCAATTGTCATCTCTAGATATTTCACCATTAATATCACTTGAAAAAGCTTATTTTTTTGACAACAAGTTAGAAGAGCTAATTGTTAAAGGTTTACCTAAATTGAAGTTCATTGAATTAAGGCAGAACCCTATGCCTGATGAGGTATATGACAGATACGATGCACTTGACGGCATTACCATTGTTCATGATGGCAATGCCGATGATTGGAAGTAAAGTTTCTTTTAACAAATAAATAAAATGAGATAAATCCGCTAAATATTATAGGCCACTGACGCAAACCATGTGGTTAAATCATGGTTTGCTTGACCAAAGTCACCTAGGCCTTCTTTAGCTTTAAAAGTGGCATAAACCAATTTAAATTCCCATTTTCGGCTTGCTCTATAAGCTAACTCTATATCAAATTCATTCCCAATATTTTCACTCGATTCATAATCTGTAAACTCATGATAAACAGCCCTCCAACGAATTTTATTCAATCGTCCTCGATAGGTAATATATTGATCTCTCAATCCCGTTTGCATGTCATAACCCGAAACCACGTCTGCCCAACCTTGAAATTTGTGATTAGTAGCGAGTGGTGTTATAAATGTATGCTTATTGTCTTGACTAAAAACCTCTTGACTCAATTGAAATATATGACTTTTATATTGCAGACTTGTCTCAAATAAACTGTACCACGCCTGATATTCCCATGGGTTATTATACTTATTTTCTTGCAAAGCAAACTCGGCTGTATAGCGATATTTTATTTTTTTTGGCTTAAATTCATCACTGATACGCAAACCTATAGTATTGGTTGAAAAGTGAGCTTGGCTTTTATTTTCAACTAAGTAATTATATGCTACAAAATTTAAATTGTTATCCGTTTTAAATTCTACATTCAGTAAATGCGCATTGATTGAATGCTCACCTAGTTCATTGACCGGCCTTTTTTCAATAGATGCTAAAAGATAATTGTCATGTCTCACATCACCTTTTAATATCGCAGATTTTGCGTCTTTACCAAAGATTCGGTTCACCTTATTACTGTATGCATATTGAACATGCCAGTTCATTTGGTCATTAAAATCAAACTTCAATGCATCAAAATTTTGTGGTGTTTGCCAAAAATCAACACCACCAATAAACCGTTCATTATCAAGAGATAAATTTTGACGTCCTAGTTTAACTTCCCAATCTTCTTCACTGTCATAAGCCAAAACTAGCTTACTTAAATTAAAACCTTCAGGATCAGGTATAGGTGATGTATTTTGCCTAACGGTAACAGAGTTATAATCACCATTATTGAAGGCAAAAACATAATTAGGCTGAACTTTAAATTGCCATTGATTGGCCTCATCAAGTAAAAATGTTGAGGTTAAATTAATACGAGTTGTGAAAGCTTTGGCATCGCCTAGCCATGTATCGTCAACACTTTGATAACGGGTTCTCATCCCTACTTCATGTTCACCCGGGATTAAATCAAACTCACTGGCTATTGCAGTTAATTCAACGGTACATAAAAAAGTAAAAAGTAGTACTACATAAGTTCTAGGCATTGATATCCCACTCTTGTAAACGGACACATAAACCTCTTGAAACAATCATTTCACTGGGTTCGCCAATAGGAGAACCACCTGCTTCTTCCATCGTGACAATAAGTGATTCTGAATCTTTGATTAATCGCCATTGCGCTTGCGTTAATTGCTGTTCTATTAAGCTTTTACCTTGTGGGATCACACCTAAACTACGCGCTTGCGCATCAGTTTTCGACACCACCCAAAGTTCTAATGATTGTTCAATGTCGATATCTGGAATATTAATCACATTAACCACCAGCTTTTTTGAATCGCCATATGTGCTTGCAACAAGATGTGCCGAACCTTTCTGATCTGTTAATACCGCAACATAACTGAGTTGTTCAGCAGAATTCGAAAACGGATTGACAATCAATGTCGCCATCACTAAAACAACAAGTGAGAAAGCTGCTGATAAGCGATAGGTTGGTACAGAAAAAACTGGTGACGAAAATATATTATCAGACCACCAGTTAGTAACTTTCGATAAAAAGCTTTGTTTTACATTCTGTAACGGATCGACTTTTATCGTTTCAAGATTAACATCAGCTTCCATACCCAGTGCTTGTGTAATAACAGACCAGCTATCGTCGTGCGGTGGCAGTTTGACAGTTTTATGATCGATTACGACTAATTTTTCTTGCCAAAAATTAATACGGTTTTCAAGCGCTTCATTATGTTTACATAATGAAATAACACGTAGCCTCACGAGTGGAGTCAGCGTGCCAAGCACAAATTGGCTAGCAAGGTGATCAACTACGTTAGTTTGTTGATAACGTGCTGCTTTATTTGTCATATTATCTATTCGCTTAGACATAGTTGTAACCTCCTTAAACCTCTTCTGATCCAAGACTTAATGGTATTAACCGGCGTTTCAAAATAACTAGAAATATCTTCACGGCTATAGCCGTACATATAAGCCATCAATATAGATTGGCTTTGTTTTTTCTCTAATTTACTCAAGCAACTATTGAGTGCTTGTTCACTATGTTCACCTAAACCTATCGATTCTGATTGCAATGTAATTTCATCTAAATGTGTTTCCAATAGTTCAAATTCGTTAAATTCAACCGTATCGTGTTGATGCCGCCTTTTATCATATCGAAGTCGGTCATAGGCTCGGTAACGAACAATAGACGCTAACCACGTAAAGGCTTTGCCTTTATCTGCTTCAAATAAGTCTCGGTTTTGCCAAATTTGAATAAAAGCTTCTTGTAAAACTTCATTGGCACTTTCAACCTGACGAGTGATCCGGTAAGCAATACCATTCAAGCGCCCTGCTGTTTTCTGGTACAAGATCGAAAAAGCACGTGTGTCACCCAATTTGCACTGAGCTAGTAGTTCAATGAGTACATCTTCCGAATTATCGGAAAGTTTTTCAATGCTAGGAAGATCCATAGATGTTTGTGCTTCTTTTAAACCATTGTGCATATTAACTACCGTTACTTTAGCAATTGTATCCATTAACAATCAAGACGTGAGTGTATAACAACTTAGCCCACGTCTTGATATCACTACGAATTATTACAACCTAGAATTAACATTAAAAATAGAAGTGGCTTTGGATAAAGATCATATCGCTATTTTGCTGTGGCTTTTGTGGTATACCTTGTTTCAATCTCAAACCTAAGCGTAATTGAACATTCGATAAAGGCGTATATTCAGTGATAAATGAATATCGTGTCTGCTCATCTTCATCAACGTCTTCGTCTGGATCAAAATATTCTGCCGTTAATTTAAAATTCCAACCTTGTCGCCATTGATAATTAACTTCTGCTAAGGTCACCAACTGTTTAATATCTTGCCCAGTAAAGCTATTGCCTCCTTCTAATGTCAAATAATCAATTTCTGCGAGGAAAGTTAAATCTCGCCATTGTGTACCGCCATATAAATTCAACATTTGTACTTGTTGATCTCCATCATTGAGAACAGCGCTCATTCCTAATCTGAAATTTGTAAACAAATGCTCAACTCTCATACCATAAAGTAAACTGTCATCATTATTACTTGCCTGACTAGTACCATTGGCTACATAGAAATTAGCTGATGTATTATTATGGCTAAGACCATATTCAACACCATTATCGCTATTGTCAAAATTCATCCCTGTAGCTTGTCGAATAAAGGCAGAGTCGTCTTCTATGCGCAATCCGTAAGGTAGAAAAAGCTTCCCTGCTTTTAAGTAGCTACTATCGAAAAGATCACTTTGTTGAAATTTATACATCACCAGTGCTTCACGGTTAATCGCACTTCCCGGTGCAACTTGTTGATCAATATAAAATGAGAGGCCAGAATCAGGTATTTCTATATTGATATACAATTGAGTACTAGATACTTCAAATCCTTGACTCGTGTTATCAGTTTTTTGTTCTGTTTTTTGATAAGTACCATTAAATCTTGAATCAGCACCCACAGTTAGAAATTGAGTGAGTCTTGCAAGCTTTGCACTGTCGTAACTGCTCGCTTTTTCGGGTAGTAGGTTTTGTCCATATATTCGGCCAAAATCATTACGTAATCCACCACCATTAGGATTTACATGACAAGCGGCACATTGAAGATTATTTTTAATCGCTAAATATGGTTCAGCTTTACTACTAAAACTGATTAAAAGAGATATAAATAAAATCCCACTTAATAACCAAGTGAATATGTTTTTACTAAAAGGCTGAGCTTCAACCTTCACATTGTCTGATTTATAAAGAAAGTTCATAAGTAAATACTCCGCCTTCTGTTCCATTTTCATCGCCATCAAGTTGTTGACCTAAACGCGTCGTGAGCGAAGATATTGTTGGATTATTCAATTGAATGTTTAAGTGAGTAAGGTCTGAACTTAATTGTGTTAAATTTAACTGCAAAGAATGATCGTTAATGATATTCAATTCCATATTTTCTGCGGCTAAAAACCAGCTATTATTCGTTTGTAATACGTCACTGTTTGTTGCTTTAACTAAAAGCTCATCAACTGATAAACCCTCAAAATTCATTGATTTATTAAACATAAATACAACAACTAAACTCCCTTCTTGCTGCCATTGATAATCAATGCTTGATTCCCCTGTATCGTCATATCGATGTATGGTCTTGGATCTACTTTTATCTTCTCGACTGACCTGACTCACGATTGCTGGAAAATTACTGCTTTGTGGCAATAAAGCACCGTTATCTATCCATAATTTTATTGCATTAATAGCTTCTTCAGGTAAAGCAGAGCCCCCTAGTGGCATTCGACTACCTGCTAGGCTATTCCCTGTGATTTTTAAGTATAAATAACTATTTAATGCATCCCCAGGTAATACGCGCTTAAACTCTGCGTTAGATGAGTCAACGTTAATTAAGTTAGCAATCGTATTTTCAATACTTGATAGGTTCTGTCCTGCTGCTGGATTTGCCCCGCCATGACAAGTAGAGCAAATAGGTGTAAATACGTGTTCTTGAATTGAACTTAGTGTTGGCTGTATGCCGCCTTCAGTAGGGGGTTCATCTTCATCAATAATGACAACAACTTCTTCAAGTGGACGACCTTGTTCGTTTAAATCTTCTCCGCTACCCGACTCACACCCTGATACCAGTATAATGAAGCTTATAATGACAATTTTTTTCATGTTCGTTCTCTGCTGAATCTTTGAATAAAAAATAAAACATGCTAAGAATCTACTTAACATGTTTACTTTAATTGGCTATCAATTAAGGACGAGCTAGTGGCCAACCGCCGTAAAGACCACCAATTGCACCAATACCATTCGCGCTATCGCTAGCAAGGAAATATAATGGTAAACCTTTGTAAGCCCACTGGAATGTAGTCGTATTATCTTCACTGCGTTCTATAATTGAATATTCACCATATGCTTGATCAGCCGATGTAGCGTAAAGTGGAGGCCAAGTTGTTGCGCAACTATCAAAACAAGTACTTTCACCAGAGTTAGCGGTGTCATTGTCGAAGGTATACAGCGTTATGCCTTGAAGTTCTGCGCCCGTTTTACCTTGGCTATCTAATACGTCACCATGAGCAACCAAACGTAAACCATGCGTTGCATCATCATCAACTTTAACCGGGGCTGGACGAGCAATGTGCCATACAGAACCAACATTTTCTCCTGTAGTGTCATCTGCCGTTTCATCTGAAGCAAAAAAGTAAAGCGGTTGGCCATTAATTGCCCACTGCTTCATGTCATTACTACGTGTGACAATTGAAAATGGAGCTGTTGCTTCATCTGCATCACTTGCTAATAAAGCAGGCCATGCATCTAAACAACCTGCTTCACAGTTACTTGTACCGGCAGTATCATTGTCGAAGGTATATAAAGCAAAACCTGACATGTCAGCTAATTTTTTAACAAACTCGTCTGTAATAGGGTCACGAGCTGTAATATAAACTGAACCTGTCGTTGTAACTGTTGAACCCAAAGTATTGCTTTCTTCTTGTAAAGCTGTGATGACTTTTGGTTCAATTAAATGCCATACGCCGCCAGCACCGTCGCCATTTATATCACCACGCGCTTCATCATTTTTGAAAAAATATAATGGTTGGCCAGAATATGCCCATTGTTTAGTGCCATCAGCTCTTTCAAAGATGGTGTAATCGCCAATCGCAACTTCGTTGTCATTAGGAACAAATGCAGGCCAGCTAACTAAACAATTCTCTTCACAGTTAGACGTTTCAACTCCATCGTTGTCAAAAATATATAAGTTAAAGCCATCCTTATCCATTTCAGTTACGCTAAAATCAGTCGTACTTTCGCCAACGGGCATTAATACATTAACTTTACCTGTTGCAGAAAGTGAACGTCCATTATCCGTAGTGCGTTGAATGGCTGGTTTTTTTGTAGCGGTATGCCAAACATTACCGGCTTCATCACCGTTAAAATCGCCCGCGGCAGCGTCATTCGCAAAGAAATAAAGAGGCTTACCTTTGTATGCCCAATGAACGTTACCATTAGTAGCAGTAATAAGACTCAACGGCGCCATAGCCATTGAACCTTCATCAGCTAACAATGGTGGCCACGCATTAATACAAGCGCCGGCACAAGCTGAATCATCAATCGGGTCGTTATCAAACGTATAAAGCGTAAAACCATCTTTATTTAGACGTACGGCTTCAAGTACACCTGTACTGTCAGTTACAGAAGCAATTGTTTTGTTACCAATATAAGTGGTTACACCATTAATAACTGCGCTTGTTAATGGCATTGGACGTGATAAATGCCATACACCACCAACACCATCACCATTAATATCTCCTTGTGCTGTATCTTCAAACCATTGGTATAAAGGTTTACCTTTATAAGCCCATTGGGTATCGCCAGTATCACGGGTAAAAATAGTCATAAGGTCAGTTGCAACTGCGCCATCGCCAGCTAATAAAGGTGGCCATTTACCTGCACAAGTATCAGTATCTTCTGGTAGACCTATACAGGTTGAAGTGTCTATAGAGTCATTATCAAAGGTATAGAGAGATAAGCCAGATTCAGCAATAATTAACGAACCACTTTCATTAATGACACTAACAGTAGGGGTAGCAATTTGAGTTGGAAATGTTGCAGTAGTATCAACAGGATCTGGCGTTACAACCGGATCTGGATAAATAACAGGATCTGGCGTTTTCGAATCAGAACCTCCACATGCTGATAACACAGCCATACTCAAACTAGAGAGTAAAATTATACCTACATTCGATTTTTTCATTTTATTTTGCATGACACATTCCGTCCAATTCAATTCAATTCAATTAATAAGTTTCATCAAGTAATACGCCATCAATTAAAAATAGTTGCAGGTAAACTAAAATAAATTAACTTATTGGAGTGCTCCATTTAAAATAATTAAAAAACAACAGGTTAACTAGGTGTTATTTATAAATAAATATATGCATCAGAAAATAATTACAGAAAAAATGAATATAAGGGGATAAAATTTAAGAAGACAAGGTGAAAATAATTGTTATATTGCTCATTAACAAAACTGCAGAACATATCGAGTAGGGTGAGGCTCATGCCTCATCCCTCTCACAGAACCGTACGTACGGACCTCGTATACGGCTCATGCATTCCTCACATACCATCAACTTATTTTCTAAAAGCTGATAGAGCAAGC
>Ga0233426_10000509_pt1 | contig 41209 bp, 37 predicted proteins | sample SI_118_April2016_6_FD_179875 | JGI IMG/M metagenome (GOLD analysis project Ga0233426, IMG submission 179875) | Seawater microbial communities from Saanich Inlet, British Columbia, Canada - SI_118_April2016_10_MG | ecosystem: Environmental > Aquatic > Marine > Inlet | place: Canada: British... | reverse complement strand
GGTCCTTTTCTAGCTAAAACTTATTTTGTAGGTGATAAAATAATAGTATCAGTTGGTCTTGTTTTTGATCCTAATAGCAGAAAACGAAAACACTTAAAGATCTTGGAAGCTATTTTATAATTAGCTTTTCTCTTCTAGTGAAACTACTACCATTACTAAGTTCTACAATATAACATCCTTTTGAAAAATTAGAAGTATTGATTGTTATACGGTTGTTATTAATATTTTTAATAATAATAGTCTGGCCAGTAATGGAATAAATTTTAGCGATTAGATTTTCTTTTATTTGAGAGCCAACATTAAGTGTTATCTCTTGTGTTGCAGGGTTAGGATGAATTTGAAAAGAAGAAATTTTCTTCTCATCAATATTTGTAGATAATGTGTTTAAAGGACTTTCCCAAATGCCTCTTCCGTAAGTAGCTGCACTTATTGTTCCTTCATCATAATGAATCTCCAATTCTTTTATTATTACATTTGGTAGGCCTGTCATAAATGGTATCCAATCTGTCATAGTATTGTCTTTGTAATACACTCCAATATCTGTTCCAACATATAAATCGTCATTTGCTCCTCCTTGATAGACAATACAGTTCGCAGGAAGATTTGGTAATCCATTTGCTGTTATATTTATCCAAGTTGATCCTCCATCATTTGACTCATAAACTTTATGTCCACTAACATATCCTGATAATGTAACCCATACTCTATCAGGGTTATTGTTTGAAACAGTTACATCTGTTATGTTATAGTTAGGAATTCCTGATTTTATATTAGTCCAAGTAGTGCCAGCATTTTTCGTTACTTTCATTTTAGTATATGTTGCTGCATAAATGTAGTCTTCATTAGATTCTGCAAGTGCTATTGTTTTTATTGCTTGTCCCCCACTCACATTATAAGAAATAGAATCCCATATTGCCCCTGCAGTTTCTGAACGATAAACTTCATTATAGCCAGCAACTATTAGGTTATTATTTATAGGGTGCATTTTGTATGGAGTTACCCATCCTCCATCATAACTCACAGGTTTTATGTTACTCCAATTATTCCCTCCATTGTAAGACTTTCTTAAGCCACCATACTGGAATTCTGCATAGATAATATCTTGGTCATAATGATCAATAGCACATTCCATTCCATCTCCTCCCATAATTGCATCCCAGGTACTATTGGTTAGCATTTCTGTTCCATTATCCTGAGCACCAGCAACTAATCTATCAGGGTTGGATTTAGATAATCCTAAGCGATAAAATTGTGAAATTTCTAACCCATCAGAAATATCTACCCATTTATTAAGGTTGTCCATATATTTATAAAAACCACCATCATTACCTGCATAAGCAATATGGTTAAGTGGATTGAATTCTGCAGCATGCTGGTCAACATGCATGTAAGAGTAGTTTCCATTTCCACTACTTGCATTTATTGTCCAATTATTCCCTCCATTAGTTGTTTTCCATAAATTAATCCCACCAACATAAACTAGATTTTCATCAGCTGTAGAAACTGCTAAACTTAAATCATACCATGATTGACCCCCAGTTCCACTTCCATCAGTTTCTCTTCCTAAGATATTAGGGCTATTTGATTGTAAGATCCAACTATCTCCAGCATCTGAAGATTTGTAAAGTCCATGAAATCCATAATCAGAGGCAGAAAAGAGTGCGTAAATAACATTTGGATTATCAGGAGTAACAGCAATTAAAGGACGGTACCTGCTCCCGGTCATTCCGTTATTAATAGTGCTCCAATTTGCACCTCCATCAGTTGAACGATAAATATTTGAACCTCCACTTGATTGTTTTGCAGCATAGAGAGTTGATGGCGTACCAGGCTTAAACTCTATATCTCTCCACCTACCTATAGGGCCTGTAATTGTCCAATTATTACCACCATCAATACTTGTCATAATATTACTATTAGTAACTGCATAAGCGCTATCAGGATAGTTTGGGTTAATAATTACTTTGTTTATTGTTTTTTCTTGACTAATATTATAACTTAAACTTGTTGTTATCCAAGAGTTTCCTCCATCAGTTGATTTTAATATACCAATACTATAAGTGTCAGATGCATGAGCATCTCCTGTTACAATTAACATGTTTTGTGAGTTTATAGGGTCAATTGCAATATAAGAAACCCCTATCACTGGTAAATTATCAGTATTAGTTGTCCAATTACTCCCTCCATCAATAGATTTCCATAAGCCTCCAGCAGGAGATCCTATCCATATTATGTCAGGGTCATTAGGGTCAAAAGCTATACAATTCACTCTACCATTTCCTCTTTTTTTCCCGTTTGATAGAATGATTGGTGTATTTGTAGGTCCTTTAGCTATCCAATTTGATTGAGTACTTGTTTTGGAATGAGAATATTTTTCTTGTATTTTTTTCCATTCAATAAATAGGGCATCTGCTTTGAATTCAGAATCTATAAAGTTACGCTCTAAACTAAAGTCTATTTCTCTAGCATAAGGTTTGTAGCCGTTTCCTTTGGTATAAGGGTGTGTAGCGCGATACTCTTCAAAAGCTTGGCTTTTTTCCTCAACCGTAGGGTTTGGATTTGTTTTTAGTAATTCATCTTCCCAAATTTGAGCTGTTAATGAAGTGGAAATAAACAATGTAAATATAAGTAGTGCTAGCTTATTCATGTAATAAATTTTAGAGACCAAAGATACACTTAGTTTTCCTTTTGATAAGGCGATATAAACCTGGTCTTATGTGTTCAGTGTATTGTAGATAGAGCTTTAAAAATTAGCACGTAAAGATAGCGTAAAATTTCTTCCACTAGCACTAATTCCCGACCCAAAAGTTTTGTAATGAATATCCATAATATTTTGAATACCAGCAATAAAGGTTAAGTTCTTGTCCAGACTATTACTATACTTTAAGCTGAGAGTATACCATGAAGGATTTCCAATTTGTGTAGCTTCTTCTAAATTGTCAACACCACCTAAATCATAATCTATGGCTTTTTTTAGAGCATTATAGTGCGTACTTAAGGAGATAGCTTGATTATTATACTCATAATTTAAAGTGCTAGTAATGCTAGTTGGTGGAATGTGAGCTAGTGGAAGTCCATCTACCGTTTCACCATGTAATGCATTGATGATAGTATTATGTGAAAATTGTTTATTAATCTTTAGTTGATATGCAAAATTTAACCCTTTTATTGTTGCACGACCAATATTTGTATTCATCATTATTTTCATCATCTCTCCGTCATAATTCATGGAGTCAAGTTCATTTAAAGTCGCTTCACGCCTTTCAATTGCATCAGTAATTTGTGTTTGGAATATCTGTAATTGCACGGTAATTATATTCTTTATTTTAAGGTGAATACCTGTTTCAATATTTAATGATTTTTCAGGGGATAAGTTGTTGTTAGGGACTATTACTGACAAATCATTTTTTGAGAAAACTTTTCCAATATCATCTGTATTTGGGTTTCGAAAACCATTTGATACTGCTCCATTAATCCTTAAACTAGGATTGTATTTATAAACAAGTTGCAGAGAATTAGATAGTGACTTATTATGTACTCGAATTCCATTAAAAGGCAAATGGATAACTGTAGTGTCTTGAAATGTTGCAGATAAAGAATTGATGCTATATCTGCTTCCGACTAATAGCAATAAATTCTTTGTGCAATCAAGATTAATTTGCGAATATATAGCATTGTTTATAACATTGGCTCCTCCGTCAGGATAGCGAGTAGTATTATAAAAATGAGTGTTTTTATCTGATAAGTTTGCTGTCGAGTTTAATTTTTGGAATCTAGAATCAAAACCATAATTCAATTTAAAGCGATTAAACTGTTTTAAAAAATCAGATTTAAAATCTAAAATATGTAAAGTTTCAGTTCTATTATTTAGTAACTCATCTCCATTTTTTTGTTTGTGTCTAGATTCTTTAATATTCTGATATGCTACAGTAAATACGGATTCGTCAGAAGCAAAATTTTGAAAATAATTTTTTAATCTAGCACTTTGGAAGAATCTTTTTTGAGGCCCATAGTACCAGTTTTTATATTTTTGTTCTCCATCTTTAATATCATTTAACTTGTCAAATCGGTTAATATTTGATGATGTGGAAAATTGAGAGTTAAAGAGTAGGAAGTTGGTATTACTTAGTTTAAATAAAGTTTTATGAAAAAAATCAGCTTGCTGATAAGCTGTTCCTTTTTGGATATTATTTTCTGTAATTATTGCTTCCTTCCCCCAATTTTTAAATCCATGTTTTCTATTGCTTCCCATTTTTAAATTACCATATGATTTAAGCGAAAACCCACTAATGTTAGCACTATTATTTGTTTTATAATTTGAGATTATTGAAGTAAAAACAGCATCTGAACTACTCTCATATTGTTGGGTGAATTGCGTACTGTTTTTATTTTCTGGTCGCTTGGTGCTGAAAAGAATAGCTCCACCCATAGCTCCATTTCCGTAAGCCACTGATGCGGGGCCAAACAATACTTCAGCATCTTTAAGAAAAATAGGATTAATTGTAGCTGTACTTTGGAGGTGTCCACTTCTGAAAATAGTGTTGTTTAAAGGTATTCCATCAACAACAATAAGCAGTCTATTTGCCTCCATTCCTCTAAGGTTTGGGCTCCCCCCCCCGTTCTGACTATTTTGAATACTTACTCCCATGGTTTTTTCTAATAGATCACTTGTTTGTGCGCTTTGTGATTTTAACATTATAGTGGGAGTTATTTTAAGGTGTTTCAATGTTGATTTTAAACTTTCTTTTGATTCGGTTATTTCTACATTTTCTAGCGAATGTGTTTTTAAAACTAAGAAAATTGTTTTTTGCTGTATTGAGCTTTTTATTTGTTCAATTTTTTGATAAGCTATATGTTGAATGATTAAAGTTTCTTTGGAACTAAAAACACTTAAGTTAGTAATTCCCATATTATTGCTTATTACGCCTAAGTCTTTAGTTTTACTACTAACACTAACCCCTTCAATTGGGAGTTCGGTAAGGGCATCTAAAAGGATAATTTCTTGGGCGTTAAGTTTAAGTCCAAAAAAGATAAATAAAATGGTTAAGTACCTCATTTTCTTAGAGATTCAATAATTAAGTGAGAAGTCATATTTTTAAGTTCATGGTGTTGAAGTTTGTAGTATTGAATAAGAGATAATAAAATATGATTTCTATTTTGATAGGGAATTAAAATCTTCTCATTTTCAAGTAAAGATTTTAAGTACATTGAATCCTCTTTTTCTAGATAATGATTGAGTTCGGATTGATTATTTGTAAATTCTCCTGTTTCCATATTAAAATAGTGACCACTACTCTTTTCTTTTGATGGTGAAAATCCTAGAAATTCAGATAGCCGAATTAAGAAAATTAAAGGAAAGTTAATGTCAATTTTTTTTGAATCATCTAAGCTTTTTTTTATTTCCCAAATAAATTTAAAAAGCAATTTATTATCTTCTCTTTCCATGAGAACTTTTGAAAGAACTTCAGCAACAAAAATAGCAAGAAATTTTCTTGTCATATCAATTCCACTATGAATTTTATTCTGCTCTAAGGATATTTCAATTATGTACTGAAGATTTTTTTTTGGTATGTAACTTGCATTTATATTTACTAGCTGTAATGCTTGGAAAAGACCTAGGTTTTTTTTTGATTTTTTTGACCTTACCCCTTTTATGATGAAGCTTTGTAATCCTTTTTCTTCAGTAAATATTTTTGAGATAATAGAGCTTTCCCCTTGTTTTAGATAGCTTAATGCAATAGCCCTACTTTTGTATTTCATTATTTAACAAAAAGAATTTTACTAACCATCTTCTCTAATCCATTAATATCAGTACTGAAAACTAAATATACTCCTGTGGAAGCTCTTTCTCCATTCTTGTTTTTACCATTCCAAATTGCTTGCCCTCCTTTTGCAAAATCTTCAAAAACTAAATTACCATCAATATCAGTGATTTTAATATTTGCATTGGTAATTAGTCCATTTATAGCAATAGGCCCATTATATGTTTCTCTTACAGGGTTTGGAAATACATGTGTTTCTTCTTGTGTTTTTACTCCTGTAGTTGCATCAGAACGATATGATATTAGTCCTTTTTCCGTACCAATAAATACCTCCCCATTTTCAGGGTTAATCGTTATATCATAAATATTATTTGAAAATAATGGGCTATTTTCAGCTGTAAAGTGTTGTATTTCCTCCATTCCATCTTCTGAAATTAAGAAAACACCAGTTTTTTCAGTTCCAATCCATTTTCTATTTGCACCATCTATTGTGATGCATTTTATTTTTTCTTCACTTAATAAATATTGACCGTAATCTCCTTCTTGAATAAGTACTTGTTGGGCATCAAAATTGTTTCCTGAAAAAATTGCTGAAGGGTTGTAGAAAATTCCAATGCCTTTATCGGTTCCTACCCATATCTCTCCGTCTAAATCTTCAGCTATAGAATATACTCCCATTGAAGGAAGATTTCCTTGTCCAACTGAATTTTTTAGTATCTTATATTGATCATCATTAGCATCTGAAATTGTACTATTATCATTGTAAACAAATAATCCTCCCCTTCCTAGTATTCCCCATTTCTGATTATATTGATCAATAATTAGGTCGTCAAAAAAAAGCCCAAGTCTATCCTGGTTCATGCCGAATGAAAACCATTCATTATCTTTTGTTTTTACAAATAAAGGATGATTAACTTCTGAGTTTAATCCCCATAAATTTCCATTATCATCAAACTTCAAATCAGAAATTTTTATTCTATTATTTGAGCTCCCTGTAGTTTCTAGTGCTCCATTTGTATTGTCATTATCATAACGTATAACTAATTCTCCATTTTTTATTTCAGATAATCCATCTCGCCATGAAGCATAGTACTCAGTTCCATTTTTAACAGCAACTTCCAATACATCTATTCCAATAGCAGTGTAATTATAATTTATCCATTCATCATAATTTTTTCTTATTGAAACGCCATCATATATTTTTCCTTGTGAACTAAAATTAATGTGCCCTCCATGACACATGTAAAGCGTATTATTTTCATATTCTAAACTGTATGTATCATTTATTGTTGGCCCTTCAGGAATAAAGTTTCCTTGGTAATTAAAATTAATAAACTGTAAAAGTCCATTTTCGCTATCTGCTATCCAGGTATTTTCCTCAATATCATGATATATGTATTGAATGTATTTTAGCTTATTATCAATAAGAGTATCTGGATTTGTTAGTAGGTTTTCATAAATTAATACGGTATCATTATTGGCTATGAAAAGTAAATTGTTGTTGTAAAACGAGTTAGAATCTCCAGTCCAGATAGAATCTCCAATTGAAAAAATATTCCAATAATTTTCAGTTCTATTAGTATCTAATTCCCAACTATTAAAATCAAATAAACTAGTGGAATGTATGTCGGCTGAATAAATACCATCTTCAGAAGCTACAAAAATATTTTGCTCATTAAAAGCGCAACTATTAATTCCTACAAAGTTACCATTCTCTCCTATTCTATAGGTGTCTTTTATTTCTTCCTTTTCTAGATCTAAAAGTACTAGCCCAAAGGTGCAGGATAGATATGCAATGCCTTTTTTGATAGTTATATTATTTATCAGTTTGTTTCCAATAATTTCTTTCCGTTTGATATCAGAAATATTTATTATCCTTCCTTCTTTTATTAAATCAATATTACAATTTTCATAGGTAATGATGGTTGTTTCTGACGAATCATAATAGGCAATTATTTTAACTCCAATATCAGAAAGTCCTGTAACTTTTGATAAGCGATTAAGTGTATTATCATCCCTGTTCAGATAAAATAAACCACCATTTGTAACACAATATATTTTGCTTTTAGCTTGAGTAATATAACTTGTATTAGTATAGGATTGATAATCTTTCCAAAAACCAATTGGTACATCTTGGGCTTGGATAAATAAAGGAAATAGAAGAAATAATAATTTTTTCATAATTCAAAAGCAATAATACTATAATACAATCAGATAACTTCTTATTAGAAAAAAAATTGTAATACTTAATTAAAGATTACTTTTGCAATATAGGCCTAGTAGTTCAACTGGATAGAATATCAGATTTCGGCTCTGACGGTTGGGGGTTCGAATCCCTCCTAGGTCACTATTGTTTTGTAGTGAATATTTTTCTTACCTCACCATTTGAATATTTATAGATAAGTATTGTATTTTCTTTCCAATCAGTTTTTCTTCCTAATAGATCATAAACTTCAAAGTCTAAATTATTTATTTTTTCATTCTCTGAAATTGAATTAACACATGATATTAAAATGCTTGTTGTGTCATTAAACTGATCACTTAATTCCGATTGAATATCAGTGTAAAAATGCAAAGGGCCGTTAATGTTTGGGTTGATGAATAGATTGGTAAAATGGATTTCACTAGTAAATCCACTAGTGTAGTTATTTCCGTCATTTGGTGAGTTTGAGCTAACTTTTATCCCTCCATTTATATTTTCTATCGCAAAGAAGCCTATAAGGCTAGCTGTAATGTCGTAAGAATTAATTATTGCGTAATTCTGTCCAGCAATGCTACCGACTTTCAATGTTGCGTCTATTGTTTGCGTACTCGTGTTCATTATAGCAAATCCTACTGAATCACCCATGGATAAGGACTGAATATCAAAATAACCTCCATCAGAAGTTATTGTTGATGTTCCAATATCTGGCTCATTTTGGCTTTGACTTGCAAATAAAGATAAATTTGTTGCAGTATTGCAAATTGGATTGTCAATACTATTTGTGATAATTGGGTTAAATGGTGCTGCAACAAATGTTGTTGTTGTAAAAGTATCAGGGGATGACCATAGAGATGCTTGTAGGTAAGTGCTGTCAAAATATGCCATTATTTCCCATTCATATGTTGTGGATTGCTGTAATAAGGGAATAGTAACAGAGTTATCTAATGAATCAATAAATCCTAGATTAGACCAGCTTGAAGTTCCTAAAATTCGATAGTGAACTTTATATCTGTTTACTCCAGCTGTAGTACTCCAATTAGCATCAGCTTCATTGTAGTAAATGTTATTGGAATAAAGCCCTGTAATTGTAGGGCAATTTAGAGTATTTGTATAAAATGTATCGGTAGTTGACCATTGCGAATAATTGCTTCCTGTGGAGTCACAGTATGATCGAATTTGCCATATATAACTAGTAAGAGGCTGTAGATTGTTAATGTTTTTTGAAACAGCTAATGAGTCAATATTATTTTTATACAACCATGAACTTGTTCCTAAAATTCTATAGCGGATTTTATAATTATAAACATTTGTTTGAGAGCTCCAGTTGGCGTCAGCATTATAATAATTGATATTTGAGCTATAAGGATTTGAAGGGGTATTGCATTGTGCATTACTGTATCCATACAATATTGAGCATAATAATATTAAAAGTAATTTTCTCATCTCTGGTTTTTATTTATACAAAGGTACGATTTTATCTTAAAATCACTAAAATGTTTTTTAATTATATAGCAATCAATAGGTTGAAAATAATTTATACATAATTGATTATCTTTTTATTTTCAGCTAATGCTTCCAGAATGTGTCTTATTGTCTTTAAAACGTCTTAAATAGCTTTGTTTTGCTTTTCAAAGACATAAATTGTGCTTGAGCAGCCTTTTTTTGTCAGTATTCCAATAATATTTGAAATTAGGCCGATTATGAATCCTCTAACAAATTTTTTCTTTCCAGTTTTAAATTCTTCACTTAGTAATGATACATAAAAAGAATCAAATAACATTGGTTTGGTTTTTTTTAGTTTGAAATTGTATTTGCTGAATAATTGTTCAATTGTATTTCTTGAAAAATGCCATAAATGAATTGGTACATCCCAAGCTGCCCAAAATTCTTTATAATAATTTGCATCCCAACTCTTATGATTCGGAACGGCAATTATTACTTTTCCTTTTTGACTTAGAATTCGATCAAATTCTTTTATAGTTTCATTCAAATTAGGGATATGTTCTAACACATGCCACATGCTAATGGAGTCAAATTCTTCTGTTTTAAATTGGTTTAGATTTGTATTGTCACTTACTGATAGTTTGAAATTTTTGATAGCTTGATCTCTGGCAATTTCTGATGGCTCTATTCCTTTTACCTTGTATCCTGCATTCTGGCAGGCATTTAAAAACTCTCCTGTACCACAGCCAATATCAAGATGATTTTCTTTCTGAGATATTTTTTTAAGTAAATTAATTTTAGTTCCAACTGCATATTTTCTAACAGTTTGATACATCCAGTTGAATAGCCCTTTGGTATTATTAGTGTGCGAAATATACATGTCAGACTTATAGTACTCTCCTAAGTTTTCTTCTTTTGGTATAGGGTTAGTAAATGTAAATTCACATGTTTCACATGAAACAATTGTAAAAATTTCATTAGATGTTGAATGGTCAATACAATCTAATTTCTTGACTAAATTTTCTTTTGAGCACAAAGGACATTTATCTAGTGTTATCATCTTCCTAAGTATATTAATAATACATTTATATCTGAGGGTGATACGCCACTTATTCTTGAGGCTTGTCCTATCGTTTTTGGTTGTATTGATTTTAATTTTTCCCTTCCTTCAGTTGAAATTGAGTGTAGTTTGTCAAATTCAAAATCTGAACTTATTTTTATATTTTCTAACCTTTTTAGTTTTGCAGCCGATTCTTTTTCTTTGTTTAAGTAGCCACCATATTTTATCTCAATTTCAGCTTGTTCAATTGCTTCTGGCATGCAGTTTTTCTCTTGCAAAAATGAATTTAACTCTTCACAAACTAATAAATCATTTATGGTAATATGAGGTCTTGATAAAACTGACTTAAGTTTAACTTTTTGTTTTAATATAGAACTCCCTAATCTTTCAAGAGTAGGATTGATATCAGTTGGGTCAATGCTTTGTTTTTCTAAAAACTTAATAAGTGCTGCAGTTTCATTTTCTTTCCTTTCTAGTTGTTTTAGTCTTTCTGCCTTTGCAAGACCAAGTTCATAGCCTTTTTTGGTAAGTCTAATATCAGCATTATCTTGTCTTAAAAGCAAACGATATTCAGCTCTAGAAGTAAACATTCGGTAAGGTTCCTCAGTTCCTTTTGTTATCAAGTCATCTATTAAAACTCCAATATATGCATCTGATCTGCTTAAGATAAACTCTTCTTTTTCATGTGCATTCTGGTGCGCATTAACACCTGCCATCAATCCTTGTGCAGCAGCTTCTTCATACCCTGTTGTTCCGTTTATTTGTCCACAAAAGAATAAGTTATTGACTAGTTTAGTTTCTAAGGTGTGCTTAAGTTGAGTTGGTGGAAAGTAGTCGTATTCAATTGCATATCCAGCTCTGAACATTTTTACTTTTTCAAGCCCTTTAATTTTCCTTAGGGCTTTTAATTGAACAGCTTCAGGAAGTGATGTGGAGAATCCATTTAAATAGATTTCTACTGTATCTCTTCCCTCTGGCTCAATGAATAATTGATGTCTGTCTTTAGATGAAAACCTTTCAATTTTATCTTCAATTGACGGACAATATCTTGGTCCTAAGCCTTTTATCCTTCCTGAAAACATTGGAGAGTCTTCAAATCCTTCTTTTAAAATTGCATGAACTTCAGGTGATGTGTAAGTGATAAAACAAGAGTGTTGGTCTTTTATTTTCTCTTTTGTCATGTATGAGAAACTTACCGTATTCTCATCACCTGCTTGTTCTTCTGTTACTGAATAATCTATTGTTCTACCATCTAATCTTGGAGGTGTTCCGGTTTTCATTCTTCCGTGTGTAAATCCAAGTTCAATTAGTTGTTTTGTAATCCCTTCAGCTGAGGGTTCTCCTGAGCGCCCTCCTTTATAGTTCTTTTTTCCAAGGTGAATAAGTCCATTTAGGAAAGTTCCATTACAGAGAACAACACTTTTCCCTTCAATTTCAACCCCCATTTTGGTAATGATACCTGTAGCTTTCCCTTTTTCAGTAGTGATATTATCTACTGTATCTTGCCAGAAATCAATATTTTTATTTCCTTCTAGAGTTTTACGCCATTCTCTTTCAAATATTTTCCTGTCACATTGTGCTCTAGGACTCCACATTGCAGGTCCTTTACTTTTATTTAGCATTCTAAATTGAATAGAAGAAGCGTCTGTTACAATTCCAGACATTCCACCTAGTGCATCAATTTCTCTTATTATTTGCCCTTTAGCTACACCTCCCATTGCTGGGTTGCAGGACATACGCGCTAGGGTTTCTAAATTTTGCGTAACTAATAGTACTTTTGATCCAAGTGTGGAGGCAGAGTGTGCAGCTTCACAGCCAGCATGACCTCCTCCTACTATTATTACATCATATTTTTCGTCTAATTTCATAGTTTGTGAATGAGTGTAAAATACTGAAAATAAATTAGTTAATAATCTTATTTAAATAATAATTTTCTTTTTCACGCATTGTTTTTGCGTCTTTTTCCTTTTTATCTTTATAACCGAGCAAATGTAGTAAACCATGCACCATAACTCTGTGTAGTTCAGTTAAATAATTAACCTTATAAGTTTTAGCGTTTTCTTCTACCCTATCTGTACTGATAAGAATATCACCATTAATTAAATCATTCTCACAATAATCAAAAGTGATAACATCTGTAAGTGTATCGTGATTTAAAAATTGGATATTTTTTTCTAACAAATATTCATCTTTACAGAGTACATATACTAATTCTCCAATTTCCTTTCCTTCCTCTTTTATAACATTAGAAAGCCATAAGCTGATTTCTTCACTAGTTATTATTTCGTCACATTCTATATATTGATATTCTATCATTTATCTTCTTTAATTAAAGTGTTAAAATAAGAATTTACCTTCTTTTTATAGTAAGGCTTGAGCTGAACAGGAGTAGTTTTTAAAAGTTCTTCTTGATGTTGTTTCTGCTTTTTGTATTCTAAATATTCCTCAGTTGTATTATCAGGAACAAAATTCCATTCTATTGATTTCCTTTTATCATCTTCATCTTGCTCCCTTTCTGCTTTTTCTGCCTCAAGCAATCTAGTGAGAATTTCCTGTTGCCTTGCTATTGTTTCTTGTGTAATTTGATTATTGATTATATCTGTTTCATTTTCCTCCATATCTTCTAGGATTTTATCAATCTTTCCTTTCTCTCCATTCTTTCCCTGTTCATCTCTTAGCTCCATCAATTGTTTTCTAATTGCTTCTTGCTTTTTTGCTAATTGCATTAATTTTTTAGCATTCTTTTCCCCTTTCTTTTTTCCTTTTTTACCACTTTTCCCTTTTTTCATTTCCTTATTGAGCTTCTTTTGTGCCTCTTTCAGTTGTGACATTGAAGGTTTTTTGCAATTAGGATTTGGTTTGTTGCATTGTTTTTCCCCAGGAGTTTTATTGGCTAAATCTTTTTGCATTTGCTCTAAAATTTCGGACAATAGTAAAGCTAAGTTGTTAGTAGAAGTCATTATAAACTGTTGGCGTTCTGCTGCTTTCTCAACTTGTCTTCCTTCTAGTTGGTTTGTTGCTTTACTCATGTTATTATTGATTGCTGCAATTTCATTATTGATAGTTGCTTGTATCTGAACTACTCTTTTACTGAGGGCTAATAAAGAGTCTTCAATAATTTGACTATCATCAGATAGTTTATTTTGTCTTTGAACAATTTTAATAAATTCTGGACTATTTTTAGGAGTATTTGTAGCATGTTGCATTAGTTCTTCCTGATCAAAAGAAAGAGTAACCAAATTTTCAAGGATTTTTCTTAGAGTCTCCATATCTTCTTTAGGCTTGTCTTCTCCACTGCTTTTTTGCATGCTTTGTAATTGCTGCTCGATTTGTTCTAATTTTTCTAATGCTTCTTTTTGAGAATTTTGCGCTTTCTTCTTCTTTCCTTTTTTAAGAGCATCTTTACTCTCTTGCATTTTCTGTTTTATATCCTCTTCATTGGCTTTGGTGTCAGGCATTTTATTTTTATCCTCCAATGCCATATTTTTCTTTCTTAAGTCTTGCAAATCTTTTTGTAAGTCCTCCATTTTTTTGCTTAACTCCTCTTGTTTTTTAGCAAGTTCTTCCTTTTCTGTTTTTCCTTTCTCAGTTTCTTTTTTTAAGGCTTCTTGTTCTTTTTTAAGTTCTTCTATTTTCTCTAGTGTTTCTTCTACTTTTTGTTCAAATTCTAATTGTTTAAAAAGTTCTAACTCTCTATCTAGCTCTTTTTCTAAATCAGTATTTTCCTCATCTAATTTCTCTAGTAATTCTTTTAGTTTTTCTTTGTCTGCCTTCTCCATCATCTCCTCCATTTCTTGCAAGAGTTTTTGGGTTTCCTCATCTAAGACTTTATTCATTAATTCCTCTAACTGTTTTTGTTTTTCAAGTATTGAAGAATTTAATTTTTCCTTATTTTTTAGGTTTTCACTATTTTTTTTCTGTGTGTCTTTTATTTGTTGCTCAAGTTGCTTTTGTTTTTTTAGAATTTCTTTTGCTTTTTGTTTTTCTTCCCAGCTAATTTTTTTCTTTTCTAAGATAGTTTTATTGAGCTGTGCAATATCCTTTTTTATCTCTTTAGCAAGTGATATTGATTTATTAAGTCCACTTTTTGTTTTTTCATTTTCAGCATCCTTTTTTGCAGTTAATTCCTCTTTTGTTGCTTCTTTGTGTGAAAAACGAGTGCTTTTTGTGTTTTTCGAGCCATTTACTACATCATTATCCCAAACTTCAAAATAGTATTCTATTTCCTCTCCTGCTGCTAGTTGCAAGTAATTAAAATTGAATGTAAAAAAGAAAAGTTCTTTGGATAGCTGCTTAATGGTTAGCTGCTGACTGACTAAAGGATTAGTGTCATTGCTAGTAATTCGATAATTAAAAGTTAATTTTTGTAAGCCATAATCATCTTCAATTTCTCCACTGAATAAAAACTGAACATTCGTACTATCAAAATTCTGATTTACTTTTATTGTCGGATATGCATCAGGAATTACCTTTATATAGTTGGACAAGCTATCACTCAATTGATGTTCGTTTTGGGTGATAATTTGATAAGGGGTGCTTTTGAAAAACTGCTTTTTATAAGTAACAGTATTATTAGCCCATTCCGTGTGATTGCTTTCAGAAAAAAGAAAAGAGATATTTTTAGTGTTTTGCAGACTTATATCCCACTGCACTATTGTCCCTTCAGGGATTATTAAATCACCATTATTTTTGATATGTTCATCTTTGATTTTGGTGTAGCTTGGGTAGTTCAGAAAGGTGTTAAGGTCAACTACTTTAGGCTGAGGAAGAGCTTTTAATGTATAATGATTGCTAATATAACCTCCAGCTGAAAATTGAAATGAAATATCAGCATTTACTACTTTGAAAAGATGCTCGAATGTAGTGTTGCTATTGCTTTTTATTCGAAATGAATTTCCGTTAATTATTATAAATACTTCACTAGGGATTTCATTTCCTATTATTTCTATTTCCAATGTATAATCTTTATATTGGATTACTTCTAATTTTGGATTTAAAACATGATATTGAAAAGGTGCTTTTGGTTCAAAAAAAGTATTGTGCCTTAGTATTCTGGCAGAGCTTTCAGTAAGTATATATTGCTTTCCTGAAATGATAAAAAGTAAAATGACAGCAAGTGGGATAAGCACCCATTTTGCATATTTTTTATTGTCAGCATAATTAATGGCATTCCCAAATGAGATAGGCTTTATATCTTTTATTTTTTGCTGAATACTTGCGTTTATCAAAGCATTTTCAGCAGTACTCATCTCCTGTAATTCTAGGATATTTAGTAGTTTATCATCAACTTCAGTAAAATGAGTTCCAATAATTTTTGCAGCTTGTTTGTGGCTTAGTGTTTTACCAAAACTCAGTAAATGAAGTAAGGGGATAGCTATGTATTTTATTGCAATTAAGGCGTTAATAATAAGGTAAGTCCAGAATAAAAAAGTTCTGCTTCCAACCCCAAATTGGGTAAAATGTTCAATAGTTGAAAAACCAATAAAGAAGATACTCAGTACTGCTAAAGAATAGATTCCCCCTTTAATTAGCTGATTGGTATAAAATCGTTTAACGAATTTATTCAGTTTTTCAAATAATTCTATTTTAGGTTGAGAATTCATCCTTGCAAAAGTACAATTTTTAACGGCTTATCATAAAACTCTATTACTTGATAAATCTTATCTTTGCAGCCGAAAAATTTATTACAATGTCAGAAGTAAGAGTACGATTTGCACCTAGCCCAACAGGACCATTACATATTGGAGGGGTTAGAACAGCCCTTTATAATTACCTTTTTGCTAAAAACAAAGGAGGAAAAATGATTTTGCGTATAGAAGATACAGATCAAACCAGATTTGTTGAAGTTGCAGAAGAATACCTAATTGATGCACTAAAATGGTGTGGAATTGAATTAGATGAATCAGTAGTAGATGGGGGAGGATATGGTCCTTATAAGCAATCAGAAAGAAAGGCTATGTACTTTCCTTATGCCGAACAATTGGTAAAAGATGGCTTTGCATATTATGCTTTTGATACTTCAGAAGAACTAACTGCAATGCGTGAAAGAATGAAGGTTGCAGGAGTTCCTTCACCACAATACAATGCGGTTACTCGTACTACAATGCAAAATTCTTTAGCACTATCGGAAGATGAAGTAAATAAAAGATTGGAAGCAGGAGACCCTTATGCTATCCGTATAAAAATGCCTAGAAATGAAGAGGTAAAACTAAACGATATTATTAGAGGTTGGGTTGTAGTAAATACCAATAATATGGACGATAAAGTTATCTTTAAATCGGATGGAATGCCAACTTACCATTTAGCTAATGTGGTGGATGATTATATGATGAAAATTTCTCATGTGATAAGAGGGGAGGAGTGGTTGCCATCAGCACCTTTACATGTTTTATTATACAAATATTTAGGATGGGAGGATGCAATGCCAGAATTTGCACACTTACCATTAATCCTAAAGCCAGATGGAAATGGTAAATTAAGTAAGCGTGATGGGGATAGATTAGGATTTCCTGTTTTCCCAACACAGTGGATGAACCCAGAAACAAAAGAAATTAGTTCAGGATACAGAGAAAGTGGCTACATTAAAGAAGCGTTTATAAATATGCTTTCATTTTTAGGATGGAATCCAGGAACTACACAGGAGATTTTTTCTATGGAAGGTTTGATAGAAGCTTTCAGTTTAGAGAGAGTAGGGAAGGCGGGAGCAAAGTTTGATGTTGATAAAACAAGATGGTTTAATCAGCAGTATTTAAGAGCAAAATCAGGAGAAGTGTTGGCGCAAGATTTACAAGTTATCCTGAAAGAAAATGGGGTAGAGGCGGAAGATGATTTTGTCGCAACTGTTTGTGAGCAATTAAAAGAAAGAGCCACTTTTGTAAAAGATATGTGGGAGGAAGGAAGGTATTATTTTGAATCTCCTACATCTTATGATGAAAAAACAATCCGTAAAAAATGGAAAGAAGACACTCCTAAATATGTATCGGAATTAAAAGATAGATTATCCAAATTATCTGATTTCTCTTCTGAAAATATTGAAGTAGCATTTAAAAAGTATTTAGAAGAAAATGAACTAGGAATGGGTAAATTATTGCCTGCTTTTAGGGTTTGTTTAACAGGACTCGGAATGGGACCATCTCTTTTTGATATTGCTTCTCTTTTAGGAAAAGAAGAAACGATTAAAAGAATGGAAACTGCTTTAGAAAAAATAAACTAATGGGATTAATTACTGTAGAAGGAATCAGAATTTTTGCTCATCACGGGCACTTGCCAGAAGAAGCTGTTTTGGGTGGACACTTTATTGTAAATGTTTGGGTGGAAGCGGACACAACTGAAGTTGAAAAAACAGATGATTTGAACGACACAGTGGACTATGTGAAAATCATAGCTATTGTAAAGGAACAAATGGCTATCCGTTCTAACATGATAGAACATCTTGCAAAAAGAATTGTTGACGCAATTTTACCCTTGCATAAAGTACAAAAAGTAACAGTAGAAGTAGAAAAAGTATTACCTCCTATTGATGCTACTTTCGATAAAATTTCAGTGACCTCTCAGGGAGAAAACTAAGCTAAATATTTTGCAATATTTACTTTTTCTGCAATAATGGAATGTAGTTTTTCTACTGAAACTCTTTCTTGTTCCATAGTATCTCTATCTCTAATAGTAACCGTATTGTCTTCTAAAGTTTGATGATCAACTGTAATACAGAATGCAGTTCCAATCGCATCTTGTCTTCTGTATCTTTTTCCGATAGAATCCTTTTCTTCATATTGGCAGTTGAAATCTATTTGAAGAGACTTCATTATTTCCCTTGCTTTTTCAGGCATTCCATCTTTCTTAGTTAACGGAAGAATAGCTGCTTTTATAGGCGCTAAAAGTGCAGGGATTTTTAATACCACTCTACTTTCTCCATTTTCCAATTGTTCTTCACGGAAAGCATGACTTAATACGGTAAGGAACATTCTATCCAAACCAATAGAAGTTTCAACTACATAAGGCACATAGCTTTCTCCTAGTTCTGGATCAAAATATTGTAATTTTTTCCCAGAATGTTCTTGATGTGCTTTCAAGTCAAAATCAGTACGCGAATGGATCCCTTCTAATTCTTTAAATCCGAATGGAAATTTAAATTCAATATCGGCTGCTGCATTGGCATAATGTGCTAAATTTTCATGGTCATGAAAACGGTAATTATCTTCTCCCATTGCTAGTGAATTATGCCATTTCATACGGAATTCTTTCCAGTATTTGTACCATTTCATTTCTTCTCCTGGGCGAACAAAAAATTGCATTTCCATTTGTTCGAACTCACGCATTCTGAAAATAAACTGGCGCGCTACAATCTCATTACGGAAGGCTTTCCCGATTTGAGCAATCCCAAAAGGAATTTTCATGCGGGCAGTTTTCTGTACATTTAGGAAGTTTACAAAAATACCTTGGGCAGTTTCTGGTCGTAAGTACAAATCAGTAGCACCATCAGCAGTAGCTCCCATTTGTGTTTTAAACATTAGGTTAAACTGACGAACATCCGTCCAATTATTAGTTCCTGAAACTGGGCATTTTATATCCAACTCTTCAATCAATGCTTTTACTCCTTCCAAATCTCCTGAAGAAAGGGAAGTATTCATTTTCTCGTTTATGGCATCAATTTGCTTTTGTCTATCTAAAATTCTACCATTGGTAGCCAAGAATTCTTCTTTATTAAAAGCATCCCCAAAACGCTTGGCAGCTTTTGCTACATCTTTGTCAATTTTAGCTTCAATTTTAGCAATATGATCTTCAGTTAATACATCAGCACGGTATCTTTTTTTAGAGTCTTTATTGTCCACCAAAGGATCGTTAAAGGCATCAATATGTCCTGAAGCTTTCCAAGTAGTAGGGTGCATAAAAATAGAAGAATCTAATCCTACAATATTCTCGTGCATATTCACCATTGATTTCCACCAATAGTTTTTAATATTGTTTTTTAATTCTACTCCATTAGGTCCGTAATCGTAAGCTGCTGCCAAGCCATCATAAATTTCAGAGGATTGAAAAACATAACCATACTCTTTTGCATGGGACACTACTTTTTTAAAGATATCTTCATAATTTGCCATAGCGCAAAAATAGTAATTCTCCTATTTTATTATGTAGTTTTGCGGCATGATTCAAGTTGAGGATAAAATTATTTCTTTAGATGTTTTTGAAAAGCACTTTGTGTGCGATTTAAATGCGTGTAAAGGGGCGTGTTGTGTGGATGGAGATGCAGGAGCGCCACTACTGGAAAATGAAGTAAATATTTTAGAGGATATTTACGAAAAGGTAAAGCCGTATATGTTACAAAAAGGAATTGATGTAGTTGATGAAGTAGGGGTTGCTGTACTCGATATTGAGGGAGATGTTACTACTCCGCTTGTTAATAATAGAGAATGTGCTTTTGTAATTGAGGAAAATGGAATTTCAAAATGTTCAATTGAAAAAGCTCATTATGATGGGAAAGTAGATTTTAAGAAACCAATTTCTTGTCATTTATTTCCGATACGCATACAAGAATACCGAGATTTTGATGCCGTAAATTATGAAGAAATTAAAATCTGTGCGCCTGCCTGTAAATGTGGTAGTGAATTAGAAATTCCTGTTTATGTTTTTTTAAAAGAACCACTCATCCGAAAATATGGAGAGGCTTGGTACAAAGAATTATTGGAAGCTGCTAAGTTGTTGGGGAGTTAGGTGTTTTTCTTTGTGAAACAGCCTAGCTTTTTTAGAGATATTATTTGTTTTTTCCATCATCTTTTTATCTTTTGAAAAAGTATCGCTAATAATTTTAAAGGCTAGATATACTAGGTAGATAGATATTAAGATTAACACAATTAAGATGAAAGCGATTTCCATAAATTCTAATTATTAATAATCTTCTTTTTTAAAGTGTTAAATTCTTCCTCACTAATTAGATTATCATTTTTTAATTGCTCTAACTTCTTTATTTCATCAGCTATTGAAAGTTTTGTCTCAGTGTTTTCTGAGGATAGCTTCTCTAAAGCTTCTTTTTGAGCCACTTGTGTTTTTAGAACTTCTCTTTTGTAGCTCTCTTCTTCTGGACTTTTTGAGATAAGTGTTACAACTATTCCAATAAGTGGACTAAGAATAAGAGAGAGAAAAAATGCTCCCCAGAATCCAATGTTTCTACCTGAACCTACAAATCCAACAATAATACTTAGTACAAACCATCCAAAAATCATAATAATTTAATTTTAATTGTTTAAAGCAATTATACAAAAAAATCAAATAAAAAAAGGACTTTTAAAGTCCGTTTTCAAATTCCTATTTTTTCAAATATTTCCAATCCACATAAAAAGTACCAAAGGGTAGGATAGAGGCAAGTAATACAATTCCTAAATCTTTAATTACCCAATTTTCATTTTCTTTTATTAAGTAAGCCAAAATAATATAGGCTACAAACAATAAACCGTGTGGCATTCCTAATAATTTTACATAAGCAGGATCTCCTAGGCTGTATTTAATAGGTACAGCAACAAAAAGAAGAAGTATGTAAGATAGTCCTTCTAAAAATGCAATTATTCTAAATGTATTTTTCATTTAATTATGTGCTATTTAAAAGCGTTTTCACCCGTAATATCCATTCCTGTAATCAACAAGTGAATATCATGTGTTCCTTCATAAGTAATTACTGATTCTAAATTCATCATATGTCTCATGATGGAATATTCTCCTGTAATTCCCATAGCTCCTAAAACTTGCCTTGCTTCACGAGCAATCTTAAGTGCCATATCAACATTATTACGCTTACACATAGAAATTTGGGCAGAAGTTGCTCTACCTTCATTTCTTAAAACTCCTAAACGCCAAGTTAAAAATTGTGCTTTTGTGATTTCAGTAATCATTTCTGCTAATTTCTTTTGTTGTAATTGGTAGCTTGCAATTGGCTTCCCAAATTGAATACGCTCTTTTGCGTATCTAAGTGCTGTATCGTAACAGTCCATTGCAGTACCTATTGTTCCCCAAGCAATTCCATATCTTGCAGAATCTAAGCAGCCAAGTGGAGCTCCTAATCCATCTTTGTTTGGTAAAATATTATCTTTAGGAATTTTTACATTATCAAATACTAACTCCCCAGTAGCAGAAGCTCTTAAACTCCATTTTCCATGTGTTTCTGGAGTGGTGAATCCTTCCATTCCTCTTTCAACTAACACCCCTTTAATTCTTCCTTCTTCATTTTTTGCCCAAACAACAGCAACATCAGCAAAAGGTGCATTTGAAATCCACATTTTTGCTCCATTTAAAATATAATGGTCGCCCATATCTTTAATGTTGGTTACCATCCCTCCAGGATTTGAACCATGATCAGGCTCAGTTAATCCGAAACAGCCGATAAATTCTCCAGTTGCTAATTTTGGTAAAAATTTCATTTTTTGTTCTTCACTACCGTATTTCCAGATTGGATACATTACCAATGAGGATTGTACAGATGAGGTAGAACGAATTCCACTATCTCCTCTTTCTAGTTCTTGCATTATAAGTCCGTAAGAAATTTGGTCTAATCCAGCTCCACCGTATTCTACAGGGATGTACGGTCCGAAACCGCCAATTTCACCTAACCCTTTTACAATTTGTTTTGGGAATTCAGCTTTCTGACAAGCTTCTTCTATTATTGGAGATACTTCTCTTTTCACCCATTCTCTTGCAGCATCTCTAATTAATTTGTGTTCTTCCGTAAGGAGTTCATCCAAAAGGAAATAATCAGGAGCTTGGTATAAATCTTGTGACATAGCGATTGTTAATTTTTTGGCAAAAGTATGTATTTTAAAGCTAAAAAATGAGTTCTGAAAAGGTATATTTGCATTCGGAATAACAAGAATAATGATTGCGTTAACAAAACCCATTTTTAATCAGGATATCATAGTTGTATTGCTTACAATCTCTTTTTTGTTGCTTGCTGTACTAAGATCATCTTATTGGAAGCATGCTAAACTGCTTTATATGGGGGTGTTTGCCCAACGCTATGCGAATCAATATTTAAGAGAAGAGAATGCTTTTACTGAAAGAGTAAATTTCATTACCTTTTTACTGATGACGATTAATTTTTCAGTAATTATACTTAAGTTAATTCCAAAACCTTCTATTTTTGAGGTAGGTTATACGGTAGGAGGTGTGATGTTATTTTTTATTTTAAAAATGGGATTCATGCTGTTTTTAGGTAAAATCTTTATATTAAAAGATATTGCAAGATTAGGGATATTTTTTTCCTTTCTATTTGATAGAACCTTAGGTATTTTTCTCTTTCCCTTAGTAGTGATGCTCTATTTTTTTACCTTTAAAGTTACTGCAACTTTATTTGTTTTAATCAGTTTTGTCTGTGCGGTGCTGTTATTGCTGAAGCTATTTTGGCTTTGGAAGATAGGAACAAGTGGGTTTGGACTTTCACAGTTCTATATATTTTTATATCTTTGCGCGCTAGAAATTTCACCACTGCTAATACTAGGAAAAGGAGTGGTTTACTAATAAAAAGGCAAAGGAATGGCAGAAAAAAAGAAGAAAGTAAAGTCAATATTAATTTCACAACCAAAACCTGAAGGAAAATCACCATACGCAACTATTGAGCAAAAGCATAAATTAAAGATTGATTATAGACCATTTATGCATGTTGAAGAAATCACAGCACAAGAGTTTAGAGAGCAAAGAATTTCTATCCTTAACCATGATGCAGTAATTTTTACATCTAAAAACGCTATGGATCATTATTTTGGAATGATGGATAAATTAAGACTAAGGGTTCCTGATTTTACAAAGTATTTTTGTGTTTCTGAAGCAATTGCACATTATTTGCAAAACTTTATTACTTACCGTAAACGTAAGGTGTTTACAGGAGAACAAACACTTGCTAGCTTAATTCCTGTTATGCAAAAACATAAAGATTCAAAATTCCTATTCCCATGTTCTGATGTGCTTAAAAAACAAATGAATAAGTCATTAGAAGAAAGTGGATTAGAGTATACAAAAGCTCAAATGTATAAAGTAGCTTGTTCTGATTTGTCAGACTTAACAGATGTAAAATATGATGTTTTAGTGTTTTTTAGCCCAACAGGAATTAAATCTCTGTTAGAAAATTTTCCTAATTTTGAACAAGGAGAAACAAGACTTGCAGTTTTTGGCCCAACAACAATAAAATCAGTTGAAGAAAATGGTCTAAGAGTAGATATTGCAGCTCCTAATAAAAAGGCGCCATCAATGTCAATGGCCTTAGATCAATACATAAAAGAAGCAAATAAAAGAAGAAGATAATTTCTTTTCAAATAAATAATTTAAAGGAGCTTTCGAGCTCCTTTTTTTGTAATTTTATCAGATGTTTAAGTTTCCAAAAAAACAAAAGCTGTGCAATGAAACAGCAATAAAAAAAATGTTTTCTAACGGAAAATCATTTGTGGTTGAACCTATTCGTTTGGTTTGGAAAGTAGAAGAAAATACAGATAAGGAGGCTATAAAATCAATTATTGTAGTTCCTAAAAAGAAGTTAAATTTAGCTTCTACTAGAAGCATTGTAAGAAGAAGAATGAAGGAGGCTTATAGACTAAATAAAATAGAATTGGAAGCGTCTTTGAACAGTAAAAATATTCAATTGAATATTGCAGTTATTTATCAGGAAGAAGAAATATTACCATATAAAGTAATAGAAGAAAAAATAAAATTAATTTTAGGCCGTTTAAGTGAAGAAATATGAGTGTTATTTTTTCTTTTCTTTTTAGAACAATAATTGTGATTTATCAGAAAGCAATATCTCCTTTGTTGCCACCAAGATGTAGATATACACCAACTTGTTCGGCTTATGGATTGGAGGCAATAACAAAATATGGGCCTTGGAAGGGAGGAATACTAACTTTAAAAAGAATAATAACTTGTCACCCTTGGGGTGGGCATGGGCATGACCCAGTACCTTAATAAAGAAATTATGAAGAAAAAATTTAAAATCATTATTTTAGGAATTGTACTCGCAATTACCTCAGTTATATCAGTAGGATTTACTGATAACTATTTTGAGATTTCTAAAAACTTAGATATCTTTACTACTTTATATAAGGAGTTAAATACATTTTATGTTGATGAAACTGATCCTGGAGAATTAATGAAAGAGGGAATTGATAAAATGTTAAAATCATTAGATCCTTACACAACTTATATTCCTGAATCAGAGATTGAAGATTTTCGTTTTATGACCACAGGACAATATGGTGGTATTGGCGCTATGATTACAAAACGAAAAGAGTTTGTTTTTATAAGCGAGCCCTATGAAGGTTTTCCTGCACAAAAAGCAGGGCTTATGGCAGGAGATAAAATTTTAGAAATTAACGGAAAATCGGCTAAATCAAAAACAACTGAAGAGGTTAGTAAGGTGCTAAAAGGACAGCCAAATACTTCCGTTACTTTATTGATTGAGCGTCCTCATTTGGACAAGCCTTTTGAAGTTACATTTGAGCGGGAAAAAGTATCCGTAAAAAGTGTGCCTTATTCAGCATATATTGAAGATGGAATTGGCTATGTAAAGCTAAGAAGCTTCACTAGAAATTGTAGTAAGGATATAAAAAGTGCAATAGAAGATTTAAAGAAAGAAACAGAGTTAAAAGGATTAATTTTAGATTTAAGAAGCAACCCTGGAGGGCTTTTGAATGAGTCAGTTGATATTGTTAATCTTTTTGTAGAAAAAGGTGAAGAAGTAGTAAGTACAAGAGGAAAAATTAAGTCTTGGGAAAAATCATATATAGCAAACAACAAGCCGTTAGATACAGCCGTTCCTTTAGTAATCTTAATAAATTCTTCATCTGCTTCAGCTTCTGAAATTGTTTCAGGGGCAATACAGGATTTAGATAGAGGGGTGGTTATAGGTCAAAGAAGTTATGGAAAAGGCTTGGTACAGCAAACCCGAAAGCTGTCTTATAATTCTCAGTTGAAATTAACTGTTGCAAAGTACTATATACCTAGTGGAAGATGTATACAGGCATTGGATTATTCTAATAGAAATGAGGATGGGAGTGTAGGTAAAATAGCAGATTCATTAATGACTTCTTTTCAAACCAAAAATGGGAGAGAGGTTTTTGATGGCGGTGGAATTAATCCTGATATAATTACTGAAACAGGTATATTTAGTAATATTATTGTCTCTCTTTTCAGAGAGCGTTTATTCTTTGATTACGCAACAGACTTCAGATTTGAAAATGATAGTATTGCAACTGATTTCATTTTCTCAGATAGCAATTATGAACATTTTGTAGATTATCTTTCAGGCAAAGAATATACTTATAAAACAAAAACAGAAGAAGCGCTTGAAAAATTGAAAGAGAAAGCTACTGACGAGAAATATTTTGAATCTTTGAGTGATGAATATGAAGCTTTACTTACTCAGTTAGTAGCAAATAAAGGAGATGATTTATTTACAAATAAGGAGGAAATCAAAGAGATACTTACTGGAGAGATTAGAAGTAGATATTTTTATCAAATAGGAAGAATTGAAGCCGCATTAAATTTTGATCCTGAGTTAGAAAAAGCACTTGAGATATTACAAAATAAAGAAGAGTATGATCAGATATTAGAAAATGAATAAAGCAATAAATCAAATTCAACAAGTTTTATTTATCTTGTTAGGATTCTTTATTCCAACCTCAATAGCAATAACAAATTTTATTCTTGCTTTATTAGCTCTGTGTTGGATTTTTGAAGGAAATTTCAAATCTAAATTTGAGCATATAAAGTCATCAAAGTGGGTGATTTCTGTTTTTGCATTAATAGGGTTGTATGGTTTAGGATTGCTTTGGGGAGGTAATCATTTGAATGCAGAATGGCAATTTCAAAGACTAGCCTTATTACTTATTTTCCCTGTTTTATTAAGCATGGAACTGAAGCAAAAAACGATCAAAAGGGCAGTAATAGCATTTTTAGGAACTGCTTTTATATCTGCATTGGCGGCTATTTTAATTAACAATAAAATTATTCTTCCTTTAGGAAATTATCTTTCTTTTATTGAGGTTTCATGGAGAAATTCTGCATTTATAACATATAATTATCATAATGTAATTCTTGCTCTTGCAACTACATTATCGTTCTATATTTTAGTTGAGAGGAAGAGTAAGTATCCTTATTTATTATTGTTATTTATTGCTATTTATACACTAAGTATATTTACTGAAAGAGGTAGGGCAGGACAAGTGATTTTTAATTTATCAGCAGTATTTTATATTTTGTACTACAATAGAAAGCATTTATTGCGATTAGTTGCACTCATGTTGTTGTTATTTTCTTTTCAGTATATTATATATAAATCAACAAAGGTTTATAAAAATAGGTTTGATGTTATGTCTAATATTATCCAAAATAATGGAGATGTAGGAGAGGGAAAACTAGAGGATATTCGTTATGTATTTGTTAAAGAGTCATTAAGTAGAGTATTAGAAAAACCATTACTTGGTTACGGAACAGGTAGTTTTGGAACTATTTTTAAAGCTGAGGTAAAATCAGGGCATTATTTTGATAAGCATACTACACCACATAATCAATATCTATATGTTTGGTTTGAATTAGGGGTATTAGGACTTATATTATTGCTCTCTATCTTTTATCATCAAATAAAGGAATTGTTTAAAAAGCAGGATGGTATTCATAGGATTTTACTACCTCTATCTTTTATGTTTTTGATGCTTGTTGATTCCTACTTCTTTATTTTTACTCTTACAATCTGCTATATTTTCCTATATACTATTTATAGTAAGTATCAAGAAGAATAAACCCTTTTAATTCTCCTGTTTAGTGTAGCAAAAATTTCATAGGGTATTGTTTCTAATTTCTTAGCAATAGATAGTATTGTATTTTCTTTGCCAAAGATAATAACTCTATCTCCTGTTGTAGCAGTCGTATTACTTAAGTCAATTATGCAGGAGTCCATACTAATCTTTCCAATAATAGGACAAGGAGAATTATTCACTAAAATAGTTCCGTATTTTTCGCTTAACTTTCTATTTAATCCATCTGCATACCCAAAAGGGATGATGCCAACTTTCATGTCTTCTGTAGCAATAAATGAAGCATTATATCCAATCCCCTCTCCTTTTTTAATGGTTCTAACTTGAGTAATGACACTTTTTAGTGTACTAATTTGATGTAAGTTTTTGTCATCAGCAACTCCAAAAAGTCCAATTCCTAATCTAACCATTTCATATTCCTTATTTGTAAAGCGTAATACACCATTTGTATTCAGAATATGTCGATCAACTTTATAACCAAAACATGTGAAAAATGTTGTGCAGATAGTATCAAAGATAAGACATTGTTTGTCTGTAAATTTATCATTTTCAGGATTGTCTGAAGCAGCTAAATGTGAACAAATACTTTGTATTTTTAGTTTTGGGTATTGCTGTAAAGTATCTATTACTTTTTTTACTTCATCAGGGTTAAACCCATAACGATTCATTCCGGTATTAAATTTAATATGGATGTTTAGTTCAGTGTTAAGCTCACCATATAGCTGGAGTAATTTGAAGTTATAAATTACAACATCTAATTTATTTTCAATAATTTTATTTGTGCTTTTTGTGCCAGGATTTGCAATTATAATTGGGATATTAATTCCACTTTCCCTTAAGCGACTCCCTTCTTCAAAATCAGCAACCCAAAGCGCATGAACTCCTAATAATTCTAGTTTTTTGGAAAGTACTATATCACCATGACCATAAGCATAAGCCTTTACAACAGCAATAACTTTAGTGCTAGGTTTTAGTTGACTTTTTAGATAGTTGAGGTTACTTTCTAAGTGATTAGTATTTACCTCTAATATAGTTTCGTGCGTAATTCCCATTGCTTATTTCATTTTACTTGAAAAACAACTTCTGCATAAAGGTTTATACTCTTGTTTTTCACCAAGTTGAACTAGGTTTTTGTTAGCATTTTTTCTAAAAGAGTGATTGGCAATTCCGTTACACTCTACACAAATAGCGTGTACTTTTGTGATATGTTCGGCAATCGCTAAAATTTGTGGCATTACCCCAAAAGGATTTCCTAAAAAATCCATGTCTAATCCAGCTATAATAACCCTTACCCCAGCATTTGCTAATTCATTACTAACAGCCACTAAGTCACTGTTAAAAAACTGAGCCTCATCAATTGCCACAACCTGAGCTTCATTTGCTAATTTCAAAATATTTTCAGCACAATCAATAGGTGTAGCTTGTATCGTGTTTTCGTCATGTGATACTACTTTTTGAGTATCGTATCTTTTGTCAATTTTTGGTTTAAAAACAGCAATATTGAGTTTTGCGAATTGGGCTCTTTTTAATCGCCTTAAAAGTTCTTCAGTTTTCCCAGAAAACATAGAACCACAAATTACTTCAATACTTCCTTTTTGCATTGGGTGATTTATTTGTGATTCTAAAAACATTTAGCGTAATTTGTTTTATTAAGTTTGCTAACAAAAGTATAAAAAGCAATTCCATTTTTTATGAATTTTAAAAGTTTGTTTTTATCTCTTCTAGTAGTATCTTTTTCAATAAATATGTTTGGAAAATCGGATACTACAAAAATTAATTCAGGAAGAGTTTTGATTGTAAGTAGTAGTTTGGCAGCTGCGTTAGGTGGCTCGTATTTGTATATTGAAAATTCATGGTGGTCGGATAAGCAAACAGCATTTTCTTTTGATGATGGGGCGGACTTAACCTACGCATTGAATGTTGACAAAGCAGGACATTTTATGGGTGGCCTTTTTGCTGCTAATCTTTTTTCTGGCTCAATGAGATGGGCTGGGATGAATAAAAAACAATCTCTTTGGTATGGAGCTGCATTTGGTTCTGGTTTACAACTTGCTATTGAAATGAAAGATGCTTATGCGCCTTACTGGGGCTTTAGTAAATGGGATTTAACAATGGGTTCATTAGGTGCTTTTTGGCCAGTAGCTCAGGAATATAATCATAATTTAAAAGGGATTGATTTTAAGATGTCTTATTACAAACGATCAAATATTTACTGGGATTTGGATAAGCAAAGAGGAAAAGAAACCAATAAATATGCTTGGCAAGATGACTATCCCAACCAAACCTATTGGATGGCATTTGATGTAAATCATTATGTTGAGAATTGCTGTTGGCCTGATTGGTTAAATGTAGCAATTGGTTTTGGGTTAGATGACACTCAATATTTGAATCAGCAAAATAAAAAGGTAGGAGGGAATAATGAATGGTATATAGCTTTGGATTATGATATGCCTAAACTTTTAAAAAAGTGGAATAGCCCAACAGGAAAAAAAGTAAAACATTGGCTTAACTATTTCCATTTCCCAGCCCCTGCAATAAGAATTAGTCCAAAACTAGAAATATATCCATTATTCCTCTAAATTTGTAAGATGTCAAAATTATATTTAATACCCACTCCCATAGGAAACTTGGAGGATATAACCTTTAGAGCATTACGCCTTTTAAAAGAGGTAGATATAGTGTTGGCAGAAGATACTAGGACAACAAAAAAACTTTTCTCTCATTATGAGATTGATACACAATTGGCAGCTTTTCATATGCATAATGAACACAAGGTGCTAGGAAAATGGATTGCCAGATTAAAGGGTGGAGAAACAATTGCTCTTGTATCAGATGCAGGAACTCCAGCTATTTCTGATCCTGGTTTTTTATTGGTTCGTGAATGCGTTAAAGAGGGTATTGAGGTAGATTGTTTGCCTGGAGCTACAGCCTTTGTTCCTGCTTTGGTTAATTCAGGATTACCATCAGAAAAATTTATTTTTGAAGGGTTTTTACCTGTTAAAAAAGGAAGACAGACAAGATTGATATTACTTGCAGAGGAAGAAAGGACTATGATTTTTTACGAATCACCACATAGAATTATAAAAACGCTAAGTCAATTTATGGAATATTTTGGGGAAGAAAGATTTGTTTCTGTTTCAAGAGAAATATCAAAAATGTTTGAAGAAACAAAAAGAGGGACAATGAAAGAGGTGAGAGAATACTTTGAAGAGAAAAAACCAAAAGGTGAATTTGTAGTAATAGTTGCAGGAAAATAATGGAGATGAAAGAATTCATACATAAAAAACCTTACTTGATTGCTGGGCCTTGCAGTGCGGAATCAGAAAATCAGCTTTTAACTATTGCTAAAGCTATTGAGGGTACTGCTGATGTTTTTAGAGCAGGAGTTTGGAAGCCAAGAACCAAGCCCAATTCATTTGAGGGGATTGGGAAAGAAGCCTTAACTTGGTTAAAAACAGTTCAGCAAGAAACAGGGATGAAAGTATGTACTGAAGTTGCTACAGCAAAGCATGTTGAGTTATGTTTAGAATCAGGAGTGGATATGCTTTGGATTGGTGCAAGAACAACTGTTAATCCTTTTTATGTGCAAGAAATTGCAGAAGCATTGAAAGGAGTAGATATTCCTGTTTTTGTAAAAAATCCAATACATCCTGAATTAGGATTGTGGTTGGGTGCTTTTGAACGCTTAAATAAAGTTGGAATTAAGCAATTAGCAGCAATTCATAGAGGGTTTTATAGTTATGAAAAATCAGTTTTCAGAAATGATCCTAAGTGGGAATTGCCCATCAAATTAAGAAAAGAAATTAGGGGTTTGCCAATTATCTGTGACCCGAGTCATATTGCAGGAAAAGCAACATTAATTGAAGATATTGCACAAACTGCAATGGATATTAATTTAGATGGGTTGATGATAGAAACACATAATAATCCGGCTGTTGCTTTAAGTGATGCCGAGCAACAAGTCAAGCCTGAAAAATTAAAAAATATCATGCAAAATTTAGTTTTGAGAGATACTAAATTAAGAGATGAACAATTTAAAGAACAACTGTTAGATTTCAGAAATCAGATTGATAATTTTGATACTCAAATTATTAGTTTACTTAATGGCAGAAAGCAAGTTGTAGAGAAAATTGCTGATTTTAAAAATGAAAATAGGTTGACTATTTTTCAGATTGAAAGGTGGTTTGAAATCTTGAGTACCAGAAAAAAAAATGCAAGTTTACTTGGTTTAGATGAGCAGATGGTAGAAGAATTATTTGCTTTAATACATAAATATTCAATACTTACACAAACTAATATAATGCGTAAGTAATGCAAAAAAATTGGAACATATTAAGCTCGGATAATTCAGTTGTTACTGCATTAGCAAAAGCTTTAAATGTATCTGAAATTGTAGGGCATTTATTGGTTTTAAGAGGTATTACAACTTATGATGAAGCTAAGTTATTTTTCCGTCCAGAAATTACTCATTTGCACGATCCTTTCTTAATGAAAGATATGCAAAAAGCTGTGAATAGAATCCAAACTGCAATTACAAATGGAGAGAAGGTTTTAGTCTATGGCGATTATGATGTAGATGGAACAACATCAGTAGCTATGATGTATTCTTTTCTTAAAAAACAAGTCAAAGAAATTGAATATTATATTCCTTGTAGATATGAGGAAGGGTACGGAATTTCATTAAAGGGAATTGATTATGCTAAGGAAAATAATTTTGCTTTAATCATTGCTTTAGATTGTGGTATTCGTGCAGTTAATCAAGTTGATTATGCAAATGAAAAAGGAGTTAATTTTATTATTTGCGATCATCATAATCCTGGAGAAAAAGTGCCTGATGCAGTGGCAATTCTAAACCCAAAACAAGCAGATTGTAACTATCCTTATAAAGAACTCTCAGGTTGTGGTGTAGGCTTTAAATTGATACAAGCCTTTTGTCAAAAAATGAAATTGACTTTTCAGAAATTATAGAGTATTTGGATTTACTAACCGTAAGTATTGGAGCGGATATTGTGCCAATGACAGGAGAAAATAGGGTGTTTTCGTTTTATGGTTTACAGCAAATAAATACTAATCCTAGAGTTGGATTAAAGGCATTAATGGAAGTAGCTAATAAAACTAAAAATGTAACAATAACTGATGTAGTATTTGGGGTTGCACCAAGAATAAATGCAGCAGGAAGAATTGAACATGCTAAAAAAGCAGTTGAGATATTAGTAGAAACCGACTTTACAAAAGCAAAGTTGTTTGCAGATAAAATTGAGGAAAATAATATAACTAGAAGAAGTTTAGATCAAAGTATAACTAAGGAGGCTTTGGAAATGATTGATCAGAAGAAGAAATCTACTGTTGTACATAGTAAAAATTGGCATAAGGGTGTGGTAGGAATTGTAGCTTCCCGCTTGATTGAAAACCATTACAAACCTACTATTGTTTTAGCAGAAAAAGATGGAATTTTGACTGGATCTGCTCGTTCGGTACATGATTTTGATTTATATAGTGCAATCGCTAAATGTGCGTATCTTTGTGAAAAGTTTGGGGGACATAAATATGCTGCTGGTTTGAGTATTAAAAAAGAAAACTTGGCACAGTTTATTGATGAGTTTGAAAAGGCAGTTAGTGAAAGCATTACTGAGGACCAGTTAACTCCAAAAATTAACATTGATAAAGTAATTGATATTGATGAGGTAGATGATAAATTATACCGAATTATAAAGCAATTTTCACCTTTTGGTCCCAAGAATTTATCACCTATTTTTGTAAGCAAAGCAGTGGTGGATAATGGCTATGGAAAGCAAGTAGGAGCAGATAGGACCCACCTAAGAATTAATGCAAAAAGAAGTAATGATTCTATTGCTGGCATTGGTTTTGGTATGGGAGATTTCTTTGAAAATATAAAAGATAATCAAACTTTTGATATGTGTTATTCCATTGATGAAAATGAGTGGAATGGTAGAAAAACTTTGCAACTGAGATTAAGAGATTTAAAGCCGAATAGTTAAAATCTTAACCTACATTTCTTCCTAAGGATTTAGCAATTTGGGTTTTTATTTTAGTAAGATGACTTAGGAGTTTAATCCCTTCCGTATCAATTTTACCTTCTTTTATTTGTTGTTGTAAATCTTTTATTTGCATATCAACATGTCCTTTCTTTAGGGACAAAATAGCTTTCTCAGTAGTTTTTCTTATTTTTTCATCTTCTCTTCCGGTATAGATTTTGTGGCGTTCTACCCAATTATTACTGATACTATGTTTACTACTTATAAGGTCAATTGCTTTTTGACTAACCTCTCTATTTTGATGATTGATTAAGTTCTGCAAATCAATATTTCCTCTCTCCTCAATTACAATTATAATTTCTTCAAATAATGTGTGAAAATCTGGGTAAGTAAATGTGATGTTGTCGGCATCAAGATCACTTATAATTAAATTTGCTACACTTTCTTGATCCTCTTCTTCTGATGTGAAAGTGTCATTTCCATAGTTAATTAAAATTCGTAATATTTCTTCTTCCAGCTTAAATAATTTTCCAACTGAACTTAGTTTTTCTTTACCTTTACTTAGTGGTTTTGGATTTGTATTTCTTGTAGAAATAGGTTCAAAGGAGCTAGTACTTGCTCTTGCTTTTGCAACTTCACCTAATAGTACATTCTCCGAAATATCAAGTTTTTTACTATAAGTTTTACAGTATTGAGAGCGATTTAAGCTATCAGGAATACAAGAAATAGATTCAATAATATCCCTTTTAATATTTGTGATTTTAGTAGGGTCAGATATTGAATTTACTCCTGAGATATTAATTTTATAATCTATAAAATCAATTGCTTCAGTAGTAAGGAAATTTTTAAAATCGTCAGTGGATAATTTTTTGGCAAATGAATCTGGGTCCTCTCCTTCAGGAAAGGCTGCAATTTTCACATTCATCCCTTCCTTTAAAATCATATTTATTGATTTGTAGGTTGCTTTTATACCTGCATTATCTCCATCAAAAAGTAAAACTACATTTTGAGCTAAACGATTAATAAGTTTTATTTGTTCTAATCCTAGTGCTGTTCCTGATGCTGATACTACATTTTCTATTCCATTTTGATACATGGAAATTACATCAGTATAGCCTTCAACTATATAACATAAACCTTCTTTCCCAATTGCATTTTTCGCAAAATTTAATCCATATAAAACTTTACTTTTATGGTAAATTAGTGTTTCAGGAGAGTTTAAATATTTTGCTTTTGCTTTTGCATTAAAGGCTCTTCCTCCAAATCCTAGGGTACGCCCTGAATAAGATTGAATAGGGAACATTGTTCTCTCTTTAAATCGGTCAACAATTTGCCCTGAACTTTCATTAATTAAAGATAAACCAGAGGAAACAAGCACCTCTTTATCATATGCTTTTTTTATTGCAACTTTACTAAAAGCATCTTTTGCTTTTGGATTATATCCTAGTTCAAACTTCTTTATAGTTTCCTCAGTAAATCCTCTTTCTTTAAAATAACTTAGTCCAACTGCTTTTCCCTCATCACTATTCCAAAGCATATCTTGGAAATAATCATTTGCAAAACTAGAAACGATAAATAAACTATCTTTTTCGTTTGATCGTTCTAATTGTTCAGAAGTTAGTTCTTCTTCCTCTATTTCAATATTATATTTTTTTGCAACAAATTTTAAGGCTTCTGGGTAATTGAAATGTTCAATTTCCATTACAAAATTGATGCTATTTCCACCTTTTCCACAACCAAAACATTTATAGATGCCTTTGGTAGGTGAGACTGTAAATGAGGGTGTTTTTTCATTATGAAAAGGACAGTTCCCAATATAGTTGACACCTCTTTTTTTAAGGGCTACAAAATCTCCTACAATTTCCTCTACACGAGCAGTTTCAAATATTAAATCTATTGTTTCCTTTGGGATCATTTCTTACGATTTATAACATAGTCCAACAATAGAATTAGGGATTCCTTAGCCTGATTATCTTCAAATTTATTTATAATTTCAACTGCATTATTATGATAGTTATGCATGGCTTTTTTAGCATATTCAAGTCCTCCATTTTCTTTTACTAATGCAATAACTTCAGCTACTTTAACATCATCTTTATGATGATTTTTTATGATATTGATAATGTAGTTTTTCAACTTTTTATCTACCGAGTTTAAGGTGTAGATTAAAGGGAGCGTCATCTTCTGTTCACGAATATCAATTCCTGTTGGCTTACCAATTAAAGGGCTTTGCGTATAGTCAAACAAATCATCTTTTATCTGAAAAGCAATTCCTGCTTTTTCACCAAATAATCTCATTCTCTCTACTACTTCTTTGTTTTGTCCTACTGAGTTGGCCCCACTAGCACAACAAGCAGCAATTAAGGTTGCAGTTTTCTGGCGGATAATATCAAAATAAACTTTTTCAGTAATATCTAGTTTTCGTGCTTTTTCAATTTGTAAAAGCTCTCCTTCACTCATGTCTTGAACTGCAGTACTCATTATTTTTAAAAGTTCAAACTCCTCATGTTTTACGGCTAATAACAAACCTCTACTCAATAAGAAATCACCCACCAAAACAGCAATTTTATTTTTCCAAAGTGCATTTATTGAGAAAAACCCTCTCCTGAAGTTAGCTTCATCAATTACATCATCATGCACTAAAGTTGCAGTGTGCAATAGTTCAATCATTGAAGCTGCACGATAGGTGTTTTCTTCAAATTTTCCAAAAAGTTTAGCAGATAAAAAAACGAACATAGGACGCATTTGCTTTCCTTTTCGTTTTATGATGTAATGCATAATGCTATCCAGTAAGGAAACATTACTCTTTAAGGAATCCTTGAACTTTTGCTCAAACAAATTCATCTCATCCTTAATAGGAGCTTTTATATGTTTTAGTATTGACAAAATAAGTGTAAACTAGAAGTGCGAATATACAAAGATTTCTCTCTGATAAATCCTATAAATATCTTTGTTAAAAAGTTATTTTAGCTTGTTTACTAATTGCCCACATGCTGCATTGATATCTTTCCCTTTACTCTTTCTTAGTGTAACTAATATATTGCGTTCCTCTAGATATTTTATGAAGTTATCAGTAACTCTGTTTGATGATTTTTCATATGGTAGATCATCAACTGTGTTGTATTCAATCAAGTTGATTTTACAAGGACTTGCTTTAGCAAATTGTGCCAGTTTTTGCGCATCTTCAATACTATCATTTAAGTCCTTGAACAAGATGTATTCGTAAGTAATTCTACTTCCTGTTTTGTCATAAAAATAACGCACAGAATCTCTAAGCTCTTCTAAGTTAATTTTCTGATTGATAGGCATAAGAATATCTCGTTTGCTATCGCTTGCAGAATGTAGTGAAATAGCCAAGTTAAAACGGACCTGATCATCAGCTAATTTTTTAATCATTTTAGAAATTCCAGCTGTTGAAACCGTAATTCGCTTTGGAGACATTCCCATACCTTGTTCTGTAGTGATAAAATTAATGCTAGATAATAATGCTTTGTAGTTTAAAAGTGGCTCTCCCATTCCCATAAACACTATATTGGAAAGGGGTTTCCCAAAGTTGGAAATTGCTTCTTCATTTAGAATAAATACTTGGTCGTATATTTCTGAAGCGGTTAGGTTTCTTTCTAATTTTAAAGTTCCAGTAGCACAAAATTCACAAGCCAAACTACAACCCACCTGTGATGATACACAGGCAGTTAATCGATTTTTAGAAGGAATTAAAACCCCTTCTACTAGTAATTTATCGTGTAGCTGTAAACTGTATTTTATTGTGCCATCTACACTTCTTTCTCCTTTATGAATTTTTACAGGATTGATGCTATAATGTTCCGCAAACAAATCACGCATTACTTTTGATAATGAAGTCATTTCATCAAAAGAAGTTGCTCTTTTTTTCCATAGCCATTCCCATACTTGTTTGGCTCTAAATTTGGGTAATTTATGTGTTGCACAGAATTTTTGTAAATCCTCAACACTTATATCTCTGATGTCTGTTTTTTTCTCCATTATGTTTGCAAAGATATATTACTTTTGTGCTATGCGATTTTTAACAGCCGATTATTTATATTCTTTATCTGTATCTCCAATAAAACAGGGTGTTTTACAAATTTCTGATAAAGGAGAGGTTATTAGTATATTTGAGAATAGAAATGAAGTGCCTCAGGATAAATTAGAGATTTTTGAGGGTATTATTTGTCCAGGATTTGTGAATGTGCATTGTCATTTGGAGCTTTCTCACCTTTTGGGAAAGGCTGAAAAAGGAAAAGGTTTTTTGGATTTTGTAGGGACAGTTCAGCAAAGAAATAAATATACACCAGAAGAAATTCAAGTTGCAATAGAAAAAGCTGAAAAGCAGATGATTTCTAATGGTATTGTTGGGGTGGGCGATATTTGCAATACAAACGATACGCTTTTGCAAAAGCAAAAAGGGAATCTGAAATATTATAATTTCATAGAAACTTTTGGTGTGCATGAACACAAGATTGATGTTGTTTTTTCTCAAGTATCTGACTTAAGAAAGGAGTTTAGAAATGCTGGACAAAAAGCAACTATTGTGCCTCACGCTCCTTATTCTGTTCCTCCAAAATTGATGAGCAAGATTGCAAATTCCTTTGATAGAAATGATGAGTTATTCACTATTCACAATCAAGAAGCAAAAGAAGAAAATGAACTTTTTGTAAATAAAAATGGAAAGTTTTTTGATTGGTTAAATAGTATAAAAGCAAGTTCATCTATTTGGTTAAATAGAGATAAATCAATTGATATTTTGGATGAGTTAGATAATACAAAAATGCTTTTAGTCCATAATACATTTGCTAAAAAAGAGGATATAACAGCAGATTATTATTGTACTTGTCCAAAAGCAAATTTATATATTGAAAATACTTTGCCTGACTATTCTATTTTTGATGTAAGTAAATTATGTGTGGGAACCGATAGTTTGGCTTCTAATGATTCTCTTTCTATTTTGGAGGAACTATTGGTTATTCAGGAAAACTCAAATTTTGATATGAGCACACTCCTTAAAATAGCCTGTAAAAATGGGGCAGAAGCTTTGGGTTTTGAAAGTTTAGGGGCCTTTGAAAAAGGTAAAATTCCTGGAGTAAATTTGATTGTGAATTTTGAAAAAAATATAGTTAAGAAACTAATATAGAAGCAATCTTCAAATCCTCTTTAGTTGTAATTTTTAGGTTTTTCTCTTCACCTAAAAGAGTGTTAATTTTTCCGCCATTTGCTTCAAATACAGAAGCATCATCCGTAAAAGTATCCTTAAAATCTTGGGCATATGCTTTCTTTATATCTGCACTTAAAAAACATTGTGGAGTTTGTACTTTAAACAAATTACTTCTGTCGATATGTGTAGAGTTTTCATCTTCTACTTTTCTAATTGAATCCTTTACCGGAACAATTGGTATTACTCCGATTCCACTTTTTGTTTCAGCAACTAAGCTATTAATTAATGCAGCAGAAATAAGCGGACGAACTCCATCATGGATGGCAACAATAGCATTGTCAGCTATTCTATCTAATCCGTTTTTTACAGAATGAAAACGAGTTTTCCCACCAGCAACTAAAGTGTGTTGTTGCTTAAAATTATGTGTTTTACATAATGCTTCCCAATACTCAAATTGCGTAGGGGGTAAAACCAAAACAATTTCCTCAAAATGAGAAAATTGTTTTAAAGTGTGTATTAAAATAGGTAACCCTTTTAATAGTAAAAACTGCTTTGGGATATCGGCATTCATGCGCTCTCCTTTTCCTCCAGCAACTATTAAGGCTACTTTTTGCATATTATAGAATTAACATTGCATCTCCATAAGTATGGAAATTGTATTTCTTTTTAATTCCTTCTTTGTAGGCTTTCTTAAGTAAATCTAACCCTGAAAATGCCGCCACTTGCATCATTAATGATGATTTTGGTAAATGGAAATTAGTTAACATACAATTTGCAATTTGGTAAGTATGTGGTGGAAATAAAAAGATATTTGTCCAACCTTTAAAAGGAATTACTTCACTTTTAGTAGATACTGAACTTTCCAAAGTACGCATTACAGTTGTTCCGACAGCACAAATTCTTTTTCCTGAATTTTTTGCTTTGTTAATTTTAATAGCCGAATTATCTGGAATGATAATTTCTTCCGACTCCATTTTATGCTTGGAAAGATCCTCCACCATAATGTCATTAAAAGTACCTAAACCGACATGTAGTGTAGTTTCAGCAAATTCAACCCCTTTTAACTCCATTTGCTTCATTAATATTTTACTAAAATGCATTCCTGCAGTTGGTGCCGAAACAGCCCCATCATGCTTTGCGTAAATAGTTTGGAAACGCTCAGTGTCTTCTTCAGTTGGTTTTCTGTCAATATGCTTAGGAAGTGGTGTTTCTCCTAAAGCAGTTAAGGTTTCTTTGAATTCCTCATGTGTTCCGTCAAATAAGAAGCGTAATGTTCTTCCCCTTGAAGTTGTGTTGTCAATTACCTCAGCAATTAATTCATCATTATCACCAAAGAATAATTTATTTCCAATTCTTATTTTTCTTGCTGGGTCAACCAATACATCCCAAAGTCTGTTTTCTTGGTTCAACTCTCTCAATAAAAACACTTCAATCATTGCTCCGGTTTTCTCCTTATTAGCATATAATCTTGCTGGGAAAACTTTTGTATTATTAGTTGCAATTACATCTCCTTCATCAAAATAATCACCAAGATCAGAAACATTTTTATGTTCAATTTCTCCTGTTGACCTGTGTACAACCATCAGTTTTGCATCTTCACGATTTTCAATAGGACTATTAGGAATTCTTGTTTGAGGTAAGTCAAACCTGAACATTGACAATTTATATTTCATCTGATTTTGATTTTTGTTTTTCCTTTAGGAAGCTCCTTAAAGGTGTAAATTTAAGCCGGCAAATATAAAGCATTGGCAAGCGGAAGTCAAGTGATTAGCTATTTAGTTGCTTTTCAAAGTCCGATACATCTAGGGCATCTGCTAATTGATAGTCGCCAATGGCAGTACGGCATAATTTTGAAAGATGAGCTCCACTGTTTAAAGCAAGGCCAAAATCATAGGCTATGGATCGGATATAAGTTCCTTTACTGCACTTGATTTCAAAACTTACTTTTGGCATTTTAATTGCCGTAATATCAAAAGAATGAACGCTTACTTTCCTTGCCTCTATTTCTATACTTTCTCCTCTTCTTGCTTTTTCATAAAGGCGTTCTCCTCCTCTTTTTAAAGCAGAAAATATGGGTGGTTTCTGGTCTATCTCTCCTGTAAATTGTGAAGTAGTTTCTTTAATAAGTTCCTCAGAAATATGACTTGTTTCAAATTTAACATCCACTTCAGTTTCCAAATCATAACTCGGGGTAGTACCTCCTAAGCTAATATCCCCAGTATATATTTTTGCCTGTCCTTGAAGTTCAGAAATACGCTTGGTAAATTTACCAGTACAAACGATAAGTAAGCCACTGGCTAAAGGGTCCAAAGTTCCAGCATGCCCAACCTTTATCTTTTTTAAACTGTACTTTGTGCGGATAAGGTTTTTTATCTTTTTCACCACATCAAAAGATGTCCATCCTAAGGGTTTGTTTATCAAAAGAATTTGTCCGTCCAAAAAATCCTCTACCGTTTCAGGGAAGTTATTCATATTATAATAATGATGTTGCAATTACAACAGTACCAATAGCAAAGCAGTAGTAAGCAAAGTATTTAAGCTGACTGCTTTTTACTAATTTTATCATCCATTTACAAGCAAACATACCTGTCAGAAAAGCAAAAATAAAGCCTATGACTAAGGGGATTAAAGTTGTAGTTTCATACTGTATATCTCCTGATAATATATCTTTAGCCATTTTTCCAAATATTAATGGAACAACCATTAAGAAGGAGAAGCGTGCTGCTTTTTCTTTATCTATACCTAATAGTACAGCTGTTGAAATAGTTGCTCCTGATCGTGAAATTCCTGG
>Ga0233426_10000508_pt1 | contig 41213 bp, 34 predicted proteins | sample SI_118_April2016_6_FD_179875 | JGI IMG/M metagenome (GOLD analysis project Ga0233426, IMG submission 179875) | Seawater microbial communities from Saanich Inlet, British Columbia, Canada - SI_118_April2016_10_MG | ecosystem: Environmental > Aquatic > Marine > Inlet | place: Canada: British... | reverse complement strand
AATTCTTGATTGAATACTGTTCCCGTATCTTCAGACATGTCTACAAAATACCAGTTATTTTGGAATTGAGAAACTAATCATGTAATCATACTAAGTTGGAAGTTTTCTTCAGCACCTTTGATATCTATAGCATTCAATTTGAATAGGAATTTATTTTTTAGTGTAATTAAATCTAAATCTAAATTACCAGATATATCTCCAACTGGTGATATTCATTCAACATTTGTTTCTACATTAAAATCAAATGCTAGATTACCAGCCGTTTCATATGTAGTTTGATTAGCTTTGAAATCATATTTTATTGAACCATCAATTTTTCCTTCTTTGGCTTCAATACCAAAAGATACAAGTCAAACACTTTTTGCTTGATCAGGAGTCATTTTTTGAAGTTTTTCTAGATTTTCAATAATAGCTGTTTGATTTTGTTTTAAAGCATCAGTTGGGCTTTCAATTTTTGTCTGCCCACAACTTGCAAGAGTTAATAGTATTAAACTTGCTCCGATAATTTTTTTCATACTCATATGTAAAGTTATAAATATTTTAATAAGTATTCATAATGTATAATAATTTCTTAAAATTACAACTAAATTTTTATTAAAATAAATATAAATTACTTTATGGTAATATATTAAAACTGAGTTTTTAACATTGAAAATAAAAAAGTCTGAAAAATTAATACTCTGTTAATGTCTGATGAGTATAGTAGGTCAAATTAAAGAATAAATAATATACTTAACTTATACATTTCTATGAAGAAAAGATTATTAATCTTGCTAATTATTTCATGTATTCCACAAATAGCCTTTTGAGAGGAAGAATATAAATATCCAACGTTTTATTGAACAAAAAAATGTGAAATTATTCCTAATGATCTTAATAAAAAAGATGTTAAAAGATATGGATATACAAATAATTGAATCAAATCAGAATACTATATTATGGATTGAAATTTATATAAAAATAACAAAATTTATAAAAATTGAGTTTATTCTATATATCTTATTTTTAATGATAGTATTGTCTATTGAGTTGAGAATAATGAAAAAAAAGATATTTACTTAAATAATGAAAAAATTGAAACAGTTGATTATGTTGAAGCTAGAGAGTCTCACTATAATATTTATCTAAATAGATACTATATTGGTGTAACAAAGAATGGAATATATTCTATACTTTCTAATTGAGAGCTATTTTTACATGATGAATTTAAATTTCATAAACGTTATTTTTCAAAAAACAATAAAATTTTTATAGATTCTTACTCTAGTGCTTCTTGAATATATTTAGAAAAAGATGGAATAGTTATATATAAAAATAATTACATCAGAGATGTGAAAATTTCGAATGATAATATAAATTACTCTATTTTTTGATATGATCATCAAAAAAAGGAATTATTTTTTATTAACGATTGATTAGAAACAATAGGACAAAACATTGTTCATTTTGAATATTCACCAAGTGGAAAAGATTTTTATCATGTAGTTAAAGAACAAGGAATATATATATTCTATAAAAATAACCTTGAAATATGAAAATTTAAATGAGAAAGAATACTTAATTCTTTCCAATTTACGTTTATAAATGAAGATAGTTTTTATCTTATTGTAACTGATTGGGGTAATTATGGACTAATAAAAAATGGAAAAGCTCTTATTTCTTATGAAGATAATCTTCAAATTAAAGCAGTTATCAAAAAAGTAAATTGAGATAATTTTATCGTGATAAAGGATAAAAAAGTCTGATCAGATACGTTATATCTCAATGGAAAAAAAATATTGATAGCAGATGATATAGATGAAAGATACCTGAATAATGGAATAGGTACATTTTCTATGTTTGCTAATAATAATGAATCAAACCAGTATTATACATATATTACTCAAGATGAATCACATGATTTATGGGTCAATGGTTTTATAATAAAGAATATGTATGATTATTTAAAGTTTGAAAATGGCTTAGATAATTTTAATTTTTTATCTCAAGACTATAGAATGATTTCATGTAAAGATATTACATATTTATATCCTGATTTACAAAATAAAAGAGAGAAATTTGAGACGATATTACGAAAAATTAAAACACTTAATAATCATCAAAAAGAAATTTTACTCAAACAAATAGATCAGATAAAAACAAATCATTTCTCTCAAGTACAACAAGACTCATATAATATGATTTTAGATAACCTCAATAACTTTATAAAAAAATAAATGAACCAAAGAATTAAACAACTATTAAAAAGACACTTCGAACAAAAAATCTCATATTCAATTAACTTTCCTTATCTTAGGTGAATATTTGTTTTTATAAGAAGAATACGTAGAAAATATCAAAATAGATCTCTAAATATTTCTAGGAACAAATGAGAATACAAAAAATACATTAATGTACGTCATCAATCAGTTTTGATGAGAAAATTATGAAATGTAGACATGAGGTTACAAGAAAACAAAACTCAAAACATTCTTCTGGCTAATGAAAAATTAGACTCAATTATTATTAATCCTTGAGAAATATTTTCTTTTTGGGAGCTAGTTTGAAAACCAACCTATAAAAAATGATACCTTGATTGAGTATTGATAAATCACGGATGAGTTGCAACTGGAGTTGGTTGAGGATTATGTCAGCTTTCTAATTTACTCTACTGGATGTTTTTACATTTAGATGTAGAAATAATTGAAAGACATAGACATTCTTACGATATTTTTCCAGATTCATGAAGAGTGCTCCCATTTGCCTCATGATCAACAGTTTTTTATAACTATGTAGATCTCAAAGTAAAAAATACGCTCGATTATCCAATTCAAATAAAACTCTGGACGAATGATAAGTATCTCAAAGGACAAATATTATCAGACTTCCCAAGGAAAGAGAAATTTCATGTATATGAAAAATTTCACACATTCATAAAATCAGCTTGAAAATATTTTAGATATAACCTGATTCACAGAGAGAGAATAGTTGAATGAAAAATACTTTCAGATGAGAAGGTTTTAGAAAATTTTTCTCCGGTGATGTATGAGGTTGATGAGAAGGGAATTGAGGATAAATGATATAATTTAATTGAATTTTAATAAATTATGAGAATAAACCTTAAAAGAATTGTAAAATTTTTGTTTTATATATTCATAGGAATAGTTATTATTCATCTAGGATTATATTTAAGGTTTCTTTATGTTATGAATAATTGATGATTAATACAAATAGTTAAAATTAATCCTGTTATAACCGAAACTGATAATTGGAAATGATTACCTTGAATGAAGAAATATTGTATAGATGAATGAGTAGAAAAATCAAATATTAGTTGTAAATAAATTAAGTAAAATAAAGTTGAAAAAGATAGTGGTTTAATTTCAAAATAATAAATATTTTAGATTAAAAATATTATTTTATCTAAAAATAATGATGATTTTCCTGATTATTAAAATAAAAAAAGATTTTTCAAAAAAGTCTGAAATTTTAATGTTCTGTTAATGTCTCATGAGTATAATGTTTCTGCTTTCAATTCAGAAAGAGATATAAAAATAATATCAACGTCTTACAAAAAGGAAAAATGACGTGAAAAATATAAAAATAAAAGTAATGGCAACTTTGGTTACAGGTGTATTAGCTTGTAGTAGTTCAGTGTTAGCGTATCAAGATTTAACAATTATAGATAATGAAGTGAATAATATTGCTTCTGCTATGCTTGTAGATACTCCTATGAAAAATGGATTAAATCTTGAACAAGTTAAAGCTGGTGATATTGGAATATTACAAAAATTCGATGCTTTATCTGTATCTAGCAAGTACGAGGTTCTTAATATTGTCCGAGAGGAAAATTTTAAGAAATTTAGTACAGGTCAAAACCAAAAATCATTATTAATACATCGATCTGTGGATGTAGTAATGAAGCAACTTAAGTCGCAGGGGCTGTTTATTGGTGATTTATATGATAGTCAGATTAAAGCTCTTATCGTTGAAGTTCAAGCTGATTTTAAAACAGATGATACTATGGGTAGATCTCAGTCAACAGCTTCAGCATCATCAAGTTGTCCATTGAAAAATTTCCATAGTTCTATTGATTATGCAGAAAAACCAACATATACATCATATGCATCTGCTTATTATTACTCTAATGTAGTTACAACAGTAGGTGAATATCCATGTGATACTGAATTGTGGTATAATGTTTCAAAAAGTAGAGTTTATGGTTTGAATTTTTCGACTCGCCAGTTAATTACATCTTCAGGTCCATTTGGTTATAGTGGTAGGTTGTCAAAACGAACTGCAAATGGTGATGATCGTATTGTTATTGGAGTAAAAAAATATATCTGGGGGCTAAGTGATTATGCTCTCAGTAATAATGTAGTTATTTGGTAATTATTATAATGACTTTTCACTCCCTGTATTTTATAATACAGGGAGTACTTATGTTAAATTGATATAGAATTTAATATAGTTACTTATTTAAAATAAAAATTATGAAAAAAATATTACTTTTTATATTATCTATCTTTTGAATAATATTATTATTTATGCCTGGAGGCTTACTTTGAGGATTATATTTTAAGGGATTTTGTTATTTATTCTCATGATTAAATTCTTGTAACCCTTCATTAAGTTGAGAGAGCTTAACAAGTATGGAATTATTTTTCTGGATATTATGAACAATCTCATTATTGTTAATTTTTATTTGAATTTTTTATTATGATAATAAAAAATTATTAAAGAAAATTACTAAAGGAAAAAAAATAAAAAGCTTTCGTTTAATGTAATAAAAGAAAAATTTTTAAATGAATCTAAGCGCTGCTAAGAATTAGTAGTGTTTTTTAGTGTTTTAAAATATCTACTTATCTCATTTTAAAGGCTAATTATTTATATAAAATAAGGTGTTTTTTCTTTCAAAAGTTTTTAACAAAAAAACTTAAAAAATAAATTGCATTTAATGGCTTTGTGTATATAATACTTCGCAATTGTACAACCTTCGATTGCGTTATTCTGATGAGGCTGTGCTATTTTTGCGTTATTTAAAGTCAAAACAACCTGATTGCGTTATTCCGTTTGATTTTAAATATATATGTAGCTGAACTGTGAGATAAGAGTTTTCTTTAATTTTTCTTCCTTTGTCAAAGGTACTCTCTAATACTTAGTGTTGGAGAATGGATTCTGAAATGTATTCGTGGAATTTAATGAATTATAGATAACGCTCATAAGCATTACATCTATATTTTAAAATATAACTTTACTTTTGATATGTTAGAAAAAACTTCTGCGAAAAGCAAAGAAGTAGGAAGTCTGTACGAGATAAAAGGTCGTCATTATTATACTGATGATAGATCAATTGCTGGTATTCCTGAACTTTTAGAAGTTCAATTGAATTCATATAAAGATTTCTTAGAAACGGGTTTAGATAAAGTTTTTAATGATTCTTTCCCAATTTGTGATTTCTCTGGTGAAAAAGTAGATATCTACTACAAAGGATTTAGATTAGAAGAACCTAAATACTCTGCTGAGGATTGTAAAAGAAAAAACTTAAACTACGAAGCTCCTTTAAAAGTGAGACTAGAAATGTTAAGTAAAGAAACAGGTGAAATTAAAGAACAAGATGTATATATGGGTGGAATACCTATTATGACTAAATCAGCAACATTTATTGTAAATGGGATTGAAAGAGTTATTGTTAATCAAATTATTAGATCAACAGGGATCTTCTTCACTTTAGGTGATACTGGTCATGCATTAAAAATGATTCCAGGGAAAGGTTCTTGGTTCGAGATTGATATTGAGAAAAAAGGTATTATCAACGTTAAAATTGATAAAAAAAGAAAATTACCTATTTCAGTATTATTAAGAGCATTTGGTCTAGAATCAAATGTAGAAATCTTAGACGCGTTTAAAGATATGGGTGATGATATTATTGCTAATCATGTTGGACCAACTCTAGAAAAAGATAAAACTACAAACAGAATGGAAGCACTTCATATTCTGTATAAATTATTAAGACCGGGTGATTTAGCTACTGATGAAAGAGTAGAAGAATTATTCCAAGTAACTTTCTTTGATGATAAAAGATTTGATTTAGGAGAAATCGCTAGATTGAAAATGTCATCAAAATTAGGAATTAAAACTAAATACGAAGATGAAAATGGTAAATTCCTAAGTTCAGATGATTTAGTTACAGCATTAAAATATTACTTAGGTTTAAAATATGATTTCCCAAATCATAAAGTTGATGATATTGATCACTTAGAAAACAGAAGAGTTAGATCTGTAGGTGAACTTGTTATTGATAAAATCAAAGTTGGTATTGCTAGAATGGAAAGAATTGCAAAAGATAGAATGACAATTGTTGAACTAGATGACGCAACTCCTGGTACATTCATCAATTCAAGACCTATTGTTGCGATTATGAAAGAATTTTTCGGATCGTCTCAATTATCTCAATTTATGGATCAAACGAATCCATTATCTGAAGTAGGGCACAAAAGAAGAGTATCTGCTCTATGACCTGGTGGGTTAACAAGAGAAAGAGCTTCATTTGAAGTTCGTGATGTTCATCCAACTCAATATGGGAGAATATGTCCAATCTGTACTCCAGAAGGACCGAATATTGGTTTAGTACTTCACTTTGCTTCTTATTCAAAAGTAGATAAACATGGTTTCTTATTAACTCCATATAGATCAATTCAACATGAAGTTAAAAATGATGGTAAATCTGCTGTAAATAGAATTGCTTTAAACGATATTGTTGGAGACGATGGTACAGTAATTGTTGCAGAAAAATTAATGATTACTGAAGCTGGAGCACAAAAAATGCAAACAGCAATTTCAGCTAAAAAGATAGAAGTAAGAGGATTCTTATCAAAAGAATTTGATTATTTTGATGCATATCAAGAAAGAGCATTAACTGTAGCTGAAGCCGGAACAAAAACAGATGAATTTGAAAATTTTATTGAAACGAGACTTTCAGCAAGAAAATCAAATGTTCCTACTATTTCTCATGTAAGAGAAGTAACTCATATTGATGTTTCTCCAAAACAAACAATGTCAGTTGAAACTTCGTTAATTCCATTTTTGGAACATGATGATGCGACAAGAGCCGAAATGGGTTCAAACATGATGAGACAAGCAGTTCCTTTAGTGAAACCTCAAGCACCTATTGTTGGTACTGGGATGGAAAGAACAGTTTGAGAAGGTTCTGGTTATGTTATTGTAGCAGAAGAAGATGGTGAAATTATTGGTGTTGATGCTAAACATATCACTGTTTTATATAAATCAGGTGAAAAGAAAATGTATCAAATGACTACATTTGCTCGTTCTAATGGTGATATGATTATTTACCAAAAACCTCTCGTTTCTCACGGTCAAAAAGTGAAAAAAGGTGATGTTTTATGTGATTGTCATGCTGTAGAAAATGGTGAACTTGCTGTAGGTGCAAATCTTACAATAGCATATATGCCATGGAAAGGGTTTAACTTTGAGGATGCCATTATTATTTCATCAAAAGTTGTTGAAAAAGATATATTCACTTCGATTCATATCAAAGAACATACACTTGATGTAAGAGAAACTAAACTTTGACCTGAACAAACTACTGACGATATTCCTAATGTATCAAGTGCTAAATTAAGTGATCTTGATATTGATGGTATTATTAGAGTTGGTGCTAATGTTGAAGGTGGTTCTATCCTTGTTGGTAAAATTACTCCAAAAGGTGAACAAGAACTATCTCCTGAAGAAAGATTATTAAGAGCAATTTTTGGTGATAAATCAAAAGATGTAAAAGATTCTTCTATGAGACTTGGTGCTGGTCAAGGATGAAAAGTGTTAAATGTAGATATATTAAAAAGAGAAAATGGTGATAATCTACCAACTGGTGTATTTAAACAAGTAAAAGTTTATATTGCTCAAACAAGAAAACTTGAAGTTGGTGATAAAATGGCTGGAAGACATGGTAATAAAGGTATTGTTTCAAAAATTGTTCCAGAAGCAGATATGCCATTTATGGAAGATGGAACTCCAGTAGATATTATATTAAACCCACTAGGGGTAGTATCTCGTATGAATATCGGGCAAATTTTAGAAACGCATCTAGGGATGGCAGCTAAAAAACTTGGTATTACTGTAGCAGCTCCAATTCTAAATGGATTGAGTCTGGATCAAGTTACTGAAGTGATGGAAAAAGCTGGAATGCCTTCAGATGGGAAAGTACAATTATTTGATGGAGAAACTGGTGAAGCTTTCCAAGAAAGAACAACGGTTGGTATTAAATATATGTTAAAACTTCACCATTTAATTGAAGATAAAATGCATGCAAGATCAGTTGGACCGTATTCTATGGTTACTCAACAACCTCTTGGTGGGAAAGCTCAAAATTGAGGACAAAGATTTGGGGAAATGGAAGTGTGGGCTCTTGAAGCATATGCTGCTGCTAACATTCTACAAGAAATGATTACAATCAAATCTGATGATGTTGCTGGTAGAACTCAAGCATATGAAGCAATTGTTAAAAATGCTCCTATTAGAAAACCAAATATACCTGAATCATTCAATGTATTAATAAAAGAATTACAAGCCATTGGTCTTGATCTAGATCTTTTAGATAAACAAGAGTTAAAAGGAAAAGAAGATTTAGCGTTACAAAGATATGAAGAAATTATAAAAGTTGAAAATAAAGTATCAAAAGAATCAGATGATTCAAAAGATGCAGATGATAAAATAACAGAAGAAAAATAAACTCACCTTATAAACCTTATACTTCCTCTTCTTAAATAGAAGAGGATAAAGGTGAGGTATACTTTTTAGTCTCTAAATAAATAATAAATGTTTGAAAAAAGTTTAGATAACTTTCTCAATGATAAAATCACAGATTTCACCGAAATCGGAAAAGATATTGGTAAAAAAGATATCACTGAAGGAAAAAATCTTGATAATCTTGCATGAATTTCTCTAGGTGTATCATCTCCAGAAAGAATAAGATCTCTTTCTCATGGGAAAGTACTAATATCAGAAACTATCAATTATAGAACACAAAAACCAGAAAGAGGTGGACTGTTCTGTGAACAAATTTTTGGTCCTAGAAAAAATTATGAATGTGCTTGTGGAAAATATAAAAGAATCAGATATAAAGGTATTGTATGTGAAAGATGTGGAGTTGAAGTTACAAAAGCATCAGTAAGAAGAGATAGAATGGCACATATTGAATTATATGCTCCAGTTGCTCATATCTGGTATTTAAAATCAGTTCCTTCGAGAATAGGTTTATTACTAGACTTACCAGTAAAAAAATTAGAACAAGTTGTTTACTTTGCTTCATATATAATCACTGATGTATTTGAAGATAAAAGAGCAGAAGCATTAAGGGATGTTGAAGATAGATTCAATGTTGCAAAATCTGAAATGCAAAAAGATCTTCAAAGAGAAGTAAATGAGTTAAAAATCAAAAAAGAAGCAGGTGAACTAACTGCTAAAAAATTCGCTACAGAAGAAGCTACTCTTATGATAAGATTAGATGACTTAGTTGCTGAATTTGAAGAATTAAGAGATGGTTTAAAAAATCTTAATACAGGAGAAGTAGTTGGAGAACTTGAATATAGAGTTCTTGAATCTAAATTCCCACATGTATTTAAAGGTGGTACGGGTGCTAAATATCTTAAAGAACTTCTTACTAGAATAGATTTATTACAATTTATTGAAGATCAAGAAACTGCTTTAAAAACAGCTACTCAAGTGAAACTAAAGAAAATTCTACAAAAAATTAAATTAGCTTCAAATCTATTAAAATCTGGACAAAGACCTGAATGGTTTATTCTAGAAGCTTTACCTATTATACCACCAGATCTTAGACCAATGATTCAACTAGATGGTTGAAGATTTGCTTCATCTGATCTGAATGATTTATATAGAAGAGTTATTAATAGAAATAATAGACTGAAAAAACTTATTGAACTTGGTGCACCTGATGTAATCTTAAAAAATGAAAAAAGAATGCTTCAAGAATCAGTGGATATGCTGGTTACTGGTGAAACAAGAACAAATAGATCAGGTTTTGTTACTGCTAATAAAAAGAAACTAAAATCTCTAACAGAAATTCTGAAAGGGAAACAAGGTCGTTTTAGACAAAATCTACTAGGGAAAAGGGTAGATTACTCTGCTAGATCTGTTATTGTAGTTGGACCTAACTTAGGTATGGATGAATGTGGTATTCCTAAAAAAATGGCACTTATTCTATTTAAACCTTTTGTAATTGCTAAATTAATTGAAAAAGGTTATGTTTACAATATTAAACATGCTGAAAAATTTATTGAAAAATGATCAAAAGAAGTTTGGGATTCACTAGATGAAGTAATTGATGGAAAATACGTTCTTATGAACCGTGCTCCTACTCTGCATAGACTTTCAATTCAAGCCTTTAAACCAGTGCTTATTGAAGGGAAAGCAATACAATTACATCCACTAACGTGTACTGCATTTAATGCTGATTTCGATGGGGATCAAATGGCAGTACATTTACCTATTACTGATAAAGCACAAGCAGAAGCAAAAGAATTAATGGTAACTTCTAAAAACTTACTAGCTCCGGCTTCAGGTGAACCTATTGTTACTCCTTCTCAAGATATGATTCTTGGTTGTTACTATGTAACTGCTATGGATGAAACTGGAATGGGTGCAGGGAAAGTTTTCAAAGATCTAAATGATGCTGCAAATGCTTATGATGCAGGTGTACTTGGAATTAAATCTCCAATTAAAGTAAGAATGAATGGTGAATTAGTAGAAACTAATTACGGTAGACTTCTATTTAATGAAATTGTACCAAGCGAATTAGGTTATATTAATGAAAAATTAACTAAAAATGTTCTAAAAAGAATACTTTCACAATCTTATGAAGAATTAGGAGCTCCAGTTACAGCTAAATTTGTAAATAATATTAAAGATTTCGGTTTTGAAAATTCTACAATTTCAGGTCTTTCTATATCAAAAGATGATATGGTTGTACCAGATATTAAAAAAGAATTACTTGAAGCTGCAGGTGAAAAAGTTAAATATATTCAAAAACATCATTGGACAGGTTTCTTAACTGAAGAAGAAAAATATAAACAATCTATTGTTATATGGGCTGAAGTTAAAAAAGTAATTGAAGGAAAGATGAAAGAACTATTTGGTGAAAAAAACCATATATATCACTTCATTGATTCTGGATCAAGAGGGAACTGGGGGAATATTACTCAATTATGTGGGATGAAAGGTTTAGTAGCGTCTACTTCAGGTGCAACTATCGAATTACCGATTAAATCTACTCTAAAAGAATGATTCTCTTCACTTGAATACTTTATTGCCACTCATGGTTGAAGAAAAGGTAAATCAGATACTGCACTGAAAACTGCACAATCTGGTTACTTAACAAGAAGACTTGTTGATTCTGCTCAAAATATTGTTATTAAAGAAACTGATTGTAAAACGGTTCATTATAAAACAGTAGTAAGAGGTGCAAAAGTTTGAAGTTTCGTAGAAAATTTTGATGATAGAATTTATTCTCATACTCTAGCAACTAAAGTATTAGATGCAAAAGGAAATCTATTATTTGATGCTAATACAGTTATTAATATTCCTGTATTAAAAACTTTAAATGAACATAATGTTCCTGAAGTAAATATTAGATCAGTACTTACTTGTGAAACGAATGGTTGAGTATGTAACAAATGTTACGGTCTTGATCTTGCAACTACAAGAGAAGTGTCAATTGGTGACCCAGTTTGAGTAATCGCTGCACAATCAATTGGTGAACCAGGTACTCAGTTAACGATGAGAACGTTTCATTCGGGTTGAGTTGCCAAAGAAGGTTGAGATATGACTCAAGGTCTATCAAGAGTTGAAGAATTATTAGAAGCAAGACAACCAAAAGTTCCTGCTGAAATTTCTGATCTTGATGGTGTTGTTTCTATCGAAAGAGAAGATAAATCATTAGTTGTTAGAGTTACATCAGAAACTCTAATGGAAGATGAATATTACTTTGAAGATTATTTTGATGTTGCTGTTAAGGTAGGTCAAGAGATCAAAGTAAAACAAATCATGGCTAGATCTAATAAAGATAAACAAAAAATTACATCTAAATTCGCTTGAGAGGTTAAATCTATAACTGATGGGTGTATTGTAATTAAAGATAAAGAAAATAGATCATTCGAATATACATTCGATATTGGTCAAACTATTAAAGTTAATGATGGAGATACAGTAAAAGTTGGTCAACAAATCACTGATGGATCACTAAATCTTCAAAAATTAATGGATGTAGCAGGTGTAATTACTGCAGAACAATATATTGTAGATGAAATTAAAGCAATTTATTCATCTCAAGGTCAAACTGTAAATTCAAAACATATTGAATTAGTAGTAAGACAAATGTTCTCTAGAGTTAGAGTTACTTCGAAAGGAGATACTACTTTCTTCCCTGGAGATATTGTAGATATTATCAAGTTCAAAACTGAAAATGATAGACTATTAAAAGAAGGAAAAAAACCAGGTATTGCTGAAAGATTATTACTCGGTATTACAAAAATTTCATTGTATACTGATTCATGGCTATCAGCAGCTTCATTCCAAGAAACTGTTAGAGTACTTGTTGAAGGATCTGTTTCTGGTAAAATTGATAAATTCAAAGAAATGAAAGAAAATGTTATTATTGGTAGACTGATTCCTGCAGGGAAACATTATACTGGTGATAAATTGGATGACATTACTGACGAAGAATATTTCGATCCAGAAGAAGCTGAAGTAGATGTTTCAGAAAAACATATGCAAGAAGTTCAACAAGAAATGGAAAATGAATCTAATTTCTAATTCTTATTTCTAAAGAAAAAACACTCCGGAAGGAGTGTTTTTTTTTGCACATTAATTTATATTTCTTATAATATCGAAAATAATTTATTTTATTTATTAAAAAAATATGTTTGTCGTTATAAAAAATTTATTGTTTCTTATTTCAAGTATATTACTAATGAATCAAGAAACACATGCCATATTTGTATGACAAGTTTGCCTATCTGTATGTGTTACTGAATTAAATATTATTATTAATATAATTCCATTATTAATATTCTTCACATTATTAGGATTAATAATTTATTTTATTTTTATAAAAAGAATCCATAAATATAGAGATTTTTTATATATTTTATCAATATTGACATTATATTTTAGTTTTCATATTAATTATTATGATTGTTTATCATGATGTAGTGATTGATGAATAACATTTGGATTTAATTATATACCAAATTTTAAATATAGTTTATATAAATTATCTGAGATACCTTTTTTATCTCATCTCATATATATGATATTAATAGTATTTTCTTTCCTATTACATGGTTTAATAAAAATGATTTTCAATATAAAAAAATAAAATTAAAAAAACACTCCGGAAGGAGTGTTTTTTTGACTTTATATTTAAATAATTTATACTAAAATAAATAGAAAAAATAATATAAATTATATGAAATTAAATTTCCTTGATGACTACTGTGTAAATGAGGCTAATAATAATCAATTTGCTTCTCAAAAAGCTATTTCAAAAATAATTGATCAACATTTATATATCATAAATTTGAATAGAGAAGAATGTGAAGAAGAAGAAAAAATTATAACACCAGAACTATATTCTGATGCAATATATAAATTAAATTTAATAATTACATTTTATTATTATTCGTGAGCTTTTACGTTTAGAGAATTATTATCATATTATGAAATTTTCACTTCTTTAGAATTAGATGTATGAGATTGGATAAAAAAAGAAAACGATAAAAATATTAGTGAAGAATTAGAAGATGCATATTTAAATTGAGAATAAAAAAACTCCAGAAATTCTGGAGTTTTTTTAAGTTTTACATATCATTTAACATTTTCAGTACATCATCAGCATCATCAGCAGAATCTTTTGCTTCTTCGGCTGCGATTTTTTTCTTTGAATCTTTTGTTTGGAAATCTTGCCATTCAATGAGGTGTTTTTCATTGAGTTGTTTGATTTCTTGTTGGTATTTAGTTTCTAATTCGTTTAATTTATTCTTTTCAGTATCTAGGATATTGAATAATCTATCGACTTGTTCATCTGTCATTGAAGGCATGATGTCAAACCAATACTGTCTTTCATTATCATCCATAGAATCTGTATGGATGATAAGTGTAATTAGTTCAGAGTATTGAGCTTGAGATTCATCAGAAACTACGAATTTTTTTCAGTTATGAGTGATATCAGCCATATTTTTTTGTCATATAATAAATTTAAAAATCCCACCAAATATCTTGATGTTTTCTTTAAGTCTATATTATTATAACAAACTCTTTAAAAATTTGCAAAAAAAAAATATCAAATATAATAAGTTTAAGTTGATTTACACAAAAAACCTTTTTTAATCTTTTTCTTAACATTATGTTACTTGTATACTTAGGGATTTATACTTTCGCATTGGTACTTGTATGGTGACTTTTTATTGTATCAAGATTACATTCATATAAATTTAAAAATTTTTCATATAATATTGTAAAAATTACAAACCTATTATTCGCTTTTTTACTTACGTTATCAATTATTGGATACATATTTATTTTTATGAGTTATGAATCAAATCAAACTATTAACCTTGATTTCACAGATAAAAAAACATATCCAGAAACAAATTATTAAGAATTAATTTAAATAAAATATGGCTACATTGTTTACAAAAATTATTAAGAGAGAAATTCCTGCAGAAATAGTATATGAAGATGATAAACTTATAGTTATTAAGGATATAAATCCTGAAGCTAAAATACATTTGCTAATTATTCCAAAAAAAGAAATTCCAACTATTAATGATTTAGAAAATCAAGATAGAGCGTTACTCGCTGATATGTTTTTTGTAGCAAAGAAGTTGGCAAATGATTTAGGAATATCTGATTGATATAAACTGAATTTTAACGTTTGAGAAAAAGAACAAGATGTAATGCATATCCATCTCCATTTATTATCAAATATATAAAAATAATAAGTATTGCATTATAATAGTTATTTATTGAGATATTGATCTAAAAAAAAGGAAGAATATATTTTAAAGTATTTAAGTATCATGAATAAAAATAAACTTATATTAGGAATTATCGTTTGAATAATTATAGTTATTATTATTTGGATTGTTGCAAATCTAAATTCTACAGATACAAAAACTTGAGGAAAATCAAGTAATGCAACTGATTACTCAATCTGGTTATACCAAGATGATGCAGATGGATTTATAGAAGTTTTAAACTCTTTTAAAACAAAATACCCTCAATATACAAATACAACTTTTAATGTAGAAAGTTTTTCTGACTATGAAGACTATACATATGCATTACAATCTGCATTTGCCAAAGAATCTGCCCCTGATTTATTTGTATTAAATAACTCAGAAAAGCAATCAATTTTATGAGACTATACGTATTGAATTAATCCAACCGTAGTAAATCCTAACGATTTTAGAAAAAAATACCTTTGAGTATTCTCAGAAGATCTTATAGAGGTTACTGAATCTTGAGATTGAGATGAGACTAAAAAAGTAGAATATTTGAAATGATTACCTGTTTGATATGAAACTCTAGGTATATATTATAACAAATCAAAAAGATATAATAGAATAAAAACACTAAATTCATCAACATTTGAATCTATAGGTTCTCTCAATTCTGTAATAAGTAGTCTAAAAGAACAATACCCAAATGCTATACCATTAGCAATATGAAATGGAAGTACTGTTAGAAGTGTTTCGGATATTATTTCACAATTTTTTCTTTTAGAAAATGGTATAACTTCTATTGATGATATCACTTGATGAAAAATGAAATCTGCATTAACTTCATATATGTTATACTGAGATATAAGTGAAAACAATGCTTATAATACACGTATGTCAGATATGGTTGCATTGAATAGAACATGATTAGATCTATTTACAAAAAGTGAAGCACTGATGATGGTAGGGTATCCAAGATTATTATCAGAAATAGATAAAAAAGGTTTTAACAAAAAATTTCTAGGTGCCGCATCATTTCCTTTTCATAACCTATCAGAATGAAAAACTTTATTAAATTATAATTATTTTGTAAAAAGTAAGTTATCTGAAAATTCAGATTTATCAGATGATTTATTAGGATATTTATCGACTGATACATGAGTACAAGCATATTTAGAAGAATATCCATATTATCTTTCTAGTTTAATGTCATTAGAATCTGATGTAGTTGAAACTAAAATATTAAATTGATATTATATAACATTATGAGATTTTTATAATCCTGATCATTTACTTCAAAGTTTTGATGTTGGTGTAAAATCTATTTACGATAAAGAAATTGTAAAAGTTTTAGACGATACTACCAATTATATAGATTCTTTTACGAATTTTCAATCTAAGCTGACATGTAAAACAAAGAAATATCTAACATTAGAAAATCTTTCACTGAATTGTGAATAAAGAGAATAAAAAAGTATGAAATTTATTTTATACTTTTTTAAATTAATATTTTAATTATAAATCATGTACGCATATATTCATATTCCATTTTGTGATCAAAAATGTAGTTATTGCCGTTTTGCTTCTGTATGAAGACTTCAAGAATTACAAATTGAAACATACGTGCAAAGTCTTATTCTAGAAATAGAACAATCAAATTTAACAACAGAGAATACTCTACTTAAAACCCTATATTTTTGAGGATGAACTCCATGAGTTTTATCATCAGGACAATTAGAAAGAATAATAAAATCTATAGAAAAAAAGTATTGATTTGATGACAGTATAGAAATAAATCTTGAAACTACTCCATTTAATGTAACTCCTGAAAATATTCAAGCTTGGGAAAAACTGTGAATAAATAGAGTGAGTATGTGAGTACAGACATTAAATAATGATGCTTTAAAAGAAATACAAAGAGGGAATAAGTGAAATATATTTACTGCATTAGATAATTTGAAAGATACGAAAATAAACAATATCTCTATTGATTTTATATTATGACTTCCGTATGTACAAAAATGAGAAATATTAGAAGATATAAAATTTATATTAGAAAAATATAATTTTATTACTCATATTTCGGTGTATATGTTAGAAGAATATTATGAACCAGATATGATTATAGAGAGTAAGTATGACAATATTACATATCCTGATAACTGGAAAAATATGTGATTAAAAGATGAAGATTTTTCTTTAGAATATTCAAATATTAAAATATATTTACAAAAACAATGATTTGGAAGATATGAAATATCTAATTATGCAAAACCATGATTTGAATGTCAGCATAATATAAGTTATTGGAATCATAAAGAGGTTGTTTCATTTTGACTCTGAGCATATTGATATATAAATAAAACACGTTACAGAAATAGTGATAATTTTTCGGATTATTATGCTAGAAAAAATATTATCTCAGAAAAAAATAATTCTAATGATTTATTTTTGGAAAAAGTAATGTTTTCACTCAGAACTTTATGAATAAATAGGGAATTAGAAAAAAAATTAGATCAAGAAAAAATTAAATATTTTCTTGATGAAAAATATTTAATAAGAAAAAATAACTTATTACAATTGTCAGATAATTGAGTAACTGTAATGGATTATATTTTAAGTGAAATTATATAAATTATATTAAAAAAAGAACAAAAAAACACTTATCAATATGATAAGTGTTTTTTTGTTCTTATAATTAGTCAGTTAGTTGAACTTTAATATGATCAAATAAATGATTTACTAAATCATCTAATTTTTTGAAGTCTTCTCTTTCAGATCTGAAAGATTTTCCATCTAAAGTTGCTTGAACTTTCCCATTGAATTCACCTTTTTTATTTTTTTCAAGTGAAATTTCCATTGTTCCTTCTGAATCTTCTTTGTTGAATTTTTTTAGGTAACTATCTAGTTTGTTATTTAAGTTTGCTTCAACAAGTCTATCAATTACTTCTTTTGAATCTTCTAAGTGAGCATCTACGTGTATTTTTACTTGTAATTCCATAGTATCATTGTGTTAAATATTAATGTACAAATATATTATCACACTTCCTATCAAATGCAAGAATTTGAAATGAAAAAGAATTATTTTTGGTTGAAATAATTCAGAAATAGGGTATATTACAACAAAGTAACACTCTTTTATGAGTTTGAAAATATTATTTAATAGAGTAAAAAGAGAATGAAATACGAAAAAGTAATTGGACTTGAAATCCATATGAGAATCAAATCTAAAACAAAAATGTTCTGTGGTTGTAAAAATTCAATCGAACTATGAGCTGAACCAAATGAAAATGTATGTTCAGTATGTATGGCTTTTCCAGGAATGTTACCAACTCTCAATAAACAAGTTGTAAAACTTGGATTACTTGCCGGTATGATGATGGAATGTGAAGTGAATCAATACTCACGTTTTGATAGAAAAACATATTTTTATCCAGATAGTCCAACCAGTTTTCAAATCACTCAACTATATGATCCTATTGTTGGTCATGGTTCAGTGAAAACTCTTGTAGACGGAGTTGAAAGAGATTTTGATATTCACCATATGCATTTAGAAGCTGATGCTGGGAAATTAACTCATGCAGGTTGAAAAACTCTATGTGATTTTAATAGAGCATGAAGTCCATTAATGGAAATTGTTACTGATCCGGTATTCAGAAATAAAGAAGAAGTAATGGAATTCTTGAGAGAATTACAAAAAATGATGAGAGCAGCTGGAGTTTCAGATGCTGATATGGAAAAAGGTCAAATGAGATGTGATGTAAATCTATCGATCCGTCCTGAATGATCAACTGAATTATGAGCAAGAACAGAACATAAAAATGTAAATAGTTTTACTGCAATTGGGAGACTTATAGATTTTGAATATAAAAGACAAGTAAAAGTTGTAGAAGCAGGGTGAGAAGTTGATCAAGATACAAGAGGTTGGGATGATGAAAAAGGTGTTTCAACAGTTCAAAGATCAAAAGAAAATGCTATGGATTATAGATATTTCCCAGAACCAGATTTATTACCATTAAACTTATCAGATGAATTTGTATCTGAAATGCAAGCACAAGTAGTAGAGCTTCCAATTACTAGAAGACTTCGTTACTTAAATGAATATAAATTAGGTGAAGATGATGCAAGAATATTAACAGCAGATAGAGAATTATCAGATTATTATGAAGCATTAGTATCTCTTACAAATGATCCTAAAAAATCTTGTAGTTATATTACTACTATATTACTTGCCATTATTAAAGAATCTGATGACCTAGATTCAATTTCAGAATTACAATTTGAAGTTTCAGAATTAGCAAAAGTAATAGAATTAGTAAATAAAGATGAACTTTCATCTACAAATTCTAAACTTGTAATAGAAGAATTAGTGTTAAACGGATGAAAAGCAGATGATATAGTGGATGCAAAAAAACTCAGACAAAAAAATGATATGTGAGCTCTAGAAGCTATAGTCGATGATGTTATCACTAACAATGAAAAACAAGTTACAGATTATAGAGGATGAAATGAAAATATTTTCGGTTTCTTCGTAGGGCAATGTATGAAAGCTTCAAGAGGACAATGAAATCCTAAAATATTCAATGAATTATTAAAGAAAAAATTAGGGTAACCTAAATAAAAATATATTTAAAGCTAGACTTCACTAAAAGTCTAGCTTTTTATTGTCTTCGTTTTTTGCGTGAGTATTAAAAGTATGGTATTCTGATATTAGATATAAGTTCTCTGGACTAGGGAATATTACAATAATTGCTTATAAATACGAGTATGATACTTACAAAAGTAACTGATTTCTTGAAACAAAACAAAAAGATAATGTATTATCTTGGATTTTTTGCATTTATTTATTTTGCGATGGGTGATAATACTTTTGCTGATACTACAACACCAGCAGCTAAACCAGAAGATTCTCTTGCATGGTTTAATGGATTTATTCAAATTATTACAACATTAGTTGGTTTAATGACTAATGTAGTATGAGTATTTCTAAATCCTGGATGGACAAATGCTACCGGATTAGGTTTTCAGCCTATATTAAAAGATTTATGGATAATGGTCTCTAATATTGTGTATTTTACTTTTGCTATACTACTCATAGTGATTGCATTTATGAATATTCTTGGAAAAGGTGATAAGTGGGAATTAAAACAAGCATTACCAAAGTTTGTTATCTGAGTTCTGATGGTACCTTTTTCTTGGTTTTTTGTACAACTTTTATTAAGTATATCTTCTATTTTAACGGCATCGGTTTTGTTATTACCATATGATGTATTAGTAAAAGATAATGATAGTGTAACAAAAGAATTGTTAAAAACTCCTATTTGTAATACTTTTGTAATTATTACAAGTGATGCAGGATGAGAAAAATCAAGTACTGATGCACAATCTGAGCAATGGTGTGGAGCATCATGAGAAGCAAAAACAATAGAATCATTATTAACGTGAAATGATGTATATGGTATGTTATGAATTTATACATATGGTATCTTTTCAGCTTGAGAGGTGGATAAATTAAAAGGAAAAAAAGAATTAGATACATTCTCTAGTATATTTAAATTATCATTAAATACTCTTCTTGTATTGTTCATATTTATAATTTATTTTATATTACTCATAAGTCTGTGTCTAGCACTTTTTGTTAGAGGGATATGGCTATGGCTTTATATGATATTTTCACCAGTATTTTGATTATTATATTTTTTCTGAAAAGAAAAAGATTGATTTATGGATGGTAAATTTAGTCTAACTGAATTTATTAGTCTTGCATTGGTTCCAGTATATGTATCAGGAGCTTTAGCATTTTGATTACTCTTTATATTTGTTGCATGAAAATCATTTTGAAGTGAAGAGGGTTTGAATGGGTGATTAATTTGATATTCAGATATTAAAACTAATCCAGTCTCATATACTCCCATAGATGAGGGTCAACCTGTTCCAACAGCATTGAATACCATGACATGATCAAGAATTACATTTATGAAAGATTTTCATATTGATATGTATTGAGAATTCTGAACAAGTTGAAAAACATGAATTAAAGCACTTTGAGTATTGAAGAGTGGTATTTGAACATTAATTATGCAACTTTTTGGTATTGCTGTACTTTGGATAGCAGTAATGGCTGCATTATGAGCAAGTAAAATCACATGAGCAGTTGTTGAACCAATTGCAGCATTCGGTAAGCAAGTATGAGGACTTGTTGCAAAATGACCACAATATATGCCGATATTTGGAGGTCAAAGTATGGAAAGTATGAAGAGTGCAGCTTGAACTGTGTCTGGACAGTTAGCATCAACTCAAGCTACAAAAGGTACTACACTTGCTAATAATACTTTTGGATGAATAATGTGAAATGAAAAAAGTAAAAAGATACAAACTATTTCTAATCAAATGCCTACTAATTCTAATGAAGCATTAAAAATAAATAATGCTTTAATGAAAGAATTAGATAGTGCACAAGATATTATAAACCATCCTGTTGCAAAAAATAAATTAGTAGAATCATATAGAAGATTACTTAAAGAATGAAACATTACCAAGGCTTGAGAAGAGCATATCAATAATTTAGAAAAAGCCACTGATGCTCAAGCTGTAAGAGTTGCATTACATTGAATTGATGAAAATTGAAAAGCTTGATTTACTATACTTGATGGAGATAGAGTTGCGAATGCAGGTAATATGGATGAGGTAATTAGCAGGCATAGTGGAAGTGAAAATTGAAATTATGAAGATAAAAATCCTTTGACTAAAAATGTTGAATTATTGGATCTACAGCAAAATGGTGTTAGGAAATTAAAAATAGATAATGATACTCAAATTTATATTAATGCGAATGGATCACTTGAATCTCAACATCGTGATAGTTTATTAGATCATTTAGTTGATTCTGAAAAAGGTAAAATGATGAAAGAAAGTGATATTATACCTTGGTTAGAAGATAATAAAATTGGGAAAGATGATGCGGAAAGAAAGACGCTTATAAAAATGATGAAAGATGAAATTGTTAAAATAGATGACGTAAATTGAGATAAATTTACTGAAAAAACATATTTTATTGATGAAGACAATAAATAAAAAAACTAACGTATGTTAGTTTTTTTATTTAATTAATTTTCTCAAATATATTCTTATATTCAACAATCTCAACATCATCATACTTAAATTTCTTAATCTGAAAATCTTCAAATAATTCAATAATTAAGTATCTCTTTCAGTTTCAAGGCACTTTATTTAGTTTATTAATTTCTTTCTTTAACTCAGTTTTTTCAGTTTGTTTCGAATAATGAAAAAATAATTTTTCATTATTTTTTTCTGCAAGAAATGTAAATTCAAATGTTCCATTGATTCATGAATGGATTTTATAATCATTATATGTTAACTCTTGGAAGAGTAAGTTTTCTTTGAGCATATGCTCCGATAAACTATATTGACTGATAGAATTTCTAATTCATGTATCAGTGAAATAATACTTTACACGACTAGATATTGTTTTATCTTTTTTAAAATCATAACGATATACTGGTTTAATTATTTTTGCACGTATAGAGAAGTCTATGTAATCAATTGTTGTTTTTAATGTTATTTGTTTCATTGAACTGATACATTTTTGTAGTTCTCTTAGTGATATATGAATATCATTTTTAGATAAAAATGTCATAGTTAACTTATATAAATCTATTGATTTAACTCAAAAATTGAAAAATACTTCTTTAGTGAATATATCATTTACCATGAGGTTTAAAAATTTCTTTTTGAAATGTTTATGTTGAATTAGAAGTATTTCAGGTAATAATCAAAATGAAACTATATTTTCTAAGTTATTATTATTAATTCTATCTAATAGTGATTCTGAAAGTAGTTCTACTTCTTGTACTCATTTTATTTTAATAGTATTTCAAAATAAAATTATCTTAAAATTATTTTTATGAGAGTGTATGTATTGAATAAAATCTTTGATTTTATCGATTTTATTAAAATTTTGCAATACTATTATTCTGATATTATTGTTATATCATAGTGATTCATTAAGATGAAATATTAATTCTTTTCAAGATTTAATATTAATACTAGTATTTATATTATTATTGTAATAAAAACACTGATCTAATTGTCAACTTTTTGTAAGGAATTCTTTAATGAAGGGAGTTTTACCAACATGCTTCATTCCAGATAATATCACCATATTTTTTTTATTTAATATCGATGTTACTGTTTCTATTTGTTTTTTATGTTGAAAAAAGATAGGTTCTTCTAGGAGTTTTTCTTTATGAAAATCTGATAATAATTTAATAATTGTCATATTGTAGTTATATATAATTATACTTAATTTATATTAAAATAATGAAATTATTGTATAATTCAAGTAAAACATAAATAATACATTATATTATAGAGTATTTCATCTTTATTTTTCATGATTTATCTGTATAATCTGCGGGAATTATATAATTAAAAGTTTATAAAAATGGAAAAACAAATCAGCTTATTATTACAAAAAATTATTCAGGATAAATATGATGTAACTTTAAACGAAGTTAAGTTAGAATTCCCACCAAAAAAAGATCTATGAGATTTTGCATTTGGTTGTTTTGTATTATCACGTGACTTGAAAAAAAATCCAGCTATGATTGCTGGAGAACTTTCGAATTATTTGAAAGAAGAAAATTTAATTGAAGAAGCAAATCCAGCTGGACCATATATTAATCTAAAAATTTCAAAAAATATATTTACAGATGCTTTTTCTGGAATGTATTTAGATCAAGAAAATTTCTTATCACCTAAAATATCAAATGGTGAAAAAATTGTTGTAGATTATATTGGGACTTGTGTTGGAAAGCCACTTCATATAGGTCATATGTGTACTCCAAACATAGGTCAAACTATGATTAATCTTTATAACAAGATTTGATATGAGGTTATTTCAGATAGTCATATATGAGATTGGGGTATAATTTTCTGAAAATTAATCACTGCTTATAAACTTTGGGGAGATGAATCAAGATTATCAGAAAATGCTGTAGATTACTTATTAGAATTATATGTTAAGATTACAGCTGAAGCTGCTGAAAATCCAGAATTAGAACAACAAACAAGAGATGAATTTAAATTACTTGCTGAATGAAATGTAGATTCTAAAAAATTATGGGCTGAATTTACATCTCATTCTATTGAAGCTATGAATATTCAACTTGCTAGATTAAATGTTTTTCCACAATATAATGTATGAGAAAGTTTTTATGAAGGTATAGGTCTTGCTAAGATGGAAAATTATCCAGATTTAAAGGATGATATGCATACTATTGTAAATGAATTAGTAGAAATGTGAATTGCCACTAAAAATGAAGATAACTCTGTTTGAGTTGTGTTTTCGGATGATTCTAAATTGACATCATGTATACTTCAAAAAAGAGATGGAACTCATGGATATTTAGCAAGTGATTTAGCATGTATTAAATATAGAATGCAAAATTGGTCACCTGATAAAATAGTATATTTTGTTGATGTGCGTCAACAATTACATTTCAGGCAAGCTTTTGAAATTGCTAAAAATGCAGGATGGCTGAATTTAAACAGAATTAAAAAAGTTAATACAGATTTATTTCATGCATATAATGGTTTTATATCAGGTAAAGATGGACCATTTTCTTCAAGAAAATGAAATATTATTAAATTAGATAAACTCTTAGATCAAGCACAAGATAGAGCAAAAAAAATAATTTTAGAAAAAAGAGATGATATTTCTGATAAAGAATTATTAGAGTTATCTAAAATTATTTGAATTGGTGCGATTAAGTATGGTCATTTAAAGAAATCACGTGAATCTGATATGATATTTGATTGGGATGAATTTATGACTTTTGAAGGGAATTCAGGACCATATATTCAATATGCATATGTAAGATCAAGAAGAATATTAGAAAAATATGGTAAAGTAATTAATACAGAAATAACTGGAACTTTCGAATCACCAGAAGAGGTAGAATTAGTAAAATTACTATGAACGTATAAAGAAAATTTACTTAAAACAGCTGAGACTAACATGCCTCACCATATCTGTAAATATGCTTTCACACTAACAAAAGCATTTAGTAGTTTTTATAACGCTGTTCATATATTGAATGAAGAAGATGAATCTAAAAAAATGATTCGTTTACAATTGGTAGATCTGTTTGCAAAAACTTTAAAAGAAACATTTGGATTATTAGGTATAGATATGCCAGAAAAAATGTAAGAAATTTGTGTTACATAGTTTTAATCCATCCGGCTTTCAGCCACCTTCCTTTGCCAAAGGAAGGAAAATAAATACATATCAATTTTTGACTTGGTTTCCTTTGGCAAAGGAAGCTCCCGAAGGGTGATGGATTTTAACTATAGAACAAATAAATAATGGTTGATTATAATAATTTTGCTAAAACATTCTCAAAATCACGTAAAAATATGAAGTGGTTGGAAATGGAATATTTCATGGATAAATTAAATTTTTCAGATAACACTAAAATATTAGATATCTGATGTGGAAACTGACGTTTTTTATGAGAATTAATTAGTATTTTTTCTGATAAGATTAATTCCAATAATTATACTTGAGCTGATTTATCTTCTGGTTTATTAGAAGAAGCCAGAAAAGATTATTCTGAATTTAATTTTCATGAACTCAATATGTTAGATATTGATTCATTAGAAGATAAATTTACAGATATATTTTTCTTTGCATCCTTTCATCATTTGCAAAATATAGATGATAGACTAGTTGTATTAAAAAAAGCTTTTGATAAACTAGAAACAGGATGAAAAATATATATGACAAATTGGGCTTTGAATTCTGAATTAAATAGTAAGCGTTATAACTCTGCTATTATTGAATGATCTGAAAATGAATTTGGAAGTTTAGATTACAATATAAAAATCTGAGAATTTGATAGATATTATCATTGTTTTTCAATTGAAGAACTGACATACTTATTTACAGAAGCTTGATTTAAAATAATAGAAAATAAGTTATTCGAAAATAATAGAAACTTTATTTCAATTATTCAGAAATAAAAAAAGAAAGAATTTTAAATTCTTTCTTTTTTTATTAGATTACTAGTAATTATCTACTGGATATGGTATTCCTTGATTACCATTAGAAGTATCACTATTTGAATTTGGTTGATTGTTTGTAAGTATAGTAATTGAACTTCAAATAAGTGTATCAGGACAATTTAATTTATTATCGAAACATGATTCACTATCATAGTCTCATACGATTTTTGTAATATATTCATCACTAGCATCTTTTTTTATAGTGTATGCTATGTTGTAATAACTACCATTTTTATTATTTGCACCCCATGTTGTATCTGCAGATAATGGCTTTTTGAAAACTGCATAAACATATCTCCCAACTCATGAATCTAACATAGTAGCTGATCATACTTTAACTTCTGCTAATTCAGGGTCATATAAATCTTTTGATAAATATCTTTTTCATAATGTTGCTTGTGAAATAGTACCTTTTGCTCAGATTTGTTTTCCACTCCAATCGACTGAATTAACAGTATCGTCTAATCCAATAACTTGACCTCATCAGTTTGCAGTTGTTATTGAATTTATAACATTATCTGTTTTTGATGTAGTTAGTGTATTTGAACGAGTTGCGACTGAACCTGTATTATACCCCCACATATTTGTAGAAGAGTTATATAAATCTACGACTGGATAATAATTGTTATCTACTTTATACTGTGCTAGAGAGCTTTCGATAGTAGAGACATCACTTATTTTTCTACCAGAAACAGCTTTGTCTACAGCTCCACCAAAGTTTTGGTATGCCACAACTGAAATAATTGCTAAGATAGTGATTACAACGAGTAATTCTACGAGTGTAAATGCTTTATTTTGTGTTAATTTCATATTTTTTATGATTTGAAATAATAAGTACTTTTATAGTATAAGTTTTTTGGTTGATGTAAAGAATATTATTATTATTCTATTTAAAGCTAATTTAATAGACAAAATTCAATTTTATATTGATTTTTATAGGCTCAAGTTATATAATAGAATTAAATATTTTTTATGAAATTATTATGACGTATATAAAGATAGATAAAAGAGTTGAATACATCATAAAAAACGTGATAAAATACATGACTGGATTAACTCCAGAGCATATTCATAATGAGATTTGGAATGCTTATATTTATGCGCGTGATGCACATGAGGGACAAATGAGAAAATCTGGAGATCCATATATAATTCACCCCGTTGAAGCTACAGTTATTCTTATGTCTCTAGAACCTGATATTCATACAATTCAAGCATGTTTATTACATGATGTCATCGAGGATACTCCAAAAACTAAACATGATATATTTAATGCTTTTTGAGATGAAGTTGCTTTTTTATGTGAATGATTAGAAAAGTTATCCAATGTTCGTTATCAATGAAAAGAAAGAGAAATCGGGAGTTTAAGGAAGATGTTTATTGCAATGGCAGATGACTTGAGGGTTATCTTTATTAAACTTTCGGATCGTTTACATAATATGCAAACTCTTAAATATCATCCAAAGCCAGAAAAAAGAGAAAAAATTGCACTAGAAACATTGAATATTTTTTCTCCAATTGCTGATCGTCTCTGATTATATAATTTGAAAAATTCACTAGACGAAGAATGTTTTAAAATATTGGAACCAAAAGACTATCGTAATATATTAAAACAATTAAAAGCACTGGAAGTTTCAAGAGATGCTTTTTTAGCGAATGCAAAAGTTGAAATTATAAAAGTTATCGGTTGAGATATTAAAAATTGTGAAATTGATTACCGTGTGAAATCAATTTACTCAATTTATAAAAAATTAAATAAAAAATGATTAACAGATATTAGTCATTTATATGATATATTTGGTATTCGTATTATCGTACATGATCTATCTGAATGTTACAGGACACTATGACTCATTCATCAAAAATGGTCACCACTTCCTTATCGTTTTAAAGATTATATAGCTTTACCTAAGCCTAATTGATATAAAAGTATTCATACAACTATTGTTTGATTATTAAAAGAACATAGAAAACAACCTACAGAAATTCAAATTAAAACATTTGAAATGAAACATTTTTCTGATATATGAGTTGCTGCACATTTTGAATATAAAGAAAGAGGTTCTGTGATTTCTAAAGATATTGATTGGGTTGGAGAATTAAAAGAAATTGCTCAAAATCTAGAAGATAGTGATATGATGTGATCATTAAAAATAGATATTTTTAAACATAGAATTTTTGTATTTACACCACAATGAGATTTGATTAATTTACCTCATGGTTCAACACCAGTAGATTTTGCTTATTATCTTCATACTGATTTATGAGATCATCTAGCTATAGCCAAAGTAAATGAAAAGATTTTTCCATTAGATAAAGAATTACATAATTGAGATAGAGTCGAGTTAATAATAGATAAAAATAAAAGACCAAATCCATTTTGGATTAGTTTTGTAAAAACAACAAAAGCAAAGAATGCTATTAAAGCATTTATGAAAAAGGAAGACAAAGAAATTCATAGAGAAAGAGGGAAAGAAATACTTAATAAATATTTAACTAAACTTTGATTAAATGTTTTAGATAAAGAATTTAGTTTATTAAGAAGTCTAGATTGAAGAATATATACTTTAGAAGAACGTTGGCAATTATTAGAACAAATAGGGAATCTTAGTATGAATCCAAACGTATTAATTAGAAGAATAATACGTACTAATAAAATAAAAATACCTGAAATACAAGATGAAAAAACTGAAGAAAAAATAGAAATAGAAATAAGTGATAAAAGTACACAGGTTAATGATATAATAGAAGATTCGTTAAAAATGAATATTATTATATGATGAGAAGAAGGAATAAAATATAAACGTTGTTATTGTTGTAGGAGGAAAATACCAGCTGATATAGTTGCACATATTAATGTTAAATCTGATATTACTGTCCACAGAAGGGATTGTAAAATACTAAAATGAGTTAATAAAGATAGATTGTTATCAGCTTATGTTCAATGAAATGAACAACAAGAATTAGGTTTCTTTGTTAATGTAGTTTTTAAAAATGAAACAGGAATATTAAAAATATTAACAGAAATTATCTTTTCAATGGAAATTGATATTGATGAAATAAATTCTAAAAAACAATCAAATAAATTTATGTCTTTTGATTTAAGATTGAATGTTCCAAATCATGATTATTTAGTAATTGATAGATTTATCGAAAGAGTTCAATTTGCTTTTGAAGATGATTTAATCAACTATAGAATTGAAGAAATATAATAAAATAAAATTAAAAAAGATATGTATTTTTACATATCTTTTTTAGTATAAAATATATATAATAAGAAATTATGAGAATATTTTAAAATTTAGTGCATAAAAAAAGTAATATTAATTATAATATTACTTTTTTTGAGTGATTATTTTCTTAGAGAAAGTTTTTCAAGAACAAATTCATATTTTTCAACATCAATTCTTTTGATGTATGAAAGTAATTTTCTTCTTTTAGCAACCATTTTTAAGATACCTCTTCTTGAGTGATTATCTTTTTTATGTTCTAATAAGTGATCTTTTAAGTTTTCAATTTCAGCTGTAAGGATAGCAATTTGCACTGCAGGAGTACCAGTATCACTAGCTTTAGCACCGAATTCTGTAACGATTTTTTGTATATCTTGTTTAGTAACTGCCATAATATGTATTTTTACATTATAAATTATTTGTAATAACCGGAAAAATACACCAGTAAATTACGCAAGACACTATATGCAGAAAGTAAAAAATCACAAATTAAAAATTGAAAAAAGTGAAATGCTTGATATTATAATAAAAATAAATAATAAAAATATTTATATTACTTTTATATTTTACATAAAGAAGTATAAATATATTAATTATGTAAATATTTTCAAAAAATTGAGATTTACTATTTAGAATTAAATTCATGCAAAATTATTCATCAGATTCTCGTAAGTTTATATATGAGACATATCGTTTCGATATAGAAAATTTACAAGCACATTTTTATTATTCACTCTTAGATATTAATAATCCTGAAAACACTCAATGATTTGAAGAAGTTATTAATTTTGATGATGGTAATTTTGATCTGAGAGAAGATCTTAATTTTGAAATTCTTGAAAACTTACTTTTTCATCTTCATTTAGCTCTATGAATCAGTTATTATAAACTATATCCTACGGAAAAATTAATAATAAAATCAGGTAGTATAGATAATTCTTGAATAGAATTTTGGGAAAAATTTTACAAAAATGGACTTTGAGAATTTTTATATAGGAATAATATTAATCCAGAAAATTTATTTCAATTCGAAATAAATTGCAGCAATAAAATCGAAAAAATAAATTTTTTAACATCAAATAAAGCACTTATCCCTGTATGATGATGAAAAGATTCCATTGTATCTTTAGAATTATTTAGAAAATCAGGCATAGATTTTGATACTTTTGTATTTTGAAAAATAGATCCAATCAAGCAGAAATGTATAGATACTACAGGGAAGACTAACTTTCTTGTTACAAGAAAATTATCTCAAAGATTATTTGAACTGAATGAAACATGAGAATATTTTAATGGTCACGTTCCTATAACTTGAATTATAGCTTTTTCAATGGAGGTAGTAGCATATTTATTCGATTATAAATATCTTATACTTTCTAATGAGTTGTCAGCGAACTTTGGAAATACTCAATGGAAATGAATTGAAATAAATCATCAATGGAGTAAAAGTTTAGAATTTGAAAGAGACTTCTGAGAATATGTTGAAAAATATATTTCTTCAGACGTAAAATATTTTTCACTACTGAGGTGAATGTATGAAATAAAAATTGCAGAATTATTTTCAAATTTATGAAAAAAATATTTTGAAAACTTCTCAAGTTGTAATAATAATTTTAAAATTCACAAAGAGGTTTCACACAATTGATTATGGTGTAATGATTGTCCTAAATGTGCTTTTGTATTTTCGATGTTACATCCATATCTAGATACTCTTGAAATATTACAAATATTTTGACAAGATTTATATACAGATAATAAACTTGAAAAATTATTTGAAGAATTACTCTGAATTTCTGGAATAAAACCGTTTGAATGTGTATGAACGAATGAAGAAGTAGTATATGCAATGTGGATGTCTTATTCTAAAATAGAAGATAAAACAGCACTCCCATATATCTTGCAAATATTTGAAAATAAAATATTACCAAATTTTTTAGAACCAGAACAAATCAAATTAAAAGAAAAACTTTTCAAAACTTATAATGAGGATATTATACCAGTAGAGTTAAAGAAAATATTAGATTAATATAAGTGAAAAATAAATATGAAAAAAAATCATGTTCTGAATAAAGTAATGAAAAAAGTATCAAAATATAAGAGAATTTATTTTGTTGCAGCTTTTTTTGTAATATTTTTTCTTATAATAGTACAAAAATTATTTTCAAATACTGTTGTGAATCATGAATTTTACCAAAACTTAGCAGATAGACAACAAATAGGGAAAATTACTGTTCCTGTAACTCGTGGTACTGTTTATAGTGCAACAAATAATGGTACAATTTTATGAACATCTCTAAATTTATACGATATTGCAATAGATCCACAAGTGGAATGATCGAAAGAAAAACTACAATTATTTCTTACCGATGTGGTATATAAAGAAACATGTGAAAATCAAACTGCTAAAGAATGTTATAGAGGTTTAGTTAAGTTCTTACGTGTACTAGAAATAGAAGATCTAGATTACTCTGAAGAGAATATAAAAAATTTAATTTCAGAATATTTACAGAAAAAAATATACCAAAAATACGTAACAAGTGTTTTTATTGATAAAGAATTGGAACAAGAAAAAATTGATAAAATACAAGCATTATGATTTGCTGGTGTCTATCCAACTTTTCCATTTTTGTATATCAATCCAGAAGAAATAGTTCAAAGAGAAACAATTATATCAACTCTTGCCCCTATTATCTGAATAGAAGAAGACAGATTTGAACATACTATTAGAAAAAGAAAAATACAATATGTTTCTATCTTAAATAAATTATCAATCTGAGTATCAGAATATGTAAAAGAATTTAGTAAAGAAGAAAAAATTGCCTTAAAAAGATGAATTTTAGAAAAAGAAAATAGTATTTCAGGGTTTCTTTTATTAAATCCTCGTCCGCATAGATATTATCCAGAAAAAAATGTAGGATCACAAATTATTGGTTTTGTAGATAGTGAAGGGAAATGACATTACTGATTAGAATGATATTTTAACGATTCTTTAAAATGAAATAAAGGGAAAAAAATATCAAGAAAAGATATAAAATGAAGAGAAATAGAAACTATTAGTCTAGATGACGAAGATGACAATACTGAATGAGTTAAAATATATACAACTATTGATAGAAGTATACAAAAAAAAGTAGAAACTATTCTTGAAGATTGAGTTAAAAAATATCGTGCTAATAAATGAACTGTTGTTGTTATGGAACCAAAAACAGGGAGAGTTTTAGCAATGGCAAATTATCCTACGTACAATTTGAATAATTATTCAGATGTATACGAATTAGAAAAAGTACGTTTTTCAAAATATCCAAATCCAAGCAATGATTTACTATGATATACTGTCTTCAAAGAAGATACAGAAAATGGAGAAAGATACTTTTATGATAATAAAGAAATATATTTAACGAGAATTACAAGAGAAGAGTTATGAGATAATTTATTAGTAAAATATAAATACAAAAATGATTTCTGACCTTGAGTCTATCAAAATGATGCTATCTCAGCACTGTATGAACCAGGTTCAATTATGAAATCACTTGTATTTGCTATGTGAATCGATACTGGAGAAATAGATGCTAATGAGCTATATTATGACCCAAATAAATTAGAAATTGCTGGTTTTCCAATCACAAATCTAGATAAAAAACGTTGCGGATGATTACATTCGTTTTCAAATGCACTAGACTTTTCATGTAATGTATGAATGGTCCGTATTGTACAAAGGTTAGGGACTCTTATTACCTATAATTATTTCAAAAAATACTGATTTGATCAAGTTACTTGAATTACTTTAGAGTGAGAAGTATCAGCAAACATGAAAGATTGGCAAAAATGGTCTAAATCTCACTTATATACTAGTTCATATTGATTGGGGATCAGTGTTACACCATTACAAATGGCTGCTGCATATAGTGTACTTGCTAATGGTTGAGTATATAAAACACCAAAAATAATTGAAAAAGTTGAATTTGCCGATGGGAAAGTTATAGAATATAAGTCAGAATCTGAAAGAAGAGTTCTGAAAGAATCAACTTCACAAGTAATGACTAAAATATTAGTCAATTGAGTAAAAAACTGAGCTGCAAAGAACTGATATGTAGATTGATTTAATCTTGCAGGGAAGACTGGAACTGCCCAAATCTCATACAAAGGGAAATATTGTGATGCCAATGATTGTTCTGGTAAAACGAGAGCCTCATTTGCCTGATATGGACCTGCAGAAGATCCAAAGTTTGTTATCATAGTCAAACTCGAAAGACCAAGATCTAACCAATACGGTTGATCTACATCTGCATATTTATTTAGTGAAATATCTGAATATTTATTAGATGTTTATAATATTCCAAAGAAAGTGAAGAAATAAAAAACAAGAAATTTAGAATTTCTTGTTTTTTTTATGTTATTGAATAAGTTTACAATTTATTAAAAATATGTATTATATAAAAAATAAAAAATAATAAATAATAAATAATTATGAATATATAAATATGCAAAATTCGGTGAAACAAAATGTAAAAAATTTTTTAATTGAATATTCTTCAAAATATTCAATTGAAGAATATAAAGAATGAGTGTGAAAGAAAGTTGATAGTATTGTTTATGTTAGAAAAGACTTAGAAGTATCAATGAAAGAATTATGACTTGAGGAAGATACTCACATAAGTTTGAAAAAGGTATTTGATATAAGTAATTGAGTTTCATGATTACAAGAATGAGATAAGATTTGATGAGTTATAAAGTCAGCAAGTGTTAATAATTGAATCGAATTTTTAAAATGAGGATATATCACAAATATACAAAATATTTATATTTGATCATGATGAGAAAATATTTATATAGAAACTGAAAACTCTATATATCTTTTGGAAGCTCTTGTTAAGAGCCTTAAAACACACCAGATAAACTTATCTGATGGATATATTCAATTACCAGAATGAATAAATAAAATTCACCCAAAGACAGAAGAAAGCATTACTGAAAAATGATTATGTTGAGATTCTTTACATATTGATATGGGAGAATTAAACAAATATATGTTTTCTGTAAATGGAAGTGAGTTATTTACAACATTCTCAGGTAGAGTATATTGCCTTATAAAAGTTTGATCAATACATGTAGCTTATTATACTTCATCTAGTGGAACAGGGGGGAAAATTGAAAATAAATGGTATCCTGCTTTTTGAGTAGATAAACAAAATTGGATTATTAAGTGATGAATTAACAAAGAGACAAAAAATATGGATTATTCAGTTTTATTAGATTACTTTAGTACGCTATTAAATAAACATTTTCATATTCCTGAGCAAGTATATCTTACATGATCTTGAAAACATTGATATAATGTTCATTGAAAGTGATTTGTAGAATCTTTTGATTTGTCTAATTATTTTAATGTTAAAGATATATGAAGCTCAAAAGATATATTGGAAACATTTTGATATTTTCCATGAGATAACATATCTAGAGGTAATTGAAGTGATAAGTGGATTAATGAAATTGTATCAAATATTTAACTTAAAAAAAGTATTTACATTTATTGTAAATACTTTTTTTGTTTTTTTTGTTTTGGTGCGGAGAAAGGGACTTGAACCCTCACGGACGATTGTCCATACGCCCCTCAAGCGTACGTGTCTACCATTTCACCACCTCCGCAAAAAAAAGATTAAATCGCAATCAGTTTATGACGATTTAATCTTTGTTTTATTTTTAGAATGGTGCCGAGTGCGAGATTTGAACTTGCGACACAGGGATTTTCAATCCCCTGCTCTACCCCTGAGCTAACCCGGCATTTCCAGTGTGCTACTTCTTAAGTGCAGAGTTATTATATAAATATACAGAAATATGCAAATCTTTTTTTATTTTTTTTATATTTTTTATCTTTGATTATTTTAAAAAGCTGAATATAATCAGCGTAATCTTAAAAATTAAAAAGAAAAAATGAAAGTACAAGTATGTCATGGGAGAACATGTACAGAAAGATTTTGTGAATATATCAATACAAGATTAAAAAATGATGTAGAAAAATTTAAACTAGGTCAAATTGAATTAGAGGATTCTTTATGTATGGGGTATTGTAAAAAATGACCTAATATTAAAATTGACGGGAATGTAAACCACTATGTTACACCTGTTAAAGCTGCTGAATTAATTCAACCAAAACCTAAAAAGAAAAAAACTAATTTTAATAATAAAAAATAATATTTTATTATATAAAATATTCATTAATTTAACAAAAATAAAACATGCAAGTATATAACACTAAAACAAGAAAAAAAGAAGATTTTAAACCATTAAAACAAGATGGAGTTAAAGTATATTACTGTGGACCAACAGTGTATAATTATGCTCATATTGGGAATTTAAGAACATATGTTTTTGAAGATATTGTAGTAAAAAGTTTGAAATACTTAGGGTATAAAGTATCAACAACTATGAATATTACAGATCTCGATGATAAAACTATTAGAGATTCACAAGCTGCAGGAGAAACATTAAAAGATTTTACTGAAAAATATACAAAATTATTTTTAGATGATTTAGAAAAATTAAATATTGAACCAGCTGATAATATAGTTCCAGTTACTACTCTTATCCCTGAAATGGTAAGAATGATCCAAACTATGTTAAATAGAAAAAATGCATATCTAGCAGAAGATGGAAGTGTTTATTTCTCAGTGAAATCATTTTCTAAATATGGAAAATTAGCAAACCTAGATATGAAAGGGATGAAAGAATCTGTAAGAATCGATAATGATGAATACGATAAAGACTCTGCTGCTGATTTTGTTTTATGGAAAGGATGGAAAGAATCTGATGGTGAAAACTTTTGGGAAGAAATATTCACAGTAGATGAAAAAGAAGTAACAATCAAAGGTCGTCCAGGTTGGCATATTGAATGTAGTGCATGTAGTATGAAATATTTTGGACCACAAATTGATATTCATATGGGTGGAGAAGATCTTATTTTTCCTCATCACCAAAACGAAGTTGCACAAACTGAAAGTTGTACAAGAAAAGAATTTTCTAAATATTGGTTACATTCTGGTCACCTTATGGTAGATGGGAAAAAAATGGCTAAATCAGATGGAAATTTCCTAAGATTAATTGATTTAGAAAAAAAATATTCTGATTATCCAGTAGAATTATTACACAGAGCTATTAGACTTATTTTCATTAATGGAAAATATAATGATAATATAGATTTCTCTTACTCAAAAATTGATCAAGCATTTAATACTCTTAAAAAAGTAAACGAATGTATGAGAAATCTTGCAAGAAGTATTAATGCAGGGAATAAAGAAGCAGTAGGTATTTCTAGAGATTTCAGAAATGAAATGCAAATAGTTGTTTCTGAATATATGTTGAGACTAGAAGATGATTTTAATATGCCAGAAGCACTTGCTGAATTCCACTGATTTGTTAAATTTACAAATACAGGTATTGCAGATGGGACTTTCTCACTCGAAGAAGAAATGGCTATCATGGATATGTTTGAAAACTTCAATGAAGTACTAGGAATTATTGATTTCTCAGTAGTTGAACTCGACGAACAAATCGACGGTTACATGAAAAATTTACTCAACGATAGAAACCAAGCAAAAATCAGCAAAAATTTTGAACTCGCAGATAAAATCAGAGATGAATTACTAGAAAAAGGTTACAAAATTATTGATGGAAGAGAGGGAAGTGTGTTGGAAAAAGTATAAAATATTATTATAATATTAATTTATTATGGAAATAAATTGAATTGAAATAAAAGTTTGAATGAAAATTAATATTTATTCTAATAAAAAGGCTTTATGAGTTCCTAAGGGACTTTTCACTATAAAAAGGTTTTATAAAATATGATGAAATGACCATATTGAATTGAAGGGAAACTTGAGTCAAACAGTTGTCTGAAATATTGATATGTTAAAATTAGTAGATTTTAAAAAGATATAGAGATTCAAAATAAATTGATTTATAAAAATCTACAGTAATATAGCTGTAGATTTTTTTTATATAATAAATAAAAATATGGAAATAGTATGATTTTTATTAGCTATTGTTTCAGCTCTTTCGCACTCGATTAAAGGAATGTTTCAAAAAATTAATTTAAAAGATATAAATTCAAACACTTTGATTTTTGTATTATCATGATTAAGTACACTTTTTTGGATCCCATTTATTATTACAATGTGAATACCTGATATCAGCTTAAAATTAATTTTGGTATTTGTATTATGAAGTATACTTTTTTACATATGAAAATTATTTCATTTTAAGGCATTGCAAATAGAGGATATTTCTTACATCTCTCCATTAATGTGATTGGTCACAGTTTGAGTTGTTTTTCTATGAATGTTATTTTTAAATGAAATTCCATCTGTATATTGAGTTACTGGAATATGATTCATATTAATCTGAGTTTATTTTTTGAATCTACAAAAATATCATACAAAATTTTTTGAGCCAATAAGGCATCTTTATAAAAATAAATGATCACAACTTTTTCTTATTACAGTAATATGTTATAGTTTTACGAATATTTTTGATAAAATATGAGTTGCAGAATCTTATCCGATATTTTGGATTTTTTTGATGAATTTATCATTGTTTATAATTAGCTCTTTTAAATTGAATAAAACATTTAAAACAGATATTTTATTTTTCAAAAAACATTCTGTATTATTATTAATCACATTTTTCTTTTATGTGTTAGGTCATATTACTCAAATGACAGCAATTCAATATATTTTTATCTGATATATGTCTGCTATCAAAACAGCAAGCTTACTATTTACGATTATTTTATGAGGGATATTTTTTAAAGAAAAAAATATTTTAAAGAAGTTTATATATTGATTAATAATTGTGATGGGGTTAATTTTCATATATTTAGGAAAATAAATTGATTTTAAAAAATCTACAGTAAAATAGTTGTAGATTTTTTATATAATAAATAAAGCTATGGAACAAACAGTTATCATAATAAAACCAGATGTATTTGTAATAGAAAAAAGAGATGAGTATAGTCAATTAAAGAAAGAACTTCCAGAAGCGGATAAATTTATAGAATTCGTGAGAGGAAAAATAAATAGCTTAGGTTTATCAGTGATAAATGAAAGAAAAGAACAACTCTCGAGAGAAATAGTTGCTGAACATTATAAGGAGCATAAAGATAATATTACTAAATTTAATTCAATATTAGGGAATATGACATTCTGACCTTCATATCTTCTATTAATAGAATGAGAGGATTCACAGAAATTAATTAGAACTATGATTGAGGCTATTAGAGAAGAATTTTTGCTTACACCTAAAGTGTCAAGAAGAAATATGATTCATGCATCAGCTAATCTAGAAGAAGCAAAATTTGAATCAAATCTACATTTTAGATAATCTATATAAAATAAATTGACTTATATAATTCCACAGTAAAATACTGTGGAATTTTTTAATATAATAAATAAAAAATAATGACACCAGAAACAATATTATATATTATCCTTGCTTTGGTAGTATGAGAAGCAATCTTGACTAAAACACTAGGTTTTTTAAATCACAAAAACAAAGCACCAGTTTTACCTGAAGAATTAAAAGAAGTATATGATGAAGAAAAATATGAAAAATCTCTAAAGTATGAAAATACTAGATATAGATTTGGATTAATCTCTTCTAGTATCTCAATATTAGTAACACTATTAATATTATCACTTGGTGGTTTTGGATGGTTAGACGAATTTGTTAGACAATTTACTGAAAATAACATAGTTATTGCTCTTTATTTCTTTGGAATAATTAGTTTAGTGCAAACTATTATTGGATTACCATTTAGTTATTATTCAACTTTTGTGATTGAAGAAAGTTTTGGTTTTAATAAAATGACTAAAAAATTATTCTTTTTAGATACAATTAAAGGTTTATTACTATCAGCTGTATTAGGAGGATGAATCTTAGCTCTTATTGTTTGGATCTACTCTATTGCTGGTGAAAATTTCTGGTGGTATGCTTGGATTCTAATGACTTTGATTTCATTATTCTTCATGATGTTTTATTCAAGTATTATTGTCCCAATTTTTAATAAACAAACTCCTCTAGAATCTGGTGATCTTCGTGACGCTATTCAAAAATTTGCTGATAAAGTAGGTTTCAAATTGGATAATATATTTGTTATTGATGGTTCAAAAAGATCAAGTAAAGCAAATGCTTACTTCTCAGGTTTTGGACCAAAGAAAAGAATTGTATTATATGATACACTCATTGCTGATGTTACTACTGATGAATTAGTTGCTGTATTAGCTCATGAAATTGGTCACTATAAAAGAAAACATACACTACAAATGTTAGTTTTCTCAACACTTCAAACAGGTTTCATGTTATATGTATTCGGTTTAGCTCTCAGTTTTCCAGAAGTATCTCAAGCACTTGGTGCAAGTGAAGGAAGTTTCCATGTAGGTTCAATTGCATTCGGAATACTATTTGCTCCAATATCAATAGTGATGGGATTATTTGCAAGTATTCTTTCTAGAAAAAATGAATATGAAGCTGATGAATTTGCTGGTCAAAATCATGATCCAGAAATGCTTATTTCAGCTCTGAAAAAACTTTCTAGAAATAACCTATCAAACCTTACACCTCATCCTGCTTTTGAATTCTTTTATTATTCACATCCAAATCCTATTAAAAGATTTAAGGCTTTGAGGAATTTAAAGAAATAATATTTAAATATTTTTGATTTTATAAAAAAAAACTGCTATAATTATAGTAGTTTTTTTATATATAAATTTCAAAAAAGTGATTTCAAAATTTAAAAATCTCATATTAGCTGAAAATACTGTCAATCAAGATAATATTCTTGAAAACCCAAGTAGTAAAATTTGAGTAATTCTCAATCGTTTTATTACATTTTTAATCGTTGCATTCATTTGTGTGCTGATGTTTGAAAGTATGGGGGATAACATGATGATATATAAGGAAGAATTATATATTTTCGAAGCATTTATTTCAATAATATTTGCAACAGAATATCTATATAGACTATTTAAAGCAGAACACAAAATATCATTTATTTTTTCGTTTGGGAGAATTATTGATTTAGTTTCATTCCTGCCATTTTTCTTATGAGTATTTGCAGTATGAGAATTCTGAAAAGTACTGAGAATATTCAGAGTATTCAGAGTTATTAGATTGCTGAAAAAAATACCACTTACCAGAGGTTTTATAAAAGCTATCTGAGAATATAAAGATGAATATGCAGCTGTTACTCTATTATTCTCAATCATATTATTTATCGGTTCAGTTTGAGTTTATTTTGTTGAAAGATGAGTAGATGCAACACTCTTTACCTCTATTCCAATGTCAATTTGGTGGTGACTCGTTACCATGACTACAGTAGGTTTCTGAGATATGGTTCCACTTACAAATATGTGAAGATTTATAGGGAGTTTCTTAGTATTCCTAGGACCACTTACTATCTGATTATTCTCTGCAGTTACCGTAATGGTATTTCAAGAAGCAGCACATTCTCAAAACATATTACATAAACATACACGTGGCAACACATGTAAAAGATGTAGGCATAAAAATTCAAAAGACGCGAATTACTGTATAAAGTGTTGAGAAGAAATTAAATAATTTATAACAATATGAGATTATGATTAATTATTATAAACAAATTTTTTTAAGATTTATATTCTTACCTTTTGAGAGAGATTTCTGTGATATAGCTGATGATAAATCTCCTTTATTAAATAATGAAGAAAATAGTAAAAAAATATTGAATAAAATAGAAGAGAATGGTTTAAATGAAGATAATTTAGGGGATTTGAAAAGATTAAATTCATTAATCGAATCAAATAAATTAGATAATTCAAAAGAGGTGACAAGTAGATTACATGCATTGTCG
>Ga0233426_10000506_pt1 | contig 41326 bp, 30 predicted proteins | sample SI_118_April2016_6_FD_179875 | JGI IMG/M metagenome (GOLD analysis project Ga0233426, IMG submission 179875) | Seawater microbial communities from Saanich Inlet, British Columbia, Canada - SI_118_April2016_10_MG | ecosystem: Environmental > Aquatic > Marine > Inlet | place: Canada: British... | reverse complement strand
TCTTCTCCCATATGCAGATGTAATTTATTTAACTTATAGGCGGCCATTTGATCTAAAAGTTTTAAGATAAATGCTTTGCTGCGGAAATTACGCGCGGTATCAACTAGCAGACCTCTAAATTCATATAAAGGTTCATCCATAATATGAATAAATGGAACCGATTTTTTAGCAATAGTAATTAAACTCGCTAAAGATTGCAGGCCATTAAAAACACCATTGTTATCAACACCAATTATTGAAATACCGGCTGAATCAACATCAAAAAGATAACTGCCAATCATCTTACTCTTATCTTCTTTAATACTGAGTTTGACATCAACGCCAGATGAATTCTGAGTAATGCCAAATAATGAGAGTCGAACTAATGCAGCAGTTACTTGTGATTTTTCAACATTTCCAAAGTTAATATTTATCCCTTTTGACAGATCAAGGTGACCTTTTTCATCAGGGTATTGCACTAACTTAGGTGTAGGAATAATTACATTACTGACATCAAGCAATGCTTCACCTAATGCGCTATTTCGTTGATAAAAGCCAATACTATCTAACCACGGGGTTTTATCATCTTGAGTGCGTTTGAAATGGTTTTTATAATCGGTATAGTCGTTAACATAAGGCACATATTCCATTTGTGTTTCAGGGTCAACTTTAGCTTTGGTGCTTTCAATGACTCTAGCAACTAAGTTATCTGCGCGAATAATATAATTAGGCATGATGTCAGATTCAGCTAATGACCAAAAACTTGCTCTAAATGTTATCGTTTTGCGTTCACCCTCAATAAACCCTTTAAACTTTTCGGTTGGTGCTAATGTGTGCAAATCCCCATTAATATGCTTAAGAGTAAATTCTTCACTATCAAAATTATGCAAAGGGGCGATTTGGCTAAAATATATTTCCCACCCTGTCGCTAAAATAGTTTTTTTAGCTGTTAATGAAATACTTGCTTCAAAACATAAACCATCAGTTTTAGTTTTATCACACTGCTCAGTGACCACATTACTTAACAAGGTAAACTCTACTTCTAGTTCATTGGCTAATTCATCTATATCAGATTGGCTCGTTTGATGAAGAAGATTATTGGCTTGTGATGGAATAGTTAAAGTAGTTGTTTGATTCGATGCTTTTTCACAGCCGGTAAGAAAGACCCCCACTGTAAAAAATATACCTATTAGTTTTTTATTCATAAAAATGGACTCTTAATTTTTAATTTAATATTCGACATTATAGTAAACATTACCTAATTTGACAGCGCTGTCAAAACTTTCTTTACATACTTGACAAAAATATAGTAGTTTACGACTCAATTTCGCATTAATTACACACATTGAAAGTCACTTTTTAACGATAATTCTATATATTTATTGAAGGATTAATAAAGAAACAATATTGATATAGCACAGTAAAAAGATAACAATGACTTTTATATTAGAGCCTCTTCAGCTGTAACCGTAAACATCTGAACATCACAAATAAGAGATAAGATAATGTCAGAAGCAATTAAACAGATAGTTATTGTTGGTGGTGGTACCGCTGGCTGGATGAGTGCTGCTAGCTTAGCAAAATATGCTGAAGGAAAAAGTCTTAACATTACACTTATTGAATCTTCCACTATAGGTACAGTTGGCGTTGGTGAAGCAACCATTCCAAATATTGTAAATTTTAATCGAAATTTAGGTATTGATGAAGTTGAGGTAATTAAAGCAACACAAGCAACCTTTAAATTAGGTATTCAATTTGAAAACTGGCAAAACATCGGTGAACAATTCTTTCATCCTTTTTCTGATTATGGCATGCAAGTTAATGGTGTTGATTTTCACCATTATCTTAATGCACTGAACGATACATCTTTTAAGCTGGGTGATTTTAGCTTCCCAAATATATTAGCGAAACATGGTAAATTTGCTCAACCTCACCCAACGCCCTCTTCACCTTTAGCGGATTATCAATACGCATACCATTTTGATGCGGGTTTATATGCAAATTTTTTAGCCAATTTTTCTATGAAGCTCGGGGTGAATCGTATTGATGCTTTTGTAAAAAAAGTGAATAAAGACGAAAATAATGAATTTATTAAATCAATCACTTTAGATAATGGAAAAACAATCGAAGGTGACTTATTTATAGATTGTTCTGGCTTTAAAGGCTTATTAATAGAAGAAGCACTAGAAACGGGTTATGAAGATTGGAGCCATTGGTTGATATGTGATAAAGCAATGGCAGTACAAACAGAGTTAGTGGGCGAACCAACTCCTTTTACTCGCTCTATTGCTAAAGAAAATGGCTGGCAATGGCGTATTCCTCTGCAACATCGTATGGGTAATGGTTATATTTATTCGAGTGAATATCAAAGTGACCAAGATGCCGAGCAAGTGCTTTTGTCTAGTATTGAAGGAAAAACAATCAATAACGTCAGAAAATTCGATTTCAAACCTGGACGAAGAAAGAAAATGTGGAATAAAAATTGTGTCGCTGTAGGGCTCTCATCCGGTTTTTTAGAGCCCTTAGAATCAACTAGCATTTCACTTATTCAATCAGCTATTGCAAAATTATTAACGTTTTTTCCTGATAAAAGTTTTAACCAAGCAGATATTAATGAGGTTAATCGACTTCACAACACTGAGATGGAACATGTTCGAGACTTTTTGATTTTACATTACAAGGCTTCATCTAGAAATGACTCTAAATTTTGGCTGCACTGCCAAAAAATGCCGATTCCAGAAACACTTACTCATAAAATGGAGCTTTTTAAAAGCCGTGGTCATATCATTCAACATGAATGTGAATCATTTGAACCTGCAAGCTGGTTAACGATGTATAACGCTTTTGGTATTTCACCCAAGAGGCATGATCCAAGAGTAAATGCTGTCGCCACTAATGTTATTCAAGATAATATAAGCAAAATGAGAGCTTCTATTGAAAGTGCGGCTAAGCAGGCACTTTCTCATCAAGCGTTTATCGATAAACACTGTAAAGCCAATATTGAATAAAAATATAGCGAAGTAAGGTAGCGTTTCACTACCTTACTTATTTTTTTACAATTGCTTTGCTGGGCAATACTTCTCAATAAACTCACTATGGGATGGCTGCTTCTTAACAAATTCAGCTATTTTTTCACTACCAAGTGTCATACTTTTTTGCAATTTAGTAAAATCTAAAGCATCTATTGTAGGGTTATATTTTTCAGGTTTGACTTCCATACCATTTAAAACAGCATACCAACTCGTTGGTTGAAACAATTCCTCTACACCAGGTATTAAACTGCCTGAAACTTTAAAGAAATCAATTTTTCTTGCTAATGATTCAGGAATTTTCATGTTTTTACACCAACGCCAGAATTCAGTATCGTCTCTTTCAGTCGTGCAATAGTGCAACACAATAAAATCACGAATTTCTTCATAATCTTCATGCACACGACGATTAAACTCATCAGAAATACGATGATCACACGTTGCATCAGGAAACATTCGGATGAAAAAAGCTAATGTTTTGGTGACCAAATGAATTGCTGTTGACTCAAGAGGCTCTAAAAAACCTTGCGCTAAACCTAGAGCTAAACAGTTCTTATCCCAAGGTTTTTTTCTAAGGCCCGTTTTAAATGGGATAATACGCGGTTCATTGATAATTTCGCCGTCAATAGCATCTAGTAATGTTTGTGTGGCTTCTTCGTCACTAACATATTTATCACAAAAGACATAACCATTCCCTGTTCGATGTTGTAATGGTATACGCCATGTCCAACCTGCATCTCTTGCTGTAGCTATAGTATAAGGCCTAAGTTCCCCCTCACTTTTTGTTTGTACAGTAACGGCACGATTACAAGGTAAGTAATCAGACCAATCGTTATAACCAACTTTAAGCGTTTGCTCAATCAACAAACCTCTAAAACCAGTACAATCTATAAAAAAGTCCCCTTCAACTAAAGCACCAGACTTAAGCGTAACTGAAGCAATAGAACCTTCATCATGTTGTTGAATTGTTTCAACCATGCCTTCAGTCCTTTTAACACCAATACTTTCTGCGAATTCTCTTAAATATTTTCCTACTAATGCAGAATCAAGATGTAAAGCATATCGGGCAGCAGCTAAAGGTGTATTTTGTGCTTCAAAAGGTAAAAAAAACTTATTTTGCTGTGACAATATTGCCTCAGGAGAGTGAGCCATTAATGGTGTTTCGTCACCTTCTGCCTGCATTTTTAACCAGCATTGGAAAAAATCGTGGCCATCAATTGAACGACCTAATGTACCAAATGGATGAAAGTAAGAATGTTCTTTTTTATGCCAATTATCAAACTGAATACCCCACTTAAATGTTGACTGAGTCTTTTTTATAAAATCAACTAAATCAATACCTAAGCTTTCAATTGTTGCTAACAGAGGGGGAATAGTTGCCTCACCTACGCCTATGATTCCAATTTCTTCAGATTCAACCAGTTCTATTTGTAAATCTGAATTCTTAAATATGTTCCCAATTGTAGCTGCTGCGATCCACCCGGCAGTACCACCACCAACAATTACAATTTTATTAATCGGGTTTTGTGTTGTTTTCATAAATTAAATACCAGACTTATCTTTTGGAATAAAATGACAATGTTTTTTTAAAAACTCACTGTGCATTGGGGCTGCTTCTACGGACTGTCTAACCCGCTCTTTCATATAGTTTAGGTTTTTCTGCAAGTAATCAAGTTCCATATTATCGGCTTGATTATTATATTTATCAGGATACATATTAAAACCATCGAATATCGCTAGCCAACTATCCTTTCCAAAAATTTCCCATGGGTATTGAATAACATCACCTTTAGTCTTATAGGCGTTTATTTTTTCGGCAAGTTTTTCTGGTAATTCCATATTTCGACAAAACTCCCACATTGGAGAGTCGGTGCGTTGATTCGCTTTATAATGCAAAATAATAAAGTCTCGAACACGCTCATACTCTAAAATAGTAACATCATTAAATTTATCAATAGTTTTTTGGTTATATTGAGTTGTTTCAAATGAACGGATTATTTTTTCAATAGCCGTTTCAACTAATGCAATACTCGTACTTTCTAATGGCTCTAAAAAACCAGATGATAAGCCTACAGCTATACAGTTTTTGTTCCATGCACTTTTAACTCTTCCTGGTGTAAAAGAAAACTTTCTTGGTTGATTTAACGCTTTTCCTTCAATGTTAGCTAATAAACACTTTTCAGCTGCTTCATCATCAGTATATTTACTAGAATAAACTAAACCATTACCCATGCGGTGTTGAAGTGGTATTTTCCATTGCCAACCGGCTTCATGTGCTTGTGAAATGGTGCGTGCTAATGGTTCTCCAATAGTCTCACTTTGTACAGCGATTGCTCTATCGCAAACAAGCCACTCACTCCAATCTTCGAATTCAGTTTTTAAAGCTTTTCTTGTTAATAAACTTTGAAAACCGGTGCAATCAATAAATAAGCTGCCTGTTTGAATAGCGCCATTTTCAAAGACCAAAGCATCTATGCTTCCATCACTATCAGATAATTCAACATCAACGATTTTGTTATCAACGATAGTAACGCCATTCTTTAAAGAATATTCTCGCATTAAGTCAGCAAAAAGTGTGGCATCAAAATGTAATGCCCAATCAAAAATTTCAAGTTGGCTTTCAGGTTTTCTAGCGGGTAATGAGAAACGGTTTTCTTTGGCTAATTTAACACCTAGAGAATACTCAGCAAGTGCAGCAGTATCGCCACTCAGTTTTGCTTTCATCCAATAGTGATGAAATGGGACTTGTTGAGTACCTTGACCATAAATTCCAAAGGGGTGAATAAATGAAGTGTCTTTTTTATACCAATCTTTAAATTCTATGCCCAATTTACATGTTGCTGCAGTTGCTTTAATTACATCTAGATCGGACAGGCCAAGCTTGTTATAAAAACGGCGTAATGTAGGAATAGTTGCTTCACCAACACCAATCGTACCAATTTGTGACGATTCAATTAAAGTAATATCAATAGGTTTACCTTCAAAATGCTTACTCAAGGCAGCAGCTGTCATCCAGCCAGATGTTCCTCCACCAGCGATCACAATAGAATTTATTTTTTTATTTCCAATACTCATTTTCTGACCTTAATACCTAAAAGGCTATACAACGACAAAGAACAACTTGTTAAATAATATCGCTAAGTAAGTCGATTTACATAACGATAAAAGAATATCATATTGCTAAATACAAACCTTATGTTTTTATTGAGCAATGACAACTTGGTTTTAGCTTTTTTATTATTACTTAGTTCGACTAAAAACAGGCTAATTAATATAAAACTCTGATTGTTATTTATACTTTTAAAACAAAAAACCGCCGCATAATTTGCGACGGTTTCAATTCAGATAGTTGTACTTTATGTAGTTTCTAAGTGATTAGAAAGTAACACGAGTACCAACAGTCCAACGTGCTTCATATACGTTTTGGAAAGCTTTTTGCTTTTCAAACTCTAAATACGTTTGTTGGAACTCTTCAGTAATGTTTGAACCATTTACATAGAAACTAACAGTTTCACTGAAGTTATATGTAGCATTGAAGTCAAGTTGCGAATAATCGTCTTGATACAATGCTTGACCACCAACACCTGCTCCACCAATAGTAATTAAACGTGGGCTACGAGAGTTATATGCTAAACGAGCTGAGAAAGTTTCGTTTTCATACCACACAACCGCATTATAAGTGTCTTCTGACATGCCTGGGAATTTTAAATCATTGCCCTGAACATCTTTACCTTCTTGCTCGCTATCAGTGTAAGTGTAGTTAACATCTACACCAACGTTAGCAAGAAAGCTGTCATTACCTAAGAAGTCACTGAATGCAACTTTAGCACCCACTTCAATACCAGATACAGAACCACCTTCACCTTGTACACTAGTTGTGAATGGATGAGGACCACGGTTGATACCATCATCATCTGGCTCATCTAACATAATAGTTCCGCCAGTAGCGAAGCTTTCAATATCGATGTTATAAGTCGCTAAGAAAGCCATTGATGCATCACCAGTATACCACTCAGCAGATAATGACCAGTTCTCTGAACGCCATGGGTTAAGCGCAGGGTTACCACTTAAAGAACCACCAGTAACACGTAAACAATCACAATTACCATTAATTGCCTTACCAACGTTTTTACCGCCACCCCATGAAGCTAAATTAAGCGCTTGCATGTTTTCAGAGTAAGCAGCACGTAAAACAACTTCTTCATTTAACTGATAAGCTAAGTTTAATGATATTAATTCATCTGTATAACTACGCTCAGTTACTGAATCACCAATATCTGGATTCAAACCTGAGTGAGGCAGAGCAGCACCAACTAAGTTTTGCTTAACGTAAAGGTCTGTTTCAATAACTTTAAGACCAACGTTACCGCTTAACTTTTCATATTCGAAGTTAACCTGACCCCAGAAGCTAAACTCTTCTAATGTCACATCATAAGTAGCGCCACCATTTTCAGTACGAGCTACATTGCCGAATGTATCTTTGTGCCATTGCTTAGGATCACGGAAGTTACTTGGATCAATCGCCCAAACCCCTGGAATGCCTTGAACTTCACCAAAATCAGTCATCCAAGATACTGTTGTATGAGTATCTAAACGTGTAGGTGGAAGAAGTGTATACGGAGCCCAACTGCCATCTTCGAGATATTCACCAGCACCATCAACACCTTCACATGTTGCGTTTGTTGTGTATTGGTCAACAGCTTTCCATTGAGCGATATCACAGCCATTACCAAAGTTAGATGTATAAGTGAATTGATCATGATCAACTTCGCGACTTAATGAACGAACACCAAAATCAACACTTGTAATGAAATCATTATCATCTAAAGCATAGTTCCATGCACTACTAAATGTTTGAACTTCACCTCTATCGTCAGTGTTACCTTCAGATGAGAACGCACCAATATGATAAGAGTCAAGATCTGACATGTAGTCAGCAACAGTTCTCATACCTTTACCGCCATTAACCATTTGGTCAAAGCCAGAAAATACTGGATGTTCACCTGAAGCGTCATAACCTAAACGGAAAGAATCATCTTGAATCCCACCTGGAGCAAACTGTGCGTAACAACCACCTTGGCTACCAACAATCTCTTCACCATTAGTACAGTATTGAGCAGAGGTAAATTGACCTGGACCAGTTACTAAAGATCCTTCGTCAATACTTAACATATCACCTTCACCGTAACCATGGCGCATCTTAGCATCAGCTTGAGCGTATGTAGTACGCACATAACCTGTTAACGCACCGCCATTATCAAAGTTAAGTTCTAAATTATAGTTTTCAGATTTTTCATAATTATTGTTTACCTGAGTAAACGACTGCATACGCCATGGCTTCAATGAAAAGTCATTTACTGCACCCCATGCATTGCCACTAGCGTCAGTAAATGTATCTCCAGTCCAGCTACCAGAATCAGCAGGGAACGCATAATCGTTGAAAGTATACCAACGGTTATTTTGAGAAAAACCCATACGATCATTGTAACGAGTTTGATCTGTTACAAATGCATCAAATGTTAATGCAAAACCTTCACCTAAATCAGCTTGTAAAGAAAGTTGGAATGCATCACGCTCACGTTTTTCTTCTTTTTTAAATGCTGATAAACCTTGTGGTACAACATGATAAAGGTCTGAAGATTCAGGACCTGCACCCCAAGTGTGGTTATTATTTGCAGCACCGATACCACCATTTTGTGAGGTATCAAAGTAACCATTGTAATCAGTTGCTAGATTAACTTCTTGAGAAACAGCCGCAAATAACACGCCAATTTTTCCGTCGTTATATGATACTAAACCGTGTAAAGTAGGATCTGTTTCTTTTGTAATAGAACCGCGAGTAGCTTCAACACCACCAGAAAACGTCCAACCCTCATCCATATCAAATGGACGACGAGTCTTAAGATCAATTGCACCAGAAATACCTTGAGCAACGTTAGTAGCCGTTGCTGATTTATACACATCAACACCACCAAAAAGTTGTGCAGGTAAATCACCTAAATCAGCACCAGAACTATCGATAGTTGTAGCTGACAGGAAAACTTCACCATTCATTGTTGTATCAACTTGAGGTAGGCCACGAATTTGAACTGGACCACCTTCACCAGCTGTACGTTCAATTTGTACACCTGTAATACGTTGAAGTGAATCTGTAATTGTTACGTCAGGTAATTTACCGATATCTTCCGCAGCAATACCGTCTACTTGAGAATCTGCAAAACGTTTACCGTTAATTGCAGCTCTTGTTGAACCACGGATACCCGTAACTTCAATAACTTCAATTTCTTTTTCAGCAGCATTTTCAGCAGCCATTGCGAATGATGTAGTACCACCCGTTAGCACTAGAGCGATTGAACTCGCTAAGATACCTTTTTTAAATGTTTTAGATGACATTGACTTTCCCTTACACACGTTTTTATAAATATGTTAATTATTTTAATAGAACCTTAATTTAAGACAGCGCTGTCTTTTTTGCTTCATGACAGCGTTGTCATAGGTTAGATAAAACCATACACAAAAAATCTATCTATGGCTATACTTGATCACAATATAATCTTATATTTTACATAAGCAATTATTTATTAAGGATTTTATTTTCAATAAAAAACCACCTTTAAATGTTAAAAATAAATTTTTTTTGTATAATTTAATGATTAACAGCATAAATAAGCTCATTCGTTGAATAATAATTCACTTACTTGTATAAAAAAAGGAATGTCCATGATGAACATTCCTTTACTAACAAGCCTAAGTTTAGGTTATTTATTTTTTGCTTGCTTATAAAAATTAATTAAATTTTCTGTTGAGCAATCATGTTTATCAGAGATACTATCACCCTCTAGCTCTACTTGAATGCTTTCAGCTAAGCCTTTACCAAGTTCAACACCCCATTGGTCAAAAGAACATATCTGTAAAATAATACCCTGGACAAATATTTTATGTTCATATGCGGCAATTAGACTTCCTAATGTTTCCGGATCAATACGTTTAAGTAATATCGTATTCGTTGGGCGGTTACCTTTGTGAACTTTATGTGGGGCGACTTTATCTATATATTTAGGAGTACGCCCTTTCGCCTTAAGGTCAGCTCTTACTTGCTCTTCATTAACACCTGTCATTAATGCTTGTGTTTGTGCAAAAAAGTTAGACATCAATGTTTCGTGATGTCCTTGCACAGGGGTAACACTCTCTACGGAGCCAATAAAGTCAGCGGGAACAACATTATTACTTTGATGTAAATATTGGTAAAAAGCATGCTGGCCATTAATACCCAACTCTCCCCAAATAGAAGGAACAGTTGCGTAGTCAACTTCATCACCATCCCAAGAAACTGACTTGCCGTTACTTTCCATTTCCGCCTGTTGTAGATAGGCTGTTAACATATGTAAAGTTTGATCATAAGGAAGTATAGCTTGTGATTGAGACCCTAAGAAAGTTGTATTCCAAACACTTAATAGTGCCATGATAGCAGGCATATTATGTTCAAGCGGAGTGTTTAAAAAGTGCTGATCCATCTCATCGGCACCTGATAAGAGTTCTTTAAACTTATCAAAACCTAAATCTAACGCTATAGCTAAACCAATAGCTGACCATAATGAGAAACGACCTCCTACCCAGTCCCACATACCAAAAATATTTTCTTCTTGAATACCAAACGACATTGCATTTTCTTTATTTGCAGTTACAGCAACAAAGTGCTTACCAACCGCTCTTTCATCAAATGATGATGCTGTTAACCATTTTATCGCTGTTTTTGCATTAGTCATTGTTTCTGTTGTAGTAAATGTTTTACTTGAAACAATAAACAGCACTTTTTCAGGATCTAGCGGACGAAGAATTTCAACAATTTGGGCGCCATCAACATTCGAGACATAATGAACGTTCACACTATGATCACTATAGTGTTTCAAGGCTTCAGTAACCATTTGAGGGCCTAAATTTGAACCACCAACACCAATATTAACGATATCTGTAATTCGTTTCCCTGAATAACCTTTCCACTTTCCTTCTCGAACTCTGTTAACAAAATCTTCCATTTTAGTTAATTGCGTTTGAACACTATCAGTAACATTATCGCCGTCAACGATTAAAGGTTCTGTACTTTTACGTCGAAGCGCTGTATGGAGAACGGCACGGTCTTCGGTTTTATTTATCTTTTCACCAGCAAACATTTTACTACGCCATTCAATAACTTGACATTCATTCGCCAATTCAAATAGTGTCGACATGGTTTCGCTATCAATCAAGTTTTTAGAATAATCTAACAGCATTTTAGGTAACTCAATTGAAAACTTATTAAAGCGATCTTTATCTTGTGTAAATAAGTCATTCATATGTTGAGATTTTTTATTTAATGCCAATTGGCTTAATTTTTCCCAACTTTTTAAAGATTGGCGACTTGACATAACTCTTCCTAATGCATAGTTTGTTATCTGATGAGGTAACCATATTTAAAAATGACAGCGCTGTCAATTCATAAATATGATTAAAGACTATTTAATACTTTAACATGTATCATTAGCCGAGCTTATGATAAAAGCTTGCTGCTTATACAATAAAGCAATACTCTACCATCCGAAATGAAAATACTCTCGAAATAACTATAATAATTTAAGGCTGTAAGGATAGATGAAAGCGACAATTAACGACGTAGCCAAGCAGGCAGGCGTTTCCATAAAAACAGTGTCTCGGGTTATGAACAATGAACCTTCTGTTCGTCAACCTACTCGTGAAAAAGTTATGGAAGCTGTTACGTCTTTAAATTATAAGCCTAATTTAGCGGCAAGAAACCTTGCAGGGACAAAGGCTTATAGTATAGCTTTTATTTATGATAACCCTAATGCCTACTATGTGATTGATATGCAAAACGGTATTTTATCAGCTTGTAAGAAGCAAGGATTTGAATTACTGATTCATCCTTGTAATTCAAAGTCTGAAGGTATACTTGATGAAATAACTAATATGGTCAAACATTCGAGAATAGCCGGTTTAGTGTTAACTCCACCTTTCTCAGAGATGCCAGAATTTGTAAAACATATTTTAAATTTAGAAGTGGATGTTGTTCGTATAATGTCAGGAGATAATGCGCCTGACGATCTCTCTCCATGTATTATGGTTAATGATCATCAAGCGTCAATGAGTATCACTCAGCATTTAATCGATTTGGGGCATAAAAATATAGGCTTTATTGCTGGTCAATCAGAGCATATGTCAACAGTTGAAAGACTAAGAGGTTATAAACAAGCGCTAAAAGCAAATGATATTGAGATTGATAATCGCTTAATTATTGATGGCGAGTATTCATTTGAATCAGGTGTAAAAGGAGCAAAACAGTTGATGGAAGGAGAACTTCGTCCAACCGCGATTTTTTCTTGTAACGATGAAATTGCAGCGGGTGCGTTGTTTGCATCTCGATTGATGGGTATTTCAATTCCAGAACAGCTCTCAATAACAGGATTTGAAAACAGCCCATTCTCTCGTCAAACATGGCCACGCCTAACAACGGCTAACCAACCGAATCCCAAAATTGCCGAAGGGGCCGCTAACCTTCTTATCGCCAAAGCTAGAAAACAGACGCCAAATAATATAACGACTCAATATACGCCTCAACTTGTTGTGCGAGATTCAACCAGTCAAGCCGATTAGAAATATATTTCCTAGTTAACAATTAACTCATCTATTATATTGCCAGCATTTAGACATAAAAAAAGCGAAGATAAACTTCGCTTTATATCGACACTTATACCAAAAGATTAAATTAAAAGTTATCAGGATCATAACCTTGTTTAATCTTCTCTATTCTTTCTTGATGCCTGTGATGTGCTTTTAACGCTGCAACAGCGAAGGCTCCAACAATAGCAACAATTGGTATTAAAAGTGATAACGTTTCCGCTTTCAATAATTGCTCTAACCATTCCATGACAAACTCCTTTTCACTTGATTTTATTATTCTTCGAAATAGGTTCCCCAACCATCATAATCAACTTTACATTGTTTGGCCAATTCAAACATTGATTTAGCTTCATCTTTTAAAATATCTTCATCAAGTGGTTGTTCTGTAATGATATCGAAAGCGAATACTTTAGTTCCATCTTCCAATTCAGCTTCTTCCGGCTCTTCAATTTCTAAGCCCATTTTAAATGCAGAAATGGCAGCCTTTTCTAATTGTTCAAAATCAGCAGATGAAAAATGGTGCTCAATAGTATGGTGAACTTCTTCATTGCTGCCATCTTCAATTAAAGCAGAAACGAGTGACTCAGTATGTTCAAACCATTGTTGTAACGATTCATCTATCATTGCTCTGCCTCTATATTTAATCGCTCAAATTGAGCTTTCATGTTATCACGGGTTGTATTTGTCAGCGCTCGAATATTATCTTTACTGGAGCCTTCAAGTGAAATTGGCTCCATATATTCGATAATTATTTTACCATTATTCCAGCGATTGAGATCGACCTTCTTGTGCATATTACTTACACAAATAGGGATAATCGGTACATTCGCTTGTAATGCAGTTCTAAAAGCTCCTGTTTTAAAAGGTAATATTCCTTTTCCATTACTGCGAGTACCTTCTGGAAATAGCCACACTGAAATATTTTTATCTCTGATTTTTTTTGCTGTTAATGCAATGGTATTCATGGCTTTGTTAGTGTTTTTTCGATCAATTAAAATATTGCCCGTTAACCAGTACATTTGTCCGAAAAAAGGTATCCATTTTAAACTTTTTTTTCCTACACTAACGGTATTAGGTAAAACAGCATTGGCTGCTGTAAAAATATCATAGCTATTTTGATGATTACATATATAGACAGCAGGAGAAATTGCCTTCACTGACTGGGGAATTCTAACTTCGACATCTAAGCCAAAAATTTTCGTCACTTTACCTAAATACTTCGCGGTAAAATAAACATTATTGCGGTGAAATGGTCTTAATAGACAGTATAGACAAGACAAAATACAGATAATAACTAATACAACCGTCATTAAAATGATACGAACTAAAGCTAGCAACTTAACATCCTACTTTTTTAAAGAAAAGCGAGTATACACTAATCTTTCCGCTAAAATCGAGTTTTCAATTGCACGCCTTAAAACCACATTTACTCGAAAGTTACCATAAATATATATAGTTAGAAGTATCGATATAATACTTATCTGAAACAAATATAAATATTAAAATCACATAAAAAATATATGATTTAAAAACATTGAGTTATTAGTAATTAATTCGTTTTTATATAAACAGGCTAATATTTTTCTCACTAAGGTCTATAGTTAGGTTGTAGCCAATAATAAATAGCATTTAATAACTCAATGATTCGTTGAATACTATTAATCACCAAATAATGACTAAACAATAATAAAATTGAACCCCTGTATCACTTTATTGGCTTTTTGAAACACAAGGAAATGGTATATGAAAAGTTTTTTAGCCTTTGCCATTATGGTATTGAGCTTTAAGGTCTTAGCTTCTGCTAAAATTGAGTCAAATGAAGCACTAGTTTTAGATCAAAGTAAAAGTTTTTCTTCGCAATGGGGTATAGATGCGCTCGATATTCCAAAATACTTATCAAATAATAGTGCAGAATCTTTAGGTTTAATTCTTCCTGAACAAATGGCAATAAATTACACGAACCTTAATATAATCAATGAGAATAACGATTGGTTGAATACCAGTAAAACGAACAATCACTATCGACTTTCAACGATAAAAAACACTTCAATTCACTCAAATATCGCTGGATTAAATGTTGCCTACACCAATGGTCGATTTAGTGCTGAAACTGGTGTGGTTTCAAATTCAAATAATTTATTATCGAGTGGTAAAGTATACGTTCAGGGGGCATATAGTCTGTTTGATAATCAACATTTAAATATTTCCCTAACCGCTAAAGTTGAAGCACTAGATGAGAATAATGTTAAAAGTTATTTTGGTGAGAGTATATTAACTAACAACATTTCCATTTTTGAAGAACACCATGCAACCAATACAACCCTTGGCATAGTCAGTACTTATTCAATAAACAAGCAATGGAAAGTCCTTGGCATGATCAGCTCAACAACACTAGATGATAAAATTGAAAGCAGCCCTTTGATTGACGATAACAACCTTCATATGGCTTTAATAGGCACAAGTTATGCTTTTTAATTAAAAAGAGAGAGTGCTAATATTTTAAATTATCAATAAAAAACGCTCATACCTAAAGCTTGAGCGTTTTTTCAAATTAATTCTAAATAAACGATGATTGCAACTCTAAGGTTAAATTAGAACAACTCGTCTGGAATATTAAACATCGGATCTGCACCCGCTTTAATAGATGCCATTAATGATAAACGACGAGGTAATAACCTAGCGAAATAATAACGTGCTGTATGTATCTTACTTTGATGAAAAGCTTCATCTTCAGCAATCTTAGCCAGTGACACTTGTGCCATTTTTGCCCAAACAAGTGCCATTGCGGTATAACCAAAAATATGCAAAAAGTCATTTGCTGAGGTACCTAACTCCTCAATGTTGCTAGAAGCAGCAGATAGAATATCTGAAGTTATCATTTCAAGGTCATCTATAGCTTGGGCAAGAGGTGTTATAAATTCCTGCATATTTTCAGCATTCGATTCATGAACAAATGCTTTAGCATCATCAATAAAAACTTGCATAAACTCGCCTTTACTTCCGGCAATTTTTCGAGCCAACAAATCCATTGCTTGAATGCCATTAGTCCCTTCATAAATCTGAGCAATACGTGCATCACGAACTAATTGTTCTTGCCCCCATTCACGAATAAAACCATGTCCACCAAATACTTGCTGACCAGTTACGGTATTTTCAAAACCAAGATCTGTAAAAAATGCTTTTGCTAATGGTGTCATTAAAGCCGTTAATTTATCTGCTTTAATTTGCGCCTCACCTTCACCGTATGTTGCAATATCTAACTGCATAGCAATATATAAAGATAATGCTCGAGAACCTTCATTTAACGCTTTCATATTCAATAACATACGACGAACATCACCATGAACCATGATAGAGTCAGCTGATTTTTCAGGTGATTTAACACCTGAAAGAGAGCGACTCTGTACACGATCTTTGGCATATTCAAGTGCGTTTTGATATGAGCGCTCACTTGCACCTAATCCTTGAATGCCTACACCAATACGTTCAAAATTCATCATGGTGAACATACAAGCTAAGCCTTTATTTAATTCACCTACTAAATAGCCTTCAGAATCATCAAAGTTCATTACACACGTGGCTGAGGCATGAATGCCCATTTTATGTTCAATTGAACCACATGAAACGTGGTTAGAATCACCAACAGTTTCATCATCATTTACTTTATATTTAGGTACCACGAAAAGAGAAATGCCTCTTGGACCAGCAGGAGCATCAGGTAACTTTGCTAACACTAAGTGAATAATATTTTCAGTGAGATCATGTTCACCCGCAGTAATAAATATTTTATTACCCGTAATTTTATAACTACCATCATCTTGCGGAATTGCTTTCGTACGAATCATGCCTAGATCTGTACCTGCATGAGATTCAGTCAAACACATTGTGGCAGACCATTCGCCACTGTACATGCGCGTTAAATACCGCTGTTTAAGCTCCTCACTAGCATGTTTTGCTAATGACAAGCCAGCCCCAGCAGTTAAACCTGGGTATAATGAAAATGAAATATCGGCTGAACATAACATTTCTTCATGTAATGATGTGATAACTTTTGGCATTCCCATGCCGCCGTAATTTACATCACCGCCTAAAGCAGTCCAACCGCCTTCAGCATAAGTATTAAAAGCAGCTTTATAGCCAGGTGCCGTTTTAACATTACCGTCGCTAAAGCTCACCCCAATTTCATCACCCTCTCTCGATAAAGGTGCAATAACTTGCTCAGCAATTTTCGCACATTCTAATAATATAGCTTCAGAGGTATCACGATCGACATGTTCAGCAAGGTTCGGTAAATTTGCCCACAATTGATCATTTTTAAAAACATCATAAAGCAGGTAATTCATATCTTTTATCGGAGCTTGGTAATCAGCCATGTGGTGTATCCTTAAAATTCAAACAAACATTTCAAACAATCGTTTGAATATAGCCTAATTTCACTAAATGTAAAGCCTTTCGCGGTAAAATACTTGTCCTTGACTGTAAGGTTGCATAAAGTAAGTAATTATTCGTTATTGAAGCTTTTATCATCTATTATTCATTTATGTTTAAAAACAAAGTGTTCCATTTTACTATGTTAGAAGTGCCAAAAGCTTTATGTTTTATTTTTGGTTCATTATTCATTAGTGCTTTCTCATACGCTGAACAAACCCATTTTTCAAAAACATTAGTCGAATCACAATATAATTTTAATTATCAATGGCTTGACCATAAAAAAGAAGCGCAATCCATCAGTTTTTCTTTACCGCAAAAAGAAATATTTGACCGTTATCGAGAGTTTTCCATTTATCAACCAAAGCTTGCGCAAGAGTATATAAACAAATCACTAAAGAAGTATTTTAAGAAAACTCCGATTCAAGGCATACAGATATCCTTCAAAGAAGAAAATGGCTTCTTTCAAGCTCAATTAAAAAGCCCCAACTCACAATTACTACAAATTACTTCTGAAAAAATAAATCAGCTAGAGCAAGAGTTTACTCAAGAATACTTAGCAAAAAAATATTATCATCATTTTATTACGCCTAACCTAAATACAGCAATAAAACCTGATCATGGCAGAATTGCTTTAGAATCTGTGAGCGATCTAAAATCACTCAAACCCATCATTTTAGAAAAGTCATTCGTTAAAAATATTCGAAAAGTATCAAATTACGTTCTGAGCTTTGTTCAAAGTATTCCTTACTCAACACTGGAGTCACGAATCACTTCATCTGGAGCAGGATTTAGCCCGCCGCTAAAATTATTATGGGAAAACCAAGGAGACTGCGATAGTAAAGTAACACTTACTGCAGCTTTATTACGGGTATTAATGCCGCGAATAAAATTAGCGCTTATCTATATCGAAAACCATGCATTTATCGGTATAAAGGTTGCACCACAAGGCGACGATATTACGGTAATAAAAGATGGAATTACCTATGTTTTAGCAGAACCAACAGGGCCGGCAGTATTTGCATTAGGGAAAATAGCAGAGGCGTCTGAGCAAGCAATTTATAATGGGCACTATACGTTAGAAACATTTCACGACATCATTCGAGCAGGGGTTAACGAGCAAGATGATGAATTAGAGGCCGAGCTAGAAGAAAATGAAGCAACATTTCAAGAAGAGGCAGAGAGCACAGACATTCAGCCTAGCTCTCTCTAATTAAATTTTATAAGAGGCAAAGTTAGAGTATTAACTTTCTAGCACGAAAATTTTTACCTTTTAATTTTCCATTAGCAATTGTTTTTACAGCTAAGTCAGCAACTTCTCGATTCACCGCAACAAAAGCTGCAATAGCCGAGATTTGTATTTTCCCAATTTGATCACCTCGTATTGCTTTATTGCCGGTTAAAGCCCCCAAAATATCACCTGGACGTAATTTTTGCTTTTTCCCGCCATCAATATGTAAAGTCACCATTTTAGCCTTACTAACCGTTGAGTTTTCAACGACCAAATCAGCTAACTCTTCTGGCTCTATGGTAATATCTAAATACTCTTCAAGCTTAATCGCTTTATGTGCTTCTTTATGGCTCATAAGCGTACAAGCCATGCCTTTATCGCCTGCGCGACCGGTTCGGCCAATGCGATGCACATGAATTTCAGGATCATGTGATAATTGATAATTAATCACCATATCTAGATTATCGACATCTAAACCACGCGCGGCGACATCTGTTGCGACCAAAATATGGACGCTTTTATTAGTAAAACAAATAAGCGTTTGATCGCGTTCTCTTTGTTCTAAGTCACCATTTAGCGCCGCACAACTAAAGCCAAAGTCTTTCAATGCAATCGCTAATGCTTGTGTTTCAACTTTCATATTACAAAAAATAACGGCTGACTCGGGTTGATTCACCATTAATAGTTTTTGAACGGCTGCAACTCTATCTTCATCGCTATCCACTTGATAAAAGTGCTGCGTAATTGTTGAATGATCATGCTTAGATTCTACTTTTACCATCAGTGGATCTTTCATAATGTGTTCGGTGATCGGCTTAATTTGTTTTGGAAACGTCGCACTAAACAATAAATTTTGTCGTTGAGTTGGGCATAATGAAAAAATCAAATCAAGTGCATCTTGAAAGCCCATTTCTAACATACGATCTGCTTCATCAAGTACCAGCGTTTTTAATTCATCTAAATTTAATCTGCCTTTACGCAAGTGGTCTTCAATGCGTCCAGGTGTACCAACAATAATATGTGCACCATGCTCTAAAGAGCCGATTTGAGGACCCGTTGGAGTACCACCGCATAATGTGAGCACTTTAATATTATGAATTGAACGCGCCAGCTTTCTTATCTCTTTGGCAACTTGGTCTGCTAATTCTCTTGTGGGGCAAAGTACCATAGCTTGAACACGAAAGCGTTTAACATTTAAATGATGTAATAAGCCTAAACCAAAAGCCGCCGTTTTCCCCGAGCCTGTTTTACCTTGGGCGATGACATCTTTACCTTCAATAATGGCAGGTAAACTTTGTGCCTGAATGGGAGTCATCTGCTGATAACCCAGCGAAGCTATATTTTCAATCAGTTCAGGTGAAAGTGCAGTGTTTGAGAAATCAAGATTGGCCAAAATAAATCATCTGTTAAATATAAATTATAAGGCATTATAGCAAGGAGTGACTCTTAAGAACCATAATTCAATTTTTTAGATTAAATAAAACCCTGTTTTAGTGAAAATAAAAAAAGTTATATTATTAAGCTAAATATTCATTCATTTTATGAGGAGGCATTGGTTTGTAGAAATAATAGCCTTGGCCATAAATACAATCCATTTGGGTCAGTAATTCTGCATCTGCAATATTTTCAATACCTTCACCGACGGTGGCCATTTGTAAATTTGTCGCTAAATCAATAATCGTTTTTATTATTGCTTGATGGTTATTATGCTCATGAACATTATTAATAAAAGAGCGATCAATTTTTAATACATCAATAGGGAAACGGTGGAGATAACTTAAACTTGAATAGCCAGTTCCAAAATCATCAAGCAATATTTTCACACCCATTTTTTTTAGCGCCATCATATTTTCGAGAACAATATCACTATTTTCTAATAACGCTCGTTCAGTGAGTTCAAGCCTCAAATGACGAGCTTTAATGCCTACTCGTTTAATAATATTGGCGATATCATTAGGTAAATTAGGGCTAAAAAAATGTTCACAAAATAAGTTACAACTGACGTATAAATCGTCCCGATTAAATTCAACATGCCAATTTTTTAATTGTCGACAGGATTTTTCTAGAATAAGAAAATCAATCTCTAAAACAAGCTTAGTTTCTTCAGCAAGCGGAATAAAATCATTAGGATAAACAAAGCCTCGCTTTTCACTTTCCCAGCGTGCTAATGCTTCAAAGCCAACAATTTCACTATCACTCAGCCTTACAATAGGTTGGAAAAATGGCACAAACTCTTTTTGTTGAATGGCTTCGCGAATATCAGCTTCTAATAATAGCGCATTTTGCACTTTTTTATGCATACTTGAATCAAAGACTTCATAACGCCCTTTACCCATATCTTTTGCATGATACATAGCCGTATCAGCATCTCGGAGCATTATTTCAGCACTGTCATATCGAATATCATTAAATAGAACGCCAATACTCGTTCCAATAAAAACTGGTTGATCTAAAATACTAAATGGTGAAGATAATAATTCTGTAATACGCTGTGCCACTTCATAGGCTTCTTGAGGGTCTTCTAGGTCTTCAATCAAAATGACAAATTCATCTCCACCTAAACGTGCAACCGTATCTTTATTTCTAAGAATTTTAGAAAGTTCTTTAGCAATTTTCTTTAATAAGATATCTCCGGCATGATGTCCCAAGCTATCATTGACTACTTTGAAACGATCTAAATCAAGAAAAAGTACCGCAAATTGTAATTCTGGACGGCGTTTATTGCAGGCAATGGCATGATTAAGTAAATCCAAAAAAACGGTTCTATTTGGTAAACCCGTTAAGCTATCATGTGAAGCGGTGTATTTGAGCTGCTGCTCCATTTGTTCACGTTGCTTAATTTCATCCTCGAGTTCTGCTGTTCTTAATTTAACTTGTTGTTCCAGTAATTCCTGAGTTTTTCGTTCAAAATCAGCTAACTCTCGTCGTTTGATTGCTGTTGAAACATGCTGTGAAACAAAATTTAGAAGTTCGGCATCTTGCTCAGTATAGATAACATTTGATTGATAACTTTGAATAACCATCGCACCGATAACATCGTTTGTTTGTATAAGCGGCACGCCTAGCCATGACTTAGTTTTACCACGGGGTTTAACCGTCTTACCTTCTTTATTCAAGGCAAGCATTTCATCATTATTCAGTAATATCGTTTTGCCTTTTTGAATAACAAGCTCAGTATATCCTTTCGAAAATTTTCTCGGTTCAAACTTTCGCAAGATATCGTCTTCATCTTGTTCAGAAAAATAAACAAAAGATAATAAATCACTATTCTTATTGTATTTGGCAATATAAAAGTTTTCAGCATTAATCAATTGACCAACAATGTTATGAACCATGTCATAAAACTTATCGATATCAATAGTTGAATCATTGGTTAATTCAGAGATGCGAAATAAAGACTCTTGTAATAATTCTGACTTCTCTCGCTCACGTATCTGACTCATGAGCTCCTTGGTTCTGGCATCAACGGCTTTTTGTAATCTTTCTCTATCATGTAAACGTTCCATTGCAGCAACAATATGTTGCCCGGTAAACATCAACATATCTAAGTCATTTTCTTGATATCGTGTCGAATCACTATAACTTTGTACCGCCATAACACCGATAACAAGACCATCACTAATTAATGGTACGCCTAACCAGTCAGTACCTCTGGTACCAATGGCTTTGATTTCACCTTGACCTTGAAGTTCTTTTACGACTTGTGGTGTTGCTAATAAAGGTTTAGCCGATTCAATAACATAACAGGTCATTGAACCTTTAAAGTCTTGGTAATCGAAACTACCCTTTGGAAAATTATCTTTTTCATCGACATGGTAAACAAACTCTAGCGTCGCAAAAATTTGATCGTGCATGACAATATAAAAGTTTTTTGCATTCATAATCGATGCAATAGCTTGGTGGACTTGTCGATAAAAAGTATTTAAGTTGGCACAGTCATTCGATAACTGATTAAGTGTAAATAAAGCTGTATAACGCTCTTCTAATTTACGATATTTATTAAGCAAAAGAATTGACTCTTTAGCTAAATCACTTTCTTCATTTGATAATGAATTCATATCGTTAGTTATATTTTCCGCCATACCTTTGTTAATACACCCTTAATTTAGAAAATGCATAATGACTGTAATTTTTACAAATTTCCAGTGTAACGTAACCCTTTATAGATACTATTACTGGTTTTGTTCTTTTATGCCGGTTTTTTTAATTTCTTCAATATTCTTTTTATTACCGCATATACCTTGTTGGTGATCATCTCGGTAATAACGAACATCGATACAGTCTTGTTGAAAGCGCCTTTCAAGTTCTGTTCTAATGATTGGCTTGCCTTTCGCTTGTGTAATTTTTCTTTGTAGTAGTTGGCACTCTTGAATTTGCTCTGAGGCTAAAGTGACATCTTCACAGGCATTTTCTTGTGTTGCACAAGCAGATAAAACAAAAACAGCAGTAACTGCAAAAATTGCTGATAATTTCATATAAATTAATTCAATATGTAATAAAAAGTAATTTGATTATAGCGAGCGGTTGCCTTTCAGGATAGTTTTTAGGTAAACTCTATTTATCTGACCATTTAGACAACATTTACTTTATACTAGTAAAATATCACAGACATTTGAAGGAAAGGCTCATGAAGGTTCAAGTTGTAGATTATACCTCTAAAGATGCTGGACAACGTTTTGTTGAAAGCTTAAGAGAAACGGGCTTTGGTGTATTAACCAATCACCCTATTCAACAAACGCTGGTCGAGTCCATTTATCATGACTGGTATCAATTTTTTTGCCAAGACGAAAAAAAGAAATATGCATTTGATCCCGAAAAGCAAGATGGCTACTTTGCACCAGAAATATCTGAAACGGCAAAAGGTCATAAACAAAAAGACATTAAAGAGTACTACCACATTTATCCGTGGGGACGCATACCTAAATCGTTAGAAGAAGATATCAATGATTATTATCAAAAAGCGTCAGAATTAGCCGCGGAACTCCTTGATTGGGTTGAAAAATACAGCCCAGCTGATGTCGCAAAAAATTATTCTGAACCTTTATCAAATATGATTAAAGATACACCCAATACTTTACTTCGAGTATTGCATTACCCTCCTTTGACCGGTGATGAAGAAGCAGGAGCAATAAGAGCTGCGGCGCATGAAGATATTAATTTATTGACAATTTTACCTGCCGCTAATGAACCAGGGCTTCAAGTGCAAGAAAAAGATGGAACTTGGATTGATGTTCCCGCCGACTTTGGTCACCTCATTATTAATATTGGCGATATGCTTCAAGAAGCATCTGCAGGATATTTTCCTTCGACAAGTCATAGAGTGGTTAATCCAACAGGTGAAAACGCTAAAAAATCTCGTATTTCATTACCGCTATTTTTACATCCGAGAGATGAAGTGGTTTTATCTGAAAGACACACACAAGAAAGTTATTTACTCGAACGTTTAAAAGAATTAGGTGTTAAATAGAAACTCGTAATACTAGGGCTGTATAAAAAATTCAATTTTCAGCACTATATTTATTCTTATAGTTATCCTCATTTGTTATTTTTCTTTTACCTTGTATTTCCAATTAAATCTGCTCATTAATAAAAGCAGACTTAGTTTCAATAATCTTACATTTTATCTTGAGAAAAATTTCCAGATATTTTTAATGATCACAACTATGATTAACGTTAACATAGCGCCTTTTTTTCGGCCGTAAACTTTTCGTATTTATACCGCTTAAGTTGACAGAGTATTTTTGGAGTTATTTATGTCGTTTTACCCAGGACAACGTTGGATCAGTGATGGAGAATCAGATCAAGGATTAGGCACAGTAACGAGTGTTGAAAGCAGATTTGTTACCGTTATGTTCACAGCAACTGGCGACATACGAAAATATGCCAGTGACAATGCACCACTAACTCGAGTAGTGTTTAATAAAGGCGATATTATTCCAAGCCATGAAGGTTGGCAGCTTGAAGTTGATTCTATTTCTGAAAACGCAGGGCTTATTTCATATTTTGGTACGCGTAAAGATAACGGCGAAGAAGCTGAATTAAAAGAAGTGATGATTGACCATTTTATTAAATTTAATAAGCCTCATGACAGATTATTAAATGGTCAAGTCGATCGCCTAGACTGGTTTCGTTTACGTAAAGATTGCTTGCACCATCAATTTACTCAACAACAATCGTCACTCACAGGCTTAACCGGCGGTCGAGTCAGTTTAATCCCTCATCAGCTTTATATTGCTGAAGAAGTCGGAAGCCGTTTTGCCCCTCGTGTTTTATTAGCCGATGAAGTGGGCTTGGGTAAAACCATTGAAGCAGGTTTAATTATTCACCAGCAACTCGTTACTGGTCGTGCGAAACGTATATTAATTATTGTACCTGAATCATTAATGCACCAATGGCTCGTGGAAATGTTACGTCGATTTAACTTGAGATTCAGTATTTTTGATGAGAGCCGTTGCCAAGAAATTGCCAATTCTGCCGATGAAGGCGAAGAGATAAACCCTTTCAGCTCAGAACAATTAGTTCTGGTAAATTTAAACTTTATCACTGACAACCCGCAATGGTATGAATCACTAATAGCTGAAGATTGGGATTTAATGGTCGTAGATGAAGCGCACCATCTAAATTGGCAAGTAGATAATGCCAGTACCGAATATTTATGTGTCGAACAATTAGCACAAACCATTCCAGGTGTTTTGCTTTTAACAGCAACCCCAGACCAATTAGGCCATGAAAGTCATTTCGCGCGTTTACGTTTATTAGACCCTGATCGCTTTTTTGATTACGCTACCTTTTTAGAAGAAGAACAGCATTACACTGAAGTCGCTGATGCCGCGAATGCGCTAGTTGCCAAAGAAGCATTAAGCCAGGAACAAATTGATACTTTACAGCAGTTATTAAAAGAAAGTGATATTAGTGAACAGCTTGCGCAAATCAATCAAGCACAAAATGAACAAGCACAAGAAACCGTTAGAGAGTCTGTTTTAAATCAGCTGCTTGATCGACATGGAACAGGCCGTATCCTGTTTAGAAATAGTCGCAATACCATTAAAGGTTTCCCAGAGCGAAAGCTTAACGCTGTCCCACTAGTTTTGCCTGAACAGTACCAAGATAAAATTGAAGACTTTTTATTGAGCGATAATATCGAGCAATTAAAAACCAATAAACAAACTAAATTCATCGCAACACCAGAAATGCTTTATGGCTTAGATGGCCATGAAAATTGGTATGATTTTGATCCGCGTGTTGATTTCCTTATTGAGTTACTCGACTCATTAAATAGAGAAAAAGTTTTAGTCATTTGTGCCCATGCTCAAACAGCCATGGAATTAGAAACAGCTTTACGAGTGAAAGAAGGCATTAGAGCCGCGGTATTTCATGAAGGGTTAAGCATTTTTGAGCGAGATCGTGCAGCGGCTTATTTCGCTCAAGATGAAGATAGCGCTCAGGTATTACTTTGTTCAGAAATAGGGAGTGAAGGACGAAACTTTCAATTCGCCCATCATTTAGTGTTATTTGATTTACCCACAAACCCTGATTTATTAGAACAGCGTATTGGTCGCTTAGATCGAATTGGTCAAACGCAAACCATTCAGCTACACGTGCCATATTTTGAACATTCTGCACAAAGCATCTTATTTCAATGGTATCAACAAGGATTAAATGCTTTTGAGCACACGTGTATTACCGGGCGTTCAGTTTATGAAGCGTTTTTCAATCAATTATCGCAATTAACTCTGTCTGCTTCAGCTGATGAAAAAGACATTAATTCCTTCATCGCACTAAGTCATGAAAAGCATTTATCATTGAAAGCAGACCTAGAATCTGGGCGTGATAAATTATTAGAACTAAATTCATCTGGGCAAGGAAAAGCCGAAAAATTAGTGGAAAGAATTATACAGCAAGACAGTCAAATCCATTTGCCACAATTTATGTTCCAAGTCCTTGATGTATTTGGTATTGCACAAGATGACAAGTCAGACAATGCTATTGCCTTACAACCGACAGAACATATGTTGACTGGCAATTTCCCTTGCTTACCTGATGATGGAACAACCATTACCTTTCACCGCGATACGGCCTTAGCTTGTGAAGATTATCACTTGTTGACTTGGGATCATCCTATGGTGACAGGCGCAATGGATTTAGTACTTTCAGATGAAATTGGTAATTCGAGTATTGGCTTACTGAAAAACCCTGCATTACCTGCTGGCACCTTTTTCTTAGAATGTATTTTTACCTTAGAAGCCATCGCGCCAAGTCAGTTGCAACTGAATAGATATTTACCTGTAACCCCTATTCGCGTTTTAGTAGATAAAAATGGTAATGACCTAGCGGATAAAGTGAGTGAAGCAATTTTAGATCAACAGCTTAGCCCTGTAAAAAAACAAGTATCTTTACAATTAGTTAAAGCATTAAAAGATCAAGTGAGCCCACTCGTTGCAAGAGCAGAAAAACACGCTGACCAACAAGTATCTGCAATACAAACTAAAGCTTTAGAAACTATGCAGCAAAAACTTGAACAAGAATTCAAACGCTTAACTGCATTAAAGGCAATTAATCCAAGTGTTCGCCAAGAAGAGTTAGACTTTATTAAATTACAACAAAGCGAATTAACTAATTACATTAATAAAGCACAACTAAAATTTGAAGCTGTACGCTTAGTTGTAGTAAGTAATTAATAAAGCACAACGAAACGTTCAAAAAATGAAGTAGAGACAATATATTGGCCGCTAATCCTGATTTTATTTATCGCCCACCAATGACACCTTATCTTGATATTGTTTATCAAGATGATGATGTAGTGGTATTAAATAAACCTAGCGGCCTACTCACAGTACCTGGCCGTTTAGCCGAACATAAAGACTGTTTACAAAACCGTGTACAAAAAGTGTTACCTACAGCCACCATTGTGCACAGACTAGATATGGCAACATCAGGTATTATTTTGATGGCATTAAATAAACCCGCACATGTTGCTATCAGCCGACAATTTGAAAAGCGGGAAACTCAGAAATCTTATATAGCTCGAGTTTACGGTAAAGTCGAAAACCATACCGGCTCTGTTGATCAACCTTTAATTTGTGATTGGCCAAATCGTCCTAAACAAAAGGTTGACCATGAACATGGCAAAAAATCACTAACTCATTACCGTGTTATTTCATACCAAGAAGATTCAACATTAGTGGAGTTAACACCAGTAACAGGACGCTCACATCAATTAAGAGTGCATATGTTGTCTTTAGGGCATCCTATTCTCGGTGACAGACTATATGCTCATGATAAAGCACTAACTACTAGTCCAAGGTTACAATTACATGCTCAATGGTTAAACATAACTCACCCAGCAACAAAAAAACCTTTAACGTTCAGCGTTTCATGTCCTTTTGATTAACTTTTTTTGAGGATAATAGAGTCGTCAATCAGAAAATATCTATTGATTCTTTTTCTTAAAGATAATGTAATGAAGAAAATCGATATTCGGTCGATACACTAAACATCAACATTAATAATTTCATAGGATATCTGTGATTCGTCTTTGCTTAATATTTTCCAGCATTATTTTAATTTTATCTTTGTCATTAACAGCCAATATTGCCTTAGCGGTCCAACAAGAAAATACCGAGAATAAAACGTCAGAAAAAACAAACGATAAAGAACAAACAGAAACGGCTGACAATGAAACGCCGGCAGAATCTTCAAAAGTAATAAAAAAGACTCCCCGAAGTGAAATAGATATTGCACCACCAATTGATACGTTAGCCAATAAGAAAGAAGATCTAAAGCATTATTTACCGTCTGAAATCATTCAGCCATTATTAGTCGGCCCTAATGATCATACAACACTTATAAGCACTAATAATGCAGTAAATAATAAAGGTGTGATGATATTATTACCTGACTGGCAACAAACTGCAGCAAGTCCAAAAGCGTTAAATGCATTAAGAAATCACTTTCCTGACCAAGGTTGGACAACGATCAGTGTACTTCCACCGAATAAGCCCACCAATTACCCTTCTCTCGCCATAGATATAACAGCCAGAACAGAAGAAAATACAAAGGTGCTCAATGACTATCAGCAGGAACTCGCTAAAATAATTGAAGCGGTAACAGAAAAAGCAAAAGGCTACCCAGGCATTATTGTGGTCGTAGCCGAAGGGCATAATGCAGCGTTATTATTTAATATATATAAAGAAGAGTTAGCCGAAAAACCAACTGCACTTATTATTATGGGTGCTCACTTAAATGATGACATGGCTAATTTAACGTCAGCGACGAACTTATCGCTACTCGAATTGCCCGTGCTTGACCTTTACTTAAAAGCGGATAATCGCTTGATCAGTAAAAGTATTAAACTCCGAAAAAAATTAGTGAATCAAGAATTAAAATCAAACTTCAGGCAAAAGATAATTTACAATATTCAAACAAGTTATTATCCACCCGCTTCATTGATTAAAGAAATTAATGGCTGGCTAAAATCCATCGGATGGTAGTTTTAATTTTTCAATTAATGAAAATGCTAAAATAGCGCTTTAGATATTATCAATGATTCCAGAAACGATAGCTTACAACGTAAAAACCTAGTCGGCACTCATAAAAAATCAGTTCAAATCAGAATCTAACCAATATTTAGTACCTTGCAATGTTGCTTGCAAAGCTAAACCGTTTTCAGTCATCTGATAAATAGAAACTCCGTTGATGGCGGTAACCGCTTTGCTTCCTTCAGCACCTTTTTTACCGGATTTAGCCGCCACATCAGCTTGACCTGAAAAATCCCAACCGTCTTCAATAAAAGAATTGAGAGCATCGCGTGTATGAAAAATAAAAACGGCACTAAAATCTTTTACGCCTAAACCAATACCTATACCTGCAGATCCCATGTTCATATAAGTATTTTTACCCGATGAATTATCATGTACTACACCATTACCGCCACCAGCAGAAAAAAACACCAAGTTTATTCCTATGTTTGAAAATACAGCATAACCTTTCGCGTCTGCAATTTTATCTTTGACACTGGGCTCTTCTTTATAAAGTTTTATTAAAACTTCATTTTTCATATCAAGTACTTCTTGACGATCAGCTTGTTTATCTGCCATTACGCTAAAAGATAAAAGCGCACAGGTAACTAGGCTAAAAAACTTATTCATAAACGATCCTTAATTTTGATAACACCAAAATACTAAATTTAAAATGTATCTCTAAAACACAAACTTGCACTATTGAGTGCTTAATTGAAAACGTAAATTGAACACATAAGTTGAACAACCCTATTTATTTCTTTTTCGCACTTATCATTTCATAGGCCGCCTGAATATCCTGTGCTTTCTGCTTCGCAACATCCATCATCTCTGGTGGTAAGCCTTTCGCCACCAACTTATCGGGGTGATGTTGGGCCATTAGTTTCCGATAAGCTTTTTTAATTTCTTGGGCAGAACTGGATTGTTCAACGCCTAATAATTTATAAGCGTTATCCAATTGTTGAGGACTCGCAACTCCTTTTTTTCCCTGTTGATGAAAATTAGCGCCCGCAATAATCATCTCTAATAATTGATCTAATTGATGTGAAGAAAAACCTAAAATTTTTGCTATTCGATGCAAAGCTTCTCGTTCCGCACTGTCTAATTCTCCATCAGCAAAAGCCACTTGTATTTGAATTTCAAGAAAGAGTAACAATAAATCTTGTCTACCAAAGCAACTTCGTTTGAACTTTTTTAAGTGCTCATCAAGAGGAAAACCTGCCATTTTTCCTTCACGAAACGCATCTTGCGCTTGCTGTTTCATCTCAGTATTTAGGCCAAGCTTATCCATATAAGCTGTAGCAAAAGCAATTTCATGCGATGATACATGACCATTGGCTTTGGCGATAAAACCCATCGCAGCAAAGGTGCTGTAAAAAAAGTTAGCTTGCCTAGTTTCATCTGTTTGTTTAGCTAAACTGTCAAAGTCTAAGCCACTTCCCTGATCAAATCGGTGACCCAGCCATAACCCAAGCAATGCACCAAATATATTTTTACTCAACATAAAGCCAAATAAAAAACCAAATACTTTACCCCAAATTCTCATCTAACTTATGCCCTGTATATTTTCATTAAGCTGTTTCAATCGCTCTGGTGTACCTACATCGGTCCATAACCCCGCCAGTAATTCACCCGTAATTTTTTGTTTCTCCATCGCCTCTTGTAAAATCGGCGCCAATGGCATCACCTTTTCATTCAAATACGCTTGAAACAATGATGGACGATATAGCCCTATTCCACTAAAAGTTAAAGACTGCTTTTTCACATTCGCTTCTGCGTTACTGTTTATCGAGTTTTTGTTTTGCACATTACCCTCTGTTAGATAAAAATCTCCTAACAAATTATGAGGTGGATTATCCACTAACCATAGATGTGCTTCTTGATTCTGCGTTAAATTCGGTAAAGAAGAAAAATCATAATCAATATAAATATCACCATTTACCACTAAAAACGGCTCATTTTCGTGAGTCAAAAGTGGCAGTGCTTTTATAATTCCACCCGCTGTTTCTAGTGCCCCATCATTTTCACAACTATATAGAATATTCACGCCAAATCGTTCACCATTTTGTAGATAATTCTTAATACAATCGCCCAACCACGCGAGATTAATAACAATATCGGTGATACCAACTTTTGCTAATTTAGTGATGTGATATTCAATTAAAGAAATATCGCCTATTTTTAACAAAGGCTTTGGACAATGGTCCGTTAATGGTCGCATTCTTTCACCACGACCCGCGGCTAAAATCATCGCTTTCATGTGTTTTCTACTAATTTTTTTGTTAATTTTGGCATAACGGTATCGCTAATTAAGGTATGAAGGAACGTGCATTCAGGATAAAGAGAGCTGATATCAACAATATAAGATAAAGTTAAAGGAATGTCCGTTAAATAACCTGACTTTCCGTCTCGATGATAGAGACGAGAAAAAATACCACAGGCCTTAATGTGCCGTTGAAGCCCCATTAAATCAAACCATTTATTCCATTGCTGACTACTTATATTTTTCAACGAAAATTGTTGTGACATGACATCAATAAAGTCATAAAATAGAGGGGATACTTGTTCGGCAGGCCATTTCACATAACAATCACGTAATAAAGACACAATGTCATAAGTAATAGGACCTATTACCGCATCTTGAAAATCAATTACCGCTATACTATCTCCTACTAGCATCAAATTTCGACTATGAAAATCTCTGTGCATTACCACCTGTGGCTGCTCAAGCGCACTAACGATGAGAAAATCAAAACAAGCTTGTAGTTGTTTTTTATCCTGATCAGTTAGCGTAATATTTAAATGCTCTATGAGTAACCATTCGGCAAAAATATCAAGCTCAAGTTGAATAAAAGCTTTATCGTAAACAGGTAATTTTTGCTGAGGAATTCTTGATATTTGAGGTAATAACAAAATCGCTTGTTGGTAATAACCTGCCATATTTTGAGTCGTTAATACGGATGATAACTCTTGAGTGCCTAAATCACTTAAACACATAAAACCTTGTTTTTCGTCAAAAGCAACAATTTCAGGGACATTTATACCCACGAGCGCCAGTTGCTGCTGCATATAAAGAAAAGCAGCGTTGTTACATTTATCAACAGGAGAATCTACCGCGATAAGCGACTGATGACCTTTATTAAAACGAAAGTATCGTCGAAACCCCGCATCACCATTCATGGATGATAGCTCACATTTTTCTAACGTAAAAACTTTCATTAACCATTGAGTTAATTGTATTTGTCTTAGATTTTCCAAAAATATCACCTTTAACTGCATCTAAAAGCCAATATAACCAATTAGCATGACAAAGAAAATTGCTATATTATTAATGCGTTTAACGTTAAAATGCCTTTTGATACGCAAAATGCGTAAAAAATGAATTTCACTTATCGGACTTTTGATGCCTTTTTCCCGCAAATCGTTATTATTTTTTATTGGCTACCTGATAATAAACACCGTATATGCTCAAGCTGAAAACGAATTTAAAGACGACGTTATTAGTTGTCCTATTCCCGATCATCCTCCTATCAATACCCTAGATTATAATTTTGATTTGGACGCCCTTAATATTTTGTCAAAGTCTTCTGTTATTGAAAAAAATCAATTAGCCAAATTTTCTGGTGGTGTGACACTAATTAATCAAGAACACAGCATTAAAGCTGATGAAATTGAAATTAACCGTAAAAACTTTCTGATTAATGCCCAGGGAAATATTCATTTTCAAAATCAAGGTGTTGATATTTTTGCTTCTCAGCTAACTGCAAGTAAAGCAATACAGGCAACAATATTATCGGGTTCATCTTACCAGTTAGCAGGTAATCCTGGCCACGGTAGTGCCGCTGAAATTTCTGTTAACGCCGATGGCGCTTTATCACTAATTGATTCTAGTTTTACGACTTGTTACGGCGAAACGCCTGATTGGCAAATGCAAGCAAGTGAGATAAACATATCGATGAGCGAAAACTATGGTGAAGCGTATAACGCTCGTTTTAAAGTTTTTGATATTCCTGTACTCTACATTCCATATTTTACTTTCCCCGTAAACAGTGAAAGAAAGTCTGGCTTTTTGTACCCCAAAATTAGTACAACCAAACGTTCTGGGTTTGAAGTAGAAATTCCATATTATTGGAACATTGCACCCAATATCGATGCAACAATAACACCACGATATATGTCAAAACGTGGTACACAACTTCTTACCGAGCTTCGATATTTGTCAGGATTACAAAATGGCGCGATTAATGTTGAATACCTTAATAAAGATGATGAATTAAAGGCTAATAATGACCCAAGATATTTGGCCAGATTTCAACATACAGGAACATTTTCAGACAATTACCGTGCTTATATTGATTACACCACCATTAGTGATGACAATTATCTTGTTGATATAAAAAGCAATCAATACAATTCAAACGATGCTTACCTTTACCAAGTGGGAGAGCTGGCTTTTTTTGAAAAAAATTGGCAAGCAAAAATCCAATTACAAGATTTTGAAATACTCGGCGACCATAAAACCAGTTACAAAACAGTACCGCACATTGAACTCAATAGTTTTCAGCCACTGCCATTCTTAAACGGGCAGTTCGATCTTTATTCGGAAATTACCCGTTTTACTACTTCAAACAGAAGCTTATCGGAAGCTGAACGTTATCATGTTGAAGCGGGTGCCATGTTCCCAATATCAAGTCCAGCATGGTTTTTGAACTCAGAATTTAAATTATTACAAACGAATTATCGCCAAAGAAGACTTACTTCTACCAGTAAACTGCAAGAAAGTGTTAACCGTACTATTCCGAAAGTGCGTTTTCATGGCGGTATTAATTTTGACCGTGATTTACAATTATTTAGTCAAGAGTATACCCAAACTTTAGAGCCACAATTACAATATCTTTATGTGCCTGATAAAGACCAGTCTATGATTGGGGTTTATGACACCGCAACATTACAAGACGATTTTAGCGGCTTATTTAGAGATAAACGCTTTAGTGGCATAGATCGCATTGCCAAAGCTAATCAATACTCTTGGGGGGTAACAAGCCGTATTTTAAATCCCTCAAGTGTTGAGTTATTTCGTTTAAGTGTTGGTCGCATAGTATATTTAAATAACAGTAATATTGCTGCTGATGCTGAACAAGGTATTGCAGCAGATGAGTCAGCTCTAGCCAGTGAAGTATTTGTTCAGTTAAGCCGTAATTGGCAATTCAGTGGTGATATTCAATATAACACCAAAGATAATATTACCAATAAAAGCCAAAGTAGTTTAGATTACTTTTTTACAAATAATCACTCAATTCAATTGAACCATCGATACAGTCGCAGTGTCTCAGGTACTAAGTTAGAGCAAGCGTCATTGCTATCGAGCTTTGCTATTAACAAAGATTGGCAGTTTGTTGGGCGCATTTCTCAAGACTTACAAAATAAACGTAGTCTAGAAACCTATGCAGGATTGCAATATGAAAGCTGTTGTTGGGCGATTCGCTTCGCTTATCATCGCCATATTAACTCCAATATCGACGAAGAAAACTTTATTAATGAAAACCGCGATGAATTTGATAGTGGTTTTATGATAGAGTTTATTATTAAAGGTTTAGGCGGCAGTCAATCATCCTTAAATACTGACGAAATGTTTAATGATAGTATTTTTGGTTATAAACGCCCCTATTTTCTCAACAATTAGATGAAGAATTAAAAATTACATGAAAACCTTATTTAAAATTTTTACCTTAGCTGTAGCAACAATGAGTGTAAGTACTTTAAGTCTTGCTAAAGAAGTTGAGCTTGATCGTGTTGCTGTAATCGTTAACAGTGGCGTTGTATTAGAATCTGAAGTGTCTGATTTAATTAATAACATTAAACAGCAAGCAGAAAAAAACAATCAAACCTTACCTCGTGATAAAGCATTACGCGTTCAAGTCATTGATAAACTCATTGATGATAGTTTAGTCATGGAAATTGGCAGCCGAATGGGAATTCAAGTGAGTGATGCTCAACTTGATGACACACTCACTAATATGGCACAAGAGAATAACTTAAGTCTTGAGCAATTTCGTCAAACCATCGTAAGTGGAAATTTAGATTACGAAAAATACCGAGAGAGCGTTCGTAAAGAGCTTATTTCAGGTGAAGTAAGACGCAGCAGTGTTCGTCGTAGAATATATATTTCGCCACAAGAAATAACGAATTTACTAACAGTGATGAAAGAGCAAACCAATAGTGATGTAGAATATCGCTTAGGACATATTTTAATAGAATTTCCAGCAGATCCTAACCAAGAAGATATGAATTCCGCTAAAATTCGCGCTGAAAAAGTCATTGATTTATTAAATGACGGAAGTGATTTCGCACGTATCGCCATAGCGTCTTCGGGTGGTGCAAAAGCCCTTGAAGGTGGTGATTTAGGCTGGAAAAACATTAACGAAATGCCAACTCTATTTTCTGAGATAATTGAAGGTAAAGAAAAAGGAACCGTTTTAGGACCAATTCGTACTGGTTTAGGTTTCAGTATTGTTAAAGTTATCGATATTCGTGGACGTCAAGTAGTAGAAATTGAAGAAGTTGAGGCAAGACATATTTTAATTACACCTTCCATAATATTAAGTGAAGCAAAAGCGGAAGAAACCTTAAAAGGACTACAAGACCAAGTATTGTCAGGTGCTGATTTTGCTGAATTGGCGAAAGAATATTCGGATGGCCCAACGTCAATAAATGGTGGTTACTTAGGTTGGAAAGATCCAAGATCTTATGATCAAGCATTCTCCGAAGCTCTAGCTGCATTAAAAGTAGATGAAGTAAGCAAACCCTTTCGCTCTTCATTTGGTTGGCATATCGCTTTACTCACTGGTCGACGTACTTTAGATGCAACTCAACAAATGAATGAAAATAAAGCACATCAAATACTCTATCAACGCAAATTTGGCATGGAAAGCGCTCGTTGGATCAAAGAATTACGGGATGAAGCTTACATAGAAATTTTAGCCGAGGATTCAGAATAATGGTGAGACGAATAGCAGTCACACCTGGTGAACCAGCGGGTATTGGTCCAGATCTCATCATTGCAATGGCGCAAAAAGATTGGACAGTACAAATAGTCGTCGTTGCATCCCCTCAGTTATTAAAAGAGAGAGCGAAAGCTCTCAATGTTTCATTACACTTTACCGTGTTTGATGAAACCATTGAAGCAACACCTCATCAAGCGAATACTTTAACAATATTACCTATAGAATTAGATACGCCATGTATTGCAGGTGAACTTGATTCAGCTAATGGTCATTATGTCGTTGAAACTTTGCGTATTGCATGTGAAAAAAACATCAATGGTGAGTTTGACGCTGTTGTCACAGGACCTGTTCATAAAGGGCTTATTAATAAAGCAGGTATTGCCTTCAGTGGCCACACTGAGTACTTTGCTCATCAAGCAAACTGTTCCGATGTAGTGATGATGCTAGCAACCGAAGGTTTACGCGTTGCTTTGGTCACCACGCACATCCCTCTTCAATATGTTTCGAAAGCGATCACAGGTGAAAGACTTAAAAAAGTCACCCAAATTCTGCACAAAGATTTAGTCACTAAATTTGGCATTAAGAACCCTAAGATTTATGTTTGTGGTATCAACCCTCACGCCGGTGAAGATGGGCATTTAGGACGAGAAGAAATTGAAGTAATGAATCCTGCACTCGAAGAATTAAGATCTGAAGGTATCAATGCCATTGGTCCTTTACCTGCGGATACTATTTTTCAAGAAAAATACTTGTCAGAAGCCGACGCTATTTTAAGCATGTACCACGATCAAGGATTACCAGTCCTAAAATATAAAGGTTTCGGTAACTCAGTAAACATCACGTTGGGTTTGCCTTTTATTCGTACATCAGTTGATCATGGAACGGCTATAGAGTTAGCAGGAACAGGAAAAGCTGATTCAGGAAGTTTCTACCAGGCAATTAATACCGCAATTACGTTAGCAAATAATCAAGCTTAATTAACATGCTTAATTAACATGCTTCATTATCATGTGTAATTTAGAGAAAAAAATGAGCAAAAACTCACACTTAGGTCACCAAGCTAAAAAAAGATTTGGACAAAACTTTCTTCACAATGAGGCAGTCATTAGTCAGATTGTCGATGCTATCAATCCTGAGCCGAATGAAAATTTAGTGGAAATTGGTCCGGGTTTAGGAGCATTAACAGAGCCGGTCATCGAACGAGCGGGTGATATATCAGTGGTAGAACTCGACCGTGATTTAGCACATCGTTTACGTCATCATCCTTTTATTGCTAAACATTTAACTATTTATGAACAAGATGCGTTGAAGTTTGATTTTGCCAGTTTAGCAACCGATGATAGACCATTAAGGATTTTTGGAAATTTACCTTATAATATTTCTACGCCACTGATTTTTCATTTATTGTCATTTAAAGATAAAGTAAAAGACATGCACTTTATGCTACAAAAAGAAGTCGTGCAACGTATGGCTTCTGGACATAACTGTAAAGCTTTTGGGCGTTTATCCATTATGACTCAATACCAATGCCAAGTAATGCCAGTGATGGAAATTGGACCTGAAGCCTTTATGCCACCACCAAAAGTCGACTCAGCAATTGTTCGGTTAATTCCACATAAAACGATTAAAAATCCGGTAAAAGATTTAAAAGCACTTAACCATGTATGCTTAACGGCTTTTAATCAGCGTAGAAAAACTATTCGAAATAGCTTCAAAAAACTCATTCCAGTTGTGCAATTAATATCGTTGGATCTTGATCCAACTTTACGACCGGAAAACTTAAGTTTGGATGACTATATAAAGCTTGCTAATTTTATTACTGATAACCCTGTTATCGACAACCCAATTAGCAAATAATATGATAGAAAAATTAACAAAAAGTTCAGCAAAAAACTCAAATCACAGTGAAACCCAAAACATTAAAGTTTCGGTCAAAACGGCTTATATTCCTGATCATTCAAATGAATTAGAAAAACGCTACGTTTTTAGCTATACCATCACTATTGAAAATAATAGTGAAGAAAGCATTAAACTACTGACTCGTTATTGGCTAATCACTGATGCAAATGAAGACACTTCAACCGTTGCTGGTGAAGGTGTTATTGGTAAGCAACCTATTATAGCTCCTTCAAAAAGCTTTCAATACACCAGTGGTTGTGTATTAAAAACACCAGTTGGCACCATGCAAGGACATTATCAAATGCTGGATGACAATAATAAAAATATTCAAGTTGAGATCCCTGTCTTTTGTTTAGCCTTACCTAATATTTTAAATTAATTATGGCGATTTATTTTGTTGGTGATATTCAAGGATGTTACAGCGAATTAAAAGCCCTGCTTCAGCAAGTTAACTTTTCCGCTAAAAAGGATCAATTATGGGTAGCAGGAGACATGGTTGCTAGAGGCCCTGACTCATATAAAACTCTCAAATACTTAATGTCACTTGGTGATAGCGTAAAAGCTGTTTTAGGAAATCATGATCTTCATTTATTAGCGATTTATGCCGGTTTAAAAAAAGCTAAACGATCTGATTCCTTCGATACCTTATTATCTGCTCCTGATGTGAAGCATCTAATTAATTGGTTAGCAAAACAACCTTTAATCCGAAAGTTACCTAATGAAGATGTATACATGTCTCATGCTGGCCTTCCTCCACAATGGACAATTCAAGATGCACTAAAAGCGGCAAGGCTTGCTGAGGTCAAAATAAGATCTTCACAAAGAGACAAATGGCTTGCCAGAATGTATGGCGAAAAACCTAATAATTGGCACCAGGCAGAAACAAAAACAGACAAATTTAGATATACTATAAATGCTTTAACACGAATGCGGTACTGCTTTGTTAGCGGTGAATTAGAGTTTAATTGTAAAGTAGCTCCAGAAGATGCTGCTGATAACATTAAACCATGGTTTGAATTAACAACAAATCAGATACAAAAGTCTCAATGGGTCTTTGGTCATTGGGCATCTTTAATGGGCGAAATTAGTGTAAAAGGTCTTTATGCACTGGACACTGGCTGTGTCTGGGGTGGGCATCTCACTTTATTGCGTTGGCATGATAAAGCCATCTTTATCGAGCAATCACATAAAAAACTTACGATAAAGCAATAACTAAAGGTGAAAATCATTTAAAGATTGGTATACTAAAGTATCAGTGGGGTATTATTTTTGTTACTGAATGTTTTTCAAATCGGATAATAATGACATACCTCACTAAAAACAACCTAACTTTATAGAACTGGTGACGTGAATGAACCTAACTGTTGCAATGAAAATAATTGGTGGCTTCGCCATTATTTCGCTTTTACTAATTATTACTAGCCTTATATCGCTCAGTAATTTAAATAATATAAATACCGCTACCTCAACACAAAGTGAATTGGCTATTCCTACGTTAAGTGGCAGTACAGAATTAGCAAACGAGTTAATTCAAATTGGTAACTTAACACTTAGAGCTTATTATCAGACTGAACTTTCTCCATTATCAAACAACTTATCAAGCTATAACCAAATAAATTCATATTTTTTGAATAATTTAAAAAAGTTAAAAGTAATCGTAAAACGTGAACAGAGCCTTTTAAGTAACTTAAATAAAGTTGATAGTGTATTTTCAACCCTAGAAAGTGATATTGATGCGGTGTTCGTAAATCGAAAAATTAGTATTGAGCAACGCGCGCTATTAATTGAAAATGTAGATCTTCTTGAAGAAAAAGCAGATGACACGACTACATTAATGCTTGATTTAGCAGATCATGATTTAGCAGATACTAAACTTCAAAGAGCTGTTGAGCTTGGAGAGCAATTAGAGACTTACCTTAATGCGATAGTTTCATCAGCGTTAGAGTATCGCGGATTAATAGATGCTCAATCAGCTGAAATCGTTGAAAAAGAAATTAATAATTCATTTAGCGATGTTAATCGTGTCATTGCTGAAATTAATACCGAATTAACAAACAACAATGCTGATGATATCGCCGATGATGTTAACTCATCAATATCGAGCCTTTCTGACTTATTAACCAGTAGCCAGAGTATATTTAATCAAAAATCCACTCAATTAAGTGCATTAACAGCCGCGACAGATAACCTTGCTGCAGCAGAAAAAGATACCAAGAGTGTTAACGCAATATTAGCTAAGCAAGTTGAACTCGCGAATCAAACGACTAAATCGTCTAGTACTCTTGTTGCTGACTCAGTAAGTGATGGTAACACGTTAACAATAATTTTAATGGTTATCTCAATAGGTTTAGCCGTAGTCATTGCATGGTTTACTTTAATCAGTATTACGCGCCCGCTATCAAGAGTTAACGAAATGTTGAACATTGTTTCTTCTGGTGATTTATCGAGAAAACTTGATGAAAGTGGTAAAGATGAATTTGCTCAACTTTCTAAAAATTGTAATTTATTAATCGACAGCTTACGTAATTTAATTAACGGTATTGTTAGCCGTTCTACACAGTTAGCAACGGCGGCTGAAGAAACATCAGCTGTAACATCTCAAAGTACAACGGCAATTGAAGAACAACGAACTCAAGTTGAGCAAGCAGCATCTGCGACTACTGAAATGAGCAGTACTTCTCAAAGTGTGCTATCAAGTGCTAATGATGCTCTTGGTGAAATAAAGCAAGCTGATGATGAAGCAGAGCGCGTAAAAATTATCTCTGATAGAAACCGTAAAACCATTGAACTACTTGCGAACGAAGTAGAAGATGCTTCACAAGTCATTAATAAGCTTCAACAAGACAGTGCATCAATTGGTGGAATACTCGATGTTATCCGTGGTATTGCTGAGCAAACCAACTTACTTGCACTAAATGCGGCGATTGAAGCGGCACGTGCTGGCGAGCAAGGTCGAGGTTTCGCGGTTGTTGCAGATGAAGTGAGAACCTTAGCTAGCCGAACTCAAGAGTCTACGCAAGAGATTCAAAATATGATCGAAGTACTACAAACTGGTGCTGAGAAAGCTGTTGCAGTTATGGAGACAGGTAAAAAACAAGCCGCTGATTGTGTTATTCAAAGTGAAGAAGCTGATAAAGCACTGGAAACAATCACTCATGCTGTTCATGAAGCGTTTGACCGCAGTTCGACTATAGCCACAGCAGCTGAAGAACAAAGTGCTGTAGCCCATGAGATCAGTGAAAACTTAGAGTCTATTGTAGCAATCGCAGAACAAACTACTGCAGGTTCTAAACAAACAGCAGAGTCTAGTAGTGAGGTAGCAAGATTGGCTGAAGAACTACAACTTTCTGTTCAAGAATTTAAGCTTTAGCTTAACAGTCAGTTCATCGACATGAAAAGCTAATACGATTAGTACAAATAAAAAAGGCTAGAATAAATTCTAGCCTTTTTTATTACAAATGACCCGTCCTAAATAAGGTTGACACTTTTCCAGCAATGAATTGGAGAGTGTTATGAAATCAACAACTAAGCGTACTCAAAAAGATTATTCCCTCGCCTTTAAATTAG
>Ga0233426_10000503_pt1 | contig 41375 bp, 39 predicted proteins | sample SI_118_April2016_6_FD_179875 | JGI IMG/M metagenome (GOLD analysis project Ga0233426, IMG submission 179875) | Seawater microbial communities from Saanich Inlet, British Columbia, Canada - SI_118_April2016_10_MG | ecosystem: Environmental > Aquatic > Marine > Inlet | place: Canada: British... | reverse complement strand
ATCGTCTCGACCGCGCGCAATGCAATCACGTACTCATAACGGCGAGCATCACCTACTACCCCCACCGATTTCACCGGCAAAAACACCGCAAAAGCCTGACTCACTTGGTTATAAAGGTCAGCATTCCTGAGTTCTTCAATATAAATAGCATCGGCGCGGCGCAAGAGGCCTGCATAGGCCTCTGTCACCTCTCCGAGTATTCGCACACCCAAACCCGGACCGGGGAACGGGTGCCTAAAAACCATTTCTCTGGATAACCCGACAGCGATTCCGATTTTGCGGACTTCGTCCTTAAAAAGCTCCCGCAGCGGCTCTACCAGCTCCAGCTTCATGTCTTCAGGAAGACCGCCAACATTATGGTGAGACTTTATTACGTGGGCCTTACCATCTTTGGTGCCGGCTGATTCGATCACATCTGGATAGATGGTACCTTGGGCCAGGAAGTCAGCATCTTGAATCTTTGCAGCTTCCTCATCGAACACTTCGATAAAGGTATTGCCAATAACTTTCCGTTTTGCTTCTGGATCTGTGACGCCTTTTAGCTTTGACAGAAAACGTTCAGCCGCATCTACTCGGACGACCTTAATCGGCAGCTCATTTTTCGCAGCCAAATCCATCATGGCCATGACCTGATCACCCTCTTCCAGACGTAGCAACCCGTTATCGACAAACACGCAAGTCAATTGCTCGCCGATAGCGCGGGCCAACAAAGCCGCAACAACAGAAGAGTCAACGCCACCAGACAAACCTAAAATCACGTTACGAGAGCCCACTTGTCGGCGAACATTGGTAATAATGTCTTCAACGATATTGGCCGGCGTCCAGCTACCACGGCAGTTGCAACTGGCTTTCAGGAAACGGTCTAAAATTTCACCACCCTGAGGCGTATGCTGCACCTCAGGATGAAATTGCAGCCCATAAAGCTGACGAGACTCATCGCTCATTGCGGCGATAGGACAGGTTTCGGTCTTAGCAAGCACCGAGAACCCAGTGGGCACTTCAACCACCTGATCGCCATGACTCATCCAAACATCAAGCTCACGAGCCCCATCTTCAAGGCCACTAAAAATCGAAGATTCTTGGAGCAACGTAACCTGTGCATGACCAAATTCATGCTTCTTAGCCGCCTCAACGCGGCCACCCAACTGCTGCGCCATTGTTTGCATGCCGTAACAAATTCCCAGAACCGGCAATCCTAGATCGAAAATAAAACTCGGCGCAGCCAAAGTATCTTGCGCTGTTACAGACTCTGGCCCACCCGAAAGAATGACGCCCCGCGGCGACAATGCCTTAACTCGATCTTCAGTGATCGAAATTGGGTGAATCTCACAATAAACCCCCAACTCCCGGACTCGCCTTGCAATGAGCTGTGTGTATTGCGAGCCAAAATCAAGAATGAGTATTTTGTCGTCATGGATGTCTGCTGTCGGGGAAGTCATGAAATCTCTTCTTTAAAAGCGTTCAGTATAGAGCCCCTGAAACCGGGCGCAAAAGATTTTCGAATTCCGAGCTCGAAACACCTCAAAATCGCCGTTTAGGCCTAAGGGGTTATCGTCACGCCGAGATCAACAAACAAGCGCGCCTCGGCCGCATGCATTTTTCACGCTAAAGGCCCTAAACAACGTCCTGATTTTGCGCTTGCCATCAAAATCTCTCAGGATCTACCTCTCAGCTTCAAGGCGCCCCATGAATACCCCAATCCAGCTTCCCACCGATCAAAAGTTTGGTGTTTTTGTCGCCTGTATTTTCGACCTTATCGCAGCTTTCGAATTTTGAACAGTTGGGCTTTTTCTGGGCTTAACCTAATCATAGTCGTCACAATGCATGCGACTATTTTACTACCGCAACCGCCCGCCCTTTTAAAACGCTTTTTCTAGACGCAGTATTTGCTCACCGAATGGCCCTACCGCTATCATGTACGCCAAGATCATAACCTCGCCAATCAACACTGAGACGCACATGCCCCGAACAACCGGATTGATATGGAACGAGCGATTCATGTGGCATGACAACGGTTCGGCCTTGGGCCAAATCCCTACAGGCGGCGCATTTCAACCGGGCGTCCACCTTGAAAATCCTGAAACTAAGCGACGTTTGAAAAACTTGCTTGACGCGTACGAAGTCACACCAAAACTTTCGATGCTGACGCACACCGCCGCAACCCGTCAAACCCTCGAGCGCTTTCATACGCCTGACTATATTGACCTCGTTGCCCACACAAGCCAAACACTCGGCGGATCCGTTGGCCAGTCAACAATTGCGGGACCCGGTTCGTATGACATTGCCCGCCTTGCAGTCGGCGGCACTACGGCAGCCATACGAGATGTGATGTCGGGCGAGGTCTCCAATGCGTATGCCCTTACCCGACCACCTGGGCATCATGCCGAGCGCGACCGAGGTCGAGGTTTTTGCATTTTTAATAACATTGCGCTCGCGATATTAGAAGCCCGCGCACAGGGCTGGGTTGATCGCGTGGCCGTCGTCGATTGGGATGTCCATCATGGCAACGGCACGCAACAAGCCTTTTTTGAAGATCCCAATGTCCTGACAATCTCCATTCATCAAGAGATGCTGTACCCAGTAAACCTGGGCAAGCTTGAAGAAACAGGGAAAGGCGCCGGCGACGGCTTTAACCTCAACATTCCGTTGCCTGCCGGAAGCGGGGGCGGCGCCTATTTAAAGACCATCGATGCGGTCGTAGCGCCGGCACTTAAAGCCTTTAAACCGGATCTCATCATCGTTGCTTGCGGTTTTGATGCATCTTATTTTGACCCGCTCAGCCACATGCTGCTGGTGGCAAACCATTACCGAGTTATGACGGAAAAGATGATGACTCTGGCCAAAGATCTGTGCGGCGGCCGACTCATCGCAAATCATGAAGGTGGCTACTCCGACTTTTACGTGCCGCTCTGCGGCATGGCCGTGATCGAAACCTTAAGCGACTTAAGCGCAAGCGTGGTTGACCCTTATGCCGGGACCGAATTCGTTGCCAACCAAAATCTCATGCCCCATCAGGCCGCGCGCATTGATGAGGCAATTCAAGGCCCGCTCGCCAAATTCTTGCGCCGAGTCACGACATGATTCGGCAAACGTCTGAATCAGACGGCTCAAACGCAGAAATCCTTTCGGTTAGCGACCTCAACAAAGCCGCAAAATCGTTATTGGAAGGCCACTTTCCGATGGTCTTCGTTGAAGGCGAGATTTCAAACTTTAGCGTACCGGCCTCGGGTCACTGGTACCTGACGCTCAAGGATGAGGGCGGTCAGTTACGCACCGCCATGTTCCGCAACCGAAACCAGCGGGTTCGCTTCAAACCTAGGAATGGCCTCAAGGTGCTCATTCGCGGCAAGATCAGTCTGTACGAAGCGCGCGGCGAATATCAATTTATCGCAGAGCACATGGAGGAAGCGGGCGAAGGCGAGCTACGACGAGCATTCGAGGCTCTCAAGCAACGCTTGCAGACCGAAGGCTTATTTAACGAGGCTCGTAAACGCGCCCTACCGGCACTGCCTAAACACCTGGCGATCATTACCTCGCCAACCGGTGCGGCGATCCGGGATGTGCTGAGCGTACTGAACCGGCGGTTCCCCGCACTTAACTGCACCATCATCCCCAGCCAAGTCCAGGGCGATGAGGCAACCCAGCAGATCGTTGCCGCCTTGGAAACGGCAAATGCGTTTGACGAGCCAGGGTTTGACGCAATTTTACTCACCCGAGGGGGCGGCTCTCTGGAGGATCTCTGGACCTTTAATACCGAGCCTGTCGCGCTCGCCATCGCCAATAGCCGCGTTCCCGTTGTAAGCGCCATTGGTCACGAATCCGACTTCACCATTGCCGACTTTGTGGCCGACCTGCGCGCCGCAACGCCTTCGGCGGCTGCAGAGATTCTTGCGCCAGATCAAACCGACTGGATGCAGCAATTCGACGGTCTAGCCCAACGTTTGACCCGAGCGCAAGGCAGTCAACTGAGGGCGGCCCAAGCTTCAGTCCAAAGCCTTACTCGGCGCCTACGCAATCCGTCTCAAACCCTGGCGCAAATGAACGAACGGCTGGAGAGATTGCAACCGCGACTCTTAACGACCGTGAAACGCGCCCTGCAGCATCCGGAATTAGATCGCCTAGAGAAACAAATGAACACCGGCATCGAGCAGCAGCTCAAACAGGCTCAAACGCGGCTGTCTTCCCTCTCAGGGAGACAAGCTGAACTGATCCAACGACAACTCATCGATGAACGCAGCAATCTTCAGCGCCTTGCCGGTCAGCTCAATGCGCTCAGCCCCCTGGCCGTCATGGAGCGCGGATTCAGCCTCATTCGAGACGAGGCGCAAACCGTCATTGGTCGAGCCGTGCAATTGCGGGCTGATCAAGCCGTCACAATCGACTTTTCCGATGGCACGGCGAACGCCATCATTCAAAGTGAACCTACGCTCAAAGAAGAGGAAAGCCCTTGAAACCCGGTTCATTCTTAAACGGCCTCTTAGCCGGGCTATTGTTGTTTCAAAACCCAGTTGTCGCCCAACCCACTCACGCCCCAGTGCCTGGCGGCGTGGCGGTGATCGCTCTACCGGCGGGCACAAGCCACGCCGAGTTCCTTGGCAATCCGGTTCTGATTACCGGTGAATCAGCAAACCCGATAGCTCTTGTGGGCATAGCAATGGATCAGGCCCCTGGGCCAGCTCAGCTTGATCTTGTAAGCGGCGCCATCGCTTTCGATGTCCTGGAAAAAAACTATCTAACCGAGCGCCTGATCATCCCCGACAACAATAAAGTGACACCACCGGCGCGGGATTACGACCGAATCGGTCGGGATCGAAAAGAGATGATGGCGGTTTTCGAGTCCTTCACTGTGAACCGAACCGTTGACGCCGCAACCCTGGCTTTCATAACGCCGGTCAAGGGCCGCATCTCATCACCTTTTGGTAAGCGCCGAATTTTAAATGACCAGCCGCGAAGCCCACACTCGGGCTTGGATATCGCAGCACCAAGGGGCACACCTATCAAAGCTGCCGCCTCTGGCATCGTTCGAGCCACAGGCGATTATTTTTTCAACGGCAACACCGTGCTGATTGATCATGGCCAAGGGCTCATTACGATGTATTGCCACCTCAGTAAAATCGAGGTCGAGCTCAACGCCTCAGTCGAGCAAGGTGCGGTCATAGGCCGGGTCGGCCAGACTGGACGCGTTACCGGCCCACATTTGCACTTCAGCGTTAACTTAAATCAGGCTCGGGTTGATCCTGCGTTATTTCTGCCGTCACCCTGAACCGAGTGCTGGCGATCGTTTAATCTGAGACGCAGTCCGCTATTTCAGCAAAGGCTATCTAAATAGGCATTAGGCGAGCCTGCATTGAACCTAAGGCTGCTGATGCTGGATCCCTCACCCCGAATCCAACAGTAATTTTCTTAATGAACGCGCTAACGCTTTCGTCTCTTCGCGCGCTCAACATCATCTTTCATCAAGCGCCGTTTTTTACTCACCTCTCGATCCGTGAGTTTGACTTTCTTATCTTTGAATGGGTTATCGCCGGTTCTAAATTCGATTCTGAGCGGCGTGCCTTCAAGACCCAAAGCTTTGTGGAAACGCTTTTGAAGATAGCGCTTATAAGCCTCTGGCACGGCTTCTGTTTGATTTCCATGAACGATGATAATCGGCGGGTTACTGCCGCCTGCATGTGCATAACGAAGCTTAATGCGCCGTCCATTCACCATCGGCGGCTGATACTCAGCCAATGCCTCAGCCAAAATTTTGTTCAATTTCGTTGTTGCCAGCGACTTCGTCGCTGAATCATAGGATTTAAGCACCGACTTATACAGGTGACCCACCCCGGAGCCGTGTAGCGCCGAGATAAAATGGATTGTTGCGAAATCGATGAAGGTTAACCGACGCTCTATTTCACTTTTAATATGGTTCTTCTGCTCTTGATTGGTACCATCCCACTTATTAACCGCAATCACCAAAGCGCGACCCGCTTCCAGGACATGGCCTAAAAGATGCAAATCTTGATCTACAAGGTTTTCATGCGCATCGATCATCAAGATCACAACGTTCGCATCGGCAATGGCATCCAATGCCTTAATCACAGAAAATTTTTCAACTGCTTCAGAGATTTTTCCGCGCCGGCGAACCCCAGCCGTATCGATAATCGTGTATTCCTGACCCTCGCGCTCGAACGGAATGTAAATGCTATCCCGCGTAGTGCCCGCCTGGTCAAAGACAACGACCCGGTCTTCTCCAAGCATTCGATTGACCAAGGTAGACTTACCGACATTGGGGCGTCCAACCACAGCCATCTTGATACCACGTGCTTCTTCGGCTTCGGCTTCATCGCTTTGCTTGATGGGCAGACGGGCGAACACGACCTCAGACATTAAATAAGAAACACCGTGGCCATTCGAGGCCGAAATTAGTTCACAACCCCCAAATCCCAGCTCAGCGAATTCGCCCTCGATATAATCACTGTTCTGACCATCAATTTTATTGGCAACCAAAATAACCGGTTTATTCTGAGTGCGCAGTAAGCGTGCAATATCATGATCCCCGGGCAGGCGTCCGGATTTAGCATCAACTAAAAATAAGATGAGATCGGCTTCGCTGATGGCAGCTCGGGATTGTTCGGCCATTGGTTTATCAATGCCGTGCTCGTCGCCCGACAAGCCGCCGGTATCGATGACCAAGTAATCGAAATCCCCCATGACACCTCGACCGTACTGCCGATCCCGGGTTAAACCTGGGATACTGGCAACTAAGGCATCTCGGGTTTTGGTCACTCGATTAAAAAGCGTGGATTTCCCAACGTTCGGGCGGCCAACTAGGGCAATGACGGGGAGCATCAAATGCGCTACTGAATCTCGAAGGCCGAAAGGCGTCCGCTGTTGCCCATAACATAGAGCCGGTTACCATCGACAAGTGTCGGTGTATAGAGCCCTTTGGTATCGACGCGACGTCGCCCCACAAACCGGCCATCGGATTGCGCAATCAAATGTACATAGCCTTCAAAGTCGCCGACTGCCAAATAGCTACCAATCGCAACCGGTGTGGTGAGGTCGCGATTTAGTAGGTCATCCAACTCCCACTGAATTCGGCCGTTATCCATGTCGAAGGCGGTGATCTGATCACTAACAGATGCCAAATATACATTACCAAAGCCTGCACCCAAGCCAACCGTTGTTGATGCCTCTTCAGACCAGAGCGGACGACCCGCATTTAAATCAATCGCGAGGATCCTGCCTTGATAACTTGCGACATAGAGCCTGCCACTTTGAAAAACCATCTTGCCGTCAATATCGATCAGCCGTTCTAAATCGGAACGCCCTTTGGCCGCTGCCACGCGTTCATCGATCGCGGCAACCCCGCGATCCGGATCAATCAAGGCCACCCGACCATTGGCGAACCCGGCAATCACGACGTCATCTCGAAGGATTGGCGTTGCCGTCCCGCGTAGGGTCAATGCCGGCAGCGAGGTACTGAACCGCCAGCGCTGCTCGCCCGTAAACGCATCCAAACCTGTCACGCTGCCATCGATGGCTTGTGCAACCACCAATTGATTGAGGATCTGTGGTGGCGCGAGTACCTCGCTTGACACCTCAGCGCGCCACGCGATCGAACCGTCACTCTGATAGAGGGCTAGGACTTCCCCTGCTGAGGTCCCAACCAAAACAATATCGTTACCCGCACCAACGCCGCCAGTAATAACATCGACATCTTTCGCAAAAGCGTGATCAACGTCAGCTTCGGCATAAAGATCTCGAACGTCCCGAGACCAAACCTTATTGCCGGTGTCCGCCTGAACAGCCAAAATGGCGCCGTCAGCAGAGGCTGCGAAAATGCGACCGCCACTTAATGCAGGCTCAAGCTTAATCGCTTTATCCGCAGCGCCCGCACCCACACGCGCGGTCCACAGAGCAGATAAAGTCACCTCTGACTGGATTTTCTTGAGAGCGGCTGGCTTGATGACTTCTTCATCTTTGCTGTCAAACCAACTGCAACCGCTCAAAAGACCGAGCAGCAGCAAACTATAGGGCAACCTGCGCCAGATCATCATCCATTGTCCTTAGATTCTGCTTGCGGCTCATCTGCCGCTGCATCCCGAACAGTTGCCGCATCTTCGACCGATACCGCATCATTATTGCCACCGCTTCCATCTGTTACCGCTGGATCAACATTCGCCGCGGCGAATGTCAGATCTTCGACCTTCATCGTCAAACCAGGCAAGCCCTCTTCGCCGGCCGTGTTCACCGCCAGTTGATACGCCTGCCTTGCCTCATCTCGTCGATCGAGTTGATAGAATAAATCGCCTTCGACCTCATGCCGTGCAGCCATAAAACCGGCCCACTCGAGGGGTTCGGCCAATAAGGTCAAACCCTCCTCCGGCCGATCCTGGGCGCCCAAAAGTCGCGCCAACCGAATCTGCACCAAGGGCGCCACCTGCGAACTCGCGGTACCTATTACTGATCGCAAGGCTGTTTCAGCATCACTTAGATTGCCTGCACTAAAATGCAGCTTTGCAACCTGCAATCCCGCTAAAACCGCATAGTCAGTATTCGGATGATCCACAACAAAGGCGTCGCCCAAGTCAATCGCGGCTGCTCGTTTATCTTCGTCCGTCGCGCTCTCACGCGCCGCAGTTTGAAACGTCGTAAACGCATCGCTTGCAGCCTCAGCTGCCGCCTGCTTTTGATCTTCCCAAGATCTAAATCCAAAGTTACCCCCCAGAACAAGCACCAAACCAATTGCTAGAAACCAACCGTTCTGACGTAAAAAAGTCTGAATTTTCTCGACCTGCTCTTCTTCGCTCGTATCCAGCGCCACGTGCCTACTCCTGTACCAAGTTCTTTACTGTTTGCTGCTTAATGCTTGAAACGCTGCTGCAACTGTTCAATCAAAGCTGACATTTGAACCAATGCCTGCCCCCCTTCACCCCGTAATTCACGAACACTCACCGCATCTTGTGCAAGCTCATCTTCCGCAACAATGAGCGCAATCTCAGCCCCAGACGCATCGGCTTTTTTCATTTGCGCCTTGAGCTTTCCCGCGCCCGCATGAACCAGAATCGAAAGACCGAGGTGCGTCCGCACTTGCTCTGCAAGGACGAGCATCTTGCCCCGCGCGGCTTCCCCAACGGAAACCCCATAAATATTGATTAGGGGCCCCTGCACTGCCTGGCCCTCAAGCATTAACGCTAAGCGATCTAAACCCAACGCAAAGCCGACGCAAGGGGTGGGTTTACCTCCTAATTGCGCCACTAATCCATCGTAGCGGCCGCCACCACAAATTGTACCTTGGGCACCCAATTCATCCGTGACCCATTCGAAAACAGTACGGTTGTAATAGTCCAAACCGCGCACAATGCTTGGATTAATCCGATAGGATTGCCCAGCGTCGTCCAGTATCGCACACAGACCATCAAAATGCTTTCGAGACGCCGGGTCAATAAAGTCGCTGAGGACCGGCGCATCCGTCAAAAGGGCCTGGGTTGTGGGGACTTTGGTATCCAAAATGCGCATCGGATTTGTCGTCAACCTACGAAGGCTATCTTCATCCAAATCCGCTTTAAAGCGCGTTAAATAACTCACCAAAGCAGCGCTAAAGGCGTGCCTGCTTTCAGCATCACCGATCGAGTTGAGCTCAAGGGTTACCGAGTTCGATATGCCTAAAACCGACCAAAGCCTCGCGGAAAGCAACAGTAACTCGGCATCGATATCCGGACCTTCCATCCCGATGCACTCAACGCCAATCTGATCAAACTGCCGATAGCGGCCTTTCTGGGGTCGCTCGTAACGGAACATCGGCCCCGTGTACCAAAGCCTTTGAGTTTGATTAAACGCCAGACCATGCTCATTCACAAAACGAACCAATCCAGCCGTGCCTTCCGGCCGCAGCGTCAAACTCTCTTCGTTGCGATCATTGAAGGTGTACATTTCTTTTTCGACAATATCAGTACTCGCGCCGACCAAGCGACTGAACAAACTGGTACTCTCCAGAATCGGCAGGCCTATTTCCTGATAGCCATAACCAGCCAAAACACTTCTGGCTTGATCTTCGATCAAGCGGAATCGCGCTTTTTTTTCGGGCAGCAGATCCTGCATCCCTCGAATGGCTTTAATTACGTTACTCACCACAAAATTTCACTCAGTTTGACGTTAATTCAACATTTTCGGTGGCTTCAGCAGCGATTTTTTCGGCCACTCGCCGTCGAATCATCGCCTCAAGGTCATCAATTAAATGCTCGTTGGTCACTTTTTGACTGGGCGCACCATCTCGATAAATCAAATTGTTTGGCGTCGCGCCTGTCAGCCCAATGTCGGCTTCTTTTGCCTCACCCGGTCCATTTACAATACAACCAATGATCGCGACATCGAGCGGCGTTGTAATGTCTTCCACCCGACGTTCCAGTTCATTCACGGTAGAAATGACATCAAAGTTCTGGCGAGAACAACTCGGACAAGCCACAAAGTGGATGCCCTTACTGCGCAGATGCAGGCTTTTCAGCAAATCAAACCCAACCTTTACTTCCTCAACTGGGTCCGCCGCCAACGACACCCGAATCGTATCACCGATGCCAGCCATCAGTAAAAATCCAAGCCCAGCTGCGCTCTTCACCGTACCTGAACGCAGTGCGCCAGCTTCAGTGATACCGAGATGCAGTGGTTGATCGATTTGACTCGCAATACGCTGATACGCCTCGATCGTCATAAAAATATCAGACGCCTTCAGACTCAGCTTGAACTGATCGAAGTTCTCAGCATCCAGCATCTCAATATTGCGCAACGCCGACTCAACCATTGCTGAGGCGTTGGGCTCTTTATACTTGCGCATTAAATCCTTGCCTAAAGACCCAGCGTTAACACCAATCCGAATCGGAATGCCTTGATCTTTACAGGCACTTACCACCGCCCGCACGCGATCCGGACTGCCGATATTGCCAGGATTAATCCGCAAACAATCCACACCCAGCGCCGCAACCTTAAGCGCAATCTTGTAATCAAAGTGAATGTCGGACACTAATGGCACATCAACTTGGGCTCGAATTTTTCCAAATGCCTCTGCCGCGTCCATGCTAGGCACCGAGACCCGAACAATATCGGCACCGGCCACTTCAAGGCGTCGAATCTGAGCAACTGTTGCCGCAACATCCAGCGTATTAGTATTGGTCATGCTTTGGACTGCGATCGGGGCATCACCCCCAACCGGTACAGCTCCCACCATAATCTGCTTGGATACGCGTCGCACTATCTTAGAATCTTGGTGCATAACGTCACTCCTAATTCGTTAAGGTCAATCGAGCGATCGCGTCGCGTGTCGTTGCCGAATCAAGGTCAATCGCTCGACCATTAAACTCTAAACTCGCCATCGGCGCATTGCCGAGCAATACCGTCAGGGGCGCGCGTCCATTGAGCACTAGCACATCACCGGCGCGATTGAGATCGCCGTAAATCAATTCATTTTGACTATCCGCCACCTCTATCCAGCATTCACCAACCAGGGTCGCTTTTAACTCATCCGAGCCGCCCGCATCCACTAAGATTTGTCGCCCATCAACTCGATTTTCTCGCCGAATTTCGACTTGTTTTGAAACCCCTCGCTCAGCGTCAAGATTAAAGCCTGCTTGCGCCTGACCGCTCAATTGATCGATACCTGCCGCTTCATCGGCCAAGCCCTCTAGATCGCTGCGGCTAGTCGCTAAGGGTTCATAATCAGACCTTGCCATCGGCAAATCCAGAGAGTCGGCATCTTTATTAATCCCTGCCAGCGTTGGATCTTCGGACTTTGCGATTTCATTTTCTGGCGTAACAACGGCCGCCGGCCGTTCGAAATTGGCCTCCCCCCCTGATGCTGGCGCCTCACGTTCGGAAGTCGGTTCTAGGTCAAGCGTTTTGTCTAAAGACTCGGGTTCAACCGGCGCGGTTTCAACGTCGCTGGGAATAGTCAACGCACCCCCCGTGATCTCGGAACTGGGTTTATCCCCTAGAACCGGCTCGGCGGTTGGCGGCGTTATCGCTTCTGCTTCAACCCGGTCATCGCCCGACGTCAACATCCACACCAGGAGCACCAAAATCAAAACAATCCCCGATCCAATCACACCGGTGAGCACAACTGGCCCAGAGAATCGATTTTCCTTCACGTTCACGGCAACATCTGCCGGGGTATCTGGCTGCGTTTCCCGAAAGGCCTCATCGTATAGTTGCACCAATTGACCGCCATCAAGACCCACGACCCGTGCATAACTGCGCAGATAGCCCCGGACAAACGCTTGCTTCGGTAAGCGATGGAAATCACCACTATCCATGTCCCGAATGTACGTCTCGGTCAAGAATAACTGTTCGGCAACCGCCGCTTGGGTCATACCAGCCGCTTCTCTAGCCTGTCTTAATTGCTCAGAGACCGTTAACGGGCTAGCCTCTCCTATTTCTTCAACGCCCATCCACCCCTCCTTGGGATTCCGCGACCGCCTCTGAAGCTTCCATCGAGGCTGGATAGATCCGAAGTAAATCAGTGGTGCATCGGCTGCGTTCAGCCGCGTCTATAAAAATGGCATAAATTTTTGCACACGCAGACAAGCTTCTTGCTGATTCAGGCGCGATTGCTCGGTGCCTTAAATACAGAGCTTTCGCTGCTGGGTAGTTTTGATCCTGCAGATGCAAGAGGGTTAGCTCAAGCAACGTTCTAGGCAATCTAGGATTCAGCGCCTCGGCGCGTTCAAAGGCATCGCGGGCAGCAGGCCGGTCGTCCAGGGCAAGGTAAGCCACCGCTAAATTCTCAAAGGCCTGGGGCCTGAGCTCATAAAAGAGATCCTCGGTTGCAATTGTTAGCTGCTCAACCGCTTCAACTGGGCGGCCTTGAGCATACAAGAAACCCCCAAAATTATTGCGCGCGGCGATCATTTCTGGATCGAGCGCAATCGCACGCTTAAAATAAGACTCCGCCAGTCGAAACTCGCGCTCCTGCTGGAACACAATCGCCAAGGTATGATGAGCCGGTGCTGATTGATCATCGATCGTCAGCGCTTTCATTAAATTATCTTTAGCTCGGCCATAATCACCCTGCCGCAGGTACGCCGTCCCAAGCTCAATTGCCCGCGCCGCGACTTCGTTTTGATCGACTGATGCGCCGCCCCTATTTTGAGCGGCACAACCCATCACTAATAAAAGCGCCAGACCGAACGCGATCCCTCTCATTCCGCCGCCGCCTGCAATGCGATGCGTTGGTACCGCGCGCTGCGCGAGGTTCGATCAACTACCTGGCCCGCAAGCTGACCACACGCCGCATCGATGTCGTCGCCACGCGTGGTCCGCACCATCGTCGAGAAGCCTTTGCCGACCAAATACTCTTGAAAATATCTAACACTCGCAGCGGACGGTCTCTTAAACGCAGTGCCCGGGTAAGGGTTAAATGGAATTAAGTTAATTTTGCAGGGGAAATCTTTAAGCAGAACCGCCAGCTCCCGAACCTGCTCGGCCTGATCATTGACACCATCAAGCAACGTGTACTCGATGGTGATTGTCCGCTTCTCGCCTAAATTTTCGGCGTAATCACGGCAAGCATCTAGCAACATCGCGATGGGGTATTTGCGATTGATCGGCACCAGCTGATCCCGGAGCGCATCATTAGGTGCGTGCAGCGAGATCGCTAACGAGGCATCGGTGGTTTCTTTTAGCCTCAGAATACCTGGGACCACGCCAGCGGTCGAAATCGTGACCTTGCGCTTCGATATACCATAGCCCAAGTCATCCATCATGACCGACACCGCCGGAATCACTTGATCGATATTAAGGAGCGGCTCGCCCATGCCCATCAGTACCACGTTGGTAACGACCCGATTCCGATCCTCATACTCCGCCCGCAAACGCCGCTCTGCCATCCGCAACTGACCAACAATCTCACCGGCGGTCAAATTAGAGTTAAAGCCCTGCTTACCAGTCGAACAAAACTTACAATCTAAAATACAGCCCACCTGGGAGGAAACGCAGAGCGTGCCGCGGTTACCTTCCGGGATAAACACCGTTTCAATAGCGCTGCCGGATCGAGACTGCATTAACCATTTTCGCGTGCCGTCCCGCGAGACCTTTTCGGATAAAACCTCAGGCTCGTGAATTTCAGCGCCAGCCTCGAACTCTGTCCGCAACTTCTTACTGATATCGGTCATGTCATCGATATTCATAACCGATCGATGATGCAACCATTTCATGACCTGAGCGGCGCGGTAAGGCTTTTCACCTAAACCAGCCAAAACCGATGTCATCTGGGCCTGACTCAGACCCAGTAAATCAATTTTTTCTGGCGTAATCTGCTTCATCTGTTGCAGATTTGCTCAGGGGTAAAGAAATAGGCTATTTCTCGTGCAGCAGACTCAGGCGCGTCACTGCCATGAACCGCATTCGCATCAATGCTTTGTGCGAAATCGGCTCGAATGGTTCCAGCGGCCGCTTCTTGAGGATTGGTGGCACCCATTAACTCGCGGTTTTTTAAAATCGCATTCTCGCCCTGCAAAACTTGCAGAACCACTGGCCCTGAGGTCATGAACGCAACCAGATCGTTAAAGAATCCTTTGCCATCATGCTCAGCATAAAAGCCTTTGGCCTTCTCTTCTGTGAGATGCTCCATTCGTTGTGCAACGATCTGCAGACCATTTGCTTCGAACCGTCCGACAATTTGACCGATGGCATTTTTAGCCACTGCATCAGGTTTAATAATAGAAAAAGTGCGTTCTAAGGCCATGACAACTCCACTGATAAATTACTGTTTTTGAGGCGCCGTATTATACGCGCGATTAACCCAGCAAAATAGTGTATTACCGCCCTAATTCACCCTATTCGACCTCGTCAATCCAGGTCATTTGAATTGCTTCTAAGATTCTCTCGCCGCACCGGTCTGACTGATCGTCAAATTCGGGTAACGTTTCAACCCAAGCTTTTAGATCTGTGAAACGAATAGTCAACGGATCTACGTCGGGATGCGCATCAATTAATGCAAGGGCGATTTCTAGCGTGTCGGTCCATTTCATCACAAGGTTATTGACTCTCGGAGACTTGATTAATGGTATACCGAGGAATCTCTATGACCAAATCCTCATCCGCCACGACAAACTGGCAACTCAAGCGAGAGTCTGGCTCCAAACCCCAGGCTTTATCCAACAGGTCGTCTTCTAAGTCATCCGATGGCTCCAATGAATCAAATCCCTCCCGAACAACGACATGGCACGTTGTACAAGCGCAAGCCATCTCGCAGGCGTGCTCAATTTTAATCCCGTGGGCTAAAGCCGCATCAATGAGCACCTCACCGGGGGCGATATCGAGTACTGCTCCGTCTGGACAGCGTTCGACATGCGGTAAAATTACGACCTTTGGCATCCTCTATTCCTGTGTCATCTCATGAGCCTCATCGGCTGTTGCTTGATTTTCACCTAAAACCCCATCGAGGGACTGCCCCGTTAGAGCCTTTCGGACCTCTTGATCCATTCGTTTGGCGGCAAAATCATCGCTCGCCTCACTGAGATTTTGAGTTTCTGCTGCAATCAATTGAACCTGATCCCCAGCAAGGGCCGCCTCGAGCGCCTGGATACCAAGCTGCAGAGCTTGCGTCTGCTCAGGGGCCAAAAGCGCAGGGCCGTCTTGCTGTATCGCCGCTAAGAGCGCATCGACCAAGCGCTGGCCATCAACTCTTGCTTCGAGCAACATCCGAGCCGCCGCATCTTCTTTCGCATAGGCAAAAGATGCTTTGAGCATATCGGTCACTTCTGTGTCGGACAAACCGTAGGAAGGTTTAACGGTAATTGCAGCTGAAACACCGGTCGCCAGTTCCGATGCTGAAACCGACAACAATCCGTCCGCATCGACCTGAAACACGACTTGTATTTTTGCCGCACCGGCGACCATCGGCGGAATTCCCCTTAACTCAAATTGGGCAAGCGATCGACAATCTGCAACCTGTTCCCGCTCGCCCTGTAGGACGTGGATCAACATCGCCGTTTGCCCGTCTTTGTAGGTCGTAAATTCCTGCGCGCGCTGGACCGGTATGGGTGTATTTCGGCTGATTATTTTTTCGACCAATCCGCCCATGGTTTCGAGCCCCAAAGACAGGGGCAAGACATCCAGCAAAAGCATTTCATCATCCGGTTTGTTACCCACCAAGACGTCCGCCTGCAATGCCGCGCCCAAGGCTACCACGCGATCAGGGTCTATTTCAGTCAACGGGGCGCGGCCAAAGAAGGCCTCAACCGCCGACCGGACCAAGGGCACTCGCGTTGAGCCACCGACCAAGACGACTTGATTAATCTCGGTCGCCGTAACCCCCGCATCTCGCAAGACGCGTCTGGAAGCTTTAATGGTTTCTTCAACCAAGCCAGAAACTTTGGCCTCAAACTCTGCAAGATGGATTAACCCCTGCCATTGCAGGCTCGGCAAGGCCAACGTGACATCGACCTCGCTTTGACTCGACAGTAATTCTTTAACTCGCCGGGCCTCAGTCATCAACTGTCGACGCGATGGGGCATCGAGACCGCCCTCCAGTTGCGCTTTTTCAAGTACTAGCTCGGCGATCAGCGCATCGAAGTCGTCGCCACCTAAACCAGAATTCCCGCCCGTTGCAAGCACCTCAAACACACCACGAGACAATCGCAGTAACGATACGTCGAAGGTGCCGCCCCCCAGATCGAAGATCACAACAAGGCCTTCATCGCCACTATCGAGCCCGTAGGCCACCGCCGCTGCGGTTGGCTCATTCAGCAGACGAAGGACATTAAGTCCAGCAATAGCCGCGGCATCCCGTGTGGCTTGGCGCTGCGCGTCATCAAAATAGGCCGGCACAGTAATGACCACGCCGTCGAGCGGCCCGCCAAGGGTTGCGGCCCCCCGATCGGATAAGACTTTTAATATTTCCGCTGACACTTGAACCGGACTGATCACACCGGCGGCCGTTTGCAGACGCACCATACCTCCATCGTCCGATGCGAAGTCATAGTGCTGATCTCCGGCACTGCCGTCCAGATCAGCCTGCCCACGCCCTAACAGCCGTTTTGCCGAGGCAATGGTATTGAAAGGTTCCAAGGCAGAAAAAGGCAAGGCCTGAGCGCCAACCGTTACGTCCGCACTGGAATAATGCACCACACTGGGCAGCATACTTTCGCCAGACAAATCCTTTAAAACGTCCACTTGGCCCTGTCGGACGGCCGCAATCAAAGAATTGGTGGTGCCAAGATCGATCCCCGCAGCCCGTTTCCGCTGATGGGGGTCAAGTGCTTGTCCGGGTTCTGTAATTTGAATCAACGCCATACTAATAACCCAGTAATTCTTCCTCTAGCGCTTTAGCGCCCTGAGAAAGCTTGCTTAAAAATTGCATGCGATACACGCACGTCGTTGCCTCAGTCAGCGCTGCGGCTTTGAAATAGTCGTTAAACGCTTGTGCTTCAGCGCTTTGTTTTTCTGCAAGCGCGTGTATAAACGCCTCAGCCCGAGCTACGGACCCTGCCTGCCGAATCTCGTCCAGTGTTTCCCGGAGCTCGATTTGCTCAAATAAAAATGTTGGATCAAGCGTTGGATTCTGAGCCAGTACAACCCCCTGCAGATCAAGCAAATAGCTCGCGCGGGCTAAAGGCTCTGATAACGTCGCGTATGCCTCATTAACCTGGGTTGCCCATTGGGTGGCCAACCGTTCTGCTTGATCTCCTTTCCCCGCATATCGGTCAGGGTGCACTCGCTTTTGCAGCGCTTGATAACGCGCACTTAGGTCTGGCACATCAAGTTCAAACGCAACGTTGATTTGAAATATTTCAAAGAAATTTTGGCTAAAATTCACCAGACCTACTCAGCTAAACGGTGAAACTTTCGCCGCAGCCGCACTCACCTTTGACATTCGGGTTTCGAAACTCAAAGCCTTCGTTCAAACCTTGCTTAACGTAATCCATTTCGGTGCCGTCGACATAAATCAAACTTTTGGGATCTATAAAGACTTTCACGCCTTGGGTCTCGAAGCTTACATCTTCTTCGGCAGGCTGATCGACCGGCTCGATCACATACATAAGCCCCGAACAGCCAGTGGTTTTGACCGCTAGGCGAATACCAAGCCCACGCCCACGGCTTTCCAAAAAACCATGGACATGACGCGCCGCCGTATCTGTCAAACTAATATTCATAAAAGCCCCTAACCTCGCTCTGACCGGCCGCGATCTATGCCTGTGCCGCTAGTTTCTTACGGTAGTCTTCAACAGCTGCTTTAATCGCATCTTCGGCAAGCACCGAGCAATGGATCTTAACGGGTGGCAGCGCCAATTCTTCCGCAATTTCAGTGTTCTTGATCTGCGCCGCATCATCAAGGGTTCGCCCCTTGACCCATTCGGTTAGTAACGAGCTCGAGGCGATCGCTGACCCGCACCCATAGGTCTTAAATTTCGCGTCCTCAATGATACCCTCGTCGTTGACCCTGATTTGAAGTCGCATCACATCACCACAGGCCGGCGCACCCACCATACCGGTGCCAATTTGGTCATCCTGATCGTCGAATTTACCGACATTCCTTGGGTTCTGATAATGATCCATTACTTGGTCGCTATAAGCCATTTTGACTGCTCCGTTAACTCGCTGTATTTCGCGCTAGTGCGCCGCCCATTCTATACTGTCTAGATCAACGCCGTCCTTGTACATATCCCAAAGTGGCGACAATTCTCGTAATTTTTCAACCGCGTGCCGAACCTGTTCGATCGCGCCATCTACATCTTCCTCTGTAGTAAACCGCCCAACAGAGAAACGCAAAGAGCTATGTGCCAACTCATCGTTCATCCCAAGCGCCCTTAACACGTAGGAGGGCTCAAGACTCGCCGAAGTACAAGCAGATCCACTCGACAATGCGATTTCAGGCAGCGACATAATGAGAGACTCGCCCTCAACATAATTGAAGCTAATATTGATGATGCCAGGGACATGAGCGTTCAGGTCGCCATTGACGTAAACCTCCTCCATATCGTCAAAGCCACGCCGAAGCCGCTCGCGCAACGCAAGCGTTCTATCGGCTTCAGAGGCCATCTCCAACTGGGCAATTCTGCAACATTCACCCATCCCCACCAGTTGGTGCGTTGCCAAGGTGCCGGACCGCATGCCGCGCTCGTGACCACCACCATGCATCTGGGCCTCCAAACGCACTCTCGGCTTGCGCCTGACATACAAAACGCCAACGCCTTTCGGCCCGTACATCTTGTGGGCAGACAAAGACATTAAATCCACTTTCAGCGACTCTAAATCGACTGGTATCTTGCCAGCGCTTTGCGCCGCATCCACGTGATAAAACACCTTAGCAGCACGGCAGACCTCACCGATTCCTGCAATATCATTGATCACACCGATCTCGTTATTAACGTGCATGACCGACACCAAGGTCGTGTCCTCACGAATCGCGTCAGCCACTTGCTGGGGTGTAATCAGCCCATCTTCGCCCGGCTCGAGGTAGGTGACCTCATAACCATCCCGCTCTAGATGCCGGCAAGTATCTAAAACCGCCTTGTGCTCAATTTTTGAGGTAATAAGGTGCTTGCCTTTTCCCTTGTAGAACTGCGCGATACCTTTAATCGCAAGGTTATCGGACTCGGTTGCCCCAGAGGTCCAAACAATCTCTCGTGGATCACAATTGAGCAGGTCCGCGACCTGCTTACGGGCGAGCTCCACTGCTTCCTCAGCCTCCCAACCAAACTTATGTGAGCGGCTAGCTGGGTTACCGAAGTTTCCTTCCGTCATCAGACATTCGCTCATTTTCTGGGCGACTCTCGGGTCGACTGGCGTGGTCGCTGCATAATCAAAATAAACCGGTGCTTTCATTGTTTCCTCAACCTCATTAATCCGTCAGTTGTACGGCTTGGATTCCTATCTGGTCGTATTGATCCAGTGTTTGCTTGGTGGCAATTGCACGTACCTGGTTCTTTTGAACAAGGCTCGCCAGGTTGACCCCTTTCAAAAAGCTGTGAATCTGATCGCTTAGATCCGACCAAAGTTCGTGAGTCAGACACATCTCACCGCCCTGGCAATCGGCCTTGCCACCACATCGGGTTGCATCCACCGACTCATCCACTGAGGCAACAATATCCGCGACATCAATATCCTGACTATCCCGACCCAATCGATACCCGCCACCAGGTCCACGAACGCTCAGAACCAGATGATTTGCCTTTAACTTCGCAAACAACTGCTCGAGATACGGTTGACTAATCGATTGCCGCTCGGAGATTTCACTCAGAGAGATTGGGCCTTGGTCACCATAAACCGCCAAGTCCACCATTGCGGTAACCGCATATCGACCTTTTGCTGTCAGCTTCATCGCTTTGTCTGGTCTCCAATAATGCGCGCCTTGGCGCTGTTGTCGTCAGCGCTTGCTAAACCTTTCCATCTAATGATCGCATTCTCAATCAATTTGGATGACGACGCTGAGTCTTTCCCACTCATGGCCCTGCCAGTTCGCAGAGCGTTTTCTTATCCTCAACCCGCTTTTCCAAGACTAGGTACGCCCTTTACAACCTGCGTCGGCGACGCTTTACCGAGAATCACTTCGCCCGCATGCTTTTGGGGGCAATCTAGCCTTAAGGCGCGTCGGACATCAAAACATCAACCCATCCGACCAAGGACGCCAGTTTAATGCAGGCGCCCCTAATAACCAAGCGTTTTAGTCGGGTATCCCAAATTTTAGGATTTCCTGCGAGTCGTGTCATTCACAGCTTTCAGGAAACCTCTTAAAATTGAAATTTCCATCTGATCCGGTTCAATCCTCAAGAACAAACGCCTTAGTCGGGTTAGCAATTGCCGGGGATTGTCTGGATCATGGAAGCCAACCTCCGCCAAGGTCGCCTCAAGGTGTCCAAAAAAGTGCTCGAGATCGGTATTGGTTGCAGGCAGTTGATCCCAAACCCGCGCAGAAGCTTCCGCTTCACTGGCGCAAAACAATTCATAACTGAGCACCTGAACGGCCATCGCTAAGTTTAAGGAACTGTAGGCTTCACTCGTTGGAATGTTCACGTGATACTGACATTGCTGCAGTTCTTCGTTTTTCAGCCCTTTCGATTCTCGACCAAAGACGATCGCTATGTCACCAGCCGCCGAGCCGTGCTCGGTGATTTTGTTCGCCGCTTCCTTAGGTGTCACTAAGGGCCACGGAATTCTCCGTTGCCGAGCCGATGTACCCAGCACCAAGCTGCAGTCGCTAATCGCTTCCTGCAGACTCGCACATACCACCACTTGATCTAATACATCGCTCGCGCTTGCCGCCCGAAAAACCGCTTTTTCATTCGGATAGTCAACGGGTTGCACCAAATAAAGGCGATCCAAACCCATATTTTTCATGGCCCTAGCTGCGGCGCCAATATTGCCTGGATGAGAGGTTTCAACCAAGACAATGCGCACTTTCGCCCGCAATGGATGGGGGTTCGTCATGATGAAGATCCTTTTATCTACTGTTCAACGAGGCAGATCTGGTATGATGCGCCCTCTTTCCACCACACCGAACGCTTTATGGAACCGATGATCAATATTGCGCTGCGGGCCGCCAGAGAAGCAGCCCGTCATATCGTTCGAGCTTACGATCGCCCAGACCTCGTTAAAACAACCGAGAAGGGCACGAATGATTTCGTGACCAATGTAGACCGTGAAGCGGAGCAGATTATATCAGACTCCATCCGAAAAACATTTCCAAGCCATGCGATCACGGGTGAGGAAGGTGCGAAAACCGAAGCAACGCGAGACTCGGATTACCATTGGATTATCGACCCCATCGACGGCACCACCAATTTTAGTCGACAAATTCCACACTTCTGCGTTTCGATCGCTTGCATGGAATTGGGTAAGTTGAAACTTGGCGTTATTATTAACCCCATTACGCAAGAGGAATTTATCGCCTCACGAGGGCGCGGCGCGCAACTCAACGGACGAAAGATTCGCGTCTCTAACCGAGAAAAACCGGAGGGCGGACTCTTTGCAAGCGCTGGATCCTATCGGCACGACCGATTTGAGGGCCATAGCAAAACGGTGGCAGCGCTGGTGAATGCCGGAGGCAATTACCGCGAGCCGGGCAGCGCCGCACTCGAACTCGCCTCACTCGCGGCGGGTCGGCTCGACGGCGTTTGGATGCATAACCTTGCATTATGGGACATCGCAGCAGGTTGCCTGATTGTTCAAGAAGCTGGCGGGTTAATTGGCGACTTTGAAGGCGGTCTCGAGCACTTAAAATCTGGCAACTTGGTTGCGGCAAACCCAAGGCTGTTTAAGACGCTTGGCTCGCTCACCAGGTCGCACCTGACCTGAGCGTCGTCCAGACCTAAGATTTTGGCTTTTGCGCGCCAGTCTCCTTTGCGCCCTTTCCTTAAAGGCAATTCCTTAGGGGCGATTAAGATCAACGAATCCCGCCGCTACCCTTATTAACGCTAGGCAAAATGTGATCAGCGCCGCCTTGCGCCTGAACCAACCCAGCGTGTCGCAGGTCGCCTGGCGCAATAATCGAGGTTAGAGTTTTGAGCGCGCATACGCCTTAATCACCCGCGCACGCTATCGCAACGGAGCCTTTATCTGAATGCGTCAAGCCAGAGCTGCCGCCAGCTCCGAGCCGCTATGGCTCACCATCCAGATCAGCGCCTTCCTTAACGGGTACGATGAGATCTTCCCGACTTAAATTCAGCCTTAACAGGACATTGGCCGCAACGTAGATTGAAGAATAGGTCCCCACCACGACACCAATGATCAAAGCGATCGCAAAACCTCGGATTAATTCACCGCCCAAGATCAGCAGTGCAAATAGTACCAAAAGGGTTGTTAACGACGTGATCATTGTGCGTCCCAACGTTTGGTTTAGAGACTCATCAATAATATCGCTTGATTTACCGCGTCGCGACTGACGAAAATTTTCGCGAATTCGGTCTGACACCACAATCGTGTCGTTTAAAGAGTAACCAATAACCGCAAGCAGCGCCGCCAGCACGGTTAAATCAAACTCCCAGCGTAACAACGAAAAAATTCCTAAGGTGAACAAAACGTCGTGAAAAAGCGCAATCACCGCACCCACTGCAAATTTAAGCTGAAACCGAAACGACACATACAGTAGCACCATCGCCAGCGCCGCCAGCAACCCCAAACCACCCTGATTCGCAAGCTCTTCCCCAACTGCCGGGCCGACAAACTCGCTCCGTCTCAGATCAATCTGCCCGTCTGCAGACGCGCTCAAAGCAGCAAACAAACTGTCGCCTAAGCGCGCATTATCTTTATCTGATAGCGTTTTTTGAGGGGGCATTCGAACCAAAATGTCACGATCCGAGCCGAAATATTGCACCACATGACCATTCCAGCCGGCATTATCTAAGTTCAGACGAATCTGCTCGGGGTTCGTAGCCTCTGGGTAACTCACTTCCACCAGCGTACCCCCGGTGAAATCCAGACCCCAATTCAAGCTCTGAATGCTCAAACTTGCGACCGCGCCCAATAAAAGCGCAACCGAGCTCCAGGCCGCAACCTGGCGATACTTCATAAAAGGAACCATTCTCATGACTGCGACCACCCAATTGCCAAACGCTTGATAGGTCGGCCGCCCACAGCTAAGTTGATCAAAGACCGTGTTCCCATGATGGCGGTAAACATCGACGTCAAAATACCAATCATTAACGTAATCGCGAACCCTTTCACCGGCCCGGTGCCGATACTGTACAAGATAATTGCGACTAGGAGCGTTGTTATGTTGGCGTCAAGAATCGTCACAAAAGCGCGTTCAAATCCGGCATTAATGGCCAATTGAGGCGCAGTGCCCTTTCTGAGCTCTTCTTTTATCCTCGAGAAAATCAGCACATTGGCATCGACTGCCATCCCGACTGTGAGCACAATCCCTGCAATACCCGGTAAGGTCAGAGTTGCTGATAAGCTCGACATTACGGCAACCAACAGCAGCAAATTCGCAATAAGGGCTAGATTTGCGGCCAACCCAAACCACTGATAAAAAGCGAGCATGAACAACACGACCAAGCTAAACCCAATCAGCACGGAGGTCGCACCGAGTTCGATATTCTCCTGACCGAGGCTGGCGCCAACCGTCCGTTCTTCGGCAATAAACATGTCGGCCGCAAGTGCGCCTGCACGCAACAAGAGCGCCAGTTCGCGCGCTTCATCGCCGGCCAGACCCGTTATCCGAAAGCTCACGCCAAGGGCCGCCTGCACAGTGGCAAGCGAGATCACGCGCTCTTCGACGTAGGGCTCAGAAATTTTAACCTCGCGTCCGTCTTGAAACTCATAGCGGTCTCGCGTTTTAGTCTCTATAAAAACAACTGCCATTCGTCGGCCGATATTGTGCCGGGTCGATCGATGCATCAACTCGCCACCTTCACTGTCCAACGTTATATTGACTTGAGGCAGGCCACTATCCGGATCAAAACCGACTTGTGCGTCAAACACCCGCTCGCCTCTCAAAATAAGGTCTCGCTCTAGCCGCACCGCTCGACCCTCATAATTGTGAGGCAGCGTACTGGCTCTTGACGCATCAGGGCTCGCTTCGAGTCGAAACTCGAGCGTCGCCACCTTCCCCAATATTTTTTTGGCTTCTGCTGTGTCCTGAACCCCCGGCAGATCGACCACAATGCGCTGGCGGCCCAATCGCTGAACCAGGGGTTCCGCGACACCCAATTCATTTACTCGATTGCGGATGGTTTGCAGATTTTGCTGCACCGCAAAATCCTCGATCTCGCGAATCGCACTGTCACTCATCGTTAAATTCAATGCAAAGCCGTCTGCACTACTCGGCAAATCACTTTCGGTGACCACAAACTGAGGATAGCTCTCTTCTACCTGACGCCTTGCTTTGCTGCGCACGTCTTCGTCTGCGAACTGAAATTGCAACACGCGGCCTTCTAAAATCGACGTCCCCGCGTACCGAACCCTTTCAGAGCCCGATCTGAAAGCCCTTTTGATATCTTGCTCCATACCCTCAAGCCGATCTTCCACAGCGCTTGCCGTATCGACCTCCATCAGAAAGTGCACGCCGCCTCGAAGATCCAAACCATACTTCATAGGTTCCGCACCTATTTCACGCAACCATTGGGGCGTTGTGGGTGCAGAATTAAGCGCTATGACAAAATTAGCATTTAGGTCGTGCAGCGCTCGCTGAATCAAAGGTTGCGCTTTGAGTTGATCATCTGCTGTGCTGAGTCGAATTAAAGCATTGCCGTCTACCAAACTACTCGATTTGATCTGGATACCCGATTCCGTCAAAGCCGATAATGCGACCGTCAGTTCTCGATCCTGCACCGCGGCACTGCCCTGCTCGTTTTGAATCTGGATGGCGTAGTCTGGCGGATAAAAATTCGGCATAGCGTAAATAATGCCCAACACGAACACGCCAACAATTAGCAGGTTTTTCCAAAGGGGATATCGATTTAACACGGATTCAACCTCGGTCAGGACAGTCTAGTTGGTTAGGACTTCAAAGTGCCTTTCGGCAACGCCGCAGATACCGCGGCTTTTTGAAATCTGAGCTCAACGCCTGCGGCAACTTCAACGAGAACAAACTGCTCTTCAACCTTCACGATCTTTCCGGCCAATCCGCCATTGGTCATCACTTCATCCCCCTTGCCCAACCCTTCAATCAGCTCACGATGCTCTTTTGCCCGCTTACTCTGTGGACGCCAAAGCATAAAGTAAAAGATGCCTGCGAAAGCTACGAGTATTAAAATATCAAATCCTGGCATTGGACCTCCTGCGTCAGCCGCCTGTGCAGCTGGAATAAACCATTCAAGCATGTATTCCCCCTGTCTTATGAGAATGTCCTACAACGCAAACCTTGGCCATTTAACCGGCTAAACCCAAATTGAGGACGATTTAGACGCTGCATTGTCCTGTTTCCGGTCGTCAGACGCAATCACTGTGGTAACTCTAAATCGAATTCCAACGGCGGCGGGGCCTCAGACCACCCAGCATAAACAGTCAAAGCCCAAGCATCGTATTGATCTTCCGCCAGTGCACCGCGTGCTTGGCGCATTAATTCAAGGTAATACGCGATGTTATGAATTGAGTTAAGGCTGGCGCCTAGAATCTCACCGCACTTATCCAAATGGTGCAAATAACCCCGCGAAAAATTTTGGCATGTATAACAGCTGCAGCGCGCGTCCAATGCCATATCGCTCGCTCGGTGCTCGGCGTTACGAATCCGAATGACGCCAGAGCTGGTAAACAAGTGACCATTGCGCGCGTTGCGGGTCGGCATGACGCAATCCATCATATCTACCCCGCGCCGAACACTCTCGATCAGATCCGATGGCGTCCCCACACCCATCAAATATCTGGGCGACTGCGTTGGCATTTTGGGCGCTATTTTTCGGATGGTCTCGAGCATTGCGGGCTTCGGCTCGCCCACAGACAAGCCGCCAATCGCATAGCCTTCAAAACCAATTTTCCGTAGTCCCTCAAGCGACGCTTCACGCAAATCCGGATGGATACCACCTTGGACGATACCAAAAAGTGCATTGTCGCTGTTAAAGGCTGCTCTGGACCGCTCAGCCCAACGAAGACTCAACTGCATCGACGTTTCCGCACCCGCTTTTGATATCGGATAGGGTGTGCATTCATCGAAAATCATTGCAATATCGGAATTCAGTGCGGTTTGAATCGCCATCGCGCGTTCTGGCGTTAGCAAAATTTTATCGCCATTAATCGGCGATCGAAACGCGACACCTTCTTCATTTATCTTATTCATATCAGCAAGGCTGAAGACTTGAAAACCGCCAGAGTCTGTCAAAATTGGACGGTCCCAGCCCATAAACTGGTGCAATCCATTAAACTTCTCAATCGCTTCGACGCCAGGGCGCAGCATTAAGTGAAACGTATTACCCAGCAGAATCTGAACGCCTGCTGATCGAAGTTGGTCTGGGGAGACACCTTTAACCGAGCCATAAGTACCGCAGGGCATAAAGATGGGTGTTTCAACAACACCGTGGGCAAGGGTTAGGCGGCCGAGTCGGGCCTCGCCACGCTGAGCTAGTAATTCAAACTGCATGGCTATAGCAATCCCAGATCATCGCCCAGGTGGGACTGCCACTCAATGACGGATAGATGGATCTCATTGATGGAATTTGGTGACAAACCAAGCGGCTCGAGTTCGGTCCAATCGATCTGATCCAGCGCCCCAGACTGAATGGCTTCAACGGTTTTTAGAATTAATCCCAGTCGTCCTGACTTTTCCAGCAAAGCTTGCTTAATGTCCTGTCGCATCATGAGGTTTTCGAGCAACATGGGCAGCGGCTGATCAAAAAAGGCATCCATTGTTGACAGCAACCCTACCGAATAATAAACCGGGGCTTCGTCCGAATTAATACGCTCGCCCAGCCGCTCACAGAACTTCGCTTTCTCGAGCGCATGATCCCGAAGCGCATCCGGCTTATCTGACATACCAGATATCGCGAGCAAACTCGCCAAACTGCGCATGGCGTCTATGCCAAGATAGGTCATCGCATGGGCTAAGGAATCGATTTCATGGCGAGGGCGATAAAACGCCGAATTCACAAGCTTAATAGTTTTAAACCCGAGCGCGGGATCCTGTTCCACCAAAGCTTCTAAGTCGCGCAGGTTACTATTTGGATCTTGTAATTTATTGAGTAATTCTAAAACCACAAGTTTGTTCGCCGTGATTTTTTTACCACTGATCGGCTCAGGCTTACTGAGAAAGTTTCCTTGAAACAAAGAAAACCCAAGGGACTTGCAATGATCAAGCATCTCTTGGGTTTCGACTTTTTCGGCAAGCAGCTTCACATCTAAATCTTGGAAGCGTGCCAGCATATCGGTGAGTTGCTGCTCATTGAGCGCCAACATATCGAGCTTGATAATGTCGGCTAAGGGCAATAACGGTTCGGCCTCCTCAAAATATAAAAAATCATCTAGCGCTATTTGATGGCCCCTTGCTTTCAGGACTGTTAGCCGCTCAATTAACTCTGGCGTTACAACAACATCTTCCAGCACCTCGATCACGCAGCGAGCGGGCTCAAGCGGGATATCGACATCTAATAAATTTGCCGTAAAGTTCACATAGGCTTGGCCTGATCCGACCAATTGCTGAAGATCCAAGTTTGTTAAGGCATTAATCAAAACAGCAGAGGTTGCTCGATCACCATCCAGCACATTAGCCTGATCCGGATCGAACTCGCGAAAGAGCAACTCATAGGCCACGACTTCGGTATTCAGATCGAAGATCGGTTGCCGCGCTAAGAGTAATTGCAGTTCTGAAGGCTTGTCCAAACTCGTTTCCTAAACGCGTCTCCGTCTTGCGTCAGATCGCGTTTCGATTGCAACATTTCTTATCCAATCAAAACAACCTTTTTGTATTGATCGTCAAAGTATAAGACTCAGGGGACTAAAGGTCCTGCCGACCGCCGTCATTCGACCCCGAAGGTTTCACATCATAACAGAACTTCAGATTTTTAAGCGCTTACCCAGATGCTTCCGATTCTAAGAATTGACCGACTTGCCGTGATCATATTGAGGTTGATCGCGCAAAGCGCGCTTTTTCATGGAGAATTAAAACCTTGAGCATAGCCTGCTCAGGGCATTGATGCCGGTTGCCTGGCCTTCTTTAGCACCTGGGACCGCATGCTTCAAAAGGAGGCCCCAATGAGTCGTTTTAAGGGGAAGGTAGGAGACTCATCAGGGCCCGGCGTTTGCACAAGGAAGAGGGGCAACCTTGCTTCAAACTAACTTCTTTAAAACGTCACTCCTATCGTTTAATGATCTCATTAGTTTTTTTGCAAGTGTCGTGCCATATTTTTAATTCAGATCAATTCTGCGTTCGTTTCGGGATCAGTGTGCCAAAACCTCGTAGAAATGAGCCATCTCTTAACAAGATATAACGCTTAAAGGACAAAACGGAACCCACAACTAGGCCGGGCCCACTGAATTTAAGCCCGAGTCGCACCATGTGAGTGCACGGCTGCAATCGCACGAGCTTTTACCGGGCGCGCAGCCGTTATTATGCTTACAAAATGAGCATGGCATCGCCGTAGCTAAAAAACCGATATTCCTCATCAATCGCAGCCTGATAGGCTCGTTGAATCAAATCCTTTCCGGCCAGCGCACTAATGAGCATGAGCAACGTTGATCCAGGCAGGTGAAAGTTGGTAAGCAGCCCGTTCACAACCTGAAATTCATACCCTGGATAAATAAAAATTTGAGTCTCACCCTCAATTGGCTGCACAACCTTTTCAACGACTGCTGACTCCAGCGCCCGAACGCTAGTTGTACCGACAGCCAAAACTCGGCGCCCGTTTGCAATCTGTGCTTGCACTCGGCTTGCGGTGCTTGGGGACACGGAAAACCATTCTTGATGCATCTTGTGCTGCAAAATATCTTCCACCTGAACAGGTTGGAAGGTCCCTGCCCCCACATGCAGGGTCAGCATTGTGCGATCAACGCCTAATTCATCAATTGCCGCAAGCATCGGCTGATCAAAATGCAAACCAGCGGTAGGCGCAGCTACCGCGCCCTCACTTTGCGCAAAAACGGTCTGATAACGGCTGGCATCAAGGCCTTCTGGCGCACGCTTAATATAGGGCGGTAGCGGAATTTGGCCTTGAGTCGCGGCAATTGCGCTAATACCCGGTGCTGGAAATTCAAGGCTGAAAAATCGCCCGTCACGGCCCAATACCCGAATCTGTGTCTCGCTATTGGCAAGGGTAATAATCGCCCCCGTTTTCGGCGCCTTGCTGGCGCGAATTTGAGCTAGCGCGGTCACCTCACTGGTCATCCGCTCCAGCAGTATCTCAACCTGACCACCCGACGCTTTTTGGCCAAAAAAGCGCGCAGGAATCACCTTAGTATTGTTAAAAACTAAAAGATCCGATGGCGACAAGTACGTCAGAAAATCCGAGAACGTTTTGTGCTCGATGGTTTGTCTCGAACGATCAACAACCATCAAACGAGCGCTTTGACGATGCTCCGGTGGAGATTGCGCAATCAAGTGCTCTGGCAACTCGTATTCAAAATCAGACTTCTTCATGACAACCCTTGAACCTCTGAAACTTCATTCCCGTGTTCCACGGAGCAAACCGCTCCACCAAAAACTTCGTATCTTAAACAAATCCGCCTTCGGTCCCATACAATGTTCTCATGGTTTAAGCCAAAAGATCCTTTGATTAATCTGAACAAGCAGTATCGACAAAAGCTTGAACAGGCTATGAACTCTCAACGCAACGGTGATATTCGCACTTACTCGGCCCTAACCGCTGAAGCTGAGGCCATACGTGAAAACATTTTGAAAGAAGAGGCAAGCCGCGCCTAACGGCAGATGAATGCCTTATCTTGCTTACGAGCGGCCGACGTCCGAGGTGCTTCGAGCATCTCCCAAACCTACAACATCGGAGGATGAGGACGGCGCGAAGCGATGGGCCTTGCTTTAACGAGGCCCCTGCAGACAACGAACATACCCTAGCTCAATTAGCGCAGCCTCACCACGATCCTAGAAGGCCCATAGCGTCGGCAAAGCGACCCTCCTTTCTCGCCACAGACTCAATACTTGTCTCTGTGGAACATTGGTCCTAAGAATTTGCAAGCAGCGCCCAGCACTGCCTTTGCCCTCAAACCAAACAGCAGAATGATCGCGATTTCATACCGCGATGAGCCGAAGACATGATTAGACGCGACGCCAGAGGATTTTCTGATATACTGCTCTTGCACGTGCCGGGGTGGCGGAACTGGTAGACGCGCCGGATTCAAAATCCGGTTCCTTTACGGGAGTGCCGGTTCGATTCCGGCCCTCGGTACCACGTGCTTATCTTCACGCTCGTCAATAACGGGCTCTCCCTGACAACACGTCGCCGTCCATCAGTTTTCGCTATCGCGACCCTTTATTGGCCATTGTCTTTTTGCACTTGATCGATCAGCAAACAACGAACCGATCTCTGTCTTGTGTGCGTAACAGCCTTCAAACCGCATTGTTAATTTAGAACAGCACACAAATCGATAGCAGTATGGAATCTCGAGTCGTCAAAATTCACGGCCTCTCTCTAAAGGTTGATCAACCATCTCTATCGACTAAAAGCTTATGCGACCAAATCAGACAGAGCAGGCAGCTCAGCCTCAGAACCAGCGGATAAACAAATAGCAGGGAGATTTGCGAAGACAGCGTCAAATAAAGCCATTCCGCATCCTGCCAAATCAGACTACAAGAGACCGCTATCGAGGCAATGGAAATAGATTTAATCCATCGAGACTCGTCTAGTAAACGCTGATAAGCAGCTATGAAGATAAAGAGCACAGTTAATCGAACGATCATCATGCCACCATCAACCAAATACTGTTGCGCATGACCGGAGGCAACAACATCATTGACAATAAAAAAGATTAGACAGGCTCTAATAAAATACAGGGAAAGCGCCACATAAAGGATTCTGCGAATTTTTAGCGTAGTGCGAGCGCGTGCTTCACCACTCAAAATTCTGAGATCATCACTCCGACGATTTAAAAATCGCCGTTCCTCGCGACTGAGCACATCGGCGGTCTCCTTAACCTCTGACACTTTCAGACAACCAGAACCTAGGGTGGGCGGTTAATTTTTTCAAATTCAAACTCATTATTTTGTCGATTCATTTTGGAGGAGCTTCAAAACGTCTTGCTCTAACTGCCAAATTAGTGCTTTCTGCGCAACCTGCTGCTCCTGCAATCGCGATAGCGTCACCTTTTCTTGAGCTAAATTTCTGAGAATGGGCCATGGAATCGATGACAACGATCCGGCGCAATATTCTTTACCACCTAACTCGACGGTCCAGCCCTTTAAAGATTCGATTGCGTCCACATCGCGCCTCCTATTCACCCGATAGCCCAAAAAAGATACCGGAATCAAGGATATTATTTCAGGACGTTACACTCTTTTTTGCGCGATCAAAAAATGGGGCCCCTGGGTGGCGAAATTAATTTACAGCGGTGACATTTTTGTCACATGAAAGCCTAGTCCTAATCATGCGCTTAACGGATAAGCTGTTTTTGAAGTCTAACCGCTGAGCCATCTGGTCGAATGAGACACCATCAATCATCATCAACTCCGCTTGCTGGTTTCGGAAAAGGGTGACCACCTGTTTGAAACCAGTCGACTCCGCTTGCAAATATCGTCGTAGCGTCGAAACATCCGCTCCTAGGCTATTGCTGACAGCCTCCATAGATAGCGATAAGCCTGCATCGAAGTGTCTGAGGATCATCATATAAGAACGATAAGTCCACGGCGCTGTTTTAAGTCGGGAAGATAGGAGCGGGTTTACCATCGAGTTGGTCACGTTTCGCCACGATTTGTTGGCAAACCGATTGACCTCATCCAAGGCTTTAGCTTTATAAACAACCCGTGAAGGTGCGCTGTCGGTGAAAAGTGCTGCGGCGGCGCCAGCATCGGTCAAATCATCCAAGTCGGTTCGCTGCGCTACCCCCGCACCGCAAACCACAACTTCCTCAACTTCTAAGTCCTTAATGCCAGTCGTCCTCGACAAGCCTTCAGCGAATTGGTAGGCAAAGCACATATGCAGCCACCTTGGTATTGGGGCAATCGGGAGAAAGGATATAGCATAAGCTTTTCTAGCCGGTAAACTCTCGAAGCGATAGGTAAATAAATTGGCGTTCAATAACGAAGTACCAGCAGCTCTAGTTAAGATGTCTTTTAGGGTGGGCTCTCCTAAAGACAGCGCCACCAATGAGGTGGCCTGCGGGCCTGTCTGACGCCGCATGACATCTGACAAACGGATCTCAGGGTTCAGTTGCGCAATCCGTCCGCAGAGCGATTCGACAACTGCCATGGACATAACCCGCTCCTCACGATCTCCGCTAGGACGTTCAGACATGATCCGCTCGAACCAATCTACATCGCACCCCGCTTCCGCAGCGATGTCTATTAAACCGATTAAAAACGGGCCTGGATACCATCCCAATGAATTTTTGGTCCGTCTACTGGTCTGCATGCCATCCCCCCCCTCGCGAGAATCACAAAACTATTGGACGTTCGAAAATTTACCTAAAACCCTTCGACTTTATACGTTATTCTGGATTATCGCTTGACTTTAACAGCGTTATTTAGCTGATTTTTACACGAAAAAGTATGGTCCTGATCTCGACACATACGCCGCCTCAAAGCTTGAAACGGGCCTGCAAATGCATGTGCTTTTTTAAAAAGCCACAGCCATAAGTCTTCAGCCTTTATCATGGCCCCCTTCTAAATGTTCAACCTCGACAAACTCACGCAAACATTACTGTTGAGCAAGAATGCGAGGATTTGACCAAGCGAGCTCCAAGGGCCTTTTTATTGTGGCTGCAAAATCTGCATTTGCAGTAGACTCATCCCAAGGCCCATCTAATTCTTGAGTGACGCCATGGGAGAAAACTCGATGAATGAACTCCGTAAAAGGGTACGATCTAATGTTCCGGCCGCTGTGCTAACGCTCCTTGGCATTATTCAAGCGCTTGCTCTCGAACAGCTTTGGACTTACGTCTTGATTACAGACGTACTTTATACGCTGACGTGGCAAACTTTTACAACGTGGACCCAGATCGTCACAACCTTAATCGCAATCATTTTGGTTTGGCTGGTTTATGCTGTGAATGTCACCCGATTTCTGTGGCTTCCATCAGTTTATGAATTTATCTTACCCTTTTGGGTTGGTTTCGTTCAGGTCCTAGTGATCCAAGTATTAACGCCCACAGATATTGGGTTCTGGTTTATTCTAATGGGCGGTCTCTTTGGAACCATGATCTGGATCGCACAGAGCACACTACGGAAAGCTAGACTCGACGGCAGTAATGAATCGTTTTTTGCGACAATCTCCGCCGCAACTTGGTCAGATTTTTTACCCGCGATCGCGGTCATTGGACTAATTTTAACCTTTGGTCTTTATGCGGCGAACTTTAAAACGGGGCATCTAGTCAATCTCAGCATGCTGCTCATTCTGCTCTCTTTTGCTTATATTCAATTTAGAGCACTGACAATGGGATGGCAGCGATCTATGTCACCTGATGACAATTCGTCACCACCCCTCGGACCCTAACGGACCGAATCTTTGAACCCGTGATTGAGTATGGCAAGCGCGAGCCTTAAAACGTTATCAACCCTGGAGCCCCCCTTTGAACATAACAAGCGAGAAACATCTACGATCCATCATTGGTACGCCCCACAGCATCACCGCAGCTAAAAAAACCAATCATCTGACTGATGAGGCAATGGCTTTTATTGCACGATCTCCTTTTTTGATCATGACAACGGTATCCGAGGACTTACAACTGGACGCCTCTCCAAAAGGCGATAGCCCAGGGTTCGTCCGAGCACCGGATGCCAAAACTCTCATCATTCCGGACCGACGCGGCAACAAACTCGCCGATGGCCATCTCAATGTGTTGAAAACCGGGCGTATTGGACTGATCTTTCTTGTCCCCAACACCCGCGAAACGTTGCGAGTCAATGGCCAGGCAAGGCTCACGGCCGATCCTGCTGCGCTCGAAACCTATTCGGCCCATGGTCGTCCTGCAGTGCTTCTAACTGAAGTCAGCATCGAAGAATGTTTTTTTCATTGCGGCAAAGCGCTCATTCGATCCAAGCTCTGGGACACGAGCGTATGGGATGCACCTGTTCAGGTTTCTTTTGGCAAGATGCTGGCCTTAGCCAGTGGCGGAGACCCCGCAATGGCTAAGGCCATCGACCAATCAATTTCGGATGATTACAGAGACAACTTGTAAAGCCCACCCTTGAGATGCCAGAGATTAGGCGTCGACACTATCCAATGAGGCATCTCAAGCGTCGAAGCTTGTAACGATGCAACGTCCGAAAAAAGACTGCTGCGTTGCAGCTGCAGCTAACTCAAAAATTACAAGAAAAGCACTTTTTAGAGATTTCATATCGACCGCACCTTGATCATTATGAGGCATACTGGCAAGATTACGCACTCAAATTTTAACGCCAAGGAAGCGATTCAAAAGTGAATAAATTCATCATTGCTGGAATCGTTACGGTTGTCTTACTGGTTGGTGGAGCCGCTGCGTACTACTTCCTCGTTGTGAATGCCGAGACAGATGGGGCGGAAGCTGCTCCTAAGGTTGATGACAGAGCGTTTATTTACGTCGAAATTCCGCCAGTTGTGGCCAATTTCGATGTTAAGGGCAAAATGCGGTATGTGCAGATTACAGCGAGTCTACAGACTCGCGACACGGACTCTAGCCAAACAATCAAGGACAACATTCCTCTAATTCAAAGCGATGTGTTGATGCTAATGCAGAGTGCCGAATTCGACGACCTCAACGCAGCAGACGGTAAAAAGCAGTTCATCAAGCAAATAGAAGACAGCGTCAACAACATGTTCAAAGACGGTCCGAAGCCTTTTGAAATCGAGCGCGCGATGATCACCGGCTTTGTGATTCAATAAGGCCCTAGACCGACGGCCCGAATCAGCAATTTGCGGCCTCTCCAGAACTCGTTACTCTCGATTATCCTTAATCTGCGTCGCTAAGACCCGAAATCAAGCAATGCCCCTAGTAGCTGCCGGCACGTTATCTGCCCTAATAATTTCCCCTGGTCTACCACCGGCCGCCGCCGCTGCTTGGTCGATAACATTGATTCGGCAATGCTAATAATGTCTGCATCAGCCGCGCACGTCGTGACCGGGGTGGTCATCGCCAGCGCCACCGCTTCACCACCAATCGCCTGACCGTTATACGCTTCAGACAATAGATTCCGAAGACAATCTAACTCTGACAGCATGCCGACAACGACCCCCGCCTCATTCACCACGACGACACCCGAAACTTTCTCCTCGATAATAGAGCGGGCTGCTTCAGCGATGGTCGCTGATTGCAAAACTGTCACCGGTTGTGACACCATATAATCTTTGATCCTGACTGAAGTCATCATTGCACCTTTTGGTTAAACGAGTGCCTTAACGCTAGCAGGCTAAAATGATAAAGCCATGAAGGCTTAAACGACCTTCGGTGAAGACCTTGAGACAGCAGGCCTTGCACTCGACGCTACTATGGATTTTGATCTAACGCATAAAGGGGATCCTCCGGCCCCATGAAAAAACGATCGCCAAATCATGATGCTTCTCGCATAACATCAACCCCATGCTCTTACTCAACTTGGAATGAACGTATGGCCTGCACAGACTCAAAAGCGAGGCGATCTCTAGACCGCGCAACAAATCTCACTCTCACTAGATTTAGATATGTGAGACCTGTAAGACAATTGGGTGCTGTAATCCTTACGGCAATAATTTTTATCTCAATGCAAGTTACCGCCGCGCCGATCCTGCAACCAGGCGCTCCAGGAGAACCCTCGATCGAACTCAGCCCGGATGTCGCAGCCCTAGTCAGTCAAGCGGGATTCTCTGCTGAGGACATCCAATTTATTCAGGACATGATCGTTCATCACCAACAGGCCATTGATATGGCTGAAATGGTTTCCGAGCGCACGAATCAGAAACCCTTTCTCGATGTTGCCGGCAGAATCGAAGCGTCACAAAAAGACGAAATCGAATTCATGCAATCTTGGCTAACCGAACGAGACCAACCGTTAGTCGCCGCATCGAAACCCCATGACCATGATAAAATGATGCATCACAAAAGTATGGGTATGGCCTCACCTGACGAAATGCTGGCCCTAGCATCCTCGAGCAGCACCGACTTTGAAACGCAATTTTTAACCCTCATGATTGCCCACCATGAGGGTGCACTCAAAATGGTCAAGACGCTCTTGAAGATTTCAGGAACGGCATTCGATCCAATTCTGTACCAATTCATTACCGATTTAAAAAACGAACAGCAGACTGAAATTGATCGAATGGATATCTTGCTCGCGGGCTTATCCACCGACCCAAGAGCCGAGCTCGCAGCGGGCTTTCGAGACGCTGCTGAGGCAGCGCACAACATGACGCTTCAGGCCAGCCTGCCAAAACCGCCAGGATTTTTTGATCCAAACAACCCGTCTGGCCTACCCCCATTACGCGCCAAAAAATCAGATACGGCGGAGTCAAACACCTCCTGGGTCGCGCAAACGACCCATTGGTTCGAAGAATTAGTTAGCCCTGAGAGGGACCTCGAGCACGGTATCAGTTCCGAGGAAAAACCACCCGAAAGATCCAAACGCTCACCATTACTCAGCTTTTCTTATACCGACATGGCATTTTCAGGCGATCTGCTCGCAGTCGGCAGTTATCACGGCATCAATCTTTATAAAATCGGGGCTGGTGAGATCCCCGAACTTTTAAGCTCGATTGTCTGCCCCGGCGGACAGGGCGATGTTTCAATCGTTGGAGATTTGCTTTTAATGTCCGTCGAAGACAATCGTGGCCGAGTTGACTGCGGCCTGGAGGGCGTCCCTGACGACATAAGCACTGAGCGCTTTCGCGGCCTTCGAATTTTTGATATCAGCAATCTTGAGCGCCCCATACAAGTTGGACAAGTTCAAACGTGTCGTGGCTCCCACACGCATTCAGTCGTTGCGAGCGATGACGAACGCATCGTCGTCTACAATTCCGGCACCTCGAATATTCGAAAAGAAGAAGAGCTTGCAGGCTGTATCGGTAACATCGCCGGGGACACCCGTACGGCCTTGTTTCGTATCGACGTGATTGAGATCCCAGTGAAGACCCCAGGTAAAGCCCGCATTACAGACAGCCCTACAGTCTTTGAGGATCTCGAGACCGGTCAGATGGCCGGACTATGGCGCGGCGGAAAACACGATGAGACCTCTCAAGAGACAAGCCAAACCAACCAATGCCATGACATTACGGTCTACCCGCAGGCCAATCTTGCAGCGGGCGCCTGTTCCGGAAACGGCATTATTTTCGATATCTCTGATCCTTTGAAGCCTCAGCGCCTTGACGCGGTAACCGACACCGGATTTGCCTACTGGCATTCCGCGACCTTTAACAACGACGGCACAAAGGTTTTATTTACCGATGAGTGGGGCGGTGGCGGCAGGCCACGCTGCCGCACCTTTGATCCAATGAACTGGGGAGCAAATGCCATTTTTGACATTGTCGATCAAAAACTGGTGTTTCAGTCTTACTACAAGCTCCCTGCACCGCAAACCAAGGAAGAAAACTGTGTGGCGCACAATGGTGCAATTGTACCGGTTCCAGGCCGAGACATCTTTGTACAAGCCTGGTATCAAGGCGGCATCTCCGTGATCGACTTTACGGATTCAAAGGCACCGATTGAAATCGGCTATTTTGACCGTGGGCCAATCCACCCCACCCACTTGGTTACCGGTGGTTATTGGTCGAGCTACTGGTATCAAGGCCGCATTTATGCGACCGAGATTGTTAGAGGCCTCGACGTTTTAACGCTCACACCAAGCGAGCACCTTTCAACGAATGAGATTGCCGCGGCAGCTCTGGCAGATCAAGGCACAACGTTTAATCCGCAACAGCAACAGCCCGTTACCTGGCCAGCTGACCCAGTTGTTGCCCGCGCCTACCTTGACCAACTGATCCGATCGAACGCAACGCCAGCCGATCTAGCCCCACAGGTGGAAGCCTTTTTGTCGATGCTGGAGGCCCCTGCCCAACGTGCACTTGATTTAACCCCAGCACTGAAACAGATAACGTCAAGCCTCGACGCGATGGATCACCGATCAGCAAAGGGCCTTGGCGGCTTACTGCATCAGCTCGTCAACCAACAGCAGACCAATGTCACGACGGTTTTAGGCGATTCAAAAACGTCACCGCTGGCCGTCGCGCTTGATTAGCCTACAGCACCTCTCCTTTCTTCAGTGTCAAGAGACAAACTCTCACACGTTGATTAATTCAAATCGACGCGCCGTTACCCCCAGCCCTTCGGGCTTACTTTGAGCAACTCGGTAGAGTCGATCAGTTGCCGCTCAGCAGTGCGTGCCGCGCCAATTTGGCAACTTCGACCTGTTTTTGCCCTGAACGGCACCCGAGTTGAAACCGAACCGGGTAATGGCGTGACAATCAGCGTCGAGGATAGCGCTTTGCGGATGCAAGATGAGGCGATTAAGACCGCCCGTATTTTTACGACCAAGGGGATTATTTAACCGATCGATCGCATCATTGGAATTACATTACCTGCGAAAACATCGTCCGCTCGTGTCTTGAAAATTGATTGGAGCGGGGCTGTCAGTCAAGTAAGAACGTTAGGGTATCAAGCCTTATAAAAGCGATTACTAAAGCACCGATTTTGGTGCCCCATAATCTCGAAACCGTCGGCCGCTGCTGCAAGCAGCTAGCGTTTTTACCCGCGCTTAAGGCCCAACATTCATAGCACATTCGACGGGGTTTTCGACCCGTTCCTTTCTAATTGAAGTAAATGGGCCTTGCGAGACATACCGCCTGCATAACCGGTAAGTTTGCCATCTTGAGCAACCACTCGATGACAGGGAACAATGATCGATATTGGATTTTTACTGTTAGCCCGTCCTACTGCCCGCGCGGCTTGCGGGTTACCAATGGCCACGGCCAGCTGCGAATAGCTCCAAGTGTCAGCATAAGCGATGGTGGTTAACGTCTGCCAAACGCGCCGCTGAAAAGCCGTGCCGGTCGCAGCAAGTGGTAAATCAAAGGTCTTTCTTAAGCCACTAAAATAGTCAGCAAGCTGTGCACTTGTTTCACTCAGTATGGGGTGGTCAGCATCTTCTTTGCCTAACTGTTTCGGAAGGGTCTCTTGAGTTTCAAACCAAGCGCCGCAAAGGCCAAATTCAGTGGCTTGCAGGGTCATTAGCCCGAGAGGGCTTGAACAGTAGCAAAAATACGTCATGGCGATTGCTCCTTTGTTATAAAGCGAAAATCCCTCGCGCTTTGTGCTTCCTCGAGAGGACATCGAGGATTGCGAGCGTCTTGGTGACGCAATACCAACCAAAGTTTTAAAATGCCTTTTTTAGCCGAGACGGTCGCGGAAGATCTCATTGCTGGTGAGATTAGCGTTGAACTCGTTTAGATAGCAATGGTTCCATTCAGGTTGATGCGGCAAGTCGCGGACCTAGCCGCAGTGAACCGTGAATCCCGATCGCAGGCATGTTATTAGTTTTGCTTAGCGTCATCCCAACGAATCTCTGCCTTGGTTAAAACCCGCCGTAATTATCTCTATTTTTGTCAGCCTAAGCGCGCGGGGCTACGGCCTTTTTTGCTAATCGAGAACGAGGATGAGCCGCAGTTAATCCAAGGCCCTCTGTCGCCTCAAACCGAACAACTCTCTAGCCACAACCTTTTCCGGCTTAGGATGACGGCTTTGGTGGTATCCGGCGTTCGCTCAGCGCCACGGTTTTGCGAGAGCCATGCTGGGGACCTTGACGACGAAGTCGGGCATTTGGGACTTTGCCCTCATGATGAATCAAGCAAGTAGTGCTTTTAGCAGCACCGGGGCTTGCGTCGTTCGCAACCTTTGCGAGTCTGGCGTGGTTTATACCCAATCGGTACACTCTTGCTCTCAACCGACACCGTCAAGAGCGACCGCCCCAATGAATCAAACCAAACGAGTTGGGAAAGCCTTATTGGCCCTGCTGCTCCTGACGAGCTGCAGCTCACTCCCGTTAGTTAAGGTGCCCTCTGAAAATCAGAACAGTCGCGTGAATCATTTAGTGATACATTTTACCTCGGAGGCATTTGGTCCATCTCTAAAAGCCCTCACGCAAACCTCAGACCGTCCAGTGAGTGCGCATTACCTCATTCCAAGGCTCGACGACCCTACCTACCCTTACGCCAAATTAAAAATTTTCAATTTAGTCGAGGAACAAGACCGAGCTTGGCACGCCGGCGAAAGTCAATGGTTCCGAGAAACGGCTTTAAATGATCGCAGCATTGGCATTGAGCTCGTTAATCGGTCCAGTTGCGCAACCGACGACGCCCTTTCCGAGCAGCTAAAACCACTCTCGGCACTTTGTGAATTCGTAGACTACCCGAGCAATCAAATTACAGCCCTCGTTCTCCTGATACAAAGCATCATTGAACGGCACCCAGAAATATCGCCCACCAACGTTATCGGCCATGCAGATATTGCCCCTGATCGTAAAGTCGACCCAGGACCGCAGTTCCCTTGGCAGGCGCTGCATCAAGCAGGCATCGGCGCCTGGTACTTCGAACGTGATAAAATATTTTACCTTGATTGGATCGCTGGCAATGCGCTGGACATTAAACGCGCGCAATCAGCACTGGCACTTGTCGGATACCCCATTGACGTAACCGGGGAGCAGGATCATCAATCACAACGGGCCGCACGCGCTTTTCAAATGCATTACAGGCCCGAAGCTTTTACGGGCTTAATCGATGCTGAAACTGTCGCCATTACGCTTGCGCTACTCAATCGCTACAAACCTATGTTGCTGGCGACATTGCAAATCCCCACCCATAATTTTAAGGCGCCGTAGCCAAACTAAGATGACGGCTCAGTCGATTACGCTAATCAGAGTTAATCTGTATCAA
>Ga0233426_10000502_pt1 | contig 41526 bp, 35 predicted proteins | sample SI_118_April2016_6_FD_179875 | JGI IMG/M metagenome (GOLD analysis project Ga0233426, IMG submission 179875) | Seawater microbial communities from Saanich Inlet, British Columbia, Canada - SI_118_April2016_10_MG | ecosystem: Environmental > Aquatic > Marine > Inlet | place: Canada: British... | reverse complement strand
ATTTCTCCCATCGCCGCAATGTCACCACCGAAACGCCCAAAATAGCTGCCGCACCACCAATCGAAATGTAAAGACTCACAAAAAACACTTTAAAACAATCAGTATAACACACTCAATGATCAGGTTTGATCAACGAAATGGACGACTGCTTAAAACCCCTGATGGGTTCCCACAGAAAAAGCGTCGTTACAAAGCATTACTCAGAGAAATGGGGGGTTAACAAAATAAAAAATAGGATCCTCATGGCGAAAATAATTGCATATCTTCAATGATATTGCGCCAACAACTTAGTTGGTGTGATATTGGAAGGGAACCTCTGTTAGTAGAGTAGTTGTGTTTCACTGCGGAGAAAGTTATCATTGAAGTCTTAAGTAATCAAACAAAAAAGAGTACATATGCCGATCATGATAAAACCAGAGCAATTGGAAAAGCTTGCCCTTGAATTTGAGGTTTTAGCGACTAAGCAAGGATTGAACCTTGAACGGAACGTGTTCGGATTTACCCCCGACACTTACAACACAATGGAAACGGAACTTATGTTTAGAGGCTTCTTGTTGGCAACTCTGAAGAACAAATACAAGATGTGCACAGAGCACCTTTGTTAGTTTTTTATATAAAAAGATAGCAACAACCCCCCCCTGGTCAATGTGCTGCGTCACACCTCTAAGAGCTGAGGGTGTTTCCGACTCGCACCTGCGTCATATCTGTGTTATCTCCTCATGAACCCATAGGTTGATGTTTGGTATGACAGGTGCCGTTATGGGAAGTGCTCAGGCCAGCTTACTCAAAATCCACAAGGTAGTTTAGATGCTGGCTTAACCACTTTTAGCATAAACGGCAGAATGGTGTTAACTCTCCTAAGATGCTTAAGGTTCACCTCGATCGGAGAGCCTTCTCTTGATGTGTGCCGATATGTTTTTAGTCGCTCAAAGTTAACGATTTCCATTAAGTCTAAGGCGTCTCCACTCTCCGGTTGGGCTAATCTCCTAATACCATCCACCAATAAAAACTCGCCGTCTAGCCAAACCGTAGGTTCTTTGCATCGCACCCCTAGCTCATCATAGGTCTCTATATTGGAAACATCCACGACCAATTCTATTTTCTCAAATCCAGAGAAGTTAAGAATCATTAATTCTTTTATACTTACCTTTTTGTGTAAGCTTGGTTTTATTACAACATGTTCGTTATGAGTTTTCAATTAAAATCGTGCACGAGCAATGTGGGGATAGATTTTAATCACATTTTCGGAAGTCACAAAAACTATATAACACATGGTAGATATCCGTATTAACGTTTTGAGTTTTATATGCTAAGATGCAATGATGCATAGGCGGCATTTGCCGTATTAAACATTGAATGAACTATTTTCAATGTGAACTAAGGAGTTTTGATGTTACTGCCGTTTAAATTTGAACCCACCGACTTGTCAGAGCAGGACGTGACAGACCCTGACAATTGTTTTTCCACTAAAATAAACACACTTAAAGTGGCTTATTATGATGTCTGCGGTTCCTCGTATGAAGACTTCCCAATGGAGGCGAGTGACGCCCCTTGGTTTGTCACTGCGCTTAGAAACGATCAGATGTTCACCCTTCAATCTGCCAAAGCGTCAGTACCAAGAGTTGAAGGGGGTGTTAAGTGCCGTGGTTATCTTAATGAACAACAATACAACGTTGTGTTCTTTATTGATCCCACTCAACCTGAAGTGTGGTTTGGTTTCGCCGCGTATTCATACAGCAGTAATGACGCTAAAGATTATCTGTTGGAAATAACATTAGAGATGATATACATAAAGCCAGAGTTTAGAGGTTCGAAACTGGGGTGGGTCTGCTCTTACGAGTTGGGGCGCTTATTAAGTTGTAGGGTGACCGATCACACCCTGAACCCCGAGATGAGTGGGGCGCACATTTCGGTTTTAGGACAGGGCGCCACACCTGGCGGAAGACAGTGTCTTAGTCGGTTCAATGAAGGGATCGAGTTTCATTTATATGAGGGTGTTGAACTTTACAAATCTCATTTTGAAGGTGAAGAGTTTGTTTGTAAAGAATACGAATTGCCTATAGAGACCGAATTTATTGATGATTATTGACCGCACAGACAGATTGTAGAGCTAAGCGTAAAGTTTATTTCCCCTGGCTATTGTTAACTGCAGTTCAGGGGGGGTTGTGACTAATAAATCAACATTTAGCTTTAATAAAACTCGACAAATGTTAGCACCAGATGATATGGGAAGTGATAAACACCACACTATCCACCATATGAATAAAACCATTTTTCAAACAAATGGCCATATTTCTTTTTTGCCGGTAGTGCTATTTCGCTATCTGTTTTTACAGGTTCTAGCGAGAACATTTTTTTAATCCAATCTCTATAGGCTTTTGCATGAGGGGAAATAGAAAAAGAATCGTCCCTAAAGTTAGGTTCAATAGACTCACCCACTCCTGCCGCGGCCTCATCAAAGGAGAGTAGTCGTAAGAAATCGGAAAAACTACTTGCGACAACGTCTAGTCCACCTTCGCTTCCCAACCAAACAACCGGGCAATCAGCTAGCTCAACGCCTTCACGATATAGCCATATTGCATAAGTAGAGCCTGTGCCATCCGAATCAGCAAATTCGAATAGCGACTGAGTAAATTCAGGGTGATTGTTTGAGTATTCTCGCAAGGCGCTTTTTGTGTTGTTTATCCTAAGCTCAAATGAACTCGCGAAGTATTCACCGGGGAACTCATTGTAGATATCTCTTTCGAAAGCAATAAGCATTTTCAGCTTTTCGGGAACATTATGTGGTGCAAAATAAGACTCCCACTGTTCATCTGAGTATGGCGCATCCCAATCAGCACCATAGGATTTCATTTTTAAGTTTTTTATCCAGATTGTTGGTGCTAGAAACACCGCCATAACAAGCATAGATATTAAAGCAACAAACAACTCCACCTTCCCAACCTGTCTCATGCAGTGCTCCTAAGAAAACAATAGATACATCTTATAGTATCACATACGGAATTGAACAAATTGTTTTAATAATCAGAAATATCACATTTTAGAGTGGATTATTTCGATTAACATACCTACTCCCCCATTCGAGCAATATGGGGATCTTCCTGTAGTAGCGATCCCATATTCCCTTATTTACCTTATATACCAAAACACTCCAACACTTCATAGTGTCGCGCCCCTTTCTCTTTGACGATGTCTACAAGCTTTAACGTCCCAGTGCGGCTGAGGTATTGTTTTACCTTGTCGAAAACCTCATCTTTTGTTTCGATGTAATAACCGGAATATTTTAGGCAGGTTGTTCCGACTTTTAGGTGGCGAAGTGTAGGTTTCCATGGGTTGCCCCAGTCTTCGCAATGTCCATGAATATTGCAGGAAAGCGAGAGTTTAGATAGGGTTCCCATAGAAAAATCATCAAACCCGAGAAAAGTTAATGACGAACCGCTTATTACACGGGTTACCTTATTGTTTAGATCGCTTTCTTTGGGTGCTCTGTCGTTTGCACATTTTGGGCACCCAGATCCTTTTATGATATTGCTAATTGAGGGGCGCCATGGTTTTGTGAAACTACAACCAGAACCGTGCTTGTCACAAATAACAAGGCATTTTCCGGTGTTCGAATGCTTATCAACAAACCCAGAAACACGAAAGCCAGATGCTTTGTTGTTGAGCTTGGCCATCTTCTCACTCGCAGAATATTCGTATTTATTTACACATTTTGGACAGCCTGATGTGCGTTTTAAGTTTTTTACTTTAGGTAGCCAAGGATTACCCCACATTCCGCTGAGTCCGTGCTTTTCACATTTTATTTCACATTGATCGTCAAAAGATGGTGAACCACAACAATCAACGAGGCCAGCTACCTGTATTGAAGAACTTTTAATAAACCTTCTGTTTATCTCTCCAATCCATTCATCTTGGGTGAACGGGTATTTTGATGTACATTTGGGGCAGGATAGTTTTCCTGTAGAGGACTGGAATGCGGAAGGGATCCATTTTTTTGTCTAGTCCGCACCTATTCCATGTATGCTGCATGATATTATGCACCCTGTGTTGCTGTTTATATATGGCGTCGAAAACCTAACGATAGTTAGTTCATTTTTCAAGTGAGTTTTTATGAGTGTTAGTGCTGAGGTTTCACAGGACCATTTGTTCATTTAAAAACATCCATGTTTATTTTTTTTAATACTAACAAAAAAAATATAATTTGACTAATTTATTTGTCTTGGATGACTAAAATGAACAATATGTGAATAGAAAGACTACCGGGTATCACTCTCTATAAATTACCGGGTAGTCGTACCATGTAGTTGTAAGCCTCTCGCACATTCACTGGGCTAGACCACCCGGTATGTAGAAAAAACCTACCGGGTGGTTGTATGGTTTATTGGTTTGCTAGCCTTATTTGAAAGCTATTATGATTTATGAAGTTCGTACAAATTGACGAGCGCATTGTCGCCGATTCTCATTTTTTTTTACTTCATGGGGTGTTAAGATACCTTAGGTGAAAGTTAACTCTATCGGTAATTTCATCCTCAAAAACGTCAGCCGTTATTACTGATTTGGTCAATAGCTCTGTATAGAACAAAGTAAGCTCAGGATCAGCAATTGTCGCAAATAAATCAGCAATAGGACCCATAGTCCTTCCCTTTTCGATCAACAGTGTGTCAATGTCATGTTGGTCATAATCACTATTGTTAGATTCATCAATAACTTTTTTGATAAAGTCCATTTTTTCTTTAATAAGCTCTCTGTTATGATAGATCGCCACGTTTATAAAAGTGGTGAGATCTTCGGTGAATTCAGTTGGTGTGACTATGCCGTCTTCTGTCGAGTTTTCGTAGGCGTCCATCAACCACCTTTTTTCCTTGTGTTTAAGGTGGTTGATTAGGTCTTCAATGGGGCCGTTCTTAAACGAGACGTATCCTTGTGCTATCATTGCGGCATCTACGTCAAAGTCATCGAATCTTACTGCCTCATTTTCGCGAATAAAATTGTTGATATCCTTAATTCTATTGAGTGCTAAATAAGGCACTTTTTCGTCGAATATATGACTCAGTAATTTCTCATCGATTTTTTTTATGGGTCCTAAAGAAATGAAACCAACCAGTGCGATTAACGAAACCAGTGGCGAGTAAGATTTATTAGGTAAAATCTTATACGCGGCAAAAAATACGGCAAAGACTATCCATGCGAAAAATGTCGTGGAGATAATGTCTGCACTTACTTTAAATATTAACTGACCTGCAATAACAAAAGGGAGTATGCCAGTTGCTGTTTTTGATATGTTACATATCGACTTTAAATCTTCCTCTGGTTGGTTTGTTTCCGTAATGCATGTTTGTTCGGTGTTGTTGTCAACTTGGGGTGTTTTTGTCTCAACAATAGCTTCTACAGAGCTCTCGTGAGAAAGTTCTGCGGGTGATAGCAAATCAAGTGATGACGCAATAGCCTGAGCTGTTTCTGGAGAGCATTTATTACCAGCCTCAAGACGTTGAATTGTTCGTGTTGAAACACCAGCAATCTCAGCAAGTCGCTCTTGTGACCAAGCTTTTCTTAGTCGTTTTTCTTTCAGTGCAGTTAAAGTCATATATCCATACTCATAATTATTTGAACCCAAACGTTATCGTAAAACCATTGTTGTCGACCACGACGTTTTGACGACACGCCCTTTTTTATTGTGTCGTGTCGCCACTGTAAGTGAGTGTTAATGGATTAGGGTGGCTTATCAAGATTTACATTGATGAATCAGTTACCGAAAGTCATTTTTTTAAGATCGTTATCATTTAGCATGAAAACTAGAGATTGTGTTGGGTTGCCATTTAAAGACATTATGTGCAATCCATTGTATAAGCCGCGAGATAGCTTGAAGTTGTCGCCATCAGGGACATTGTACAGTCCTTTGTTGGTTAATGCGTATTTTTCATAAAAGGGGATCATTTCTTTATTACAAACAAGTGTGATGGAGGGGTGGGTGCAAATGATTTGTTTCATAAGTTGTCCGCCAAACCCTTGTTTTTGGTATTTATCCTTGACCACAATGTGGTGCAAATAGGCAGTTTCGAAACCAGGTGCGGAAAACACCATGGCATAGCCGTGAAAATCTCTATTCGGCTGATCTTTTGTAGGTGAGAATTCATCTGAAAGCATAAAAACATTCAAATGCCCAAGGAGACTGCATTCCCACAAAACTGATTTAATATAAGCCAGCGAAAATAAATATTTCTCATCACTCAACATAAACATAGAGAGCCCAGCCTTGGTTGAGTTCAATATAACAGACAGCATCATTTTTGCTTCGTAATCGAAAATATTGTCCAATAATGTTTTGTCGGATACGTCTTGTTCGATACTTTTCGATGTAGAAGTCATCAGGGTGCCTTTTTAGCTAAGATTGACGAATGATGTTAACATGAAAGTTGTTTTTTTTCAATGCATGATAAATTTGTTAAGCTTGTGTTGGGGGATGGTGCCATGCGGAACAAGTCACGATACGAAGCCCACAAAAAAGCCACAAAAGGAGATTTGTGGCTTTTTTAAGTTTGATTATGAATTAAAGATTGCTGGATAATCTCCAATCCCAAGCCATTAACGTTTTTGCATATTTGTTGATTTTATATAAACTATCTAAAGATGGGTCATCGGTAGATATCACTTTTTTATCATACACTTCTCGAAAATTATTTATTTTGATCGTTCTGATATCCATAGATTCAACATGATTGACAATAGCTCTGATTGTTTCTGAATGAGCTTTAGCGCCATTAAACATGTTTTCAGGAACAACCAACTGGTTCACGGTTAAAAAACTCTCAAAAAGCTTCTCGTTTGGTTTTCTCATAGCATCTGCCCGAGATGATATTGAATCAGCCAGTTTTGAAAGTAAAGTTAGCGAACGCTCTATATTGATGTATCTTTGATTTATGAACTTGTCGGTGTAACTATCAAAGCTTATATAACTTTCCATGTAAGACCTCATGTCGTCCATAGATTCTAAATAAGGCTTATCAAGCATGTCTGATAACTCTTGTTTTTGAATGTCATCAAGATAACTCACATAGTTTGGGTGAGGTAAAGCGCGATCATGAATCGTTTTTAACACATTTAGCTCCCTCCATATAACATTTAATGGTGCTATGCTTTTAACCATCGCTACGTTAGTTTTTTTACTTAGGATAAATGCTCTTTTCCATTTTTTGGCAACAGTGTCTTTTTTTATCTTTTCTCCAAGGTGGTTTTTAGACTGCCCCTCAGACTCAAAAACCAGACTGCTTTTAATTAGATCGGTCGGGATTTCTAAACCTCCAATCTGATTATTCACCAAACATTGCATCGCCTTTGATGCAAAAAACTGAGGGTCACTCATTTGCTCAGTGGCATAACAGTTTGGTATTAAATCTTTGATCGCCTTTCTTACTCCAACTCCAGCTCTGACAACTTTCTTGTTGTGATCAGCTATACAGTCAAGATCAAACTGAGGAACTCCATATTCATCTTCGACAACAATATTGTCACTTAAACATTTTGACTTTGCCATACTGGCAACATTACCACTGTCAATGTCAATAATGTTTTTCACCATTTTAGGTAAGTAAACATCAACGCCATATCCTTCAACAGTAATTTTATTACCACCTGTTAACTCTTTGACAGCCGAGTTTACTCGTCTTCTAGCTTGACGCAATTCTGAAAGCTCCATCTTACTCTTTATGTTATACCTTGATATGTCTACGATAGTTTTCCGAGTCTCAAGAGTAAAAGCAACACCGAGTGCGTTTTCTATTTTGTCTATTGCTCTGTAAGATGCTATTTTGTAAAGTTCATTGACGCCAGAATCATCTTTTAAGACAGTCATTAAATCATATGCTTGAATTATTTCTACCGGGTTAGCCATTGCCCATGTAAGTAATCCAGCACCACTCGAAGAATCGATCATTTTACTTGAACATTGATACGCATTGGGTACGCCAGAGCTCTCTAGAAAAGAACCAAGAATAGCCGTTGATAATCCATTGGCGATAAAACCATCGCTAAGAGTCGGTAGTTTTCTCATTAATCGCGAGATGCCGCCTTGTTTGTCAATGTATGAAATTTTTGACATTTCACTTTCATTCAAACCTAACGAAAAACCAAGACATTGATTAGACATTCCACCTAGCGCTTTAGTGATCGAACCAGACTTTATTAGTTTGTGGCCAAGACCGATACTTGATACTGTATCCTCTATCATTAATTTTTTTGCTACAGGGTCGTTATCTTTATATTGAGAAGATATTTGACCAGAAAAAGCATAGCTGGAAACTCTAAGTTTTTCCGTGATCGCCCTCGCGTTGATTTTAAGGTCTTTCTCTGAGACATCGTAATCACCTGCAATGCGAAAGCTCCCCGAACCCGTCTTTCCTTTTCCCGTTAAACTGTTTGCCTTAAAGCGAGATGAATATCGCCCTTCACTCATGAGGACTGCATTTTTATTTAAGACTACATCACCTACAACCTCTGTGAAGTTATAATAAACATTGATTTCATTGTTTATTACCAACTTCCCAATATCATAGGGGCGAACCCAATTTCGCATAAAACCATTTATATAGCGAGGGTTCATGTTCAAGCGACCTAGCCCATTGAAGTAAACAGTGTTCCCTGGAGAGTTGATAGTACCAATGGTTGTCACAATGCCCAAAGGTGTTTTAACGACTATTTTATTGTTTTCTCCTGTTAAACCTATGGTGATTCTATGTGAGTTGGTAGGGTGTACTTTTAGAACCGTACCGTTTGCGTGAGCCTTAAAAGTATACCGAAACCAACCATCACCAGCACTATGTGAGTTTCTGTAATTAAACTCTTTAAATGAGGATATATCAAAGGTACAACCCTGCTCCATAAGGTGAATGGTGCCCTTGTTGCTGTAGTTGTCCGGTGTGAGTTGAAACATTTCGTCTTTTTTGTTGCAAGACAAAGAAACCTGAGTGTTTTTACTGTTGTTTTCCAAATTGAATGTTTTAGTTTCATCACTGACGGTCATGCTGATCCCTTTTACAAAAGAACCATTATTTATCAAGTTTCCAGTAAAAGCGTAGAGGTAATCCATCAACCCATTGTTGATAATATCGCCTGATAGGTACATGGAGCGATAACCATTAATTTTCACCTGTGAATGTACACCGTTAGTGACGTTTGTATCAGCTCCATAGATCGTCAACTCTTCTATTTCACCAGTCAATTGGATATCTACTTCATTCACAAAGTTCACTCGTAAATTTTCGAGATGAGCAGTCCCTTTAACAATAACCTTTTCAGCACTAGAGATGTGACATGTTTTATTGTTACCCTCCAAGTCAAGTGTGATAATTTTACCCTCAGCTTTTATGCCTCCAGAGTCTGGGCAACGGTTGATTGTAAAGTGCTGTTTATCAAGGTGACTTAGGTCTGCACCCCCTTGAAAACCTCGTAACTTCAAATTTGAGTTGGAGGTTGTTTTTCGACCGTTCATCGAGATATTTACTAAGTCTCCATCAGCAATGAGCGGTAGGTCATTAGGATCCCACTGGAAAGAAACTCTTGAGGCGAAGGAGTCTTTACTCTCCTTGTATCTCAGTAAATCTTTTTTACCCATGAGATAAATGTAGCTGTTTATTTTACCATAGTTGTAATAGTCCCCATCAATATAAAAAAGACCTTTACTATCGTCGGTACAGTTTTCTTTAATTCCATCTTCGCCGATATAACAGGAAATCACTTCACCGCTATTGGAAAAATCACCTTTGACCGTCATTGAACCGGGAAAGCGAAGGCTGGGAACTAAATCGTTTTCCTTGCGAGAGCTATACATGGTTAAGCTACCCGAAACAATTTCAATATTATTGACGGTTACGCGAGAGCCTAAGTAAACATGGTTTAATATTTTAACGTTATCGCATTGTTCAGCGTTACAAACGGGTAAATAAGGTATTCCGTTGTCGTCAGCTCTTTCATACCTGAAGCCATCATCAGATATTTTAAGCCATATTGAATCTTTGAAATTACCATCTTTATAGGTGACAAAATCGCTGGCAAGTAAGTTGGTTGATAGGAGTAAAATTAACAGTGTTAATATTTTTTTCATGTAGTGCTCCGTGTTTTTTTTGTTAAAAAACGGTGGTAGCAACGCTTCGTTGCAATCCTGCTGCCGTAGGTTTTCCCGTAGGCCAGTGACTTTGCGCCTCAAGGCTTTCGCCAAAAGTTGCCCGTTTGTTCATGTGAGTCCATTTAAAATGAATACATATAACTTAGTTGTTCGTGATTTATTATAAGGAAAGGATAATAAGTGTCAACACTTTTTAGCTATTTAAAGTTTTTGCCTGCTCCCGTCGCAATGAACAACAAGCGCTTGCCGTTTTTTATAGCCACAAGCTGTTAGCGTCAACTTACCAAATCAAGACAGGTGGGGAGCTTTAACGTTGCCCCCAAACACCTAAAGGTACTGGTGCTCCCGCCTCCTTGGATCGGCACATGCTGAATGCGATAGCGAAAGCCGTCAATCGTGCTAACGGTATCACAGAGTTTATTTACCGAAAGGTGCTCTGGTAGCGTTTGGTCAAAGTGATAAGTGAAGTCAAAGTGGTTTATCGCGGCCTTTTCCCCGTTTAATGAAATAACATCCCCAGCCTGTGGTATTTCTCTGCAAAGAGAAAAGAGATTTTTGCTCGCGAATAATTTTTCCATCCCGTATATTGGCAGACGTTTGTTTTTCAAAAGCGGATTTTCGGGCTCAGACATGCCTTCTACTTGGCCAGTTTCGATCATGAGGCGTTCTTGAGGGCTCATTCGCCGGTATATTGTCATATCTTGCTTATATTGATCGATCTCATCATTCGAGGTGAATGCAGATCGCCATGCACCATTTGCTATATCCATTACCGCAGAGTAAGCAAGGCTCTTTAATATGTTATCAGACTTCATTGACGCAAGAAGATGCATAATAACGCAATACCCTAGGAGAGCTTTAACGTCACTGGGTGTCCAAGATTTTTTTAGCATTAAATGTAATAGGCTTTCATGCAAACTGAGCTCACTATCAAGAAAAGTGATGTCGCCGTTAACGACTTTGATCTCTAACACCGGTTGTTCGAAAAGAAGCGCAGAAGAAACAACGAGTATGTTTTGTTTTGCCTTAAGTAGGAATTGTACGAGATCTTCATAATAAAAAATATTCATCTAGTGCTCTTTAACGTTTGAATAATTGCTTTTATTACAGCATAGATAGGGTAATGTTTCAATTGAAATCTTGCGTGAGCAAGGTGTTGTGAATAACCGCCTCACGTTTCAGACGAATTTTGCTCGTCTATGAGCCCCTGCATTGAATGCAGCCTCTTCTTGGTGAGTATGGCACTTTGTGTCGACAACGCTTATTAGTGCTTCAGTGCTTTGCCTACGTGACCTATCCGCGTTGTACTTTGCAGTGCAGGGTTACCTGCACGCATAGGTTTATCTTTGGGACGACCGGTTTCGTTAAACGCTCTCTTCACCTTTAGTCTGAGGTTTATCATGCTTATCATGCTCGTCGTTGATCCAGTCCGGTTGTTTGGTGGGAAACTTTCCATTTTTAATGGCGTCGGATAATGCGATGAGCGCGAAAGGAGACTCTCCTCCTTTAATGACGGCAACGTTGAAAAAGGGGGTGAAGTTAATGGCATTGACCGCAACTCGGGTCATGAGGAGACCTTGACCTCTAGGGACAAGCATCGGTGTGTATTCAGAGTCTAGCCTAGAGTAACCAATGTTAAACCCTGATAGCTTGGCAATTTCGACCAGCTCATCAATAATTCCATTTTTGTCGTTTTTGGTTAGTTCAGTTGCTTGAATAAGGGACTTTAGTGACTGTGTTGCCGTTTTTAAGTTGTTTTTCATGACTGTTGCTCGGTTGGTTTTTATATGTCAAACATTAACACACCCATTGCTTTATTACAATATAAAGACCCGCGATCAGTTGCGAGTCTTTATATTTAACCAAGTGGTGATTACTCATCAACAAGATAAAAGTTATTGAACACATCCAAAGAGTTGGAGTATTTGAAGTTTCGCAGGTTTCTTTCAATTTTGTTGAAAATAACGGTACCTGTCATTATATCCTCCGGAATTGGGCGGTCTGTGTGATTAAATGTTTTTGAAAAATGAAATGTGACACCTAATTGAACCCCTACATTAGTCGTTTCGTTGTAACTGGCACATTCACCTGGCGACAAAAAGAGCATTTTATCATTATAACTAAATCTTTCAGCCACTTTGTAACTTGATTTTCCTGTGCCATATGCAGAGGGACGAAAGGCAACATCAACATATGCACCATCTTTGTTGCGTTCATCAAGGCAAACAGACAAATTAGCAGCCCCGCCTTTGAGTCGAACACGGGATCTTAACGGCAACCAATTATCACTACCGTTAGGGCGGTATTTAAAGTTGTAAACTCCTGGCTCCAAGGACACTCTGCTCAGGGAAACCGTGTTTATGAAGCCGCTTTTAAGGTAAGTGTTGCTTTTCTCTAGCACAACAGCGTTCCCTTTCAATACGCGGAGGTCATAATATCCGTCAGTCGCTCTTATTTTTCTGAACACAAAATGCCCATCTTTTATTGTGGCATGTTCTGTTACAGAAAAAGCTTCATTGCTAATGCGGTAACCAAAAATATTTTTTTTGAAAATTCGATTGGTAAATCTATTGAAAAATTCAAAAGTAATACTTTCCGGATTGTGTTCTCTTGGTATTTTCCCCAAAAGAAACATCCCTTTATCACTGCCCCCTATGGTTGCGGATATGCGCTCTCCGTTCCAATGGTAATAAGCAAACGCTTGAACTTGGTCGAGGTTTTCGCCCTTTGCTTCTATCGTATTTATTTGGTCGTAGTTCAGTGAGTCTGGGCGGATATCGGTTATTTTTGGTAAATCAACAGGTGCAACTTTATGTACAACACTGTCCATTTGAGATAACAGTGTGTTGTGAAACCCCCTTTCTGCCCAATATAGGTCAATTACACTGCTCCCGACAGAATAAATTTTCGATGTGGAAATTATACCTATTGTAAAATCAAAAATCATCTTAGGAGCGCTGACGTCAGACACTATGGAAAAAGACATATTTCCAAGAATTGCATCAATCGCAGCTTTTGAAGCAGCTTGACTAGCGCTATCGTCATCACCCAAAAAACGATAGTTAATCTGCTTATGAATATTCCCCTTTAACAAAGCAATGACACTGTCCGCTGCTTTAAGGTGCTCTCCATCCGTCCACATTTCCGCTATATGAGGAGCCTTGTGAATATCGTTTGCTGTCAAAATGACCGCGTTAGAAACGATTTCAGACCAATTGCCAAAAGCCCCTTGTTTTTCGTTGTTGATTTTTCTCAAATCGCTCAGCGCCTTGGAAACATTTGAGAGTATAATATTTAAAAACTTAAGGCTCGGGTTATTTGATAGTTGATGCTTGGTATCCAGGATTTCCGCTGTTGTCTTTAGCGAAGCGCAAATCGAAGAAGCGGTGGTCATCGGATAGTAAGCCACGCCTTTCCCTGGGGTTACAACCTGAATGATATTTTTATCTGGATTGTTCAACATAAGCGTTTTGCTATTAGGTTTTTTTACCCATTGGTTATAAATATAATCAACCATCCCAGTAGCACCGCCCACTATTGATGAGAACGAATGTGGAGAAATGTAATCACCACAATGATTAGATTGGTTTTCAAGAGTAGCCACAGAGATTGGTGAAAGTGAGTGATTTATCACCTCAACACTTTTAGTTTTCTTATTGTAGTAGAATTCAATATTACCTTGTTTTTGCCCATTGGTGATCAACGCGTGTGTGGGAAGTAAACTGTTTTCCTCGACAGCTAAACTGTTTTGTGCGGTAACGTTAGTGCTAGTTATTTCTTTCGGCAATGTCTGTGAGTCTAATGGTTGTATTAGGTATGATAATGTTATTTGATATATATCTGCTCTAACGTCACCATTACCCATGCCATCAATGCTGAGGAGTTCATTTAACGCCCCGTAGCGTTCGCTACCAGTTTGACAATTTCGACACAAACTATTTGCGGTATTACTTACTGAAAACGAAAGGTTGCTACCTGTACTGTAAGTGCTTTCGTGCCAAGGAGATCCATCTTTCAATAATACTACCGTTTCACCTGGCATTAATAGAATAGGCATATTTTGAAAGAAAACCTCACCATTGACGGTAAATACACTGCTTTCATCTAATGGCAATGAAGTGGTGAGTGTTACTTGTTGAATATGGTTAATAGTGACAGTCTCGCTACCATTATTATTCATCACTGTCGCCGAATTGATCACATCACTCAACCAACCAATAGATAATTCAAAAGACGAAGAAGCAGCTTTTGATGAGTCCACTTCAAAAATGGATCCATCAACAATTATTTGGTACTCTGTTGATGTGGGGGTTTGTTCTACATAAAGAGTGTTCCCACTGTAGCTGAGATTTACAATGGAAGGAAAATCGCCTTTTTTTATGGATATCGGTTGCGAAAAACTATACGTTTCGTTATCTATTTGGTAGATGTCGGCAAAACCTTCAATAATAGCGTTTGGACAGGAAAACTCAACGACATCATCTTTTTCATTAATGATAATTAATTGCTCATCTGTTCCGTCAGGAAGTTTGGCAATGTAGCTTCGGAATTTCTTTGGCGCCAAGTCAAATAAACTATTGCCAGGGTAACAATGCTTTTCAGGTTCATCTTCTGATCGAGAAAGAGAGAGTCTTGGGTAAAAAACTGTGGATGCATCTGTTGATTCTGAAGTTTTCGTGTCTGTGTTTTTTACGGTAAAACTATCGATTCTTATGTTTTCATTAGGGTTAGTTGGCTTTATACCGACTTGATTACTGTCATGGTGAGGTGTTACTTCTTGTGTGTGTATTATCAAGCCATCCATGAATAAGGTGACAACATCATTGTTCATGATGATTTTTATTTCATGAGGCACTTTATTATCAATTGGGATGTTCCTAATGGAAAAAATCTCGACCGGGGATGAGTAACCATTGATATATTCACTTAAATATATTGCACCCCATGTGCCCAATTTAAAATTCATCGTATAAAAAGGATTGTTGTGATCCTTATAACCAAAAACAAGAGGCATACTACGGTATGTTATTTGATCTGGTTCCCAAATCATAGACACTTCATAGTTATCCGACACTTTGAAGGTATTCGGGTCTATAATTAAAGAAGATCCCCATGAAGATGTTGAAAGCTTACCATCTTGCGCTATAAATGTGGAACTTGAACTACTCCAGTTTGACAGTGATGGATCATCAAATTCATCTGTCAAAATGGAATTATTCTGCGAAAAAGCTGTCGAAGAAAACAGTAGTAACCCGAACGTGAATATTTTTTTATCATACAATGTGTCCTCGTAAAAGTATATCCCCACCGTGAGATAGCACATAAAGCCACGCCACTAAGATTTGTTTTTAGACAATAACACAGAGAAAAGCAAATTGAAACTGCTAGGTTTTTTAATTTTTGCAGGTGGTTTTTTAGTGTTTTTTTTAAAGCAGAAAGATAACACTTACGTTAAAAATCGTTCAGCGTCATGAATACCGAAGCGGTCAAGAGCAAGCCTTGTCAATTTCATTTTTTATGATATTGATCGCTTTGATTTTTATTTGGTTATGTCGTGATTTGTTGTTCAGTTTTTTTAGCTGACGCTCGAGCTGTGCTAAATGTCGATCTAAGTCCACAAGGATCTCCTTGGCGGCTTTGTGCTGTTCTTTGTGATCGACAATGTCTTTACTGAACGTATAAGCCGTTTTTAGTCCAGCTCCAATTGGGCTTCCGTTTGTTGTGATCTCAATGGCTATGTGCTCAACGAGACTGCCGTTTTTTATTTGGCTTGCTAGCTCGGTTGCCGTAGCCGTATTGATGACAGCGGCGACCCAGTTAGAGCTCCCTTTCGCAACGGCCATTGCCTTACCCGTTGCTGGGGATATGTTTAAAATACCCCCGATGACATTGGCAACTGTTTTCGCGGCAAGTGTTAGTTGGTATGCAATATTTACGGTGACTTGCGTCGAACGAGCAGATGAAATATCCTCACGAACGGTTTGTAGCAGCGATAAGCTTTTTTGAGCAGAATCTAATCGTTTAAAAGACCGATCTAAATCGGCATAGAGCGCCCCGTCGCGATAGGGTATCAATTCATTGCACTTGTCGGCATTGGCGTGCGCCAATGGTGTTAACAGTAGCGCAACGAGGCCTGCAGCGAGATGTTTTTTAATGACCATAAGTAGCCTCTTCTGTTTTAGGGTATCCCGCTTCAAGCGTTACGCGGATCGTCTGTGTGTTCATGCCGTTAGGCGCGAGTACCTTTAAGCGAAGTTGATCGCCGGGCTCACTGCTCTTGATAATGTCAGACCAATCGTTAAATGATGTTACGTTCTTATTGTTGACGCTGTAAATAAGCATTCCCGCCTCTACTCCAGCTCTAGCAAGAGGGCCACCGCCCATTAGACAAGTGGGCAGCATAAATGTGCGCATCCTGTTTCTATAAGGCGTGTTGAATGTATTCATGCCGCACAGCCCTGACCAAGGGATCGTTGCGGTTTCTTCCGGGCTTAGAATAACAGAGATGCTTCGACGAACACTGGTTCGCTTGACGGATGTCCAACTCTTTGTTTTACCTTCACGGACTTCGGCACTGATCACTCTGTGGAATGAGTTGTTTTGGTTGTATTTGTTATTGTGAAACTGTACGCCTTTGGCAATAAAACTGGCGTAATTACCCGAACCCAAATCCGCCGCCGCCCCTACTGCGTCAAACGACTTGTTTTCATCCGCATCCACGATTGCCGTTGCATAATCCAGATGTGCCTTGGCGAGTTCAGGGTTTGATGACTGCAGCTCTCTTGCGGCAGTCTGGTGTGCGGTGATGACTTTTAATTGAGATAGCTTGGGGAAAAACTCACTCTCAAATTGGGCGATCATGTTACTGTCGGCGTCATCGATCTCAATAGTCGTGTTGGTGTTTGAGTCAAACGTTGAATGACTCTTATTGGTTTCTTTAATTGATTGCGAGACGGACTTTCTTCTGGATCCAATGTTGAATATTTTCCACCCGGAAGAACGACTTCGAGTTGCCACATGCCTTGTGGCTTCTATGTATTGACTCATGTATTTGCTAAAGTCATGGTTTGCAACAATCGATGAAACTTTTGCATCTCGAAACTGATAAGTGACTTCTACCTCGTAAGTGCCGCCCCGTATCCTATTTAGGGTGCTTTGTGAGGGTTCTTTTATGATGAGTTTAGGAAGGCGTCCGCTAGACAGTATTGCAGATCCCGAGAGTTTACGCTCTGCGACGACATCACCGTCAATCAACAAAGAAACATTCATCCCTTCAATAGAGACGGTTTCTACACGCATTCCCTTCCATGCAGAGACAAATGCATCCTGTTTTGCTATTGCCTCAATATAAAGGTTAGTGTCTCTGATCACTTCTTTGGCGATAGGACCGTGTGGTGCGCTAGCGGGTCGGTAAATGTGCGGTGTGTTTGTTGTCGTGTTTATTATTGCAGACGGTATGTACTGTTTCAACGGGGTGCCTTGTATTGTAGAACTGATGGCCGCGCCTTGTTGAATATTAGGGATTTTACCCGAGTAGGATAAAGGTAGTTGGATGCTGCTAATATTGTTGGCTCGTGTTGTGCTGCGGAGCTTAACCTTGTTTCCATCCTGATCGATAACGATCAAGTTATTGGGGTTTATTTTGATTGTTGGTAAGAGAGAAACGCGAGCAGAAAGCGCGCCTTTTTTTGGGGTGTAATAGCCAAAAATCGTAAAGTTTGGGGCTTCTCTGTTAAAACTAAGATCGGTGAATTTTTCAACCGAGAAAAATGATGTGGTCGGATCTTTAAAATCCACAGCGCGAGCAGAGTGACTAAGGGTTGCCAATACTAACGTGGCGACCGATAGCGTTAATCCCAAACGAGACATAATGAGTTCCTTCTTATTAAATGAGTAAAACTATCGTACGTTTTGTGTCTATTAGTGCATTGTTTGCAAACATACTATCACAAAACAAGTATGTGACAGCTCTGTTTAAAGTGAACGGTAAATAAAAAAGCCGCATCAATGGCGGCTTCTGTGAACGTTCAATGGGTGCTTTTGTTTTTAACGCAGAGCCTTTCCCTACTGCTGCTTCAATCAATGAGGAGTTTTGTTTTTTACGTGGAGCAAACCTCTACTGCCACATCATTCACGCAATGATATTAACACATCACCGGTGTGTTAAGCCAGTTTTTTCTAAAAATTAAGTGGTAAGGAATAAAACATTCTACTCGTCCCCCGCTTTAATCGACTATTGTTAAGCAACAGAGCGACTTTCAAGCTCGACACCCGATGATGCGGATAATATCAAAAAGACGACGCTTGGAATGATAGGTCTTGCGGTTGGGTTTAACTCAATATTATTCATGGAGATCCCTCTTTGTTATTTAGTTGTGGTATTGCTTTTGGTGTTAAATTTTTGTCTTGAATTGTACTTTACCGCCAGGTTATGTGGGTAGCATGGAAATATAAGCTGTTGTTTATTTTCGAGGTTGTTGTGTACCAACATCCCCTACACCAATGTTTTTTTATTGAACTTTACCATGCGCATCTCCGATTTTTTTTATAAACTGAGCGACTATCATAACATAAAATCGGATGGCTGAGCGATAGGGAGCGATGCCGCCTATTCACATTCAAGTTTTGTTAGACTGGCACAATAAATATTATGGACAATATTGTAATAAACACCTGAACAAAGGATGTCACCGCCGCACCGACCAACAGGATTCCCGTGAACGGCGTAAATACACGAACAAGCGACAGCGCACTATCTTTAATGTCAAGAGAAACCCCTTTCATAGCGTGCAAGGTAGATAGTGTCTTCGCATGTTTGAGCAGCTTCTTTACTTGAAATGCGTCTTTTGAAACGTCAGGTTTAGTCTTAGATATAGAAGATGACGTATCAGATGCGCCCGCTTTCATTTCATTAATGTTATCTTCCAGATCAGCAGCACCTTGCGTAATGGTGAATAACAAAGCGCAAGCAGAGACGGTGACTGCAGAAAAAATGATATAGGGGATCGTAACAAACAAAGATACCTCATATAGATACATGGACAACAAGCCTGCGGTCACCATGAAAAGTTGAACAAGAAGATATCGAGTGGCTTTTCCGTGTAGCCACGAGAGTCCTCGGAACAAGTATTGAAGTTTTTCGGAGAGTTGTTCGACGGTAAGCGCAGTTGCAGACATTAATAAAATCCCTTTTGTTAAAATGGGCTTTATTACAACATATTCACTTGTTGGATGTCAATTTTATTGGCGTATCGTGTAAGAATACCAATACTCTATAGGGTGCTCAACGACATGTGTAAAAAAACACACCAGTCAAACGTATCTCTGGATTTATTTTTTTTGAGCCTATGTTGCTTGCGGCACGGGGGTGCGGTTATATCCTCTTGAACTTGCAAATTCAAAAAAAAGTGTGGTTTAGACGAGACGATATGTGATATTTGAGAAAATAGTTGATTGGCAAGTGAGATCAAAAGAAAAGTGTAAACGATGTGGTTCTGGTGTTTTAATTCAAATAAATGTTTGATTGCTCATGTGCAGGCTTTGTTGTTTTTTATTACGCCAGATCTCGTATCTTTCTGGCGTCAACGGGGGGTTAATTGATGGACTCAGACATCTTTTTCAAAACGGTTTTAGCAAATTCAGGGGCAAGTGATTTGGCGGTTTCTATACCTAAAATGCCGTCCGTCTTAAACCCTAGGTAATTAAGCACATACAGGTTGGGCTCTTCATCTGACTTTTGGATTAAATTCATTTCTTGACCTGAAAAAGTTGACACTTGCATTATCTTAGTGTTTTTTCCAAACCATTTTTGCTGCGTTATTTCGTGGTTTACTCTGCCAGAGCCGTTAAGAAAAACCTCCATTTATAACCTCTTTTGTTTTCGTTTTTATCAACTTGCATTACAACAGGTTTGTCGCAAAAAGTCAATATAAGAAAGATAAAAAGTACTCCACTGTATGTTGGGTGATAAACGCGAAGAACCCCCGACCCCTTGGTCAAATAGGTCCTACGGAGCCTGTTGTTCTTTCATCGGCTTGTTATGATAATCATTCAAAAAACACAATAAGGAAACGTTTATGGCTCCACGAAAAATACCTCACTTTGGAGGGGGTAAGATCTTTCACTCAAATAACGGCACGCTTCTTCAGGGCATCGAACGAGGTATTGTTTTCGCCAACGATGGCGCGTTAACTAGTCATGGGATTTTCAAAAGCACAAGTGAGCACCACGAGTATATGTTACTGATCGAGGATACTGAAAATGATGAGGTAGACCACGAGTATATCTAAAGTAAATCGTAGAGCCGGACAAGGTGCTTGGGGATGTATCCGCTAGCGATCCGTCTGTCAACAAAATCTATAGTGTCACATTTTATCGCGGCGTTTGATAAACATAGGCGACCCGTAAAATTCGCTATTTTGTGATACAATGTTGATGCGACGATGGCGTCGCATTGTGACTTTACAAGGATGTTGACTGTGACCGATTTTCTCGGTGTTATTGGTGTGATGATAGATGAGAACGCGATCGCTCAGGTGATTGGGATCTTATGCCTTATTGGTTCATTGTTAAATCTTTTTAATAAGAATGATGACACAATGATTTTACGCTCGGCGTTTGTCGCTGCGGGGTTTTCACTGCATTATTTTCTCCTAAGCGAATGGGTGCTCTGTGCAACCGTCGCCGTCATTACGGTGCGCGTACTAGCCGCATGGCGATGGCCGGGGAGCCGCTGGCTTTCTGTTTTTTTTATTGGCTTAATGTTAGTTCAAACCGCGATCTTGTATAACGATCTATGGAGCATACTGCCGATGACGGCAGGGATCATCGGCACACTTGTCTATTTTTTCGCGAGGGGAATAACATTGCGCCTTGGCTTTATTATCTCATCCTCGTGTATGCTGGCCGCCGCGATCCATTCCGGCTCAGTAGGAGGGAGCCTCGCGGAAACCGTAGGGATCACGATACATGCCTGGGTGGCTTTTCAACTGTATCGCCGCACAAAACAGCAAAAAGAAGAGGCACTCACGTCACCGCTGAATAACATTTAGTCAGGGAGCGTTAAAAGCAAAACAGCGCATAAGCGCTGTTTTGGTTCGTTTCAATACGTTCGGTTGAACATCGGTTTACACGACGCCGTACGCCAACATCGCATCCGCTACTTTGATGAAACCAGCAATGTTCGCGCCTTTAACGTAATCGACCTTACCCTCGCCTTCTGGGCTACCATGACGCACACATTGCGCATGAATATTGTTCATGATGGCGAGCAGTTTTTCTTCGACTTCTTGCTCAGACCATGACAACCGCAGACTGTTTTGCGACATTTCTAACGCAGAAACGGCCACACCACCGGCGTTCGACGCTTTACCGGGCGCATAGAGCACCCCTTTGTCTTGAAAGATCGCCACGGCATCCGGGGTGCAAGGCATGTTGGCGCCTTCTGCGACCGCTCGACACCCATTTTCAGCTAAGAGCCTGGCATCGTTCTCGTTGAGCTCATTTTGCGTTGCACAAGGAAAAGCCAAGTCTGCAGGTGATCGCCACGGCTTTTCACCGGCTAAAAATTCCCCCTGAACGTGATCACGCACTACAGACAGACGTTGCTTTTTATTGATCTTGAGATCTTTGATCATCTCAAGTTGCGCTTGTGTGAGCCCATCAGGCAGAAAGAGCGTGCCGCTTGAATCCGAAAGCGTTAATACTTTACCGCCCAGTTCAATGATTTTTTCAGCACAATAGAGTGCCACATTGCCCGAGCCAGAAATTAAGCACGATTTACCCTCAACACTCTGCCCATCATGCGCTAACATCGCCTGCATAAAGAAAGCGGTACCGTACCCGGTAGCTTCTGTGCGGATCAAACTTCCGCCAAACTCAAGGGACTTGCCCGTTAACACACTCTCAAATTGATGTGTTAAACGTTTGTATTGGCCAAAGAGGTAACCGATCTCTTTACCGCCGACGCCAATATCACCGGCAGGGACATCTTGATCTTGACCGATATGCGGGTATAACTGCGACATGAAAGATTGGCAAAAGCGCATGATCTCGCGATCCGACTTGCCTTTCGGGTTAAAGTCCGAGCCCCCTTTGCCAGCGCCAATGGGTAAAGCGGTTAAGCTGTTCTTAAAACTTTGCTCAAAAGCGAGAAATTTTAAAATACTGAGGTTCACGCTGGGATCAAAACGCAAGCCGCCTTTGTACGGTCCAATCGCATTGTTAAACTGCACGCGATAACCCCGGTTGATGCGAATGCCCCCTTCGTCATCTTCCCAGGAAACGCGAAACGAGATCACCTTATCGGGCTCAGTCATCCGTTCGAAAATATTCGCGTCTTTATATTTAGGCGTTTGGTTGAGGTAAGGGATCACTGATTCAGCGACTTCTCTTACGGCTTGGTGGAATTCTGTCTCATGAGGATTACGTTTGATCAAGCCATCCATGAAATGCGTCAAATTGAGTCCGTTGTGCATAAGTTACCTTAAAGTATAATTTTTGTTGTCAGAGGTAATTCTCATCAATGATGTGCGCACTGTAACCGTCAACACACCTAAATCAGAGCATAATGGGGGGTAATATATCACAATTTCTGCGATGTGATTTAAAAAGGGTGGGGTGCTGTTTCGCGAATCGTAAAAAACATTTACCTCTCCCAGTTGACTCTGGCTTAGTCCTTTGTCGACAAAATGTTGAGCGTTGTTCAAGCAAAATCGCCTGGCATCTTCAATGCCGTTGGGTGGAGTTAGGAGCGCCTGTTAATTAGGTTTGTCCTATTTTGTTTAGCGTTTTGTAAAAAAACACTAAAGACCATTGACGCCCCATCACGCAACGTCTAGAATAGCAAGGGTATTTTGATATCTTCAATGACGCCCCTTAACTTTAAAAACAAAAAAAAGGAAACAACCATGTTAAAGAAAACAGCCTTAACCCTTGCTTTAGCCCTCTCTTTCGCGGCAACGTCATCTTCAGTAATTGCAGCAAGCACCAGTCTCGAAAAAGCACAACCGACACAAGGAAGCTTAGTGACGATCATCACGGAGCAAAAAGGCCTTAGTTCAAACTGTCCGCCAAAAACAAAAAACAAAGTAAACTGCATGCGATTATAGAACAACTCTTTTATCGTGATAGAAAGCTTGTATGTTAAATGCAAGCTTTTTTTTCTCCCTAAAAAAGAGCTTTATGAGTGATGTTAGCGTAACACAGCACTGCCGATCAGCGAGTTACTATGATGGTAGCAACTGATCCGAGTCTTACGGGGAAATTTCCACTATGATAGCAGATGTTTGCCGCACCATATCTAAAGGGGGTTCTTCACGTTACGAGGCGAAGAGTGCGATCCACGCTAACGGCTCTAACCAAATGAAATGAGCCTGACAGAACGCAGATACATAACCCTCTCGATGATCGGCGACTGAAAACCACAAGCTACAGATGAGCAGTGAAAAACCTATCGCCACAAAGCCAACCCAAAGCCATTGATATGGTATGTTTATCAACAGTGAGCAAGAAACAAGGATCACTAATGTGGCCACAATAGACCAGACGGCAGAGGGAAAAAGTGTGCGGGCACCCCCTTTGTAAAACCATTGCGTTAACGCATAGGATAATGAAAAAGCCCCGCCTAGCGCTAAGAAAACTAATGGGATCGCTACCCCCGTCATGGTGGTGCTGGGGATGTCGTTTAAATGAGGGATGGCGCCTACCGCAAAGCCGGTCGTTGCATAGAGACCCAATGATATAAAAATAGAGGCTTTGTGAGCAGATAACCCGTAGATGAAAATAAATAATATTGGCACAAGACAAATTGAAATAATCACAAGTGCAATGTGCGCCTGGAGCGTGCTTGATAAAAGCGCGCCTGCTGATGCCACGATAAAGGAAAGGGCGAATAACAACGTGCCATTTAAAAAGGATTTTTCTCTACTTTTGCTGTCACACTCACGCTTGATCTTCTTTAGGTCACTGTTGCTGTTCATTAAGTCTTTCCTGATTTGTTTGTTGTCCAGTTAGCCGTAGTTAACCATATTTATTTATGCATGTCCATCTATCTAACGTGCGATATTCGCACTATGCCTCTATTCCCGCCTGGTGGTTTTGACGATGAAGCCGTGACGTCAGAGTCAGAGTCAGAGTCGGTTACTTATATTCTGGGAATAAGCACATCGTTCAACGTTGTTGAGAAATCGTATTTAAACTCAGGATCACCCATGTAAGTTAGCGCCACTTTGCCATGCCATATAATATTGAAGCGATCTGTATTGCCAATGCGCTCAAATGTTATGTTATGTTATGTTATGTTATGTTATGTTTTGCGACAGAATCATGGCCTGAAATGTAAGCGAGAAAGGACAGTTCATCATACGCTTCCTCGGCGAGATCGTCAGGGAAATCATCAATAGATAACGTCAAGCCATCTAAGTGCTCCGGAGAATAGTCTTTTAGTTTACACACGTTAAATCCGCCCTCATGCCACTTTAATGTTGGCCGGGTGCAACAGTGGTAGTTTGCCCAGACTCCCGCGGAGCCCAATCTGACGTGGGTGAAACCTCATCTTCATCAATGACTCTCTTCTCGCTAACGTCCTCTATTACGAGTTCCTTATCGATGCTGTTGATGTTGTGGGAATAACCGTAAATTGTATCACAGAAAGCGCAGGTAAGTTTGCCATGTTTTTAGTTTTAACCAATGAGTCATACAGGAGGTTTTTTGGCGAGCTGTTGTTTTTTTTGTGATATTATTAGAGACAACAAATATAAATGATAAAGGGTAAGAAATGCGCGATAGTAGCAATAACGACTTTCTATGGGGAACGGTTAAGTACACACTGTTTATGGGGCGGATAAAATCTATTGGCCAAATGGATGTTACTTACTCACTGTGGAACGGTCGAATAAGTAAAATTGGCTTTATGGATGTGAACTATACGCTTCTTGGACAGATTAAAAACATAGGCCACTATAACGTTGAATACCATTTTTTAGGTAATCGCCTGAAATCGATTGGCGGTATGACCGTGTGTTATTCGATGTTCCCTTACCGTATGAAGTGGATCGGACACCAATATAAAGAAAGCAAGCCGTCGTCGAGCCGTTTGTTGATGAATGGGTGTAAAAACACAGTAAGCGTGCTTGGTGGACTGTTCGGTTTAGGGGGGTCCCTAGCGCTTAATTTCTATCAATATACGATAACCCCCTTTTTTAAAAAAGTGGCAGTTTGTTTTTTCGGTAAGCGGTGAGTGGTACCATTACATGAAATAGTTTTCCGTGTTTTCGTAATATGCCCTAAATTCAACCATTGAAAAGTGAAGTGCTTTAAGATCGATGGACAAAAGCAAGTCATCTTTTGTTGATAGAGCCTTGAGTATGCGTGTTTTTAATTCGTTAAGAGCTTTGCCGGGTAGGGCAGTTTTTTCCAAATCGGCGATCAACGCGTCTATGTTGATAGCGTCAAAGCCGTCATCGTCATCAATCGCCTTGCGTATTTTAAGGGCAATGGAGGTGATCCCTTCGTCCGTCTCACGGTTTTGCGTCAAGGTAAAGCTGTTCATGTCTTTTTTTTCGGTCATGATATTCCAAATGTGCTTGTTTTACGTGTGCCCACCATAACGCGTCCGGGGTGGTTTTTCAAGCTTAATGGTGTTGATGTTGGTTTTGGTGCGTAATGGCGAGTTTCCCCTGCTATAAATTGTGATAAAATAAGCGTCATACATTGATTGAGGGAAGTTCGCATGCGTTTTTACCACGGCTCAGATACAATATTCAAAGAATTCGATAAAAATAGCATTGGGCGCAACTTCATGGAAAGTGAACGCTCAGGGTTCTTTTTTACCGTAAATAAAAGTGCCGCGGAAAATTTTCCAACCGATATTCTGCACACGAAGGGCAGTAGTTTCGTCTTTGAGGTGGATTTGGCATTGAACAATCCGGTGGAAAGAACGGCGCCGGGATTTTATAGTCCCGCGGATTATTTTGACCGAAACCCAGATGACTTCTTAAACGAGGCCTACATTGAAAAGCGAGATGGTTTGTTTATTCGTGGCAATGGCATTAACGATATCGCGGTGGTTTTTGAACCCGAACAAATAGAGATTTTGAAAATTTACGAGGATGGCGTGGTTGTTTTCGATCGCGATGCGCCCGAAGACACGCGTTACCCAGAGATCATGGGTGCGCATGTGATGTCCAATGTCAATGAAGGTGTTAAGCCGTTCCTCTATAACCGTTTTGATGAGCTTGAACACAAAGTGTCGTCCGCGGAGTTTGGTGAGTATGCGGATGACGACGTGCGGGAGGGGTTAAGGGGAGCGCCGGTATATCACAGTAACGATGGCCGGCATTTTGGCGTAGGAGAAGATTTCGCGAAGATGGCATTTTCAATGATGTGTAATGGCGGCCTTGGGAATGACGACATACAACAGTGTCGCCAAGACTGCTTAGTGATCCATGATTTTGATGAGAACATCACTCTTATAAAGGACTTTCGTCAAGACAACGAGAGTTTAGAAGAGATCCTTAAGCGGCCTTTGGTTGAGGTGGCAGGCGTGGTAAAGTCATTTTCCCCAAAGGATCCTGCGTTTTATGATAAACATCGGCCGTTAAGTCACGCGATAGGGCCTGAAGATATCATCGACAAATATATCGAAAATATCCCCGATTATATGACTGATTTAGTCTCGCTTTGTTACGCAAAAAACGACAGCACGCCCATTGTATCAGAGAAAAACGTGTCAGAAGCTGCAACGCCTTCAGAGGCGATGGTAAGGCGTTTGTAAAGGGTGTTTTCGACTGCTGACGACTACTTGCCCGTTGAGGTAAACTGTCGTCATTGAGCGCTTGAGGCGCTATTTCGGTTTACTGTTCAGGGTAGTGATCATGTTCCTATCCAAAGGTAGGCGGGCTTTGTGCCACAAATGGCATACTCTTTATCTTTGGCATTACCCGCATATCCCCATTTGTTTTTGTAAACCTGCCAGCCTAACTTATTCTCACCGTCATGATTGAGATTGTAACAAGACTCAGAAATCGTGCATTTATCTTCCGGCGAGCTATCAAGGTAGCGTTGGACAATCTCCAAAGCGGCATCCGCGTTCACCGAGACATCGAGGGGCTTATCGACGGAGTCTGTCCAATAGAAAACAAGTCCATGCTCGTTGGTTATTTCGAATGCCTTAGCCCCTTTAGGTAGCCGTCTTGAAGGAAAGCAAGTTTAAGCGCCAGGTGTAGTCCTTCAGCGCCTTTCCCATTAACATTAAAGAGTTGGTTGTCAAAATCCATCTGTCTTTCCTTGCAGTGTTTTTATGGAGAGGGTTATGACGAGCCCTTAACCTTATTATTGAAATAGAGCAATAAGAAATGTTGATTTGTACACAATCAGGGTGATGAATCAGGGTGATGAATAGGCATAAAAAACGCCCACCAAAGTGAGCGTCAGATGCTTTGCTATTAAGCCGTTACTTATCGGTTTTTTGACCTCGGCGAGAAATAAAGCCCATGACGATCAACGTTGAAACCATTAGCCCGACTGGGGCGGAGACGATAGCCGGCGGTTGCACGGCATCTTTTATTAAAAGAAGTCCAGCGATTTGATTGGAGCCGTTTGTAAAACTACTGGTAGCGTAGGTTTTTTGGTAGTTGCCCGCATGTCCATAAAACCCAGTTGTTAAAGAATCGGAGGCTATAAAGAAACGCCTTAAAGAACCTTCCCAAAAATAGCCATTCCACCCACCCTGGTTGTAATACTTATAGGTTGAGTCTGTGCCCGGCAAAGCGAGCATCAGTTGCATCTCAGCAGTTGAAGCCCAATGAAAACCCACCGGGGCAACTCTACTCCACCACGAGGCGTCGATGACGGTGCTTTCAGAGACCGCAAAAAACAGATCTTCTTGCCCGAGCATCGTCGATTGTCTCATGCCATTAAACCCATCTGTCGTTAACTGCCATTCCTCGGCCGTCGTCGTTACGGAATCTGTGTGACCAACGGTTATTACTTCTGCCTGTACTGATGTAGACAAGACGAAAGCCGAGAGTATAAAACCAAACATTTTAACCGATATTTTTTTTAAAAGCATGATAGTTCCTTTGGTTAGTAGTGTTAAATAAGATCAGTAACAACTCAAGCAGCAATATGTATGCCAAACAACAAAAAAAGAATATAAAACATCAGATGATCGTAAAGAACAGAATCATCCGTTGAAATATTTATTTTTAAACAATAGTCCATGGTAGGTGTTTAAGTTTTAGGCTTGAATAGTGCGCTTAGATGACATCAAGGTGACCATTATGAACGCAAAAAAAACAAACGTTGATGGCTCAGACACAACAGTGGCCGATTTGAAATGAGAATACACTGCTCACTGATCAACACAGTGTCATATAAGGCGAATTCATCTACGTATCCCTTCATGCCGCGAGTGCCATTCCAAGCGCCAATTTGTGTGTTAGTTAGTGCTAACGACGTGATCCCTAATGTTTCCGAACGATTCAGGTTTCCATCAACAAAAACTTGTGCAAGGCCACTATTTGCATCATACGTGGAGACTATGTGGTGCCAAGTGTTAGCTTTAAGTACATCAATATCGGAATATTAAGCATTTCTTTTGCTTCATTTTTGGTTGGAATAAATATACGCAAAAAGTAGCAAAAGAAATGCCACCTGCCGGTCAGTGGTCTCTTTGGGAGAACAACCCCTTAGTCGCCCTGTTTTGACATAAAAATGTAAAAAAACATGACAAAACTGATAATAAAACCTGTTGGTGATTGTTTTTTTTACACTGAAGTGGAGGGGGCTGTTCGAAATAAGGTTTTAATAGGCGGCTTGATGCTTTTTGTGCGCAACATTAGGGCTCTTCCCTTGCCGTTGGTTATTTCTTCAGGCGTGGCCAGTCTCCACCCCAACCAATCCAGCGCTATTGTTGTTACGCATTTTTCCATTTCCACCCAGGGTGGCTTTCATCCAAGTAAAGGGTGATGTATTCGCGCATCTCATCATGGATCGATTTATTGGCGGTGTACTCTCGCAAACACAGTGGCTCCGCCTTCATTAACTGCCACTGCAAGCTTGCGTTTAACCCCTGTTTTTTGTGGGTAAAACAAGCCGCCACGAGATGGGAAAGGATCACGCAACACGCTAACGTGAACATCACGGTAAAGAGGAAGGCACTGCCTATATTGTCGATGACACCGTTGTTATGAAAAACATCAAAACCTAACGTTAACACTAACATTCCCACAAAAATCGTGATGAACGCCGCTAACGACAGTCGCACGCACCAACTAAACTGTTTGTCTTCATAATGTTGATATCGCGTTGAATACTCAGACATCAACGACTCATAACTCTCAGTTTCCAAAAGCTGGGCTAATGGCGCTTCTGGTGCACATGTTGTGCTGTTGAACAAGGGCTCTTGCAGTTGCTTGTACGAGTCGAGATCAAAAACAGAGGCGAGCGCGTTGGCTGTTTCTCTGGACGTTGGACTACCCGACTCAATGCGTTGTATGGTGCGAGGCGAAAGCGCGGCAAATTCGGCAACACACTCCTGCGTCCACCCTTTTTGTTCTCGGTGTATTTTCAGTAAATGTAATGTAATCGTTGGTTTCGGCATTCTAAATTTCCTTATAGTGTCTTGTTTGAGAAATAGTATCAATAAGGGTTTAGGGCGTCTACGCCACCGGCACGACACGGGTACGACATGTACAAACAAACGCTCGAACACCTTGTTATGTCTGCCCCCATCAACAAAAAACTTATGATAAAGATTTTTCCTCTGGGCACTTGAAGAGTTCACCTTAGAAATGAGCGTTCAAAAAATAGGTGTTTTTTTGTTTTTATTCAAAAGTCGGCATCGCTCGGCATCGATAATGCCCCCTACTTTAAGACGTTTTTCAATTCTTTCATAGATCACATTTCTCTAATTTGCATACGTCAATATACCACAAATATGGATGTTGTATTGTTTTATTTCAATGTGCTTTCACTAAAAACGGATCTCGAAAAATCCTTGCATTTAACATTGAAAAAGAAACGCTAAAACCAAATTAAATCGAGCTCTCTAAACCACGCAAATGTGATAAGATGGGAGTAATAGTTATGGTTTAGAGAGGTTAATATGGAGTTGTGGAAAGCCGCCCCCTCACAGTGGATGAATGTCCCCGTGCTGATCGGTGTTTTATATAAGGCCGCCGCTTTCTGTGGTGTGCTCTATTTACTTTTGGCATATACGCCTGCAGGCGGCTTGTGGGCAGATCTTTTGCAATCATACGAACTGAGCGTATCACTTACCCCGGTTAACCTTTGCCTGTCACTGGCTTGCGGGTATGTGTTTTTAGCGATGCTCTACGCCGTGCTAGATGTCATGTTTACCTCTTATGTGATCAGTGACGAGCGGCTTTTTTATACCCGAGGCGTATTTAGTCGCTATTCCGATCAAATTGAGTTGTATCGCGTTAAAGATCGGTCCACCGACCAACCCTTCTTATTGCGGCTGATCGGTTTGGGGCATGTGATCCTGATGACCTCAGATAAAACGCACCCCACCTTTAAAATAGAAGGGGTCAGGGACGTTCTCTACATCAGTGATCTACTCCGTGACTGTGTAGAAAAACAACGCCGTGAGAAAGGGGTGCGCGAATTCGACTAGCCGTTCCGCGGCAACTCGTTACGGTTGGCACACAGCATGGCTCTATAAAACAAGGAATGTTTTCATGTATGAATATTACCACGGCGGAAAATGGGATCAAGCCGAAGCGTATGAGGTGGGGCGGCTTTTCAGCAGACGTTAGCGGGTATTTTACCCCACAAAAGAGCCGATTTCATCCATGAGATCTATGACGAATACCTAAAAGATAATCGAGATGTTGGTTTTCAAAAATGGGGGCGGATCATCCTGCTTGCTATCGCTGACGATTTTCAAAGAGGCTGTATTGAGAGTAAAGAGCTTTTCCCTTTGTGGTTCACCGGACAAACCGATATCCTTGAAAGCTTATACAACGACATCCCCAGCGTAACCTACCAGCTTGCAGAAGAGCAGATGCTATCGCCAAGACACCACAAGATTCAATACGGTAGTGCCACCGTGGTTTTTGATCAAGAGCGACTAGGTTATGCCTTATACCTCCCTCTTGCCCACGTGAACTGGGAACTTATCAGTAAAAAGCACACCAAAAACAATGTTTGGACAAGAGCCTTTCATGCTTTTTTTGACTGAGCATTGTTGGCTCCCATGAGTCTACATGTCAATACTCAGAAAAATAATGATAGTGGTGGTGCTGAAAGTGGTTTTAATTAAAAGCGAACGCCTACCACATTGTAGCAGGCGGATTTCAGCGATGCGGGTTAAACGTGCAGGCGAGCCCAGCTTTCCGGATCAGACATCCAGGTACCGGCATAAACGAAATTCCCTTGGCTTACCATGTTTACGAATTCCTTGGGATCAAAATCATCCTCTAAAACCGACTGTTTAGCCAGCTCTGGTGCCAAGTCATTTGGCGTTAATATAATGATGTTTGTCGCCATTGAGACGATTGTGTGGATCTCGATCTGATTCACGCTAGGGTTTTCGTCATTACTCAGCGAGGTGGCTAACACTAAAGACCACCCGACACATCGACCTAGCATGGCGGAGAGCCCCTTGGGTATATACGGAATCGCCCCATCGAGCAGAAGTAAGCGCGCTTTGGTATTGTCGTATGGCACTTTGCTCTGGAGCACATCCCGTCGGTTCATCTCCACACGGTGTTGTAAAATAGCCATGAGCCCAGCGGCATGTCGATCCAACATGGTGGGGTACGGTTTTGCTGTAGGCATGATCAATACGGTGATCGCATCATCTTGCGACAATTCCGTTATACCACACAAGGGGAGTGGGGCTTCTTTTGAGCCGGTGGTCATGTAATGCGGCAATTCTGCAAACATCATGGAAAAATACTGGTGATGTTCAATAACATGTGACTTCTGTTGCTCTGCTGGAAGTGCCAGCCCGTCGTCTGAATAAGCGCTGTTAAGTGCGTTAAAATAAGTGGAGAACCCCGATTTGTGCTTGTTAGGGAGCCTTGGGTCGTTGAATAAGCCAACGAGTGCATCGAAGCTAAAATCAAAGTGTAGACCTCCTTTATATAGCGCCCCTGGCTCTGCGCCGTAAATAGAGATCAAAGATTTACAAATGGCGTTGAGTAAGCTCATCGCTCGCCCTGCCCAGATGCCAGAGCCGTCACTATCATCAATAAGGTGCAGAGTTTGCGAAAAATAATACTCCAGATCGACAATACTTTCTGTTTGTGGTAAATCAAGCTGATGAGTAACATAAGGAGCGGAAGCGCCATCGAGGCGAAGCACCCGCAATCTATCACGCAAACCTCTTTTTTTCGCTAGTGACAAGATAAGCGGAATGGCCGTATCCTCGTCAATGATCACCAGGCCACCATCTCGCACTAACTGGGGCGAGACACCACGACAATAAAAATCGGAACGACTCTTATTGTCCCCTCCCATGATCACCGTATCACCCTGCCACATTGGCAAGGTCCATGATGCCATGTCGAGCGCGTTATCAATAACGTCTGGGTATCTTTTTTTATGGCGAGCCTGAGACGGTAACGTTAACAGTAACGACTCTACCTCATCCGCATTTTCCTGTTTTACGCCCCGCGTGGATAAAAAGGCGGTTAAGGCGGCTTGCTTTTGACGTTGCAACCCGGCACTTTGAACTTCATTGAGGTCATAAATAAACTGCACGGTATTGTAAGCTGAAGGAGCAAGCGTTTGGTGTGTAACAAACATGGTGTTCCAGCTCGCCCAGCCATAAAAATGCGCGATCACATCGCGACAAGACTGCAGTGAAGGCTTTTTTATCTCTGGACATTGGGTGATAAGGGTTTTTCTCAGGTTTTTTGCCTCTTTTTTTAACGCGGCAAATGATCTTAAATGTACTTTCATGTTAGAAATCCTCTACAATGGCCTCATTTTTGCGCTCTCAATACTTAATGTAGCCGTAGTGGTTTCGTTTAAGTGTATTTTTATTTTTTCAGGTACCTAGTGAGGTTTGCCCCGTTTCCGGTGAGAGCGGCATGGCGCCTGAACGCCAGCGCCGAAGCGCTTAGTTGCTAATATAACACAAATAAAATCAATTCGCCCCGATTTTTTTAATAACAACGAAACTCCTCCACCTGGTTGGGCGATAAAAGGAGAACATATTGTACGCTCTTTTACGTGTACAAATTAATGTTGACATCGCTAGTTAATGCCGTACCATCAATGTTTTACTTAAATGGAGTTTCTAATGACAAAAAAACAGTTACATTATTTAACCTTCTTCTTAATGACGGCAAGCGCAATAGTGACAGTTTGTTTGTTTTTAATGTCTTACGTGATCAATAATCATCAGGTTTTTTCAATGCCACCACCTGTTTTTGGCGGCGGATTTAGCCCAAGCAAAAGTGAAACGCTTATCGGAAGCTTCGCCATGGGAGCGTTAACCTATGGGTTGTTTTTGTATAGTCGCCGCTTTAGGGGGACCCCAACAGTCGACAAATAAATTTCTCAATGACGTCTAGCTGATGAATTAACCGTAAAACTCCCCGCGAAAGCGGGGTTTTTATGTGCAACAAAAAACAATAAATTGTTTATTTATGATATAAAAAAGCCACCGCTAAACTTCACGATGGCAATGTTTTTTTGATGGGACCATAGCTATATTCTAGAGATCACATCACAAAAGTACCCTTTGGCCGCTTTAGTGCTAATTGAAACACCCTTATATGTTCTAAACTCAAAAGAGAAGCCATCACTTGTAAATGTCACATCATAATTGTAATTTTTACCACTTTTTTGGGGTTCAAGGTAATATAGGGTATCGCTGTCTTTCCCTGTTGTTTTGATGAAACCTTCCTCTTTTAACACTTGAGGTATTCTGTTCATTAGGTATTCACGCGATACGTCTGTTTTTTGCGTACCAACAATGTGCTGACCATCAAAGAATCCGCCCGTATCTTTCATGTCTAAGTTACATGAGATTGCAAATTTATCGTTCTTCGGTAGTGCTATAACCTCAGCGCTTTTTATAACGGTCGTTTTTTTAGCTACTTCTTTAGCTACTTCTTTAGCCACTTCTTTAGCCACTTTGGATTTACTTGTTTGTGATTTTGATGTGTTGCTCTTAGGTTGAGTTATTGCTTTTTTCTGCGTCGAGTCTTTAAGTAGCTCAGCATCACCAGAGGATAAATCACCTCTATACACGTTATTCAATGTACTATGTACATAATCAAATACCGAGCCCTCAGATTGAAATGTCTTGGCTATTATTTCGTATTGTTTTATTATGTTTTTCTCAGCCTTAAGTAATACATAATCAGGTACTTCTTCTATGTTTGTTCTTGAGTTTTTATCAATATTTTTATCAGATAATCGTTCAAAAGACCAAATAGCAATGTCGCCGTCCAACACGCCAAGGTATTTGTATTTAGCTAACATACCCTTAACGGCAATATCTTCAGCTCCATTGTTTATTGTTGCTCTAGATTCGGTGTTGGATTTTTCAATTAGGTAATAAAGATCATTGCCGCCATTAAACAATTGGACACTAGAATAATTATCGACTCTTCTAATTTTTTTTATTTTGTTTAGTGGTAGCACATCATCAAGATTTTTGTCGATGAATTTATGATCACCTAAATACTCACGGGTCTTATCAATCGTGTATAGTTTAGAAATCGCTATATTATTGTTAGCTGACTTTATCTCGCCAGCAATCGGCGTGAATATAAATGAGCTTAAATTATCGTCAAATGCAAGTGACATTTGGATTTGCATGTATATCTTAGGATCTTTTTCCATGACGATGTTTTCAAATATTTCTGCTTCTTCTTCATTATCAAACTTTACTGTAATATCAGAATCAGTACCGATGATATCAATTAATGAGCCACCTAAAGATTCTCGTACAGGAATAATGCCGTTGATGTTTCTTGCCATGCTTAGGTAGTATTTTTTATTTTCGTACCCTCTATATTTACGTTTCTTACCATAATCCTCTTTATTTAGATAAAGAGGGGCAGCATCATTTAAAGAGAAGTAGTCACGTTTAACAATATTGGAATAAAGAGATTTAAAGCCGATTCTTTTTGACATTGTGTCAAAGTCAAATGCATATATATCTGAAGAAGGATAGCTGAAGATGTAATTTCCTGAATGAGGTTCTTTCATCGTCTTGAGTTGCTTTTCAAATGCTGACTCAAGAACTTTTAATGCTTTTCTCTTTTTAAACCCATTTCTCTCGTTTATATAGCTATCAAATTCTTTGGCTATTCGGCTACTTAAAAACAAGTCATCTAGTGAACTATCATTGTAAAAAGCGATGTTAGAGTGGAATTTTTTCCTGATGCTTGATAGAAGAGTAAATGTCATGTCTTCTTGTAGATTTTTGTTATACATAAGGTAGGCTCCAGAGACCCCCTTTAACTTGGTGTTTTTTGATAACTTAGCGTGTGAGTTTATTTTTTCATTTAGACGAAGTTTGACGTCGGCATGTGTGGTAGGGTGCTTAAGCTCTTTTTTATTGCTACCTTGAATAGGTTTTGTTGTACCAAGCAACAAAGAGACTCCGTTATCAATATCTTGTTCTGATGTGTCAGATGAGTATGCGTTTGCACATAGCGTCGCAATGCTTAAAATAATAGATTTAAGTAAAATTGATTTCATTCAATACCTCTAGTCTTAATTTAGTTTAGTTTAGCGAATATAGGTCTTAGTCGTTTTTGGTAAATGCAGCTTAAGGATCGCCTCAACCTATCTACATAATGAGATCTTACACTGTATAAATGAAGGGTTCAAGTAATGCTTTGATTTTTAGATGATAACTTGGAATGTGGCTTTACGTTTAAAACAACACTCTAGAGATGGACGTAACATAAAAAGAGGCGTAGCAACCACTGTCACTACGCACTTTTGAACATCGATACCTAACGCAGAGGTGCAGCCGCCTTATCGCAACCTGCTTTTAGTCGACATTAGGGGACGCTTCCACCGGCTGACTCGGGGGGGAGCAATGTACACTCAATGTTGTAGATGTACGGATACCAGCCAAAAGGCTTGAATCTTTTCCCGTAGGCCGTGGCGGTACAGTAATTTAATTCTGACAATAAAATGCCGGCGACGTCTGCAGGATCATAGGGTTCAAACTTCGTTGCCCAATTAACAGCACTCAAATAAGCGGAGTCTCGAAATCGATACTCTGTCGAGGTGTCCAAGTCACAATGCCGCGTCTCACACGAGAATACTGATAGCACTCTGTCCCCGTCACCACTGGTGTCCTCGATCCACTGAGGACTCGCAAAATACAATCGCTCTGTCTTGTAAGAGAAGGCGTTGTAAGCCACCGCGTCGTAAGAAAAGGTCAGTATTGAGGGGATGATATACCATAAATTAACATAGAGGGCTAAGATCGTTCCAGACGCTAACGTCGCTAAGGCACCAGCGCCTCGAGAGGCACTGTGTACATCATTCTTATAAGCCATCTTCTGGTACAGAGAGACGTACTTAGGCGCCAGCCAGGTCCACAAGGGGACGAATAAGGTGGCCACCGGTTGAACATATTTCGTATAGAATAGGGTGATCGTCTTGCAGAACTCCGAGACGATATGTCGAGCATTTGTTAACCAATTTGCTATTTTAGATTTATTCATTTGTCGTCCTAAAATGAGAGCCTGATCAGACTCTCATCTACGTTTAATGAAGTTATTGTGAGGCGGAAGTTTCTAACGCGAACTCATTGTCGATAAACGTAACATTCACCTTATCACACGCTTCACCGGTTTTGATCATGCGAGCAAGTCGAGGGTACACATTCGTTCTAAAGGTACCGTCAATGCCTCGCGCACCACGCTCAGGTTTGTACTGATGCTCACAGAGACGATAGATGTCATCATCACCCATGGTTAACTCTAAGGTGACATCCGCCGCCGCTAAGTCTGCATTCACTTTGTCTAATTGACAGCGTGTGATAAAACGGATCACTTCTTTCGGTAAGACCTTGAAAGCGACAATGTTCTCACGACCACCAAATCGGTTCAAGAATTCAGCGCGATACTCTTTGCCAAGTGCTTCAAGTGTATTGCTAAATTGCTCTTCAAAAGACAAGTCCGGGTTGAGCATATGCTCCGCGCCCGTATTCGTGGTGAAGATCAAAATGGTGTGTTCAAAGCTGACCGTACGACCTTGGGTATCGGTTAATCGACCATCATCTAACACCTGAAGGAAGATGTCAAAGATGCTGGGGTCGGCTTTTTCAATTTCATCGAACAATATGATTGAATTAGGGTTTTTACGCACTGCGTTGGTTAATACGCCACCATTATCAAAACCTGCATAGCCTGGAGGGGCACCAATTAAGGAAGTCACGTTATTCTTTTCAGAATATTCGGACATATCGAACCGTAACATCGCCTGCTCATCATCTTTGAGTACGCCGGCGAGCGCTTTGGCCAATGCCGTCTTACCCACACCCGATGAACCACAAAACATAAAGGCCGCATCCGGTTTGCCACGATCTTTAAGACCCGGGGTGCGTGCGGTTAATAAGGCATCCGACAACTGATCGATGACATGATCTTGACCAAAAATTTTCTTCTTGAGCTCCGTCGGTAGATTCAGTAATTTCTCACTTTCATCTTCATTAAGCTTATCAAAGGGAATGCCAGATAATCGTGAGAATTCATTAAACACGTCATCAGCCGTTAGCAATAACTTGCTGTTGATCTCTCGAGATAATTCTTCAAACGCCGCACTGCTTTGTTTGACGAGCGCCTTCGTTTGATTAATGCTTAAGGCTAACTCTTGCTCTTCTCGACTTGAACTCATAAACGAGGCATTCGGCTCTTTCTTCGCGATTATTTTTGCCATCTCGGCTTCTAATTGGATCAAGTGTTGCTCACCACTTGCCTGAGACTCGCAAGATGACGCCATTGTCGCGCGTTTAGTGTCCCATTCAGACGCTAAGGTGGTGGCTTGCTCGATTAACGACGGGTTCGTCGGATCGATTTTGAGCTGTTCGTTGAGCTCCGCTAAGTCGGAAGGGTTCGAATGATTGGTGTTCTTGTACGTCGCCAGAGCTCTATCGAGTAGGGTCAGCGAGGCTTCTGGTTGAGAGCGCATTAAACTACGCTCCTTGCCCGGGTAAGTGGTTGTTAGGTAAATGGCTTGTTCAACGGCCTCTGCTTCAATGGTAATGCCATGATGTTTGTGTAATTTGACACAAGAGCTTGAGACGATTTTATGCAAATTGTCATTGGCGGGCGGCGAGACTTCCATGATGGTAAAAAGCTCATGCATACTGCCGTGGCTATTTAAGACCATATCAAGTTCCGAATCCCTTACTTCAAAGATCACTTGAAATCGGCCTTGTTCAATGTTACGCATCATTCGATTGATAAAGCTACCATTACCCGAGCTGATAGACGCTTCAATAAAGTTTCGTGTATCTTCGATAATTAAAATGGTGTCTTTGTCGGTCGTGGCGGACACCTTTTTTATCATATTATCAAAATATTCTGACGTTTTGTCTGGGTTAGAGAATAGACCGTCGGTATCTAACCACCAGATCCGCTTGTGCAAAATTTCAAACGGCGTTTTAGGATCGGACTTAGCTTGCTGTAGACCTAAACATAAGGCAGAGCACCCAGAGCCCCCTTGTCCGGTTAATAAAACGTTATGGGCAAATCGACGACCTAAGATGTTGATCATCTCAGACAACTCTGTCTCGCGAGCTATAAGGTTAAAGTCAGGTCTTTCACTCAGCACTGAGGCACCTGATTTAAGGATTTCTGTTTTCATGCATACTCCATTAAAGCTTAAAGCCTACGGTTCAAGTACCCGTAGGCAATATTTACTTGTTATTATTGCTGGTCTTCGAGTTCGTCTGAAATTGCCGATGATACAACTTCAAGCGTTTCAATCGCAGACTGCTGAACCTTATCAGATAATTCACGCATACTGCTGCTGATTTCACGACTATCTTCAATCGCGTTACGAGTGGATTGGTTAGCGATATCAATAACTTCACCAAAGTGAGATAATTGCTCTAAGCTCTGAATGAGTGCAGCGTTATCGTCGTTTTGACCTTTAGCCGCATTAAGCATACCTTCTTTGGTCAACTCTAAAGTATTGGTGTTCATACGACGTAGCGACTGTTGTGCTGCCGTGGACGCTTGTCCTATCGCGGCTTGGTTGATAGCTGTTAATACCGACGATAAGTTATCCGCGACACCGGCAATGCCGGACGTTTGGATCTGTTCGGTTTTCTTGATCTGCGCGACGTTAGCCGCTTCCATCGTTTCAATACGTTGAGAGGAAAGGGTTAAGTCTGCGATCACATCCGTTGTCTCACGTGCCGCATCGTTGAGTGTAGTGATGTGCTTAGACATGTCGCGACTGATCTTTTCCTTATTCAGCTTGATCAGCGGTTCATGAAGCGTATCCAGCTCTGCCTTTAATCCTTCATGAGCAGCCGAATTGATGGCTTCGGCTTCTTTCGCGGCTTCTGATAGCACGGAATAACTACCCCGCATTGTAAACGCCAAGTCGGATAGGTCCTTGATTTGCCCCCCCATCTGAACTGAATGCGCTAATGTGCCCGTTACACGCTCTTTCGTTGTCGTGACAAAATCCACCGCTGTTTTGACTAATTGCTCATGACGCGCTTCATGATCACCTTCTGATAAATTCAGCATCGTTGCCATAACTTTCTTCGCTTCCGCAAGATGCGCAAACTTAGATGACGTTGCTTTAACTTCAGATTTCAGTGTCCGCTTCGATGTAATGGCTTTATCACGGTCTTCTTCAAGCGCTGTGATCTCCGCTAACAAGCCGGCAACAGCAGACTTGGCGGAAGGCGTGGTGTCACCCCAACCAAACCAGGTTTTATCTTCATTTTTCTTGTTGATCGAAACACGCTTCTCATGGATCCCCTCTGTTATTTTGTTCAACTGCGTATCAAGTTTTTGTAATTCACCGCTGAGTTTTTCGGCCACCTTCGTGTCTTCACGCATTTCTGAAAGAATATCTGTCGTCGCATCTTCTTCTTGGATCAAACGAACGGCATTGATAATTTCCATGAATGGCTTGATTTGCTCTTCAAAATCAAGCACACCATTGTTGATGTCAACCAATACACGTTGCATGTTACTAAACGTCTTCGTGTCGGTCATTTCAATAAGCTGGAGCGCTAAGCGTTGACGCTCAGATTGCATGTAAGCGCTGTATTCGGATAACGCTTTATTGTTAGCGGTGGTCGTTTCTGCATCCACATAAGTCATCAACTCAACCATTTGGTCTTTTTGCGCTTGTGGATCTGGCGTTGACATGACGATTTGCGCGAACGGATTGCCTTCAATTGACGGCGCTTTTACTTGATCTTTTTTGCTCTTACGGCGTTGGGTAATAAGGGGTGACGTTTTCTTGTCCGCTGAGTTACCTGTGGTTTTGGCTAATGCTGTTTCAAATTCATTCTTCATTGTTGTGCTCCGTTATGTGATAATTACATCTTTGTAGTTAAATTCGTTTAACGTCCCTTCTCCGAGGCGTTAAACGTTTTTCTGACTCAGTGTGAGCCATTTTGTTTAGCCTGACTTGTCGCAATATTTATACTCAGACGATAGTGTTGATAGCGCAACTCGCTTGCTCAGCACCTAAATCTGGATAATCACACCCAAGGTGATAGCCAACGGCCAGCTATGGTAGCGCGTCACTTTGTTTTTGTCAAAACTTATTGTATAAACATATCGGTCTCGTTATTTTCCTTGCGAAACAAACGTGTGTAGGTTTTTTGTCTTTTGGGATTGCAAATAAAACCGTGATCTTTTATGATGTTGGTCAAGGATGTGCTCGCATCCAGATCTGGGCCACATGACAAAGCCAACGAGCTGAAAACCCTACCTTAGCTGAAACCAACGGCGCGGTATTGAGAGTGGCGCTTAATACCATTATATGCCAAGAGGATTTCAGTATGTCTGTATTACCCCCAGTGGCGATCGCAAAATCGCAATTACCCCAATTTAAAACACATGCCAATGCGCTATGTGAAGCGTTATCATTACTCATGAAGACCAAGCAATGGCGCGGTAACAAAGCCTTGAATTTATACGCACGGCTTTGTGGGTACGCCTCTTACCAAGCGGTCAAAATAAAGGCGCAAAGCGTAACATTGCCTAAAGGCGAGGGTGCATCACATTTATCTATCACAACAGAGCGCCGCTCTTTTATGTTGGTGACCTTAATGCACGAGTTCAAACTCTTAATTAAAATCGCAACAAACGCAACATTTGCTGTTATGATTAAGGTCCAAGCTACCTTGTTAACTGTTTAATTAATATATTTCGGGCGGCATTCATGTCTCGGTCAACCGAAAAGCCGTCGCCTTTGAT
>Ga0233426_10000501_pt1 | contig 41551 bp, 37 predicted proteins | sample SI_118_April2016_6_FD_179875 | JGI IMG/M metagenome (GOLD analysis project Ga0233426, IMG submission 179875) | Seawater microbial communities from Saanich Inlet, British Columbia, Canada - SI_118_April2016_10_MG | ecosystem: Environmental > Aquatic > Marine > Inlet | place: Canada: British... | reverse complement strand
GTAACCATACCGTTGTTGTAGAAACTAACCTAGGCACAGGCATAGGCTACAGTGATGAAGATTATATTGCTGCAGGTGCAACCATATTGCCAACGGCAGAAGACGTGTTTAAGCAAGCAGAAATGATCGTAAAAGTAAAAGAGCCATTGGCCGTTGAACGAAAACGTCTTACTAAAGACCATTTATTATTTACTTACCTACACCTTGCCCCTGATGCAGAACAAACAAAAGATTTGGTTGAGAGCAATTCCGTCTGTATTGCCTATGAAACAATTACTTCACCAAGTGGTCAGCTACCGCTATTAACGCCCATGTCGGAAGTGGCTGGTCGCATGTCAATCCAAGCAGGCGCAACCTGCTTACAGAAATCAAATGGCGGTAGCGGCGTTTTACTTGGTGGCGTACCGGGTGTTGAAGCTGCTAAAGTTGTCATTATTGGTGGCGGTGTTGTAGGTACACACGCAGCACAAATGGCGCTAGGCTTAGGTGCTGACGTGACTATTCTAGACAATAATCTACATTCTTTACGTAACTTAAACCAAATGTTTGGCACTTCTATTAAGCTTGTTCATTCAAGTAAAGCGTCTTTAGATGAACACGTATTAGCAGCTGACCTAGTGATTGGTGGCGTATTAATTCCTGGCGCAGCAGCACCTAAACTAGTGACTGCAGACATGATTAAACGCATGAAAAAAGGCGCTGTTGTCGTTGACGTTGCGATTGACCAAGGCGGTTGTTTTGAAACCTCTAAAGCAACCACTCACCAAGACCCAACTTACATTATTGACGATGTTGTTCACTACTGTGTAGCCAACATGCCGGGAGCTGTTGCAAGAACATCTGCACAAGCACTAAACAACGCAACACTTCCTTATATCCTTAAACTTGCAGATAAAGGCTGGAAAGAAACATTAGCGAACGATACACATTTCTTAAATGGCCTAAATGTATGTGCGGGTAAAGTCACTAATCGAGCCGTTGCTGAGAACCTAGGTTACGACTATGTTGACCCTGCTAGTATGGTATAAAACTATTGGTCGTTAACGACCAATAAATACACAATAAAAAAGGGGTGATTATTCGCCCCTTTTTTATTGTAAAAAATAAACTACTTATCACAGCATGCCAAAATATCTGCACATAAACACTACTGCGTCTCAGCTATTCGATTAAAGCCATCATACTTTCCTTGTCATCACTCCAGTCTAATTAATACGTTATCCCACCAATCGTTATATCTTTGTCATGACTTTTATTGCTGATTAAAAGCAATGTCACATTTAAAGCTGTAACTGATAGGGCGGTAATGCGTTCAGCAATGCCTTGCCATAACGTTTGGTGATTAAACGCTTATCAAATATCGTAATAGTACCGTCATCACTTTCACTTCTTAATAAACGTCCGCATGACTGCACTAACTTAATGGAAGCGTCGGGTACGGATATTTCCATAAATGCATTACCGCCTCGGCTTTCTACCCACTCAGCTAAAGAAGCTTCTACTGGATCATCGGGTACAGAAAAAGGTATTTTGGCAATCACCACGTGGCGACAATAATTGCCGGGTAAATCGACACCTTCGGCGAAGCTAGCCAAACCAAATAAGACACTGGCTGCCCCGTTATCAATAATTTTTTTATGTTCGACCAACATGGCCTGTTTGCTATGCTCACCTTGCATTAAAATCATATCTTGCCAAGCACTAGACAGGCCATTAAATACGTCTAACATTTGTTTACGCGAAGAGAATAATACTAAGCTGCCTTCGTTTTTTTGTAGTATATCGGGTAAATATTGAATCATACTCTCGGTATGATCCGTTGCTTTATTTGCCTCTACCGCCATGCTTGGCACTTGTAGTGTTGCCCGTGAAAAATCAAATGGGCTAGGCATGACATTATAATGATGGGAAGGCGATGTACCTGCGCGCATCATAAAGCGATCAAATCGCCCTAGCGCTGATAAGGTTGCGGATGTCACTACTGCGCCATAACAATGATCCCACAAACGATTTTTTAGGGTATGTGCTGCGAGTATAGGGCTAGAACATACTTCGTAATCTATGTTGCCATTAAAGTCGATTAACGTTATCCATCGCGCTAAAGGTACTTTTTTATTATCCGTTTTACTATCTGGTCTTTCTACTGCATCGGCAGAGCAATAGCTAAACCACAACTGCCTATTGGCTTCTGCCCTCGCTTGCCAATTGCCTACCACGGACAGCCAAGTTTCTAAATCAGCTCTGGGCACTGAGCTATAGCCGTCTTCTAAAGCCGATTGTATTTCATTCACCACTTTACCGATAAGAGAGTTTAGCCGATCAAATTCTTGATGTAAGGTCGTTGCATAATCAAATAATCGCTCATCAATAATGCCTTGCTCAAAACGATATCGTTGCGCATCGCCTTCTCGGAAAAATGGTTTTTGTTCTGCTAATAATAACTGCTCGTCCAAAAGTTGCTGACAATATGGATAAATGTTATCAATGGTTTGTTTCGCAGAAAGAAATAAACTCGGTAGCTGTTCAGCATAATGATCGACATTTCCCGCACCACTGATATCGCCCAACATAGACGATAAGGTTTTTTGGTTTTGCTCTAACCACTTACTCGTACCGTTAACACGAGTATGATAAGCAAAATGACCTAAGGCTTTTTCAGGAAGATGATGCCCCTCGTCAAAAATATAAATCGTATCTTTAGGATCGGGTAAAATCGCTCCACCACCTAAGGCTAAATCTGCCAATACCAAATCGTGATTGGCAACAATACAGTCGTAATTGTCTATCGCTTCCCGTGCTTTAAAAAAACTACAACTGGTGACATTAGAACAGCGCCTGCCTGTGCATTCACGGTGATTAGTGGTGATAGGTGACCACACTTTCGTGTCAATTTCTTGGGGCCAATTATCACGATCACCATCCCACTTACCTGCGCTCATGGCGTCGACCATACTGTTATAAATGGTCACAGCATCTGCGTCTACCGAGGGATATTCGTCTTCGTACAAGGCTTGATTGAAGGTATTATATGCATCGCTATCCATCAACAGACGGTCTAACTTACTTAAGCATAAATAACGACCACGACCTTTTGCTAAGGTAAAATTAAATGATAGGTCGGTATTGCGCTTAACATCAGGGAGGTCTTTGTGAACAATTTGTTCTTGTAGTGCAATGGTCGCAGTCGAGATAACGACTTTCTTTTTTAGTGATTGCGCGACAGGTAAGGTAGCCAACAAATATGCGACTGTTTTACCTGTACCGGTCCCCGCTTCGATAACACAAATATGATTATCTGTATTGCGAACGCCTTCTTCATCGCTTTCAATACTAGATAAAGTCCGCGCGATATCCGCAATCATTAATTTTTGCCCGTAGCGAGGCTTGAGCGATTTACTCTCTAAAAATTGCCGATAAACAGATTGGATTTTCGTTTTAACTGCATCAGATATCATAGTGATTACAGTATCACTGCTAAAGATATAATCTGTAAAAAAAGCGTCATCATATTAATGACTACTTTCGTTTTTTTGATCTAACATATGCTGACTAATTAACGGACCTGCATACATAGATATGACTTCTTCACGCCAGCGGCTATCAATTTTTGCCATTCTTTTTTCAAATTTTTGTTGGTGACTTAATAAGGCACTTGCATGGCAATCTGGTGGAATATAGGGATCATTATCTGAATTACCATGTAACAAACGATAAGCGACTATATTACTAGGGTGTAAATGATAGTTACGAATGATCGCGTCATCGATTTCGCCAACCACTTCATCTGTTGACTGGTAATCACCTTGAAGGGTTTCACCAAAATGTATATGTACGTCCCCTTTAAAACCGGTAATGCCTTGAGCAATACTGGAAGCATCTTCGTGCTCGTCTTTTTCGTATTTTCCTTCTACTTTATGACTATAAAGCTCTTTACCTTTGGCTTCATCACAAGGGTCATATTCATAAGAAATAGAAACAGGCACGATATTTAACTCATTAATATAATCCGCTAACGACACTTTTTTGGGTTTACTTAATCCTAGCATACCTATCACTGCACTATTGGTGCGGTCAATACCGTCTTTTGCACGGCCTTCTCTTTGGGCAATCCAAATATTCGATTGCTCTTCTGTGATTGAATGATGAATATAAGCAGAGAGGTGTTTTGCCGCCTTTAGCTTTTCTCGTGGTGCAGTAGCAGAACGATTGACGATAAAACTCTTATTGGCACGCATAAGATCAGACACATAAGGCTTGGTTAATAGGTTATTTCCTATTGCTATGCGTAAGGTATCATGACCATTTGTATATAAAGCCCAGTTAACTAAAGCCGGATCCATTGCTATATCGCGGTGATTACTAATAAATAAATGCGGTTTACCATCGCTTAGATTTTCAATACCAGAAATATGCATTCCAGAGACTGTTTTATCTACCATTTGCTGCATATAATTTTTAGCTAGCATTTGTAGGTCATTCACATTATTAATATGCGCTGACTGTTTGGCCACATAATTTTTCACGAAAGGGGTAGCTAACGGCAAGAAGAATTCTGGTAATTTAGGAAAACGAAAGCGAGTTAACGCATCTATACATTCTTTGTCACTCAGTAAACGGTCAATGGTTGGTCGTATTTCATCATCATTATAAGGACGAATATCATCAAATGTTGTCATTGTTATTTTTTCGTTATCGTATGTTATTGTTATAATATTATTAATTTTTTATCTTAAAACCACATAGAAATAAGACTCTGATAAAATATGTAACTAGTGTCGATATCCTGAAAACCAAGGTACATCGTAAGCACTTTTATCCACTAAATGCACTACATCTAACACTAAAGTAAATAACGCCATTCTCACTAACACACCATTATCTGCTTGACGGAATATAGCTAAATTAGGATTTCCATCTAGATCACTATCAATTTCGTTGGCTTCAGCACGTGAATCGCGAGGCAAGGGGTGCATAATAACGGTATTCGGTTCGCAGAACTCGGTATATATAGATTGATTCAAACGAAAACGGCCACGATATAGATCTGCTTCCGCTTTTGTTTGAAAACGCTCTTCTTGAATACGTGTGGAGTAGGCAATGTCTACTTGTGAAATACTGGCCGTTAATTCCTCAGAAATGACGACGGTATGCCCCGCTTTGCGTAAAGCCTCGACCAAGTATTCAGGCATTGCCAATTCTTTGGGCGATACCAAACTCACATGAATGTTTTTATATAAGCAGAGTAACTGCGATAAGGAATGTACTGTGCGACCATGCTTTAGATCACCAATCATCGCAATCCTAAGGCCGTCTATTTGACGACCTTTCGATATTAGCTCATGACGAATGGTATAAAGATCTAATAAGGCCTGCGTAGGATGTTCATTAGCGCCATCTCCGCCATTGATAACAGGAACGCGACTCGCTTTGGCAAACTCACTAACAGAACCTTCTTGAGGGTGGCGCATGCAGATAACATCGCTATAGCCAGAAAGTACTCGTGCGGTATCGTAGAGTGACTCACCTTTAGATAAGGCGGAACTTTCGAAGCCTGTCGTCTCGCGCACTGCGCCACCGAGTAAATTAAACGCGCTGCCAAAACTTACCCTTGTGCGTGTGCTGGCTTCAAAAAACATATTGCCCAAAATCGCGCCGTCTAATACACGAGTCGCACGTTGGCGCTGTGCATAAGGCTTCATGGAGTCAGCCACCGAGAATACTTTATCGATATCGCCACGCTCAAACTGTTGAATGGAGAGTATATTCGCGCCAATAAAATCCATAAAATTCTCGTTTAATCAATATGTTGTGATGCTATTTAGATAGCGTTAGCAGGGATGCATTGTAACGGCATTTTTTACTTTATTAAATGAGATTTGATCTCTCTTCCATTTTACCAGCCACACGCCCTACAATATCTCTACCGCTGCTAAACCCTACAACATATCTACCGTTGCTAAAATAGTATCTCCGTATGCCAGTAAATCGTCGACTATCTGCTGATTAGCTTCTATATCATCTGTATAAGCGGAGAGGCGTTCAAAATATTCGTCCAATACGATGCTAGCCCCAGCCGTTTCATCGGTTAACCGAGAATAAACCCACTCTTGCCATTGCTGCTTTTCTAACTCATTTAAGGTTTGCGGATAATGCCTAGCACGATAGCGAAACAACAACGCCTGTAATCGGGGATCTTTTAGCTGGCTTGGGTAATGTGATAATGTCTCAGGCTCCGCACCTCTAATAGCCAACATAAGATGCTTATCGTGTGAATTGATGAAACCATCGTATAGTTGCTGCTCAGGGTCATGTTTAGGAGGAAACCGCTGCGTTGAAAATACATCCTGTAATTTACTGGTGATATCAGCAGCGCGCAGTTGTTGCCAATGCGCCTCACACGTCGACTTATCAATACCTAAGCGCTGAGCAGACTTGTCATCCAGTAATTTTACGGTTGCTACCATAGGCGACTTATTAAGATGAATTTCTTTTAGCGGGATACGACTGACACCTTCGGGTAAATCCGCCTGTTTTACATATAATCGTTCTGCAATTTCTTCAGCGGATAACTCCAGCAAAGGTGTAGGATCTTCTGATAAATCATATGCAATAACACTGTTTTTGTTAGTAGGATGTTCCGCTAATGGCAACATTAATCCAGCACAACCACGAGAAACAGGGAAACGAGAAGATACATGTAATATTGGCTTACGCTGAGCCACATTCATCAAGGCTTTGACTTTATTTTTATCTCGTAAACTATAAGCATATTGATAAAGCTCTGGCTGTTTCTGTTTAATGAGTTTAGCTAAAGCGATAGTGGCATAAACATCCGACAAGGCATCATGTGCGGCATCATGTAACAAGCCATTTGCCTTACTCAATAACTCCAATTTAAAACTGACTACACCACTATCATTAGTCGGCCAATGCAATGTCTCTGGCCTTAAGGCATAACACAAACGCACCATATCAATAATATCCCAACGTGAATTACCATTTTGCCATTCACGTTCATAGGGATCATAAAAATTTCGATACAAACCATAGCGGGTCATTTCATCATCAAAGCGAATACTGTTATAGCCCACCCCACAGGTTTTTTCTTGTGCCAATTGCTGATGAATTTTTTCGAAAAAAACCGGTTCTGACAAACCTTCTTTTAGCGCTTTTTGCGGCGTAATACCTGTTAAAAGGCAGGCTTCTGGTTGCGGTAAGCAATCGCTGCTCGGCTGGCAATAGATCACCAAAGGCTCGCCTACTATATTGAGATCTTCATCGGTTCGAATACCGGCAAACTGTGATGGTTTATCTTGACTGGGTGACGCACCCCATGTTTCGTAATCATGCCAATATAACGTATTCATACAAAGGGCTCTTATTATTAGTCGTTCTTCGTTGTAATGTGTTGCAGAATGTTTTTTATTTTACCTATTCTGAAGGTCTAGACCCAAATGTAAATAGTGCGGACAAAAAAATACCCTGTCAGATGTCTGACAGGGTATTTTATAGGAATTCGCTAAAATTATTTAGCTTAATCCTTTACTCAACCTTAATACTTAAGCTGAATTACTTAACTTTAGTGTAGCCACGAACAGTGATATCTACACGACGGTTTTGAGCACGGCCTTCTGCGGTATCGTTAGACGCTACTGGTGAAGTCTCGCCTTGGCCTTCTACACGAATCAATGAACCTACAATGCCTTGGCTTTCTAGGTATGACTTAACTGTGTTAGCACGATTTTCAGACAATGTTTGGTTGTAAGACTCTGCACCACGGCTATCTGCATGGCCTACTACGCTAATACCAGAAACATTTAACGCTTTTGCACGTGTTGCGAAGGTATTTAAGGCTGCTTTACCTGCGTCTTTTAGTTCTGCACTGTTAGTTGCAAAGTTAGCATCACCAGAAAGAGATACAGCTTGAGATACTGCTTTAGGTGCTGGAGTCGGTACTACTTTCACTGCTTTAACCGCTTCTACGTTGCCACAAGCTTGGTCACGAACACCAGTACTTACTTTAATGCAATCAGTGTAACTACTCTTAACAACATTGCCGTTACCACTTACTAATCCACCATTTGATACATGAGCAGACGCGCTAGTTGCAGAAAGTACAGAAATTAAAGCAATAGCGGCAGCCGTAATTGATTTATTATTCATGATGTCTGGCCTCCGAAGCCGTAAACAATTAGTTTTCATTTTTATATGCTGGGTGTTTGTCAGCAAACACTAGTGAGCAATATACAACAGCTAGCTAGGATTTACAGTAAAAACTCATAAAATATTGCTTTGCAACATCATAATAGATGCTTTTTGAATAACAAAGCTTACTTTTATGAATACTGATCAAATACTATTGATTAACTTAACATCCCTCAGCGTTTCACTAGACAAAGCAAACTACTTAATAGTCACAACTCGCTCTTCTATTTTTGCTTTCCACAACTGTGGGCCGGCCTTGTGTACTGATTCACCTTGAACATCAACTGCCACGGTTACAGGCATATCCTTCACATCAAATTCATAGATGGCTTCCATTCCTAAATCTTCAAAACCAACGACTTTTGCTCCCACAATGGCTTTGGATACTAAATACGCAGAGCCACCCACGGCCATAAGATAAACCGCTTTATTATCTTTGATCGCCTCAATAGCTGCATCACCACGTTCAGCTTTACCCACCATACCCAGCAAACCGGTTTGCTCTAACACAGTACGGGTAAATTTATCCATTCGTGTTGCTGTTGTAGGTCCTGCAGGCCCAACCACCTCTTCACGTACAGGATCAACAGGGCCTACGTAATAAATAAAGCGCCCTTTTAAATCAACGGGTAGCTCTTCGCCTTTAGCCAGCATATCAACAATGCGCTTGTGAGCCGCATCCCGTCCAGTTAATAATTTCCCTGAAAGTAATAACGTGTCACCCGGCTGCCACTGTGCGATGTCATCACTAGTAATGTTATCGAGATTAACTTGTCGCGTATTAGGGTTAACTTCGCGAGTAATTTTCGGCCAATCTTCTAAGTTAGGCGGTGTTTGTAACGATGGGCCAGAACCATCTAGCGTAAAATGGGTGTGACGAGTAGCCGCGCAATTTGGAATCACAGCAACCGCTTTATTCGCCGCATGACTAGGAAAATCCTTAACCTTCACATCCAACACAGTCGTTAATCCACCTAAACCTTGTGCACCGATACCTAAGCGATTCACTTTTTCATACAGCTCTAAGCGAAGTTCTTCTGGGCGATTTTCTGCCCCTTTTTTCTGTAACTCTTGAATATTAATCGGCTCTAGCAGCGCTTCCTTGGCAAGCAACATAGCTTTTTCTGCCGTACCACCTACGCCTATGCCTAAAATACCCGGCGGACACCAGCCAGCGCCCATAGTAGGCACTACTTTTAATACCCAATCAACGACTGAATCCGATGGATTTAACATCGCAAATTTAGATTTTGCCTCACTACCGCCGCCTTTGGCAGCAACATGTATATCGACTTTATTTCCCGGTACTATTTTGTAGTTAATAATCGCTGGTGTGTTGTCGCCAGTGTTTTTGCGCGCACCATCAGGGTCAGATAAAATAGACGCTCTCAGCACGTTATCAGGGTGTTTGTACGCCTGTCGAACACCTTCATTAATCATGTCTTCTAAAGGCATATCCCCGTCAAATAATACTTGCATACCCACATCCACAAATACAGTGACAATACCGGTATCTTGGCATATGGGGCGATGCCCTTCAGCACACATACGCGAGTTAATCAGTATTTGTGCCATGGCATCTTTAGCTGCAGGGTTTTCTTCTTTTTCGTAGGCTTCATGTACTGCTTGAATAAAGTCAACGGGGTGATAGTAAGAAATAAACTGTAAGGCATCGGCAATACTGCTAATTAAATCATCTTGCTTAATGATAGTGGTCATAATAAATCTCTTTGTATATTGTCGTAAATGTTGAAACTGGAAAGGCTCTCAATTTTCATCTGTCAGCTCACACTTAGTCTAATTCGACATAGCATAGAAGCTCTGGCCAGAAGCGTTAAAAAACTGAGGGAAATCAAGGTTTTTTCAATTGCTGCAAGTCACGATTAGCCGTTCGACGGAACGCCTCTAAAGAAGTTAACGCCTCCTCCGTTTCCTTCAGTCGCTTTTCGATATCCTTTAGCTTATTCGATGCCGAAACGCCTTTATTTGCTTGCGCACCAAGCGTTTTTAAAAGTTCAGTCTGAACAGCTAATTTTTCACGCACTGCACGCAGTAAGATATCTTGCTCTGTAACCGTTTGGGTGGTTGAATCCAGCGTGTCTTTTAAAGGTTCTAGCGCCGTCACTGATGACTCTATGTTTTTAATAGACTTCGCTAGAGCAGGAATTATTTTCTGAGCTTTTTCTAGCGCAATTATTTTATTAGCTGTTTCCTTATCCAACCTACCTATTTGTTCAGTCACGCTTTTAATACCGTCACGATTGACGTTTCTTGTCGCCCATAATTTGGCAATTTCTGAATCAGCTTGAATAGCTCGGCTGTTCAATTCTCGTACTTGCGCACTCACAGAGGCGAGCGATTGTGTTGCGCTATCGTCGGAAATCGCTAGCTTGTTTTCCAACTGTACAATTCTAAGGCGCTGATCCTTGATCACTTTTTGTGAAACATCTAACTGCCACAAGGCATAACCGACAGCACCAGCAACACACAGAGTGATTAAAAAAACAAACCACATAAAACCTGACGAGCCATTGTTGTTAACTGGCCGCTGAGCCGTTGAAGCGGCGGCTGAGGTAGATGAACGTCTCATTTGTTGAGCCGCTCGCGCACGTCTTTCTGCTAATTCCTCTTTGTTATCTAATTTACTATCTAACACCGAAGAGACAGTTGGTTCTTTACGTTCACTCACAATATTTCCTCTTATTCATACCACGATTTAATACCACAATTTAATACCCCAATAACTGCTCAACACTCTTAAACAGGGAAGATAGATATCTAAAATGGTGATTAACGGTAAATTATGGATTTATTATACGAGATAATGATAACAAAACCTTATCTAGCACAACAAAAATTGTGATTAATACTGTGAGAACGAATGTTATCAGTTAGAATATATCCGTGTTTCTAGCTTCACAAGTGTATAGCCCTACTAATTAGTAAAGTTATTATCAGAGCTGAAGCTAGCAAATTAGTAAGATTATATAACAATTATTCTAATCACTATTTTCAAATCACTACTATTTAAGGGGTAACTCATGGATTTCATAGACTTTCTTGTGCGTTGGGCGCATGTCCTATTCGGCATCACATGGATTGGTATGCTGTACTACTTCAATTTTGTTCAGGGTGGCTACTTTAAATCGGCCTCACCCGAAGCATTAGCGGATGCCAAAGCTAAGCTTGCGCCTAGTGCATTATGGTGGTTCCGCTGGGGCGCTATGTTTACTTTTGTGACAGGCGTTTACCTACTCTACTATGTAGGCAAAATTAACGCGTTCAATGACTACATTGCCATCGGCGCATTAATGGGTACATTAATGTTCTTAAATGTATGGATAATCATTTGGCCAAACCAAAAAATCGCTCTTGGCATGGTTGAAGGCGATGCGCCTGCTGCAGGTGCAAAAGCATTACTAGCTTCACGTACTAACGTACTATTTTCTGCCCCAATGTTATTTGGCATGCTAGCTGGACCACACTTTGTTGGACAGGGTTACGGTACAGGCGCTGGCGGAACTGATTTATGGATCGCCATTGCTATTATCGCCCTGTTACAAATCAACGGTATGATTGGCAAACAAGGCCCATTGACCACTGTTAAAGGTGTGATTCATGCAAGCCTTGGTCTAACTGCAGTGTTAGTGGCTGTTCTATACTTTCTATAAAACATAGTCAGTAACGCACAAAACCAAGCGGTCTGCTGAATGCAACAGGCCGCTTTTTTTATCTTCATTTTTTATCTCAATAACACATTATATTTATACACAGAAACTGATCTAAACCGCTATAATATATTCCAATTATATGACTATTTAATCTGTTTGGAGAAAATAATGAATCTAGAGTATTACATCATTCGCGGTCGTGGAGACGGCGGCTTGAAGTTTCAACTAGCTAAACTTGAAGACGATACCGGTAATAAATACAAAGGTGAATACGATATGGCTCGACACTTTGCCAGCATCGACGAATTAAAGACATATATTGCAGATGATATAGTGAAGAAGCCATTGGCTGAATTGACTATCGCACCAATGAATATTTAATTTAAAGATAGTCTATTAACCGTAAATACGGACATAAAAAAAGGGTGCTACATGCACCCTTTTTTGTTGCCGTCTTTGAGTGAGTTACAGCAGTAACATCCCGCCCCAAACGACATAGAAAACACTAACAATAACAGTTACGCCCATCATTAATGCAGGTGGGATGTTAAATTTAGCGGCATAATCACCGGTAATTTGCCAACCCGCTAAAATAGAATTAGCGCCAGCAAACAACAAAGTCATCAATGCGTATACTTTAAATACCGTTGTATCTAACAATGCATTTAAACCATCGTATGTTAGTCCTTGGGTAAGAATTGTTTTCAGTAGTACTACAGCGAAAATAATGAAGACAACGTTGCTGACACGCTGAAAAACCCACTGCTGAACACCGTTTGTCATTATGCCCATACCAGTACTCCTGCTAATACACTTAATACAATACCGACAGCTATTGCCACCCAAGATATACACTTACCGCCGGCAAAGTCTTCAAAGAAACCAAAATCTTGGATCAAATGTTTAACCGTAGCTGCGCAGTAATAACCAAAAGCAGTTAATAAACCCCATGCAACAAACTGTGCGATAAAGTTCGTATTTAATGCGTTTGCTAATACATAATAGTCCTCTGGCGAAGACAACACATAGCAAAGAGCGCAGAGTAAAAAGCCCAAACCTACCCAGCTAATAACAGCACAAATACGATGAAGAATAGATGCTATCGCCGTTATAGGAAAGCTAACAGTACCCAGATCCAGATTGACGGGACGATTATCACTCATGTCATACCTCCGTTGAGGAAATTATTTTATTAAAACTATTAACTTCAGTCATCAGCGCCACGATAACATTTATTTATCATGCCGCTGTTAACTGAAAAGAAACTACCAACCAGTAATTTCTTTCAATGCACTACCAATATCGGCAAGACTACGAACGGTTTTAACACCTGCGTCTTCAAGTGCTGCGAATTTCTCGTCTGCTGTACCTTTACCACCAGAAACAATCGCACCAGCATGACCCATACGCTTACCTTCTGGTGCCGTAACACCCGCAATGTAAGACACAACAGGCTTAGTCACATTGGCTTTAATAAAGGCCGCTGCTTCTTCTTCTGCAGTACCACCGATTTCACCGATCATGACAATCGCTTCTGTCGCTGGATCATCTTGGAACATCTGTAAGATATCGATAAAGTTTGAGCCCGGAATTGGATCACCACCAATACCCACACAAGTCGATTGACCAAAACCGTAATCAGTCGTTTGCTTAACGGCTTCATAGGTCAATGTACCTGAACGAGAGACAACACCCACCTTACCCGGCAAATGAATGTGGCCAGGCATAATGCCGATTTTACATTCACCTGGTGTGATAACACCTGGGCAATTAGGGCCGATCATACGTACGCCTTTCTTCTCAACATACTCTTTAACAACGAGCATATCTAAAGTCGGAATACCTTCAGTAATCGTAATGATTAATTCGATGCCCGCATCTGCAGCTTCGATAATTGAATCTTTACAAAATGCAGCGGGAACATAAATTACTGTTGCCGTTGCACCAGTCGCTTCTACCGCTTCTTTAACAGTGTTAAATACCGGTAGACCTAAATGAGTTGAACCGCCTTTACCTGGCGTAACACCGCCGACCATTTGTGTACCATAAGCAATCGCTTGCTCAGAATGGAAAGTACCGTTAGAACCCGTAAAACCCTGACAAATAACTTTAGTATCTTTGTTAATTAAAATAGACATTATTATTTGCCCTCCGCTGCAGCAACAACTTTTTCTGCTGCATCTGTTAATGATGTAGCGCCCACTAGATTCAGCGTGCTTGCATCCAATAATTTTTTACCTGCTTCAGCGTTAGTCCCTTCAAGACGAACGATAACAGGCACTTCAACACCCACTTCTTCAACTGCACCGATAATACCTTCAGCAATCATGTCACAACGAACAATCCCACCAAAAATATTAACCAATACTGCTTTCACGCTAGTATCAGAAAGAATTAATTTAAACGCTTCGATAACACGCTCTTTAGTCGCGCCGCCGCCTACGTCTAAGAAGTTTGCTGGCTTACCGCCGTGCAAGTTAACAATATCCATTGTGCCCATCGCAAGACCAGCACCGTTTACCATACAACCCACATTACCTTCTAAAGCAACATAGTTAAGCTCGAAAGAAGCCGCATGTGCTTCACGCTCATCTTCTTGTGAAGGATCGTGCATTTCACGGATTTTTGGCTGACGATATAATGCGTTTGCATCAATATTAATTTTACCGTCTAAGCAGTGAAGATTGCCTTCATCAGTAATCACTAATGGGTTGATTTCTAATAGTGCGAAATCGAAATCTTCAAACATTTTCGCTAAACCTAAAAAGATTTTAGTGAATTGTTTAACTTGTGTTGGATTTAAACCCAATTTAAACGCTAACTCACGACCTTGGTAAGGTTGTGCGCCGACCAAAGGATCTATGATCGCTTTTAAGATTTTTTCAGGTGTCTCTTCAGCTACCTTCTCAATCTCAACACCACCTTCGGTTGATGCCATAAACACAATGCTACGAGTCGCACGATCAACCACTGCACCAAGATATAACTCTTGGTCGATATCGGTACAAGTCTCTACTAAAATACGACTAACTGGCTGACCATTAGCGTCTGTCTGATAAGTCACTAAGTTTTTACCTAACCAGCTTTCAGCAAATTCTTTTACTTCTGATTTTGAGTCAACGAGTTTAACGCCACCCGCTTTACCACGGCCACCTGCGTGAACCTGTGCTTTAACGACCCACTTATCACCACCGATAGTATCGGTTGCTGCTGCTGCTTCCTCTGCTGTTGCAGCTGCAACACCAGTAGAAACAGGCAAACCGTATTCAGCAAACAATTGTTTAGCCTGATACTCGTGCAAATTCATAACTTTTTCCGTTAATTGATGCTTCTTATGAAGCGGTTAATTGATGGGCAAGAACCAATGGGGTCAGACTCGATTGCTATCAATCGAGTCTGACCCTATTGGTCGCTGACCCTTGGTTTTAATAATTTAGTTTTAAAACAATTTAAAAATATTTTACTTACGCTTTTTTCTATTTGGCATATGAATCGCATGGCCATGTACTGACAACGCAGCTTCTTTAACTGCCTCGGAGAATGTTGGATGACCAAATACGGTCATACCAATGTCTTCTGCTGTTGAACCAAATTCCATTGCGATCACAATTTGCTGAACTAAGTCAGATGCACTTGGCCCTACAATGTGGCAGCCCAAGATACGGTCTGTTTTAGCATCTGCAATCATTTTCACCATACCGTCTTGCGAATCAGCAGCTACTGCGCGGCCAATAGCTAGAAACGGGAATGTGCCAATATTCACTTCTACGCCTTCAGCTTTTAATTGCTCTTCTGTTTTACCAACAGAAGCCACTTCTGGATGAGTGTAGATAACATTAGGGATCGTATCGTAGTTCATCATGGCTTTTTGCCCAGCAATACGCTCAGCAACCACAACACCCTCTTCAGAACCTTTATGGGCTAACATTGGACCACGTACCACATCACCTACTGCCCATACGCCAGTAACATCTGTTGCACAGTTATCGTCTACTTTTACAAATCCACGCTCGTCTAGCTGAACACCAGTATCATCGGCAAATAGACCTTGAGTAAATGGGCGACGGCCAACACAAACGATTAACTTATCAAACGTTTCTTTTTGTTCATTGCCATCTTTATCTTTAAAGGTGACTTCAACTTCATTACCTTTGATTTCACTTCCCGTTACCATAGAGCTCAAACGAATATCTAAGCCTTGCTTGGTAAAGATCTTTTTCGTTTCTTTAGCAATTTGCTGATCCATCATGGCTAAGAAAGTATCCATTGCTTCCAAGCAAACCACTTCCGATCCTAAACGAGCCCAAACACTACCTAGTTCTAAGCCAATGACTCCAGCACCTATAATTCCTAAACGTTTAGGCACTTCTTGAAATTCAAGTGCACCTGTAGAATCAACAACGATAGTATTTTCTTCTGGATTAACTGAAGCAACAGGAATATTGATTGGGACTGAACCTGTAGCGATCACTACATTATCTGCATCATAAACCGTAACATTGCCATCTTTATCTGTTACTTCAACTTTTTTCCCTGCTAATAATTTGCCATAGCCAAAAATAGACGCGACTTTATTCGCTTTAAAAAGGCCAGTGATACCGCCTGACATTTGCGCAACAATTTTTTCTTTTCGCTGGATCATTGCGGGTACATCAATGCTCAATTCACCGGTGCTAATACCGTGATTTTCGAAACCATCATGAGCATCGTGATAACGATGAGAGCTATCTAACAGTGCTTTTGATGGGATACAACCCACATTTAAACAAGTACCACCGTTGACAACTTTGCCTTTATCATCACTCCACTTTTCAACACAGGCTGTTTTAAGGCCAAGCTGTGCAGCACGAATAGCGGCTACGTAACCTGCTGGCCCAGAACCAATCACTATCACATCATATTTTTCAGACATTTTTCTTTCCTACCTTTTGATTAAAAACAAAGGGATTATGGTTAACCTATGTATTAATTTGTTAGCTATAAAAAAGCGAATATCGGGTATAGATATCCGCTCATGTATTTTTATCTTATATTTCTAATAAGAACCGTGCAGGGTCTTCAAGTAGATCTTTAATCGCCACCAAAAACTGTACCGCTTCTTTACCATCAACCACTCTGTGATCGTAAGATAATGCCAAATACATCATTGGACGAATTTCAACTTTACCATTTACTGCCATTGGGCGTTCTTGAATTTTATGCATACCTAAGATGGCCGTCTGCGGTAAATTCAAAATAGGTGTTGATAACAATGAACCAAATACACCACCGTTAGTAATAGTGAAGGTGCCGCCCGTCATTTCATCAATGCTTAGTTTACCGTCACGACCACGCAAACCCAAATCACGAATGGTTGACTCAACTGTCGCCAAGCCCATTTCTTCAGCATTACGCAACACAGGGACTACCAAGCCTTTAGGGGTTGATACAGCAACACCAATGTCGTGATAACCGTGATATACCACATCATCACCATCAATAGAGGCGTTGATGGCTGGGAATTTTTTCAGTGCTTCTACTGCCGCTTTAACAAAGAAACCCATAAAGCCTAAACGCACACCGTTGTTTGATTTTTCAAACAAGTCTTTGTACTTGGCACGCAAATCCATGACTGGACCCATATCCACTTCGTTGAATGTCGTTAGCATTGCAGTGGTTGATGTCGCTTCTAACAAACGCTCTGCGATACGCTTACGTAGGCGTGTCATTGGTACACGTTTTTCGATGCGATTGCCTACAGCAACAATAGGTGCTGCAGCCTGAGATGCAGGAGCAGCAGGTTTAGCCGCTGGCGTACTCGCTGCTTTTTCTACATCGGCTTTCGAGATCAAACCATTTTTTTCTGTGCCAGATATTGTGGCTAAATCAATGCCTTTTTCCGCGGCTAATTTTCGAGCAGAAGGACTGGCTACTGCATCGGAAGAAGTTGAGTCGCTCGCAGCTGGTGAAGCAGTAACCGCTGATGCTGCACCACCTTCATTAACAGATGCAATCACTTCACCGCTCTGCACTGTATCGCCCTCACCCTTAATGATCGCGCCCATTGCGCCATCGGCTGGTGCAACGACTTCCAGTACTACTTTATCTGTTTCAATCTCAACAATGAGTTCGTCGCGAGAAACGGCTTCACCCGCTGCTTTATGCCATGTAGCGATAGTGCCATCTTGCACAGATTCAGGAAATGTGGGAGCTTTAATTTCTATGCTATTACCGCTGGCGGCTGGAGAGCTTGTTGTTTCAGCTTCTGCTGACTCGGTAGCTGCTGCGGGTACTTCTGCACCATCTTCTGCACCGCCCTCGCTAATAGATGCTAATACTTCATTACTCAATACGGTATCACCTTCGTTTTTAAGTATTGCACCTAAAACACCGTCCGCTGAAGCAACGACTTCTAAAACGACTTTATCTGTTTCAATCTCTACTAATAATTCATCACGAGATACGGTGTCGCCCGCTTTTTTGTGCCATGTTGCAACAACACCGTCCTGTACTGATTCAGGGAAAGTAGGTGCTTTAATTTCGTTAGCCATTGTGTTGATTCCTATAAATATAAATCAATAAAATAAAATTATTTAACTGTTAATGCATCATTAATCAGTTGCTGTTGTTCTTCAAGATGTAAAGACATGTAACCACATGCTGGCGCAGCCGATGAAATACGACCTGCATACTCAACCTTAACCGATGGATACACTTCTTCCATAGCACCTTCAATACGGTGTCTAATTTGGAACCAAGCCCCTTGGTTTCGTGGCTCTTCTTGACACCATGCAATTTGAGAAACATTGGTATATTTTGCTAACACATCAAGTAACTCTGCTTTAGGGAATGGGTAAAGTTGTTCCAAGCGCACTAAGGCAACATCGTCTTGCCCTGACTCCATACGCGCTTCTAGTAAGTGGTAATAAATCTTACCGCTACACAAAACCAGTCTTTTCACCTTTTCGGATTCAACTAGATCATCAGATAGCACATTGTGGAATTTACCTTCAGCTAGCTCCTCTAGTGATGATGTGGCTAACTTGTGACGCAAAATCCACTTAGGACTCATAATCACCAACGGGCGACGCATAGGACGAACCACTTGGCGACGTAAAATATGGAAGATTTGCGCAGGAGTGGTAGGGATACACACTTGGATATTATGTTCCGCACACATTTGCATAAAACGCTCTAAACGCGCAGACGAATGCTCAGGCCCTTGGCCTTCGTAACCGTGCGGTAGCAACATAGTAAGACCGCATAAGCGCCCCCACTTATGCTCACCACTGGTAATAAATTGGTCAATAACGACTTGTGCGCCATTAGCAAAATCACCAAATTGCGCCTCCCAAATCACCAAAGTATCTGGCTTAGTCGTCGCATAACCATACTCAAAAGCCAACACAGCTTCTTCTGACAACAAAGAGTCAAAGATTTTAAAATGACGCTGACCTTCAAATAGGTTAGATAACGGGGTGTAACTTTCACCGTTTTCTTGGTTATGTAGTACTGCGTGTCTGTGAGAAAAAGTACCACGACCCACATCTTGTCCCGTTAAGCGAACGCCTGCACCTTCTTCAATAAGCGTTGCATAAGCCAGAGTTTCGGCCATACCCCAATTAAGCGCTAAGTCACCACTCGCCATTTTTCGGCGATCCTGATAAATTTTATCAACTTGGCGCTGAACTTTTACGTCTTCAGGCACTTCGCACATTTTATGTGCCAGCTGCTGTAGCTTTTCCATTGGCACACGAGTATCGCCTTCAGCTACCCAGTCGTGACCTAAATATGGAGTCCAATCAACAAACAAAGAGCTATCCGGCTCACTAACCAAGCCATCAGCCACATGATCACCACGATCAAGCGACGCTCGGTAAGCCTTTGCCATCGTTGCAGATTCTTCCGCACTGACAACACCTTCCGCAGCTAATTGCTCAGCATATTTGGTGCGAGTAGTTTTTAATTTTTTAATTACTTGGTACATCAACGGTTGCGTTGATGACGGCTCATCGGTCTCATTATGACCGCGACGTCGATAGCAGACTAAGTCGATCACTACGTCTTTTTTAAATTCATAACGATAATCGACCGCTAGCTGAGTCACAAACATGACTGCTTCTGGATCATCACCATTCACATGAAATATTGGCGCACCCACAAATTTAGCCACATCAGTACAATAATATGTCGAACGAGCATCATCTGGGTTATTAGTGGTAAAACCCACTTGGTTATTAATCACAATATGCAGCGTACCGCCAGTTTTGTAGGCACGTGTTTGTGACATTTGGAAAGTTTCAAAAACCACACCTTGGCCGGAAAATGCTGCATCACCATGAATAGAGATAGGCACAACAATATCACCCGTAGTGTCCTTACGACGATCTTGGCGCGCGCGTACAGAGCCTACAACAACAGGAGAAGCAATTTCCAAATGCGATGGATTAAACGCCATTGCCATATGTAACTCGCCACCTGGGGTCATCACATTGGAAGAAAAGCCTTGATGATATTTAACATCACCAGAGGTGTCGACTAATTTTTTCCCTTCGAATTCATCAAATAAATCCGCTGGATTTTTACCAAAAATGTTCACCAATGTATTTAGACGGCCACGGTGAGCCATCCCCAATACAATTTCTTTTGCGCCATAAGTACCTGAGCGCTTAATAATACCGTCCAACATTGGAATCAGTGATTCGCCGCCTTCTAAACCAAATCGTTTGGTGCCGGGGTATTTACTATCTAGATGTTTTTCTAAGCCTTCTGCCGCACTTAATCGCTCTAAAATACTACGCTTAGTTGCAGGAGAGTAGCTTGGTCTGCCGCGCGCACTTTCCATGCGCTCTTGCAACCATTTCAATTCTGCAAGCTCAGTAATATGAGTAAACTCTGCACCAACAGAACCGCAGTAAGTCGCTTCAAGCTCGCTGATAATTTCGCGCAAGCTGGCATTATCTTTTCCGAAAAACAAATCACCTGTTGCAAACACATCATCTAAGTCAGTTGCATCAAGGCCATGAAACTGTAAATCTAAATGTTCTAGTGACGGAGCGGTGGTTAAGTTTAACGGGTCGATTTTGGCCTTTAAATGCCCACCACGACGGTAATGCTGAATAAGTTGAGCGACTTGAATTTGTTTAGCATGCTCTTGTTCAATAACATCTGAACCCGACGCATCTACGGTTTGAAAGGCTCTATTTTTAACCAACTCACGAAACTGTTCGCGAACAACTGAGTGTGCCGTATCTTGTCCACTACCGCTATTATTGCGTGGCAGTTGATCAAAGTAATTTCGCCACTCATCTGGAACACTATTCGAGTCGTACAAATATGCATCATACAAACCTTCTACATACGCTGCGTTCCCGCCTGAAATATGGCCGGTACTCCAGAGTGCTTCCATCTGACTTTCGTGCATTTACTTACCCACTTACGTTTGTGTCTACAACTTATTGTAGACCTATTGATGTTTCTTACCGCTAACAAAAATCAAATACGGAAAAAGTAAATGCCTTTCATTCAAGCATTTACTTTTTTGTTAGCTCTACCTATTGATTCACACTATATTGCTACGACAACAGCATACTTCGTATATGACCGATAGCTTTGGTTGGATTCAATCCCTTAGGACATACCGACACACAGTTTTGAATACCATGACAGCGGAAAACACTAAAAGGATCGCGTAAATTATCTAAACGCTTGTCGGTTGCATTATCGCGGCTGTCCGCCAAAAAGCGATAAGACTGTAACAAGCCTGCTGGGCCAATAAACTTATCCGGGTTCCACCAGAACGATGGGCAACTAGTTGAACAACATGCACATAAAATACACTCATACAGGCCATCTAACTTTTCACGCTCTTCTGGTGATTGTAGACGCTCAATGCCTTGCACGGGCTCATCATTTTGTAAAAATGGCTCAATCTTGCGGTATTGTGCATAGAACTGGCTCATATCAATCACTAAATCACGGATCACCGGCAAACCGGGTAATGGGCGCAGCACTAAAGTATCATTTTTCACACACTCTGATAGTGGTGTTATACACGCCAAACCATTTTTACCATTGATGTTCATACCATCAGAGCCACAAACGCCTTCACGACATGAGCGACGGAAAACCAAACCGTTATCTTGATTGGCTTTTAACAGCTCTAAAATATCCAACACCATGTAATCTCGACCATTGGTCTCAATCTCAAACATTTGCATATGCGGTGCTTGATCCGTTTCGGGGTTGTAACGATAGACTTCTACTTTCAACATAATATCTCTCTCCGATGACTTTTTCCGAAATTAATAGGTACGAGCCTTAGGCTCAAAAGTATCGACTGTAGTTGGATCAAAATTCACACCACGCTTAGTCACTTTTTTATCTACTGGGAAGTACATTGAGTGACATAACCAGTTTTCATCATCACGCTCTTGGAAATCATCACGAGCATGTGCGCCACGAGATTCCGTACGAACTTCAGCAGGAATAGCCGTTGCTTCTGCAACTTCCAATAAATTCAATAATTCAAGTGCTTCAATACGCGCAGTATTAAACGTGTTGCTCTTATCCGTAAACGTCACATTGTTGATACGTTCACGTAAATCAGCTAACTTTTTAACACCCTCGGCCATATAATCACCACGGCGGAATACGCCAAAGTGATTTTGCATCACTTGCTGCAACTCGGCACGCAAGACAGATGCTGACTCACCGCCAGTGTTAGAGTTGACGCGATTCAAGTTTACCATTGCCGCTTCGATATCGGCTTCCGTTGCATCGCGATGTTCGATGCCTTCCTTCAATGCTTTTTCGATATGTAAACCAGACGCACGACCAAACACCACTAGATCTAGTAACGAATTACCGCCTAGACGATTAGCACCATGTACCGAGACACAAGCCGCTTCACCACAAGCATATAAGCCTTCAATCACTGTATCTACGCCATCCACTTGCGTTAGCGCCTGTCCGTCAACGTTGGTTGGAATACCACCCATCATATAATGGCACGTTGGGATAACCGGAATCGGCTCTTTCACTGGATCAACACCGGCAAACGTACGCGACAGTTCAAGAATGCCAGGTAAACGCTGATTTAGCGTTTCTTCACCGAGGTGATCTAACTTCAACATCACGTGATCGCCATTTTCACCACAACCACGACCTTCTAAGATTTCTAAGACCATTGAACGTGCAACTACGTCACGACCCGCAAGATCTTTCGCGTTTGGCGCATAACGTTCCATAAAACGTTCGCCGTCTTTGTTAATTAAGTAGCCACCTTCACCGCGGCAACCTTCTGTTACTAGCGTACCTGCACCGTGAATACCGGTTGGGTGGAACTGCCACATTTCCATGTCTTGTACTGGATAACCCGCACGTAATGCCATACCAATACCGTCACCCGTATTAATATGTGCATTGGTGGTAGATGCATAAATACGCCCTGCACCACCGGTGGCTACTACGGTAGCCTTTGATTTAATATGGACAACTTCACCATCTTCAATATTGATCGCAATAACGCCAGTAACCACACCGTCTTGGTTTTTCACAAGGTCAACGGCATACCACTCATTGAAAAACACAGTGTTACTTTTTACATTACCTTGATACAAGGTATGTAATAACGCATGGCCGGTACGGTCTGCAGCAGCACAAGTACGGGCCGCCTGACCACCTTTACCGAAGTCCTTAGATTGACCACCGAACGGACGCTGATAAATGCGGCCTTCTTCGGTACGAGAAAACGGCAGACCCATGTGCTCTAACTCAAAAACGGCTTCTGGCCCTACTGAACACATATATTCAATTGCGTCTTGGTCACCAATATAGTCCGACCCTTTTACGGTGTCGTACATGTGCCAGCGCCAATCATCATCTTTATCGGAGCTGCCAATCGCACAGGTAATACCACCTTGAGCAGAAACAGTGTGAGAGCGAGTAGGAAAAACCTTAGTAATTACCGCCGTTTTGAAACCAGACTGCGCCATCTGTAAAGCGGCGCGCATACCCGCACCACCACCACCAATGACTATACCGTCAAAGGAAACTGTTCTAATCGCCATAGGACCTACTCCAAGTAAAAAGCGTATGTATTGCGAAAATATTTACCGCCACACAGAGCGCATATAATTTTCTAACAAAATAAAGCAAGCCTGCTTCTACACGGTTGTGCAGCAACAAACTCAAAAAAACTGAAAAAAAGGAAAAAACATATCGTACATCATTCATTAGTACGGTAATTATGCGGTAATGGCTCACCGTAATATTAGCCCTGATGTTTTTCACTTCTAGAGATAACCTTCTTCGTCAAGGTGATTATTTATCTACCGTCAGACTTATAAAAAATGCGTAAAAACACCCATATCAAATAACGTGAACGCACAATCTTGATTGGTTAAGCACGTATCAATTCAGCATAATTAGGCAATAAATCTATCTGCCGCAGTCATAAATACTATTGAGAATAGACAAGCTATACTATAAACGCCAGCACAGCTCTAAATAACGGGCGCGATTATAGATTCAGCAACTCTAAAACACAAATAAAAAGGCCGATTAAATGCCCGAATTTAGGGGATTCATCAAGAAACCAACGGAATGATTATTTTTCGATCAATGATGAACTACATTCATCGAATTTTTTCGCACTGTTGAATAACACGCCAATGATATTCGCCTTATTTTTAACTCTACTCTCAACTTCAACTCCTCCTCATCTCCATCTCGCCACGATCCACAACTCATAAATATGGCAAATATTCATTATAAACATTAAACATACACTGTAGTAATACTACAAAACCTAAGCTCTCAGAGTGAGAAAAACAAATGCATCTTCTTATGATGAATCACCTTAGTTGCTTAGGGGCACAGCATAAAACGCAGTTTTTTCATGGAGATAAAACAGGGCCATTTAAGCTGAAGACTACTCATCCGTGCTGCGGATAAAATAATCATCTAGAAAAAGGCTGCGGTATAATTTCGCCACATAACGAGGTAGTATTACTACATCTTCACATAAACAACCGTGAATATGATGAACCGTGCAAAAAACGGGTTTTATTCTATAATAAGTAGCTAATTAGAGATTATTCATCGAAGGCATACAACAGCAGTACATTTTTCGCACAAAACATTTGAACACTTTTTACAACCATTGTTAACGAATGCAGCCATACCATTATTTTTACACCGCTGCGTTCAATAAGAAAACAGGAGTTTTTATGAGTGACAAAACAGCCCAGCTTACTATTGACGGCAAAACATTCGATCTACCTATTTTATCTGGTTCTACAGGCCCTGACGTAATTGACGTTCGCTCGTTGGTGTCTGAAGGTTACTTCACGTTCGACCCAGGCTTTATGTCTACAGCCGCATGCGAATCGGCCATTACCTATATTGATGGCGGCAAGGGCGTGTTACTACATCGTGGTTACCCTATAGAACAACTTGCTGCTAACTCTGACTTCCTAGAAACATGCTATCTACTGCTGCATGGCGAACTGCCAAATGTAGAAGAGCGCGAGAGTTTTAGAAATGACATCACCATGCATACCATGGTAAATGAAGCGATGGTTCGCTTGTTCCGCGGCTACCACCATGATGCCCACCCAATGGCAATGATGTGCGGCGCTATTGGCGCACTATCTGCGTTCTACCATGATTCATTAGATATCACGAATCCAGAACATCGCAGAATTTCTGCGATGCGATTAATTGCGAAAATCCCAACACTGGCAGCCATGTGTTACAAACATCACATCGGCCAACCCTTCATGTATCCAAATAACTCACTCTCTTATGCCGAGAACTTTTTATACATGATGTTTGGCACCCCTTGTGACGAGCCTAATATCAACCCTGTACTTGCTCGCGCAATGGATAAAATTTTCTTATTACATGCGGATCACGAACAAAACGCATCAACCTCTACTGTGCGCTTAGCAGGCTCGTCAGGTGCCAACCCGTTCGCATGTATTGCATCGGGCGTTACCGCTTTATGGGGTCCAGCTCATGGCGGTGCAAACGAAGCTGTATTAACCATGCTTGCGGAAATTGGTCATGTGGATAATATTGACAAATTTGTTGCAAAAGCAAAAGACAAAAACGATCCATTCCGCTTAATGGGCTTTGGGCATCGCGTATATAAAAACTTCGATCCACGCGCAAAAGTTATGAAAGAAGCCTGTGACGAAGTACTTGAAGAGCTCGGTTTAGAAAACGATCCTTTATTGGCGATTGCAAAACGCTTAGAACAAATAGCCCTAGAAGATCAATACTTCATCGATCGAAAACTATATCCAAACGTTGATTTCTACTCTGGCATTATTATGAAAGCCATCGGCATACCAACCAACATGTTTACGGTTATTTTTGCCACTGGCCGTACGGTAGGATGGATTGCTCACTGGGCAGAGATGATCGGAGAGAGCTACAAAATCGGTCGCCCTCGTCAACTTTACACAGGCTATACCACAAGAAACTATGTAGAAATGGATAAGCGCTAAGTTAATAAGCGCTTTATAAGTTGAATAAAAAGTTCTAATAAAAATCTCTAATAAAAAGCCGCATTAAATATTGCGGCTTTTTATTATCTACTGATTTTTTTGATTACTTTATTTCAACACAAAAATCTAGCGTATGTTCACAGCAATTCTTTCCGCATTCTCTTATTTAAGCGCCCCCAACTAGGTAAACTTTTCGCAATATTGTTACCAGACGCCATACGCTTAGTCGATTTTGCCAACCAAATTCCATCACCATTAAACCCATAAACGGGCAATAAATCTGTACGCTGTGACGCGGGTAAAATAGTACGATTAATATTATCTAAAATAAGTGGTTCTGAACGCGGTGTAGGATAATAAGCCAAGACCATATGCGCTAAATTCAACTCTAATGCTTTTACATAGGTAATACGCAATTTATTGGTATCCATGCCCATACTAATAAGAGAGAAATACTTCCCTATCGAAAAGTCCTCGCAATCACCAGCATAAGTCCCTAGAGTTTCGACGGGGGTAGCCCAGTAATCTTCCACACCCCAATGATCGATATCCCACTTCCATTCGATTTGATTAAAATAATCATTAGCAAAACGCGTTAGCTCGCCATCAGATGCCGATTCGCTACTAGCAAAACTATCTAAGGTTTGACTCCAACGAGCAATTCTATTTTTAGCTGTTTTCCCATAGGTTTTCTCAATAGCAATAAGCGCCTTACCGTTAATGTGGCGATAACTTGGCGCGGCTTCTGCAACAGGTGAAAACACGACTGCTGCCGACAAAAATATGCCATAAGTTTTATTACAATATTGCACGCAAGACTTTCCCAAAACATTGATAAAAACCACTATTACCACTGAGTATAGACAAGCTATAGGAAGCCGCTATAACCATCTGATCTTAAAAAGCCTTTAACAAAAGAAATGATGCAAAACATCCAGCCAAATAAAAAACCGTATAAACGTATAGTAGTTATTGAAGAAAGCATTAACATCCTAAGAAGTTACTTAAAGCTAATTAGCGCTATTTTTGAGAATTGCTTTAGTGGTAATATTCTTAAGAGGATTCTTAAGCGTATCGTTAAGAGCATTGTCACTAAACGCTAAACTCTAGGCATATATAGCACGCCCCACATCACCGCAGGATAAATACGAGACAGTATGAAATTAATAGTATTTGATTTAGATGGCACTTTACTTAACAACGTATCAAAAATTTCTTCTTTTACCCATGAAACATTGCAGCTACTGAAAAAAAATGACATTGCTTACACCGTAGCAACAGGTCGTACATTTGATTCTGGTCAAGCAATCATTCATGGATACGATTTTATGTTGCCTCATATTTACAGTAATGGCGTTATCATATGGGATCCGCAAAAAAACTCGCTATCGTTAGATAATTGTTTAACGAGTGAAGAAGCACACTACATATTAGACACCACACTACTGCAAAAAATAACGCCGTTTATTTCTGCCATTGACCAACAGCAACAACATTATATTTTTCATCCTACCATCACACATACGGCAGAAAAACGTTTACTTGATATCTTTAAACAACGAAAAAACATACGCGTACTTCCCATCAAACATATACCAAAGGGAATTGATATCACTAATATCAGCATGATTGGTGATGGCAACGAAATAGATACCATTCAACACGATATCAATACGCAAACACACCTTATTGCTTATTCTGGTCCTGCCATAGAAGGGCAAGGATTAAAGTGGATGGATATACATCACAGCAATGCCAACAAAGGCAGCGCCATCAAACAGCTGCGCGAACAGCTAAAGGTGAGCGAGGTCATTTGCTTTGGTGATAGCGATAACGACTTAAGTATGTTTTCCGTCGCCGACGAGAGCTACGCCACCGCCAATGCCAAAGCAGAAGTAAAAGCAGCATCTACTGCGGTTATCGGTCACCACCACGAAGATGGCGTGGCACACTATTTACGTGAACGCTTTGCATTATGAAGGGATATGAAGGGCTAGGAGGCAAAAAAAGAGCTAACATGAGTTATGTTGATTATTAGAACTATCGACGCTCTAATTTAAGATGTAATGCCGACAAGGGCGAACCACCCACAACTTCCGCTCTATGCCCGTGAATATTATCATCAAAGGTTTCACCTTCAGCTAAATAATCTTCTGCAACAAACATTTCACCAGCAGAAAAATCGCAACTATCGCCATCACGTAAAACAATACGCAGCGTACCTGATAAAATAATTAATAGCGTCGGATCACCCGCCACATGAAAGCTCGATGCATAAGACGCGTCACTTGTCCGCAAACGAAAATTAACTGCCGATACTTGCTCCGACAACATTCTCTCCGCTGAACCAGCAAGCTCTACCTCTCGATGAGAGAAGACAGACCGCCCTCGCCCATCGTTATGCACACAACTTATACGTTTAATCGCTTTAGCGTCGTCAGCCATACCTTACTTACCCTTATTAATCTTTACGCTTTCGCATAATCACTAGAGCTAATAAAAAACCGATCACTGCACCGCCAATATGTGCCTCATGGGCGATATTAGCACCAAAAACAGAAAAACCCGTGACACTCGCATAAAGATCAAAAGCGAGTAGCGCTGGCACAAAAAACTTCGCAGGAACAGGCCAAGGCAACAACAGAAAAATCAATTTATGATTGGGAAAGCAATAAGCAAAGCCCGCCAAAATGCCATAAATAGCCCCCGAGGCACCCACTACGGGTGAAGAAAAAATACGCACTGCCTGCTCTGAAGAGGGGAATTGCACGTAATATTGACCATTAGCAAAAATCTGAAAAACATCTTTTAGAGAAACACCCGCATCCAGCAAAGGCTGTATCGCTGCCTGAAATTGATAATGGTTTACCAACTGGTACACCAACGCCGCACCAATACCACAAACCAAATAGAACAATACGAAACGAACGGTTCCCCACACCTGCTCTAATACACGGCCAAACATCCACAAACCCAACATATTAAAAACAAGATGCATAAGACCCACATGCACAAATAAATGGCTTAAAAATTGCCACGGGTGAAACGACGGGGACTGCCAATAGTGTAATGCCAAATGCGTCGTAATATTTAACGTCAGCATCTCTAACAGAAACACGGTTGCGCATAAAGCAATCAACACATTGGTCGCGGTAAAATAATTAAGTTTCACTTATTCAAACCCAGTTAACAACGGAAGAGAGAATTATCCCACTTAACGTGAAACTAGCAAATAGATTATTGGGTGTGCGAACAGCACACCTGAGATATGAGTCGAGGAAAAGAGAGGAAAAACAGATAGGAATATTAAAAAGCTAAACTGATGTTACTTAGCAAGATCATGCAGCGTATTCCGAATGCGCTACATCACCATCAGATAAAGCATACATTTCGGCATAGGCCACGCCTTCGCGCAATAATTGCGCTTGGCGCAAAAAATTCATCCCTTCTGGCGCTAAAGGCACCATATCCTCAATGTGTTTCCATGAGCCCTTTATTAGAAAAATGGTAAAACCATTATGTACATTCACTAATGTGCTGCTATCACTCAATTGCCAATTCATTTGAATACCTCGACGAAAAAACAAAACTTGTTTAAAAAACAATACTACGTTGATGGCGGGGATTATGATGTATTGCAGGCAACACGTCTGTCATCTACATTCTCCATATATTGTAGGAGATGGATTACATTGATGCACAGCGATACCTTTAAAAAGACAAAGAAAAATCAGAAAATCACTTTTTCTGCTTGGGAGCCGGAGGGATTTCTTGTGTTAACCACTGTAAGGTTTCAAAATAACCGACATAACGACTGATATAAGCGGGGGAAAGATCGTTGATCTGCCTAAGCAACTTAATAGCTAATATTTCGGGGTTTAGTGGACCGGGATTTTCTGGTGTTTCATTAAAAGCAGAATCAATAAAATGATCAACACGCTGCTGGTGCTGAAACTGCTGGTAAGCCACACCCGCTTTTAATCTCGGTAACGGCGTCGAGTGAGTACTTTTTTGTGTTTTATTATTGAGTAATACTTGTTCTTGCTGAGTTAACTGTTCGGCAAAATTGATAGCGGTATCGCCGTTTTCAACTGCATCTGCAATCGAACCATCACCCCCAAAGCCGGTAACAGCATTCTCCACCACAGAATCATCCGCAAGCACCTTACGCAAGTTCGACAGAGCCAATACCACAGACGACGATTTCACTAATGGTAGTTTGCTTACTTGCTCTGTAGTTACTTTATCTATAGTTGTTTTTTCTGTAGTCGTTTTTTCTATAGCTGTTTTCTCTGTAGCCGCCTCAGCGGTTAATTCATCAAAAACTATTTCATATGCATCAAGCGCTAGCTGTGCTTTTGTTAACAAACGTTCGCGCACACCCTCTCGCTGCTCAAGCGAACGGTGAATCAATGACTCGATAAAACACAATCGCACAGAATTTTGTTGATTTACGTTTTGCTGTTTTAACAAAACGAGTTTTTCTATTAACGCTTGCTCCACCACAGAGTATTGATCACGTGTACTACACTCCTTCTCCACAAGAGACGGATCAACAGTCGACTGAAGACCTCCCATGTTATAAGTCCGTATCTGCTTGGCGAATAGAATTAACCTCTGTACCCGTCTTTTCAATCGTGTTGTTAGCCACCGCATTATTATTGGCGATTCTAGGAACTGGTGCCATTTCAACCCGTCGGTTTTTTGCGCGACTAGCGCGATCGGTATTGGGCACCACCGGTTGTTGAGCGCCAAATGCCGCCGCAAACACCATCGAAGACGGCATACCCTCTTCGATCAATGCACGAGTTACAGTCAGCGCCCTTTGTGCAGACAAATCCCAGTTGTCGCTAAAGTTAAGATTGCCTGTTTGAATCGGCTTATCATCGGTAAAACCACTAACCATTAACAATTGCTCGCGCTCACTCAAATATATTTTCAATGGCGCGACTAGCGTATTCAATAATTCTCGGCCGTCTTCTTGTAACGTTGAAGAGTTATTCGCAAACAATACATTACCGCTAATACCAATACGCCCATCACGTAGCGTCACTCGCCCAGTCGCCAATGGATCAGACAATGCTTGCTCTAACGCCATCCGGCGCTGCTCTTCCATTTTACGCTTGGCAGTTTCCTCTTCTAGATTTTGCGACAACTCTAACTGAAAACCTAAAGACCACACCAACAGCAGTACAAACACCCCCACCACACCCGCCATCAAATCACCAAAAATGGGCCATACGGGTTGATCATCAATACCTTCGTTTAATCGGTTCATATCATCCTAGCCTTATGTCGATTCTGGCGTGGGCTTAGGTGAGGACTTAGGTGATGATTTAGATTCAGGTTTAGATTCGAATTTAGCAGCCGACCGCCCTAGCTGACGTAACTGCTCAAACATTTCTTGCTGCGACAAGATAGTGTGATCAATAATTTCTCGCGCTTGCGCTACATAGTAGCCCATTTGCTCATCGCTACGTTGCGTGCTGCTCTCTAGTGAGCCTTCAATCAATAGTAACGTATCGCTGACATCACGGGTCGATTGACCAAACCGCTCTACCGCAGTACCAAAGGCATCACTCACACTCGCCAACTCAACGGCACTGCCACTAAAGTGATCCGCTGCATCAGTTAAGCGGCTGGTTTCGATATCCACTTGTTGGCTAAAACGCTCGCCAATGGCTTTTAAGGTATCGGCGGAATCACTGGCTAATATCTGTAACGTATCGTTCTGCTCAGTAGACGACTGCTGTAAAGCATTGGCGACTGTCGTAAGCTGTTCAAATATTTTTTGTCTTTCAATTAATAGCTGGTTATCACGTTCCATGGTATTACTGATTTCAGCGCGAAGCTGACTAATCACTTCTGCCGCAGCGCGTGGGGTTTCAGAAGCCGTCTCAATAAGATGCGCCATAGGTACTTCTAAGCCCGCCCCTAATTGTTGTAAATGCTCGGCCGCAATTGCCCCCAAGCTATTCAGTTGGGCGACCGCGGCATCACCACGGCGAGTTTCTTCGTCACGTAACGCCGTAAGCTGTTCGTTTAACTGCGTAGCTAATGCTTGTACCTGAGTATCGTGTCTATCTAGCCATTGCGCTTCGTTCTCGATACGCTGCTCAACTAACTGCTCAGTAGATCCCAATAACGTACGCATCTCTTCCAATAATGCACTAGCTGTCTGTTGCTGATCGCTTGAGAAGGTTTGTAGTGTTTGCTGTACGCCATTACTGGTTTGCTCAAACGTCTCGTGCCATTGGGTTAATCGCAGCTGATCTTGCTGTTGTTGGTGTTCAAGCCATTCTTCGCTCGCGCTACCAAAACGGCTTAACATCGCATTAGACGCACTGCCCATTTGCTCACTTAAATTTTCGACCGTATTAGCGACGCGCTCAACCATAGTATTGTTAGCGGTTTGATACTCCCCTAAGCCTTGCTGCCACGCTTGTGCCATGTCTTTGGTGGTGTCGGTCATGTCTTGTGAGAGTTTACCGAGCTGCTGCTCAACATTATCAGCGAGGCGCGTATGAGTATTCGCCATATCACCACTCACCGTATTCACCATATCCGAAATCATCGGCTGTAACTGACGAATAGACTGCTGTAGGTTTTCATCCAATAGACGACTGCTACTTTCAAAAAAACGACTGCTACTATCTACATTCTCTTTAACACTTTGCTTTAAGCTAGCGTCGACCGAATCAGCCAATGTCACAAAACTGCTGCTCACTTCGGTATGAAATTGCGTTTGGTTAGCACTTAACTGCTGACTAATCTCTTCGCTAAACTGTGTTAAACGCTCAGCAACCGATACCAATGTTTCTGCTACTACCGGTAACGATTGCGCCTGCTCTTGCATCGCCTTAAAAGTTTGATCACGGTTATAAGCGAGCGAGAAATTTTGAAACGCGTCTGTCATTTTGCTATCGAGCAAATGCGATGCCAGTACACGCTGACGGCGACTTAAGGTAGACACAAAGCCCAACATCGCCGATGCACTCACACCCGCAACCGATGTACCAAAAGCCAAACTCAAACCCTTAATGGGCGCACTTAAACCTGCTCGTATGGCTTCTAATTCATTGGTGCCTTCTAAGGCCGATACCGCGCCTTTTAAAGTGTCTACCATACCGGCGAATGTACCCAGTAAACCCAGCATGATTAACAAGCCGACTAAATACGGCGTCATCATGGGGGCAGGTAATGGCACATGCTCCCCTTGAATGCGTAAACGCACGCTACTGCGAAGCGCGGGCGCAAGCAGCTCTAACCACTCGCCCAGCACAGAGATTTTGCCATCGGCTTTCGCTAAGGCATGCTCAAGACTATTGGTCTCTCGCTGAAACCGGGTGAGTTCCATAAAACCCAACACATACACAATACCGATAACGCCGGTGACAACAAACGCGAGTATATTCGAGCCCATAAAGCTGGTGCCCATCCACAGTACAATCGTCGCGCCTAGTACAAAGGCGGCAATAGACAATATTCTTGTCATTTGGTCTGTTCTTCCTTTTTATCTTGTTCAGGGAATTCACTACATAAGGCGTCAATTAGCCCTAAGGTGGGTTGTAATCGACAATCTAGCTCTGCCAGTAATAAACATTGCATTTCACGAAGAAAATCGTGTCTCGCGTTGTCTGGATTCTTATCTACATCTTTATCCGCACTCTTTTCAACAAGAAGGCTGTCGTCTTTGGTTATGGTCTCTGCATACTGACTATGTAAATAATGGAAACGTTTGGTGAGCAATACGGGGATAACTCGCAAAGCCTTGCGACTATAAGCCGTTAAAATCTCTCCTAGCTTACCGTCCAGTGCCGCCAATTGCGCTAAACCGGATGACTGGCTGGTCAACTGTCGGCGAATACGTGTGTGCAATTGCAAAACTCGGGATTCCATTTCACTTTGATACAAACTGTAAAAGCGTAAATACGCGCTCAAGCCATCGTCATTCAGATTAAAGCCTTCATCCCCCGCTTGCGGTAAACGTAATGCGGAGGAGCGCTGGGTAAATGGGGACGAATCACCTTTTGTAGAACCACCCTCTGTAGAAACACCCTTTGTAGAACCGCCTTCTGCTGAAGACCTTTCGACAGAAGAATGTTCAAAGGCAAAGCTACGGACAATCAATGTCATCAGTTCACCACGAGCGTGTAAAAAATGGGCTTTCGCCTTCTCCGCCGCACTCTCACAGGCATTGGACGGATCGTTGGGAGCCTTTACAGCAGGCACGTCTATTTTAGGCGCTTTTATCTTAGGAGCTTTGTCCAAAAAAACCGATAGGCTAAATGCTTCCGAAAAATCAATGAACTGCCCTACTGTCGCCACAAATCGTGAATGCGGCAAACGGCTATCCAGCACAGAAAGCGACTGTAAAGTCTTAACCAATGAGGAATGAGAATATGTTGTGTGAGTAGCAGTCGATGGCATACAAATAGCTAGATAAACAGCGCCTAAAAAAGCCGAGCATTCTATCACTGTTCAGATGGTTTCGCCTTTGAAACCCGTCACTTAATAGGGAAATATTTCTAAGTTGTATGACACAGGACATGACATACGTAATGAGGCTAGAAAGAGACAAGACGGAGCCAAATAGAGCTTAAGAACTACATATAACCACACAGAGCTATATAGCTCTATCTAAAAGCCCTAGCGATTAAAAAACCGCTCAATCAACGCCACCGATTCCCCCATAATGTGATCTTCGAACTCATCAAGACTTTTACCGAACACTTGCAAGTACTTATCCGCCTTATCGTGGGTAAGCTGCTTTTTAGCGACTCGATATTCCATTTCAGCTAGTGTCTTGTTACTGCGAGGAATGATATTCCAATGAATAAAATCGGCATCTAAATCAACCACTTGCTCCTGCGCGAATGCACAAAAAGCATCGACATAATCGATACCTTGAGGCCCAAGGCAACCGGGCTCTACGCGATAGGTTACCGTGAGTTTTTGATGATCAGGTAAAGGTTGGCTAGCGTTCATAAATAGGCTACTCAGCTCCATATAGACTACAACGTGATTTTCACATGCTATATATTCACATGCTATATAGAGTGTAGATCATAGACTGCTTAGTCGAGTATAAATGTGTTATTTTTTTAAACTCATTCGATTAGCACACTCCTAACGTATCCTCTTAGTAAACTTGGCAACCGCTTCTTGATGAGCCACAGCAATGAGAGGCATGATTTCCTTGAAGCTCGACTCAGAAGGGTTAAGTATTTGCACCCACGACATCCAACCATAGATAGGGTGCGGCATTAACTCGTCACAAGCCGTAAAATCATGTCCTGTATCAACAATCCCACCCTTGCTAGGCCGTGCGGGCGGCTTGCCCAATATCGATGTATAAGCGGCTTTGCCAATCCCAATACTTAAACGAAAAACGCCGTCGCGATCCAAGTCAGACGATTTATCATTATCACCATTTTTTTCCTTAATCGTACAAAAATACACCCCATTAGGCAGGGCATTACCGGGGTTATAAAACAACGACGTTTCCCCCCAACTGGCTTTAGGCACTACACCATCAAAGCTATCCGTAACGATGTTAATAATATGTTCCGGTGTCATATAATTTCCTTATTTATATCGCCACTTAATGGCTTTCACAATCTAGCCTTTAAAAACGGGCTAATAACGCCTCGCTATAATCACCTACATTTAGCATTACTTCATGTTGTGCAGCCAAACTATTAAGCTCTGCTTGTTTAATCAAAAGCTCATCCATCAGCAAAGTATTATCGTCTAGCTGCCATAACAGACGCGATGCGGCGTAGCTGTAATGCATTGCTAACAAAGCATCGGCATCGCCTTCACGACTTGCAGCATCTAGCTTAGCTATTTTTCGATTTATTTTATTCAGCGATTGCTTTAATTCCCACACGTACACCACCTCAGTCATAAAATCATGCTGACGATAGCGGTTGAGTGACCAAGCCATCGTCACGCCAGCAACAACAACCCCCAATAAATTCCAGTGAAAATGACCGCCACTCTCGTCTGGAAAAAAAGTAATCAAGGTTTGTGACAAACCTAAGCTACCCAGCGCTAAACCAATTGCACATCCAGCCATTACTATCTTTAAATGGCGACGATAACGCGTTTTATTTATTTCGATGAGTTTCATATATGCCTAACAGTAATTTTAAGTTGATTTCAATTTAAGTTTTTGATGAATACGAGCAAACATCCACGGTACTTTTATCAATAGCGCCAACAACAACATGGATATGATTAATTCTGCACTAAACACATCTTGCACACTATCAAGTTGCGCAAGACTTCGGCCTGCATTCACATAGACAAACAACGTAAGCAACAAACCCAACTGTGTAGAACAATAAAACTTCCACACAGTTAATCGACTCAAGCCCAATACCAGCGCAGGAAAAGAAAAAGGTAAACCCGGTATAAAACGTACACTCAACGCCACCATAAAACTATTCGTCGTCACCGCCCGTTGCAAAGCGTCAGGCCCGCGAGCCACATAGCGCTGCACCCAATCACGTAAACCATAGCGCACCACCAAAAACAATACCGTACCGCCCAAAGCACTCATAAAAGATACGATCAACAAACCCAATACATTACCAAAAAGATACCCTGCCACCATAGTCAACACACTCACAAAAGGCATTGGCAAAACACAAAATAAAAAGTAGAAAGCCGCAAACACTAACGCACTCTGTATAGGATATGCATCAACAAAATCTAACATATCCATAGCGGTAGATTTAATAAAAGAGAATGAAAACGTGTCAATAAAAAACACCGAAAAGCATACCCCAAGCAATAGTATGAGACTAAGGATAGCGGCTATTTTTATATATAGATGAGGTTTCAACAATGCGTGTTTCAAATGGTATTCATCAGTCTAGAAAGTCTATAAATAGACCGATAGGGTTTGAAGAAGTTCATGCAGGCCGTTAGTATTATCACCTACTTAAAATTCAAGAAAAATGCTAGAAAACAACGCTAAGAAAACAGACGCTGCGCCCACACCGTTAAGCCTTTAGCAACACTACCAAAATGATCGCCATCAACAATATTAATCCCCTCAAGCTTTAGCTCAATCGCCTCTCGTATCACTTGGGCTTTAGCCGTTCCACCGGTGATGTAAACGAGATCAGGTTGACAGTCTGCTTGATTTATCACCTCATCGATCAACTTAATCATTGATGATACCTCGCTCTCAACCGCGTTAGAAAACTGTTCGCGAGTCACCGAACATGATAATGACTCTTCGAAAAATGCAAGATCAATATCGCAATGGGTTTGTCCAGAAAGTAGAATTTTTGTTTTCTCTGCAATCCGTACTAACTGATGATTTTTTTTGTGATCCCGCATATGAATAAATCGAGACAATAGATCCGGCTTTTGGCACTCCATTACATACTGTTGAAGCGTAAAGCCTGTTTCTTTACCGTTAAACCTTGCTTGCTCACCCACATTATTGGTTCTTACCGCATTCCAAAACACTTGGTTAGGAATAACTCTACCGTCTTTAAAGTGTGAGTTAAGACCAAACAATGGCATGAACGCGTTGCCTGCCAACTGTATATCAAAATCATTACCTCCCACCCGGCTCCCGCTATTAGCTAGGACATCATCAAAGCGCACTGTTTTATCGCGATAACTGGGTCCCATTCTCACCATTGAGCAATCGGTAGTACCACCGCCAACATCAACAACCAGCACCGTTTTATTTTCAGTTAGCGTCATCTCAAAATCCAAGCCCGCGGCCAATGGCTCAAATAAAAACTCTATCGATACAAACCCTGCTCGCTTAGCCGCCACCGTGAGTATCTCAATCGCTCGGCGATTGCTTTCATCAGAGTCGATCCCCTGAAAATTAACCGGACGACCAATCACCGCATGGCTGATCGTTTTATCGATATTTTTACTCGTGCTTTTACCTATGCTTCGCTCGGCACGCTGCTTGATATTAAGCATCATTACCGTCACGATATCTTCAAACAGCTGTATTGATTGAAGATGTAAACCACTAGCCCCTAAAAAAGATTTTATCGATTTAACAAAATAGCCTTCATCAGGAAAGCTAAGATACTGATCATAAGCCTCCCTCCCCACAAATACCGTCGCCACATCGTTAGAAAGGTCGTCACTCAAACGTACCCGTTGCGCACTTGCCAACTGCCTTGTTCGCTGGCTGACATAATCATCCTGTGTCTGCTTATCCGTCATCAGCAATGCCGCGGATTCGCAGATCAGATCACGGTTAAGTGCGTATAGCGCGGATGGCATAAACACCTCGTCTTGATCAATAGGCAGCAACTGAACCTCACTATCACCTCCACTATCACCGCCATTCACGATACCCATAGCGCAATTTGACGTACCGAAATCGAACCCTGAAAACATACTAAGCCTCGTTATTGAGCAAAAAATAGTTGAGTAAAATAGTTGAGTAAAATAGTTGAGCAAAATAGCCGCGCATAATACTACCCATCAGGCTCCAATGCCCTACCCATTTCACTTTTTTTCAGTTACAAAGCAAGTGACATTGAGGGCAAATAACGTGGCCATTTCAAAAGGTCGTTATCTTAGAAAGCTTTATCTTCCGATGCCAACCTGTAAAATAAGTCCATGTTAAATATTATCTGGATCTTCTTTTTTACCGCAGCCTTTGTCGTGGCGTTAATCAAACTGCTGGCTTTTGGTGATACTCAAATTTTTGGCCAAATGATGACGGCGATGTTTAGTTTATCTAAAACCGCCTTTGAAATAGCATTAGGGCTGACCGGGGTATTAGCCTTATGGCTGGGCATTATGAAAATTGGGGAACGTAGCGGCTTTATTCACATACTCACCACGTGGCTGAGCCCGCTGTTTATTCGCCTAATGCCAGAAGTGCCAAAAAACCACCCTGCATTAGGGGCAATGGTGATGAACATGTCGGCCAATGCCTTAGGCTTGGATAATGCAGCAACACCCTTGGGCATTAAAGCCATGCAAGAGTTGCAAAAGCTCAACCCACTAAAAGACACCGCCAGCAATGCCCAAATTTTATTTTTAGTCATTAATACCTCGGCGGTGACCTTATTCCCCGTCACCATATTCACCTATCGTGCCCAAATGGGTGCTGTGAACCCGACCGATGTATTTATTCCTATTTTAATCGCCACCTATGTCTCGACGTTAATTGGTTTACTAACCGTGTCTGCCGTACAAAAAATCAATTTATTCGATAAAGTCATCTTGGCTTATTTAGGCGGGTTTTCTGCAGTAGTATTTGGTTTACTGGCGTATTTTTCGAGCATGTCACAAGCCGAAATGTTGGTGCAATCTGCATTGATTAGCAATGTGACATTATTTTCCTTAGTGATGTTATTTATCACCGGCGCGGTAATTAAAAAAGTGAATGCTTATGATGCATTTATTGATGGCGCCAAAGAAGGCTTTAACACGGCAATAACCATTATTCCCTATTTAGTGGCTATGTTAGTGGCAATTGGCGTATTTCGCGCCAGTGGTGCTTTAGATTTAGTAGCCGAAGGGCTTCGCAGTTTAGTGTTGTCATTCCATATGGATGACCGATTTATTGATGCCCTGCCTACCGCCTTAATGAAACCCTTTAGTGCCAGTGGTGCTCGGGCGATGATGATCGATACCATGCAAGTGCATGGTGCCGATTCGTTTGCAGGTCGCCTATCGTCGATAGTCCAAGGCAGTACCGAGACCACCTTTTATGTGTTAGCCGTGTATTTCGGTTCCGTCGGTATTAAGAAAATCCGTCATGCCGCCGCGTGTGGCCTAGCTGCCGACGCAGCGGGTATTTTTGCGGCGACTGCCATTGCCTATTGGTTTTTTAGTTAGCGGTTTTTTAATTAGTGGTTTTTTAGTTACCCGATGCGGTTTTATTGCACAACCCATCTCTGACCATCCCAAAAAAATACCGCGTGCCTGTCTCGCAAAATAGTCTCGCAAAATACTTACGGCAGATGGCCAAGTGATTAATTATCGGTAATAAGTTTTTCCGTTTCGGTCATTGTATGGTCTTTTGTGCCAGCATATTCATAATCAGGCGAATTAGAGTTTCTTTTTGGTCGGGTTTGGATTCGGCCACTAATAAGGTTAAGGCGGCGAGGCCAGTGTCGTTAATACAGGGATGGCCTTGTGCATTATATAAGCGGTGGTTGCGATGTAAAAAATCCACAAATAAGAACGCGCCACTGCGTTTATTGCCATCGGTAAAAGGATGGTTTTTCACCACGGCAGCTCTTGCGCGTCCATGCGCTCGCTGCATACCGTACATCCAGTACATAAATACAGTCAGTGGGCGGCTTTACTTTCGATAGTAAGGTAAGCGGCTTCTCCAAATACGCTTTGCTCTAGATTACCCAAAATAGAACTTAAGCCATCGGTACGTTCGAGAGCAAACAATTTGGTGGCTTCGTTACGCTGCAGTAACGTCGTTTTGAGTTCTGCTAGAGCCTTACGCGCTTCACCCTGTGTTGGCTGGCAGCACACCGCCCGATTCTCCTTTGGGTTCTTCTAACAGCCCTTCATCATAACGTTGTAACCATAAGAATGATTGCGTGTAGCGGCTAACAATATCTACCAAACCACGCCCGGCTTCTGTAGTGAGTTCGGGGCTTTGGGCAGTTTTATTGATTAAGGCGATAGCTTGTTGCAGCTCTGCAGCGTTTTGATCAAAACGGAGCTGGTCGATGGCATACCCTTGGACTAGGTACTCTTTTAGGCGCTGGGTTGCCCAGATGCGAAACTGTGTGCCACGCTGTGATTTAACGCGATAACCCACGGATATAATCACGTCTAAGCTATAGTGCTCCACTTGGTACGTTTTACCATCCGCCGCAGTTGTCGCAAATTTTGCGACAACTGCTTTTTTATCTAGCTCACCCTCTTTAAATACATTATTAATATGCTTACCTAGGGTCTTAATATCTCTGCCAAACAGCTCTGCAAGCTGTGTTCTATTTAGCCAAACCGTGTCACCTTCAAACTGTACCTGCACCTCGGTTTGCCCATCGGCAGTTTGATATATGGAAGCTCTGAATAAGTCCGATAATTTGGCATAATAGCCTAAATGACCAAAGCGGACTAATCCATGACTCAATTGACTTTTTCAGAAGCAGAATTTCATCATAAGAAACGTAAAACTCGTCGAGAAATATTTTTGGAAAAAAT
>Ga0233426_10000499_pt1 | contig 41878 bp, 41 predicted proteins | sample SI_118_April2016_6_FD_179875 | JGI IMG/M metagenome (GOLD analysis project Ga0233426, IMG submission 179875) | Seawater microbial communities from Saanich Inlet, British Columbia, Canada - SI_118_April2016_10_MG | ecosystem: Environmental > Aquatic > Marine > Inlet | place: Canada: British... | reverse complement strand
TAGAGGAAATCAGGAACAAAAAAAAAACAAAATGTCATTATCAATACCAAAAATAGATTATAAAACAACATGTCAATGGGTAACCTTATCCGACAAGCGTAAAAGCAACTTTCATACTGTTACTATCAATATTAAAAAAGATTTGGGTGGTGTACTTGATGAAGAGGTGATTGATGTTTGGCAGCAAGTTTTGGAAGATTATAAATCTGGACTCATCATTGCAGCTACAATGGGTATTGAATTGGTCAATGAAAGCCGTAATTTGTATATTTCTTTGATACTTGCCTTCCCTACATTGGGCAGTGTGACGCAAAAACGATACGAGAAATTGATTGCGCCAGGTCGTTTAGATGCGCCAAAGATAAGTCTCCGTGGTGATAAAGAAATCCGGACTCCTGTGACAGTTCAAGTTGAACAACCAAAAACCAAAAACATGGAAAATTATCGTGCGTATAGATGGTTATCGTACGCGCACAAAGAACGTGCGAAGGATTTCAATGATGTTCTTACGTTTAACCGTGATGTGGATTGGCGTGACACTCGTGAATTCAAAACGATTGGTCTATTTGGTGGGGATGCTCACAGTAAAAGTGAATTTGGTAATTTTGTATTCACAAGTTGGCAAAAAAAATTGACCAAAACAATTGGTGCGTCGGAAACCGTTTGGTTGAACAACAATCTTTCTGAACAAGCCAGACGTTTCATGGAGAAGACTGGCCTTGACATGGAATGGGTCGACGACGACTTGAAAACAATGGCGACAAACCAGGCGGTCATTATCACAAAAATGGTATTGAACAAGATTGGAAAGGAGAGATATCATTTATCAAAGAACTTTTTTGGGAAGGGTGCCAAAAACAAGGCTATTTCAGACATGCTCTGTTCAATGAGACCACCATCTAATCGTACATGTTCCCGTTACGAACAATCAATGTACGATGCCATTGAAAAACGCATGACAGAGGTTCTTTGTTTTGCTCATACTACACCAAGACGCTCCAAGACCGACGCTACTCTCATTAAAACGTTAACACGTGAGAACGTGAGTCTAAAGAAGATGAATGTCAAATTGAAGAATATCTGTAAAGAATATAAAGAGTTAGAAAGACTTAGACCAGGGAAACGACACCGTACACTATAATAAAAATACGAATACTTTCATCATATATACAGTTGAACTAGTGAGCTAGTGGTCAACAAGAATGTCATCATCAGCTCAGGTCTGTCTGGTTCCAATGCAAACACTGCACAACACTAGACGACTTTCTATCTGCACTACCAGTGTTGGAAGAGCCGGTGTCATGGCAGCGCACATTTACAATTGATAGTTGGGAACGCACCTGTTGTGATTTTTTATGGACCTGTCCACAAAAGAGGCCGGAATGGTCAAAGATTATGCTATTATCATGGCCCACTATACAAACAATTATACAAGAAAAAAACATAGAAGCATTTGCTTTGTTAACATTATAAGTAGCTACAATTGTACAAATTTCCGTTTTTTACTCTCTACATAAGCAACACGTTCTTCTTCTTGTTCTCTCCACAGTTTAATGCGTGGGTCTTTTGTGTCTGCTTCTTTAAATTCTTGCCACTGTAGTGTGTCTTGTTGTCGTGTCATCCAAACACATCGCTTCGAGTCCAGGACCAAGTCTGTCAGTCGTGGTCGGTGTTGCCTCACCATATACATAACACCACATTTGTTGCACAGCGTTGCACTGCCACAAGGCCCTGGTCTCCAAGTTGATGAGAGATGTGCACCACACCGGGTACAAGGTAGTTTTTTTCGAGACATTGTTTGTTTATTGTTGTTGTTCTGCCTGTAGAATTCTTGGATGATATAGCCAACAACTTGGTCGACCTGCATTTTGTTGTTGTATGATAGTCGGCAGGTATTTTATTTTCATATTCGCAAAATATGCTGGGATATTATTCTTTATTTTCTTTATTCTAAAATGGTTTCCTATCCGTATCGTACAATTTGTTACTATTTAAAGGTTTAAATAATATTATAAAATGTCGTCATATATCACTCATATTACAAACCATAACACTCTTATTACAAAACCTAAAGTACATTGGCGGAATCTTGTACAAATCTTTAGAGAGGAACTTGGTGTGCATATGGGTATTACACTCGTCTATAACGAAAAAGATATAGATAACATGGTTATAGATAATAATTTTCCAGATTACCTGAAGGGCGACGCATTAAAATTGTTAGATGTTTTAAACCATAAACATCGTCTACGCAAATGGGGTCCTGGAGCGTTCAATGATCCCTATGTTGTGAAATTTACGATGGCTTATACCCGCAACTGGGTTGAACTCTTTTTTAAGCCGAGTTTTATGGAACAATATCCTAGGGGCAGGGACAGTGTTGACGACCATACATTGTCAGTGTTGGGAGACCAACAGATTGCAAAGGTGGCATGTCTCGAAAACTCGGCTGTTTATAAACATTTGAGTACTGACCTCAAACGTAACCGCGAAGTAATCAAATATGCATTTAAAGGTCATTATATAGATTGGAAAATTGTCGGTCCAAATGTCCGAATGTCTCGATTCACTTATACAACAAATCCAAACATATTGGCACTAATCCCAGGTTCGCAACAAGATGGAATAAACCAGTTGTATGCAGTTTTGGCTGTGCGGTCGAACCCACTGGCTTTTCAATATGTCATTGACAAAACCGATGACCTTTTAAAACTTGCCATCAGCGGCAATGCCATGGCATTCAAATATGGCACTGAGGTTCAGAAAAGGAATGAAGCCATGCGTTCGCTGGTATTTGAACAGTCTCTTTCGCAACCAGGCAACCTGCTCATGTATGATTGGTTTAAGTCATTGTGTTCTGAACAAGAAATTGCTGCATACACTGCAGAAAATGAGAAGGCAAAAAAAAGAGATATGGAAAGGTATCACGTGGAACGAGCCATGAGAGGATAAAATTGAACAGGTCACCGCCATTCGATTAAAAAAAAAAAATCTCCTTTATTTTCTTTGATGTATTTGTTGTTGGACAGTAGTAAAGGAGCTGACCATGCTTTTATGGAGTTGACGAAATTCAGTGTCCGTTTCGGATATAGCTATCATAAAACGAATTCTTGTTTCAAAATCGTCCCTGAGCTTTTTTCCATTTAAAATTTGGCTGCGTATTTGGACTATATTTGCTTGAATTTTGTGCAGTGCTTTGCTTGCTTTTTCTGTTTGTGGTGTTCTTCGCCGTTTGGTCTTTGTGCCGGTCGACAGACCTCTGGAAGCAGCAGTTTTATTGGACTGTTCTTTGCTTCGTACTTCAAACGGTAATGTACGAACAGCTTTGTCTGGAAACAATTCTCCGTTTATTCTGGGCGTTGCTGTAATCACGAATTTCGGCCATTGTGTACCTGAAACTTTCCGATATTGACGTGAGAGCTGCCATAGTCTTTTTTTAAAGAATACTGTGTAATCATCACCCAAAGTGGATGTCTGCAGCCATAATTGGTTGGTGTCAGTCTTGTGGTCGTGCTGTAATTCACCATGTGCGGTTTTCATACCTTCGTTGCAAAAGACTGGTGCTGTTACTCTGCATGCTTCCGTCTGCATTGTGTCGTAGTCGACATGGAGCCAAATACTTAACAAAATACTGTCGTATAGTCTCAAACTGTTAGGGATGAGAATCCCCGGTGGTTTACCGAGAACAGTACCATCACGAAAGTTCTTGAAGCCATTTTCTCCAAGATTAAAATTCTGAAAGTCGATCGTAGCCGGTAAATTATCACGTGTCTCATGTTTTTCGAAATTATGGGTCTTAACGTTGTCTAATAGACTCATGAGTTCGTCTACGACATCCGACTCGTGTTCTGAGTCTTCGTAGACACTTTCTGATTGATTTTGAGTGAACATTACGTAGTATGGAAACTATTTTTTTATAAAAGGTATAGGTATGTTTTCACTTATGTTTAAAGTATTTGTAAAATTTAGAATAGACAAAGAATTTTCTTGTTTTCTTGTTAGTAATCACCAACATCTGTTTTTATCTGTTTTCTAAAAATATTTCGATGGCAATTTGTACAGGGAAATCCCATACTGTCACAGTTGTCACATTCCATAATATCACGAATAACATTCACACCCGACTGCTCGCACTTTTTGGAACATTGACCTGTTCGGTTTAATATCCCAGGACAACCGTTGTACACGCAGTGGGTACCAACGTCGACCTTTTGTTGTATTATCTGATGCAATGTTGACTGCAGCGGTTCTTGTAGTAGCAACAATACAGCCAATCTTTCTGCTCCTAATAGATTATCATAGGTGATGGGAAATACGGCATCTACATTTCTGGCAGTCTGCCAGATTTGTTCCAGAGTTGTTGTCGAAAACATTGTGTAGTCCCTCTAGCGTGGCACCAATACACATTCCCCTTAAGCACTACACATAATACAATCTTCTTCTTCTTTTAGTAAGATTTTTTGCCTCTTTGTTGCAACTGTAAACTGAATGGCTTTGGTCTTGGGTTGGGTGCGTAGATAGTACTGACCTGTCTTGAGTCCTTTCGACCATGTATGAAAATGTACTGATGTCAGTATAGCTCTGGAAGGCTCTTCAATATGTAAATTTAAGGACTGTGACTGGTCAATATAGACACCGCGGTCAGCTGCCATGTCGATAATAGAACGTTGTGATATTTCCCACACAGTACGAAATATTTCCTTGACGTGTTTTGGTATTCCAGGAATGTTTTGGATGGAACCACGATGTTCAATCAGCAATCGACTCATTTTGTCAGACCATAAGTCCAATTGTTTCAATTTTTCCTGTAGGAATTTGTTGATGACAATATATTCACCAGACAGCACACGACGTGTGTATAGGTTTGAAGTCCTTGGTTCAAAAGATTCCGTATTTCCCATAATTTGTGCGGTGGAAGCAGTTGGCATGGGTGCTGTCAACAAAGAATTTCTGGCCCCGTGTTGAATCAATTGTTGCCGCAGGACTGTCCATGGATGTCGTTCATCTGACTGTGTCTCACCCCATAATTCGATTTGTGTTTTTCCTTGTGAAAAAGGTGAGCCATCGAATGAAGGATATGGTCCATACTCCTTGGCGAGTTGTACTGATTCAGACAATGCCGCAAAGTAGATGGTTTCAAAGATGTGTTTGTTGAGAAGTCTGGCTTTCTCTGAATCGTAGGGTAGGTCGAGTTGTTGAAAAACGTCGCTCAGACCCTGTACACCAATACCAATGGGTCTGTGTTTCATATTTGAAGTTCTGGCCTGTTCAATGGGATACCAGTTGACATCAATTGTTTTGTTGAGATTGACAGTAATTAGACGTACTACCTTTTCCAATTGTTCAAAATCAAATGTTTGATTGACAATACAAGCCGGTAACGAGACCGAAGCCAGAGTGCAGACTGCTGTTTCGTCTGGTGCAGTGTATTCCACTATTTCACAGCACAGATTTGAACCACGGATAGTTCCTAGATTTTGTTGGTTTGATTTACGGTTGCAGTGGTCTTTGTACATCATATAGGGTGTACCTGTTTCTATCTGAGCGTCCAAAATGGCAAACCATACATCTCGTGCCGAGTCGAACGTCTTTATGACCTGACCGTTTTGCTCGCACTCTGCATACAGCTGTGCGTACTGGTCTCCAACCGCATCTTGTAATTCAGGACATTGCGTCGGACAGATGACTGACCAAGGTTCGTTGTTTTTGACTCGTTCCATAAACAAATCGGATATCCACAGACCATAGAACAAGTCACGTGCTTTTTCAGCGTCAACGCCGTGGTTTTTCTTCAATTCCAAAAAGTCCAGGATATCGGGATGGTGAGGCTCCAAAAATATAGCAAACGAACCCTTGCGCTTGCCGCCGCCTTGGTCAACATATCTGGCGGTGTCGTTGAACACTCTGAGCATCGGTGCGAGGCCATTCGAAACACCATTTGTCCCTAAAATACGTGAACCGGTACCACGGATATTAGAACAGGACAGCCCAATGCCGCCAGCACCTTTTGAAATAAGCGCACAACGTTTTAAAGTTTCAAAGATGCCCTCAATTGAATCTTCATTCATTGTCATCAAAAAACAAGAGGCTAGCTGTTGTTTGGTTAGACCAGCGTGAAACAAGGTGGGAGTTGCGTGGGTGTATTGCAACCGTGACGACGCCTCGTATGTTTGTCGCACCATGTCAATATCGTCCCCGTGCAGAGCCACCGCGACTCTCATCAACATATACTGTGGTCTTTCGACAATGATACCACCTTTCTTGAGTAAATACGAGCGCTGCAACGTGCGCACACCCATGATATTGTATTGATAGTCTCTGTTGTTGACAATCATACTATTGAACACATGGCAATTACGTTTGCAACAGTCGACGAAAGTCTCTGACAGTGTCTCTTGCAACAGCATCATACATTCTGTGAAAGTATCCGGTGTTTGACGGTGCAGCATGGACATCAGGACACGACCTCCGATGGACCCATATTGCCAATGCGACACTGTCAAAGAAGCACAGATTTCTGCTATGTGCTCAGCCAATGCAATTGAACTCATATTGTTTCCTATTGTTGTTTTAGACACTATCGTTTTGACGGATATACTGTCCAAGCGAGGAGCTTTGGAAGCTAATTTGGACAAAAAGCGTTCCGTCTTGGGAGAAGAGAACGTTTCAGACTTACCGTTACGTTTCAAAAGAGACAACATGGTCTTGATATTGTGGAGATGTTTATAGTCTATTGTTGTCGGTTGATAAAACATATTTATGAATGCAAAATATAATGGGATTCCTATCATTTTTGGACAATAATGTGATTCAATTACCAAAATTAGATTATTCGTGTTTTTTTAGAATATATGTTGGTCATGTGTGTTCACTGCATTGATTAGAACAGAAAAGAATTAAAAGATGAATTGTACTTGGTCATCACCAACACTCTGTATTAATATTTTCAAAGCAGTACATCATACGAATCCAATGGTCAATATCACGTTTGACAGTCAGGGGTTACACATCATGTCAATGGACATGGGCAAAACTTCATTGGTACAGCTCGAACTGACACCTGGTACATTTGAAACCTTCTCTTGTCTAACACCAATCACCATTGGTCTCTACACCGAAACACTGGTTACAATTCTGAATAAAGCAAAAAACTCCCAGCTGAGGTGGAAATCAACTGATGCCCATATGCTGTCCATAGTGTTATCCAATGGAGACCAGACAACAGAGTTTCAATTGCGGGCGATTGATATTGACGAAGACCGCTTGGATGTACCAGAACTGGACGACGACATTGCATTACAGGTGGCAGACTCTGTCTTGCGTGAATGGATGGACAAAGTGTTGATGACCAAAGAAGATGTTCAGTTTCAAATCTCTGACTCTATTTTTCAATGTTCTTCGTCAGCTATCGAACTGGGCACCATCACACATCGCGAACCAATGAATGGACTTCGTATTGTGTCACTGGCTACTCGTTCCAACGTTGACATTACATTGTCTTTTCAGGCAGCAAAATCAATGCTTGTGTTTTCACGTTGTGGTGATGTCTGTATGGTTGGCTTCTCGAATCAACAACCGTCTCGCCTCAAAGTGAATTTAGACAATGGTTCGTACCTATGTTTATATGTAGCACCCAAAGTCTCCTAAGTAGGACACATGCTGATAATAGCACACATCTCATTCCAAAACAACAACAGATGTCTACTCCTGGTTTGGTGGTTTCTGCCCTTGAAAATAAGACGTTTTACCAACAACGCGAACAATTTTGGCAAATGCTTCAATTTTTATTTACAAAGTACGAATCTGGTCCAGTCTGGACACAGGTACCCAACGAGTCCTTTCGCAGCTTAGTGGTTCAACTGCCTAGTCTGATTGAATCAGTTGATGAATTCCGAGAACTCCAAGTTAAAGCTGAGCTACTTTATCAACTGTATTTTGTAATTGTGACGAAATTTCGTAACTGTAATTCTCTACATAAAACATTGACGGTTTCAGAAATGTTGTTAAATGAGAATCCGGTTGTACTACAGTCATTACATAAATTTTATCATTTATTAGTACAATTAAAAGTAAACAATCTTCCACTTTTCGGACATGTAAAATAATAGTATAAAGTAGAGGTTGACCACTACAAAATGTGGACACCTGGTCATTCTATCTCCATTTCAAGTTCTACTGTGTATGAGTATATTCACCTCCAGAATAAATTGCGTGTCTTGTTGTGTCCTGTTCCTGGCGCCAAAGTCTGTGCCTACATGCGTGCAGTCAATGCGGGTTCCAAAGATGAGGATGCCTGTGTTCCCAGTGGTGCTGCTCATTTTATTGAACACATGTCCTTTCGCATTCAGAACGGGAAAATATGGTCACTTGCTTCCAAAGGTGATGTGATTAATGCGGAAACCAATCTTGATTCTACACGTTTTTATGTTGTACATTTGCCGCACCAGACGGAAGAAACCATTCAGATTGATGCAAATCGATTTGGTGAAAAAGCAGTACCAGCTGACAAAGTATCAGTGGAGCGTCATGCGGTCATTAATGAACTTGAAAGAGGCCAACAAGCCGGCAACCAAATGTTTCGAACCACCTCCGCTGTAGCCATTCTAGAACATCCCTATGGTAAGTCAACCATTGGCACTCGGAGCGATGTTGACAATACCACCGCAATTGACATGGAACATTTTCGCTCGAAATTTTATGTACCAAATAATACAACTTTGATTTTCTGCGGCAATTTTGAACCACAGCGTGTACTGGCCACTGTCAATACCCATTTCGGACAAATGCCAATGGGACAGTCTTGTCATCCTGTCCATAGTCCGGAACCCATCCAACTTGGTACACGTACTGTTAATTTAAATATTAATGCACCATGTCCTATGGTCTGTATGGCCTTTCACCAACCCAGAGGTTCAACACGGGAATCTTTGGTACTACAATGCATTGCGAAACTGACTTGGAACAACAACGAAGGCAGGGCCAAGCAACTGGTTACTGAGAATGTCCTGCATGATGTGTCAACCTATGCACCGCGACAATTGGAACCGTATCTGTGGTTTTTTCATGGTACAATGGAACAAAACACACCAGAAACAGAACAAAAAATGTTGAAAGTGTTACAGTCCTTTGTATCACGTCCACCAAGTGCTGCAGAACTCGACAATGTTAAAAATGCACTCCATGACGAGTGGAACCGCTCGACAGAATCAGTGACGGACATTATGAACGAACTAGGGCGAGGCGTGTCGATTGGTAACTGGAAAGATTTTGAAGACCGTCGTCACGCATTGGACACCATTACACCAAACGACATTGCATCAGTGGCCAAAGTAGTCTTTAATACACAAAATGTGACAATCACCCGTGTCATTCCAACCAAGACACAGTTACCCACGTTGGAGACCAGCGTCTTTGAATCAGAGAATAGCGCAGCTCCTGCTGTTAACAAATTAAGTTTGAAACAACAACAGGAAGATTGGTCAGTGGAATCGATTTCACCAGCAATGAACGTGTTGCATGTGCCACGTGCCATGTATGTCCGCACCACACTGTCCACACGATTTTCACCAGCACAGCACGACATTGCTTCTTTGTTTGTCTCGAATTTAGGGGCAGAATGTAATTCTAATGGCCAGACAAACACCTCCCGTTTAACGGCATTGCATTCTGAACGTAATTTTTCGCACGACCACGAGTTTGTACACATGACTATGGCGATGCCAACTTCTTCTACTGCGATTAAGCAAGCGTCCGACATTGTGTTTAACAATGAGTGGTCCAATCCGACATTTGACGAAGAATCAGTGGAACTACACAAGCGTCACATGATAGCCGAGATGCATTCGATGCATGCAGACCAACAGTATCAAGTCAAGAGCACCTTTATTAAATCGTTGTTTGAACAAACAATGTACAACGTACCAATAGAACATCGCATCCGTCGATTGCAACTATTGACAGCCAGTGATTTGAAAAAATTCCACAGTGATTGGTTTCTAAACGACAATACCTATGTCACTATTGTTGCACCAACCAACAAATCTGCTTTGGCAGTTCAAGAATCATTTCCGTCACATTCAGAAACACCATCCACTACTTTATCATGGGTGTCCAAACCACGACAGTCGGTAGAACACAATCTAGTATTGCCTGGGTATGGGTCTTTTCAAATCATGTTGGGTCAAACAATCAATGTCAAAACTGGACAACCAGCAGAAGTTGCTCTATTGTGCGCCGCTGAAATATTGGGCGGGGGCATGACAGGTAGATTGATGCACACGGTACGAGAGCAGAGAGGCCTTGGGACGTATGGACTCTATGCAGCCATACAAACAGTCAGTGCACAAACAGAACACATTTTCTGCATCAATGGGACATTTAGTCCGTCATCCGTCAAAGAGGGCATGGCCTGTACACGCGAGTTGCTAAGTAATTGGCATGCCAACGGTGTCACGTCGCAAGAATTATCGGACGCACAGGATAAAATGATAGGCAGTCGCCTAATTGCATCAGACACAGTAGACAATCTACATTCGATGGTTGTCAAACAGCTCCTACAGAACAAAAAACCAAAAGAAGAGTTTCAACTGTTTGAAAAACGTGTCCGTGCACTGACACTAACAGAAGTAAATACTGCTATTCAAAAATACATTGACCCATCACTAATGACTGCTGTTATTGTTGGTCCTACAAAATAATGGTACTTATATCTGGACAATCAATCCAAAAATGAATATGGCTATATTGTGGGAGCATCATTTGATGACATGGCCCTTTGTAATTACACCAACTGAATCAGTCATTCAGATGTACATGTCCACACACACAGAAAATAGAATTACAATGTACAATAATAGAACAATACTTAAATTAAATGCAAAATATTACTAGCACTTTGAGCACATTGACTTTCACGATGACACTCCTTCAAATATGATACTCTTAATTTATTACTATAACAACTATATAAGAGGTTTCCACATAAAAAAAATGGCAGAAGATTTAGCAATTGACGTTGGATTTGAAAATGGCACTGATGACTACAAGTCGTTCGTAGCTTGTATCAACAACATTTTAGATTATGGTTGTTCCTATTCCGAAGCAAAGACTCAGGAGATTGTGTCTATGTGTGAAGAATCGGAGTTGGAAGTTGCCAAAGATGTCATCTATGAATGTCGCAAAAGTCGGACAGGTATACGCCAGACAAAGCTCAAGTGGTGGCAAACATATCAAACACCACCGCCAACTCCACAGCGGTCATCACCACCACGCCGACGTCGGCGTCGGCGTCCACCTGGCGAACGTCGGCGTCCAATGTCTCCACGGCAGCGTCCAATGTCTCCACGGCGGCGTCCACAGCGGCCACGACGCGGTACACAACGCCGAATGGATTTGTCTTTTTCAAAGGTTAGAAACGTCAGACCCTATGACAGACCCTACAGACCGTCTGACGGCAGAGATAACGAGTCTCGCAAGAGGCCAATGTCTCCACTCTATGACAGACCGTCAGACGGCAGAGATAACGAGTCTCGCAAGAGGCCAATGTCTCCACTCTATGACAGACCGTCAGACGGCAGAGATAACGAGTCTCACAAAAGGCCAATGTCTCCACTCTATCAAAGCAATGTCCCAGAGTGGCCACGACCAAATAAACGCCGACGACGCTAGAGGCAATGTGCAAACACTTTTTGTACGTACGAATCAGCATTTCTCAAATGTTCTGCTTCTGTTAGTTCTTTAAACTTTGGTTCCCAGCTGTAGGCAATGTCTCCGATATCGAAAGCTAAATGTGCACACTCGTGTATCATTACTAATGCTTTTTCAGTGTTGTCCATAGTTTGATAATATATAGTAGTGAACACATCGTTTATCTGATTCTGACGGTTGATGTTTGGCATGACATACGCTATTGGATGACCTCCGCGCATGTAGGGAACACGACCATTGCGAACCTGGTACACTTCAGAATTGTTCAGACAGTTGCGAATTTGGTCCCAGTCTATATCCGGTATATTTTCTTGGGCACATTTGATCAATACTTGCGAGGTATTAAAGGCCTCTGTCAGCCAAAAAGATAGGTGGGGACTTCTATACGACAAAAAGACGTTAGACAAGTTTTGGACGAAGAAAACAAGTATGAATACAGTCACACCCATACCGAATACAGTCAAACCTCGTAAGCACAACATAACAGAAAACTCATTTGAAATTATATACTTTTTTCTCACTCCTATTCAAGGATTTAAAGTTCTACTTTAGGCTCGAATGTCTTTTTCAAACTCTGTAGAATGACTATATTGACAGAAGACTTCAGTTCAGCAATATCACTCTCTTTCTTGGTGGAGAGCAAACTGTATGACGTTTGTAATTCTTGGACAGCCTTTTCAAAGTCGGTCTTGATTTTTTCCATAGTTCCTTCGTATTCCGCAATTTTTTCGTCCAGTTCTGCTTCTGGAATCTGCTTCAACTCGCCAATCAATGTCTGTTGGGCTTCGTTGCAATTTTCAAAACTAGTGACATCGCAAGGTGGTTTGAGTTCCTCTGCAAATGATTGCAATGACACCAGGTCACGACCACCTTTGTAATCTTGTAAATTATCGGGTGCACCCCATTTCACAGCTGGAAATCCTTTAACACCAGACTGGTCACACAATGGTTTGCCAGCACCAATACAGTCCACATCTGCTATTAACACATCGTCTGAAGAGGAGAACTCTTCCATGAGCGAGTCCCACGCCGGTTTCATGGCTTTACAGTGTCCACACCAAGGTGCATACATTTTCAAAAAGACAGTTTTACCTGCAGTTTCCGTGTCCCAGTTATCAGGGGTCAACTCGATGGCAGTGGCGGCGACGGACAGAGTAATAAAGGCAATTGATTTCAACATTTTAATGTCATCGGAGACATATAAATAGCTGGTTATGCGGGTTGGTTGGATTTTCATTGTTGGATTTTTCTGAGAATTGTTGCTGAAAAGAACTATAATGTGATAGTCTCTGCTATCCATATGGAGCGTTCGCAGTTGTACCGAAAGCACCTACTTGGAACTGCTGATGACATCTCATACAAACGTACAATATACAGTGCATTTATTCGTGGACGTTGTATTATTTCAGAGACATGCCGCAGTACAATTGATGCTGACATGCCAAGGACATGGCCAAAAGAACACATTCCAGGCCGGGATATTGTTAAAGAGTTGCTTATTGAATATGCCGCTACACAACAGGGTGATAGCTATTTGCAGGGTTTCAACTATATCATGACTGTACTGTGGTCAGTCTTTCACAATAGAGAAAATGCCAGAGCTGACACGTTCTGGTCATTTGCTCGAATGGTTGGCCTTGTACGACCACTCATGCCTGATTTTAATTCGAAATGGTTTCACTGGTACAGGAATCACTGGATGGACGAATTCAAAAGAAAAATAGCCAGGAGAAGACCGATGGTTGCTGCCATCTTGTCCACTGATTTGGAAACTTTTTCTGCGTTGGTGACAGTCAAGTGGTTTATGATATGGTTTACTCAGTCAGTGGCCTGGCCTGAAATTTTAATTTTGTGGGATTTTTTGATACAGGTACCACCGCGTCAGCTTATGAATGTGTACACATTGATAACGGTGGAAATCATCACCGAGGCTGCTACAACATTGACATACGCCTGCTCTGGAGATGCAACCAGGATGGTCCACCAGCTCTTAGATTTAAAAATATCAGGAATTTCCAAAATAGTGGAAAAACTCAGAAAGAAATTCTAAGTAGCGAATAAGATGTATTTGTTCGGTAGTGTAGTGGTAGTGCAAGTGACCAATGTCAGAAACACAGAATATTAGTAATCAGTTCAACAAGACTCTGGTCTTCAACAAAACTCTGGACCAGTGGCCCGGGACTCTGGGTGATGAATGTTTGGAACCCTCGTCATGGTGGACACCTGAAATGGTTATGATTCGAGACGAACCACAGCTGCCTGACGACTTGGTGACATACTGTACATATAAACCAGACACGGAGCGTGAATACAACGGATGGCATTTTTTTGCACCATCTCATGTCTTTAGACTTCCAGACGAAGAGGAGTATATCATTGCACAAATTGGCAAACACAAAAAACTAGTCTTCAACATTCAGGAGAAGACATGGGAAATAATGACAGACAATAAGAGAGACGCTTTGGACAGAAGCCTCTTCAATATAATGAAAAAAATGTAATAGTTTATATCTTTTCTAATAGTATGTTACGGTACTCCTCATTCACTTCAGCTTTGTTGAGAAGTGACACTATCTCTGCCAATCCAGTGCAAATAGTTGACCACTTCAGCATTTCCTGACCGTTGTGTTTCAGGATACCGTTGTAAAATTCCATTGGGTAGTACATCTGCTTGTCCAAATGCGTCTCAACTAGTGTTAGACGAGACTTTTTAAACATGACAAGGTACAGGAGACACTGCACTTGCTCGTAGCGTCGTAGTTCGTGGAAGAGGCGCGACCGACGGTGTTTGAGTTCATAAATGGTACCAGTAGTATCATCGTAACCATCAATCTTACCAATAACAAATCCTGCATAGAGACCACTACCCTTATCAACATGGAGGAACTTAGCTTGGTTGTTGCCGCTGACTACTGATGGGTACTTGCGCTGGACTCGTTCTAAATCAGTAGCTTCAGACTGAGTTCCACGTGTAGTGTTGATTTGTTTGTGAGCAAGTTTGACAATATTTTTCTGCACTGTCTGTGCCACGGCAGCTTTCTTTGACCAAATCTGGGCCTTTTCGACTGCAACAGCTGTTGCTTTGACTGCAACAGCTGGCGATTTCCAGCCTTCTGAGGAAGCATGGCTGGCTGTTGTGAGTTTGGCACATTTTGTTGATTTTTTATGGTAAATCTTGCCATTAACTGCAAAGAATCCATTAATTCTGGTTTTTCTCAATCCAGAAGCTATCTTAGGATACATGCGAATAAAACAGACAGTCTTGGCTCTTTTGACAGCTCGTTCAGCTTTGTTTGCCTCTTCCATACAATGAGCTGCTTTGTTGGTAGCGATAACCTGCATATTGGCAACAGCTTGCTGCTGATGAACTGAACGGTCCACACCCGCTTTCACTAGTGTCTTGTATTCAACAGTGTTGGCAATTTCCTGCTTCACTATAGCTTCAACTGTTGGACGCGAAGGTAGTACAGATGGTTGAACACCAAAGCGTGGCATTCGCTTCAAATTCATATGCCATGTTTCTGCTATGGCCTGGTGCTGCCGGTCCTTTCCAAAATAACCCAGTAATTTAGAAACAGCAGAGGCATTGATTTGCCATTTAAACGGCATTCTTGTTCTTTGTCACAATAGACATACATGAAAAAAATATATGCAGTACTTAATTTAAAGAAAGGGGTAGTGTATGTGTGTTTGTACGCTATCGTCACGTGAATCCTTCATCTAACTCAAACCCTTCATCACCATCACTGTCGGAATTGTAACAATTGCAATCAGTGATTTTGATTCTAAATCCGATCGGAATAAGTCCTTGCCAACTGGCTGCGTTTTTGTCAGATATTCGAAGATGGAATTTGACACCGCTTTCAACGTATAATTTCAGAGGTTGGTGGCAGTTGTTACAACATTGCACGTTGCAACATGAAAATTTATTTTTTTTATTAACCTTAAAGTATAGATATGTGCAGTGGTTTGAATGTGCCTCCTTTCTGAGTTGAAATGGAGCCGGTATGACAGATTTCAACTTTGTGTACTGGTGCACCCTGTAGTTTCGCTGGTACGCAAGAGCATCGGGGTGGTTTGGAAAAATGAAACTGTTCACGGTTCTACCATTGTCACCGTGGGGCAACTTCAGTTGGACCTCGCGAAGTGCTGGCACTATTTCAGATTGGACGCGGTCAGTTGACATTTTGGCTTTTTTATTTTTATTTATGTTTTTTGACGCTACATCTGTGAGTCCGTCGGTAGTCTCATTCGATTCAGAATCGGATTTTGAAGCTATGAGCGCGTCGGAAGCAGGTGCAATGGTGAATAATGACATGTTCTTCTTAAATTTCTTCTTCTTTCTTATATTTTCTTCTTAATTTGTTTCTTTCTTTTAATAATTGTTTATTTTCTTGTATTAATCTCTTTTTTTCTATAATTGTACAATTCTTCTTCTTCATTTGTTTTTTGTTTTCATCAGATTGATTTTTAGAGATTTTTAACTGATGGAGCAATTGTTTATTTCTCGATTTGACTATTTTGTCAAACACTGTCTCCCATCCTTGTCGTAAGTTGGACCACTCGCCAAATTAAAATCATCATCATCCTCTTGCTCCTGTAGTCTTGCTCCTATAGCTTGCATGTTAAAAACAAATGTCAGCATCTCTCTACGTGGGAGGAATTCCTCCCTTTTTGGGTCAAAAGGCGACGATGCACAACTAGTAGTATTCGAGTGGGTTCATGGGGGAGTCACTAACTTTGGTCGAAAACATCTTTATTATGGTTTGGTAGTTGGAGAAAATAATGGGCGTGTCGACATAGTAAAACCCTCACAAAAATGGGTTAATAGGTTTGGGTCTACTCTTCTGTATGGTTGGGTGCGATGTGAGGCAGAGTGTACAGTCTCATCCCATGATATTATAAAAAACTTTCCCTTCTACATGGATGATAAACAATTGAACGAACTAAAGACTTACGTAGATCTAGAGGAGTTAGTGAACACAGGTACCAATGTATTATCTTGTCACTCCTCACCAGAATGGCTGACCGATGATTTCAACATTGACAACATCAGTTCCAATGTCAAGTCAACCAATCGATACCCACATTTTGTATATCTTGTTGTGTCAGTGTTTGCAGTCTATTATGTCCCTCCACTTTTCTTTTTCGTGTATTTATACTTGATAAAACGCTGCCGCCATGTCTATATTCGAAAGGATGGTCAGTTTGTGCCATGGTTTGTGATTAAAAGGAGTCGAATTGCTGGTCATGGGTTGTTTGCGGATACTCATTTTTCGTCAGACCAAATGGTCTCCAAATACTTGGGAGAAATTACTAACGACTGTGATATTTATACTGAATGGTTAGAAGACAAATATCGAAGACAATATATCTGCCAAATTGGTCAAACGTGGATTGCACCTAAAATTGTTCAGTCACGGTCACCAATACTTGAAGACTTGCTCTTTGCTCATTACATGAACCATTCAAACAATCCAAACTGTCATATCGATCAAAAGTCTGGTGCTGTGTATACGAATTACGCCATTAAAAAGGGTGAGGAATTAACAATTGATTATAATAACAAAGATTCGATATATTATAAATAATTTATTTTCTCTTATGTATCAACTATGTTTAAAATATAACAACGTATTGTATTGAGTGCAACCTACAATGAGTCGCAACAGTAAAGTTTCGCAAAAATATCAAAAGAAGAGCCATCTTGAACATATCAAAGAACGTCCAGACACTTACATTGGTTCATGTGAAACTCGCTGTGAACCAATGTGGGTTTTCTGTGAGTCAAAGAAATGCATGGAATATCGTGATGTTAATTATGTGCCAGGATTGTACAAAATTTTCGACGAAATTTTAGTCAATGCTGCTGACAACAAACAGCGTGACTTAACAATGAAAGCTATTCGTGTAACAGTGACTCCAGAGAGAATAACCATTGAAAATGATGGTTGTGGTATTCCTATTGTCATGCATGAGACTGAACATATTTGGGTGCCACAGTTGGTGTTTGGTGAATTACTCTCTGGTGACAATTACGATGATAGTGATGACCGTGTTGTTGGAGGTCGCAATGGTTATGGCGCAAAACTTGCCAACATCTTTTCTTCCACTTTTTGTGTTGAAACAGTGGATTCAAAAGTCAACAAAATCTATACCCAAAGCTGGCACAATAACATGTCCAAAGTTGACAACCCTTCAATTAAAAGTGCTGGCAAACGCAAAGATTTTACCCGTGTTACATTTGCTCCTGATTTTGCAAAATTCGGTCTGCAGCACATTGATGCTGATACAATGGCACTCTTTCAAAAACGTGTCTATGATATTGCAGGCACTACAGCCCCGGATGTCCGTGTTTATTTCAATGGTCAGCGTCTACCAGTCCAAAATTTCAAACAGTATTGTGGACTATACTTTCAAGATGAGACCAAGATTGTGTATGAACAAATGAATGAACGATGGGAAATGTGTGTGACTGTTTCGCCTGACCAACAACCACAGCAAGTGAGCTTTTGCAATTCTATCTGTACAACAAAAGGTGGTGAACATGTCCGTTGTGTGTTAGATAAGATAGCAAAGTGTGTACTCCCACATCGAACATTTAAAGAACTGAATGTCAAAGCATCCCAGGTGCGAAACTCAACCTTTGTGTTTGTCAATGCACTGATTACAAATCCTAGTTTTGATTCTCAAACCAAGGAAACACTAATGACACGTCAGCATGACTTTGGTCCAGTACAATTCAAACCCAGTATTTCCGAAAAAGTCGCTGCTGCCATTATCAAACACAGTGGCATTGTCGAAGAAATTGTATTTTATGCCAGAGCCAAAAATCAGCGCCAACTCCAGCGAAAAACTGGCTCCCGTAAAATTTCGAAATTGGTGGGTATTCCCAAACTCGACGATGCAACCTGTGCTGGTAGTCGACGGTCAGCAGAGTGTACATTGATTCTAACAGAAGGTGACTCTGCAAAATCACTGGCCATAGCCGGTCTCTCTGTGATTGGCCGTGACAAATTTGGTGTCTTTCCGTTGAAAGGTAAGCTGCGAAATGTCCGTGATGCCAGTGACCAATCTGTCATGCAAAATATGGAAATTCAAAATATTATGAAAATTATGGGACTCAACATTGGCAGACACTATGAAGACACCACATCTTTGAGATATGGTCACATCATGATAATGACAGACCAAGACCATGATGGTTCCCACATCAAAGGTCTTCTCATCAACTTTCTGCATCACTACTGGCCGTCATTGCTCAAGATTGAAAATTTCCTGCAAGTCTTTATCACACCCATTGTCAAATGTACAAAAGGGACCCACACCCACACCTTTTACACCACACCGGAATACGATACATTTGCAAAGACAATTGACCTACCCAAATGGAAAGTAAAATACTACAAAGGACTGGGCACATCCAGTGCCAACGAAGCCAAACAATATTTCAGCAATTTACATTCGAACAGGATACCTTTTGAAATACTCAAAGACAATAGCTCACACCTCATTGACATGTGCTTCAGCAAAACAAAAGTAGCAGAGCGCAAAAAATGGATTCAATCTTACCAAATTGGCACGCATATGAATTTTAAAGTGGATGCAATGACCTACAACGATTTCGTCAATAAAGAATACATTATCATGGCAGTGCAAAGCAATCTGAGAGGCATACCCAATGTCATGGACGGACTGAAACCATCACAGCGGAAAATTCTTTTTTCCTGTATCAAGAGAAAACTAAAAGACGAAATTAAAGTAGCACAGCTGGCAGGCTACACCTCTGAACATGCTGCCTACCACCACGGCGAAACATCACTCCATGGTGCTATTATTAATATGGCACAAAACTATGTTGGGAGTAATAACATCAATTTACTGACTCCAAATGGTCAGTTTGGAACACGACTACTTGGGGGAAAGGATGCTGCAAGTCCTCGCTATGTATTTACACAATTGTCGACCATCACAAACCTGGTGTTTCATCCACATGATGCCCCACTCTATCAGTATCTTCAAGATGATGGTCAGACTATTGAACCAGCTTTCTACCTGCCGGTCATTCCGATGGTAGTAGTCAACGGGAGCAAAGGCATTGGCACAGGTTGGAGCACCAATATTCCACCACACAATCCAAATGATATTATTCACTACTTGGAACAACGACTTCGAAATGGCCCTGTCACACCGTTAGTACCATGGTTTCGTGGTTTTAAGGGCTCAGTTGTTGCGGACAATAACAACTTTGTCATGACTGGATGTTGGAACTGGATAGGCTCTCATTGTCTACAGATTACAGAGCTTCCAGTAGGAACTTGGACAAATCCATACAAAGATTTCTTGGAAAAAGCCCAAGACAATGCATTTTGTAATTCTGTTGGCTTCGATAAAGATGCGGTGGTGAGTATTGAAAGCAAATACACAGATACAACTGTCTTGTTTAATGTGAAACTGTCTGCAACATTTGCAAAGACACTGCAAGAAAATGAAGCAAAATTGATCAAAATGTTTAAACTGTCCAAAAACATTGATACTGGTAACATGCATGCCTTTGATGAACACTGCAAAATTCAAAAATATACAAATGTTGGTGACATGGTAGATGCTTTTTACAGTCAACGACTTGCACTATATGAACAACGTAAAAAACATCTACTGAAACAGATGCAACTACAATTGAAAATTGTGACTGACAAAATTACCTTTCTAACGTTGGTGGTCAATGGTACTTTTATATTCAAGGGTTACAATAAGGCACAACTAATGGCACAATTAAAACAAAAGGGTCTGAAAGATGCAGACTACTTGTTAACTATGTCAATGTGGAATATGACAGATGAGAAAATACAGGAACATTGCACACAACAAAAGCAATACACTCTTGAGATTCAACAACTCACAGCAATTACAAATGCTCAGTTATGGCTATATGACTTAGCAGCAATTAAAACTGAACTGGGTAAACTGTCTGCTGTCGTTAGGGTCAAGATAAAAGCGCATAAAAAACAAAAAAAGTAGAACATAATTTTATTTTCGAACTTGGTATGATAGTTTAACCAATATCAATGAGCAGTCCCTCGCCATCAACTCCCTCGCCTTCAACTCCATCGCCGTCAAGATTGACAACTCCGACACCATCGAGCCTTGCGCCATCGAGCTTTGCACCGCTGACTCCATCACTATCAACTCCATCGTCATCGAGCCTTGCACCGTCGAGTCTGGCACCGCTGACTCCATCACTATCAACTCCATCGTCATCGAGCCTTGCACCGTCCAGTCTAGTACCGTCGATTGCACCGTCCAGTCTGGTACCGTCGATTGCACCGTCCAGTCTGGTACCGTCGATTGCACCGTCCAGTCTGGTACCGTCGATTGCACCGTCCAGTCTTATACCGTCGAGCTTTGCACCTGAGAGCCTGGCGCCGTCGCCGTTCTTTGCAACTAGTCCTTCGAGCCTGACACCGTCGTACGCAAACCATACCATCTCTAATACAACTACGACCGATACAGCACCTCCGTTTTATTTGTTCCAGTTGATTTTGATTTTAGTCCTGTCGATGTTGTGTATTTTTGCCAAATTTCGAAAACGTCTGAAATTATCAATGCACTACAGTTACAAGCACATCGTCGAAAATGACATCGAAGCTGTTGCGATGGTCAGTTATTCAGACCATTTCCAACAGATTGCTGAGGAACAGATTACAGAGGAACAGAAAACAGAATCAGAAGATGTCCAAGATGTACACTCTGATAAAAGTAGCGATTCCGCGCCAAGCGATTCCGAAGTAGCCATATCAACACAATATAAAACGTAAACGCAGTATAAAATCAATCCCTAAGCCCGGACAAAGTATTTAAATATAGTTTCAGCCTCTGACTCAATATATCGTTGTAATAGACCTGTTGAGTCTAATGCGACAGCTGCTGCAAATGCTCCTGCACGTGCTTTAGAGTCTTTGACATCTACATTGTCTAAAAAATAGATAAAATCTTCGCTGCAATCATTTTTCAGTGCTTTTAAATCGAGTGCTGCGTTTTTGTCATTGCATGTTATTATGTACGAGTATGTGTCGACATCTCCATGTTCTTCAGCTTCAGAAAAATTGGCGGTCACGTCAAATTTCTCAGCGTCTATCAAAAAATCAAGCCCCAACTCAGTATAGCGGTCAAGTTCATCATTTTCAAATAATTCTAATATGCTCAAATCGTCTTCGCTCAAGGTCATGCCTGGTTCGGTCTCGAAAAATTTAGTTAATAATGTGTTCAATGTGGTAAAAGCCGGTCTGGTCCATGCTGAACCTTCAAAGTCAATAGAGGCAGAAATCATATCTACAACTTACAAAGACTTAAATACTCGTACTTCTGCACATCTGTATCGTCGTGATTCTATCATCACCTAGTGCGATATGACGACATTTTATAATATTATTTAAACCTTTAAATAGTAACAAATTGTACGACACGGATAGAATAGAAAAGAAGCAGGCTGAAACCATGCATAACCTTTTAAATTTAGACAGTATAAATAACAACTTTTATTTCCTAAAAAATGTCATTTTTGGACAACCTACACACCGCGTCTAATACAACTATACTTACGTGGGTCGTTGCCCCATCCGGAAAGTCGGTGGATGAAGAATCTACAGAAGAAGATGCAGCAGTAGTGGACGAAGAAGCAGAGGAAGATGAATATGAAGAGGAAGACTATTCTGACTTGAGCCGAAAAGACTTGCAGGCATTGGCCAATGAAGGCAAACTTTCAGAGTACAATGACGTCAACGGAAAACCGGTCAACGGAAAGTCATCTAGTGATGATATTAGAGCAGCGTTGCGTCAGCGCGATACTGACAACAAAGAGACAAATGATGTACCTTCAACGCCACGTGTATTTGAAGAGGGTCATGTCTTTCAACAAGGTGATAAAGTGCTAGTCTCACCGGACTCCACAAGTAAATACAAAGGACAAACATGTAGAATTGCATCTGTCGCATCCACTGGGAACAGTGTAACGTTGATGCTAGAGTCTGGTAAAAAAACTGGGAATGTAAAAATTGGACTCCTTGTCTCGCCTGCTCCTGCTTCAGTTCCTGCTCCAAACCAACAGGCAAACGAGAGCAAGGAAGGCGACGCGCCTGCGCTAGCTGCTGGGTCGAATGCTGCAGCTGACGTACAAGAAGTAGTCATAGAAGCTAGCACTACAGGAGCAGCTAGCACTGACCAAATATCAGACAACGATGACACCGACGATGAAGGCGAATATGAGGGCATATCGCAAATTCACATACATGATGGTTACCACATGAGCAGAGCACCAAGCCAAGCTGAAAAAGACGCTGAAAGAGCACGTGCTGCTGAGGAAAGAGCATGTGCTGCTGAGGAAATAAAACTTGATGACATGTTCACACGTATGGCCATGGGTGACATACTTACGAAATACCAGGCCTCGAAAAAAAAATCAGATTTATTATTAAAAAAGGAAAAAAGGCCGGTAAATGAATTAAAGGTGGAAAAGGAATTAAGAGATAATTTAAGAGATAAATATAAGGAGTTCGAACGTAGATTAGAGGATGGCATACGTGAAAAGATTATCGCCTCAATGATAGAAACCGAAAAATCAAAAAAAATTACACAGACAAACAAAGAACTAATGATGACTAGCCCAGATGAAACGAATAAAGAAACCTTAAAGAGACAAAACATAGAGCAAATGAATCACAGAACAAAATTAAAGAAAGACAGAAATGATTTAAGAAAAGAAAATGATTCAAGAAAAAAAAATGATTTAAGAAAGATAATGATGATTTGATGGTTGGTCAACGAAATATCAAAAACTAATTAAAAAATGATTTTATATCCATGTTTTTCTGTTGTTTATTTTTCTGTTGTGTTATGGTTGTCTCTCTGTTTCTCTTGTGTGTAGTGCGAGCCGTCCGTTGTACAAATGCGTTCATCATTGGGTTTGCGGCTGTCTGTGTCTGTTGTACCGTTGACACTTGGAAAATGTCATCAGAATTGTCCATGACCATTTCAAAGATTCGCTGAAGTGGTTTTTGTAGTTGGTTCGAAAGGTACCACCGCGAATCGACGGAGGCTCGGCCTTCACGGACATCTTCCGGAGTGATTGCCCTTTGAAATGTTTTTTCACCTTTGTACCCTGGTCTAATCAAATAGTCGATTCTGTCTCCTGGTTTTGGTGCAATGTGTGCTGGTTGGGTAGCAATTAATCTTTTTGCCAGTTCAGTGTGTGGTGAGGGATTTTTGTAGTCTTCCGGTTTCCGAGTCAGCTGTTTGGACATGGTTAAATCTTCTATCGGAATCTCATTCTGCAGTAATTTGACTACAATTTCCCGAGCATAGTCGATAGCACCTTGGATATCGTTGTCTTTGCAGAGCTTCACTAATATTATTTTTTGTGTTTTGCTGACAATTGGTGCAAAATCCCGTCGTACACATTCAAATCCTTTGACATCTAGCTTTGGCATGAGTCCGGGCTCAAATTTATGCCCAGCATATCGTTTTTTTCCTTTGAGAAGGAGTGGATAATAGAATTTCTCATACTCTAAATCATTTGGTGGTAAAAATGCTTTTGTGCAGTACTTGCCCATTTCAATGCCTATTTTATCGACTTTGACAATGAGTTCTTCTTGTGAGCAATTCGTGTCACACATAGAGGCCGGAATCTCGGCAAATACTGAGTCAGTATCACCGTAAACGATTTGTAGACCATGGTCCTTGTATTTGTCTTCGCACATCCATTTGGTATGATTGGCCATGCCCCTTCCAACGCGGGTGACGGAAGATGCAATACGTTTTTCGCTCAGATATCCCATGCCAGCCCCTGTAAAGCCATAGACTGAATTGGCACACACTTTTAGAGCCAGCTGTCGACCGTCGAGGACAGCATAGTCCATGGATTTTTCAGCGTATTGCTTCCTTAGTTTTTTGACCCGTTTCCGTTCGTTAAGCAATTGTTCCAAAATCTCCGGCAGAATGCCGACTCTTTTTTTGGTAGTGACAAAACACACATCGGTTTTCTGCAATTTGTATTCGAACCGACCACCTTCGGGGTAGTCAAACGAGCGCACTGGGCGGACTTCTGGATATTGATTGTTTGACACATCTTTGACCAAATGTGTTTCTGGTGTCCATCGAAGCTGTTGTCGTTGTGCTTCGCTGTACGACGGGATGAGTGTCGAAAAGCACATGTTATAGGCTCTCATAATAGAAGGATATAAGGATGCAAAATCCAAAGTCACTACAGGCTGCTGGTAGTATCCAGGCTTGGGCGTGATGACAACCGCACCTTCGAAGCCGCCCTCAACTGGTTTTTTTTTGAACTCATCCGGTAGAAACCAACGATGATGAGTGGCGTCTGTACGACATCGAGTTTTGACCTGCCGCAACATCAACAGTAGTGTGCGAATCTGCTGACCTCTGTGTAAAATACTCGTCAACGGCACGCCAGTGACTTGTGCCATCTGAACAGCATTCACCAACTTGCAGCGTTTGATAATAAGCTGACAAGGTAACCATGCATCTTTTACACAGTACTGGGCCAAAAAGACCCGACCTTCTGGTGTCTGTTGGTATTTGGGAATATCTTCGTAGGCAATCTGAATTTTCTTGGTACCGAGTAATTCTTCACAGACATTGTCCAGTTTATAAGACCGTAGCTTATGGTCGTTCATCACTACACGGTACAAATCCATCCAATCTCGACCTTCTATCCATGCTTCCCACGATTCTTGTCCGCCGCGTTGTTTCGAGTGGGTGTACCGTTTCTTCAGGGTGGATGGTCTATCAACACGAGAAAAGGTACGGACCGAAGAGCAGCGTTCACAATAGGGTCCGTCATGGCGCGGACACAAAGCTTCTATGCGTTGAAGCAGATAGACATTATCAAAATTGAGGACGTTGTATCCTGTAATGACATCCGGGTCATATTCGCGAATAAATTCAGCAAATCCCTGCAACATTTCAAATTCATTGGTATATGAATGTACTGTGGTAATTGAGGGGTCATAGCTATCGGTTTGCATTTCGGCAGACAATATCGGCAATTGCGAACACTGCCCCTGTCCCTTCAATTCAAACATAAAGACAGTTTGTATCATTTTCATATCCAACATGTTGAACGAAGTGACACCAATTGTAGTGATGCAGTCTCTGGTGGGGTTTGGAAATTCACATTCTTTAGTGAGAGGGTTGATATAGGGCATTGCTTCAATGTCATAGGAACTCACTCGGAAAGGCGCCATGGGAATGGGAGGGTCAGCACATGGCATGACGTCGGTTGGAGAACAAGCGTACTCCACCTTGCATGACGTTTTGCTCAACGCTATTTGCCGGGATTGTGGCGTTATAACATTCATCCAGGAACATGCTGGCAATTGATGGTCAACCATCCAGACAATTTCTGGCTGAAACATGGTTTCGTATAGTTCCATATCACTCAAGTTTAAGCGGCTGGGTAGTCTGGGAAGTGGATGCTTGTCAACATGTTGCTGCATCTGAAAACGAAATATACGAATTCTTTTGTACACAGCATCGGTGTCCTTCAGTATGTTGAGCAGGGCACGCCAGACATCATAACGTCTCACAGTGAATTTCCACACCGTCGGTGGGGCAACATCTCTGACATGGCGAATGTTATAGCCACTGCACTGACTCCAGCGGATATCACCAGCGCCAATTTCAGCAGTTTCCCAACACCATTGCCAATAACTCAAAATCTCTGCTCCGGGCTTATCGCAGTCATTCTCTTTCTTGTAGCGTTTACAAGCACTATTTGAACGCTGCATAGAGGTAACCCATTGTACCCATTCCAAAACGACTTGTTGATTGACTGAACAGGTTGCAAAACCATACGCCTCAACCCCAAGTACACGAACAGCAGTGGAGGTACCATCGGCTTGGCGACCATACAACATAACATCGATTGTGTTGTTGTCACCTCGGTGTCGTGCAGTACCAATGTGCTGAAACGTGAGAACCATTTTCATACAAATTATAGAATACTTTATAGGTAAAACCACTTATGATTAGAATAATATTTGTATCTGATTCATTGTTAAACTTTGTATTTGCTCGTGCACGTGGTGTTGTGGGAACACCGAAAGGTCGTGAGCTTGTTTTTTTGCTGCTCAACTGGTTGAATTTGTACATACATTAATCCAGTTTTTGTCTTTCAAACTCTACTACAGAATCCCAAAAAATTTGAGGGAACATTAGAGATCTTAAAATCGGGAGCATTGGGATTAAGGGGTGTCACCAGAAAAACCAAGAGGATATATTTCCCTTTCATGTCCAGGCACAGATTGATATTTATGTTTACCCGAGAATTGACACAATGCTAATAATATCAAACACAGCACTGAGGTACTGACCAGAATAATCATAATAAAGACAGTGTCGGTCCATGTAGGTCCTGGTACAATAGGCGCAGACCATGGGTCGCAGAACCAGCGGCCCTTTTCTGTTGTAGTAAAATTTCGGGGACAAGGATAACTGTTCGATTCCCAACCGTCGTCCGAATAGTAGGCATGTTGTGCTGCAGCACATAGGTGTTTTGCACCCGTGTGACCAAGTGCACATGGCCAGTAGTGCGTCAGTTTGGTATGACCGTTGTCCGACTTTCCGTTTTCAGCTATCCAGTGCTTGGAATTGGTGGCAAAAGAGACCTGGGCTTCCTTGTTTGCGGTTGCGACTGTATGCTGTTCACGCCACTCGCCTTCGTTGTCAAAACGGTATACTTTATTGTTTGCTGGGTCAGCAACAATGACATTACTACCAACAACACCAATATTTTTACCAATGTAGTTGTTTTGAAACTCTGGAGCAGCGACATACGTTCCTGTTTTTCCATCTAAATAAGTCATGTCCGATGATGTCAGATAGTCCAACGGATTGCCGCGAATATCATCAATCGAAATACCACCGGATTCTTGGCAATTCGACAATCCATCGTCCCCTGATGTCTGACAAGTATAGAGAATGATAAACGGGTTGCTTGTATCAAAGTACAGTGGATAGACTGAAATAGCCAGTGTGTGACTGGAAGCAGCCATTTCTCGTCCAAAAGCCTGATATGTAGCTATTTCAAGCGGTAGTTTCAAGGGTGTAAAGACACTGGGTTGCCACCATGCCAGTTGTTTGTTATCATATGGCCATAGGACATTATCCCATACATAGACACGGCCATAGTTGGCCCCGTCGTTGTCTTCCATGAATCTGTTGGTATTCCCCGGTGCTGAAATGTAGAGTGCGGACCCCAATTTATTGAGTTCACCGGTGAGTGTAACGGCATACCCAAATTGTTGAAACACTTCGCGTTTTTCGTCATAGACTTTTTGTTCCATCCTGCCGAGAGTTTTGTACCATGGTACTTCTAGTGGTAGGCATAATTTCTGTACTTTGACAACATCGCTGTTATCAAGCACCTTACTGGTTGACCATTTTGCTTTCCAGTCTACAGTGGAATAAGCTGGGATTTGTGCTGAAGCCCATGGAGATTTGAGTTTACCATAGTAATTTTTAAAATTGTCGATGCCCGAGACACATCCCTCCTCTTCTGGATAGCAACTCATTTCATAGATTGACCTACAAGAATGAAGTTCATTACCTTCGAAAACAAAAGCATAACCCATTGTCCCACCATTGCCTTGAATGTCTGTGGGGGTCCCAGGTGCTCCAACCACCCATGTTTGGCCTTGTATATCTAACGAGAATCCGAAACGGTCCACAGCATTGGAAATGGGAATCCTTCTAACATTGTCAAGACCTGTTGCATTGTAGGTTTGACTGAACACATTGTTCTGAATGTCCTCTGGTATGACGTAGGTAATATTGTTGGTATCTGGTCTCCACAATGCAACTCTGTTGTCAGTGGGAAATCCAAAGACAACTAAATCACAGGCACTGTTGACCACCATAATATTGCTGAAAATGTCAGTATTGAATGTTGTCATTACATTTTCTGATTTTTCCATGTTTGTGACACTGATAAGTTGTGTATTGTCATGTTTCAAAAGTACAGTACCATTTAACCCAGAGTATACTGTACAATTGTCTGACACTGCAATATTGGTAGCTATTTTTTCAATATTAATGTGTTCTTCAAGGTAGGCATTTGTAGAAACAAGGAGTACTAGGATATAAACAAGTTGTAACATTTTAGATAAAAAGGGTGATTATATAGTTACTTTTTTTTGCGCATGATGCTTATCTCAACTTGTGGTTGATTTGAATTTTTTTTTGTCGCAACTACTGTGTTGTGAAAGAGTCCTGGTGTACAGTCTATCTCCATGGTGTTTCCTTGAAATTGAAATATGAAATCACCTTTGCGAAGACCTGTCTTGAAAGCAATGCCTTCTGTCTCGATACTGTCAATGTAGAGTACACCTTGTTGTGTATCCCCGACTTGAAGTCCCCATGTATTGTGTGTGGGTAGATGGAATTTGACTGGTTGACAATTGGTAAAGAGTGCCATGCGTGCATGTTCGAGTGCTGCAGAAGTGGGTGTAAATTTCAATGTCTCTGCCCCTATCTGTGGTACTGGTGCCAGGCACAGTTCATATTTTTTGAGCATTGCTGCATATTTGAGAATCACTAGCTCTGTGACATCGCGTGTTTTTCTGTATTTGTTGCGGTCAACTTCTAGCTGTGCCTGTTCTTGAATCGCAGGCAATGAGCAAACGGTTTTATAATGAACACGGTGTTCAAATTCCAACACTGCACAGTAAAAGCAGGCGGCCGCCAAAGCTGCACCCCCATGTGGTAATTTCCGAGCATTGTCTGAATTTTTACCGTCATGAATATGATGATAAAATTTTTTCAATTTGGCTTTGGCTGACCGTACCAGGGCATCAATTGCGGAAAAATTCCAAAATTGTGCTATGCCGTCAATTTTTTTACGAATGCGCCAATAATTTCTCAAATGTGATGTCGGCCGTTGGCTAGCAATTTCGTACCGCCGGCCATTTTTGGTCAGAATTGTATCGTTATGGTCCATACCAGGAGTACATTCCCAATTGGCCTTGTTGGCTTTTCCTGAATCGTTCAAATACAATGTTCCCATGTGTGATGCTGATGTTTTTTGTACTACACCACAACCACCACAGGTGGCATGGCCACGACTCTGACTTTCCACAAATTGCCAAGAACTGCGTTTACAATTGCTGCAGAAACGGGTTGGATACATCTCAACAATGATTGCGTCTTTTGGCGACTCTTGCAGCATTTCATGCAGCTGGATCATCGTCGTATTTCTCTTAATATTTTTTTCCCCGATTTTTATAATATAACCCGAACCAGCTTTGGTGTCTTTTTTGTGGACATTAGAAGACTTTAAAGCGTCGGAACTGAAGCGCTTTTCAATTGTGGGCACAATGACGCCATTTCTAGAGTAAAAGGCATGCACAGTTTCTTCAATATAAATTCGGTCTGACATGTTTCTTCGGTCTGACATGTTTATTATAATAGATGAGATGTTAATACAGAATTTACTTATTCGTACTCTATTCTATTTTTCTCCGCTGACAATTAAATAGCGAACATGTGTTCTTTTTATGTCCGTGCAGGAGTGTTGTTGCAATATGACCAAAAGACGCCGGTCAGAGAGCCATGACCCATTCGGAGTTGATATTGGCAAACATTTGATGACTGTCAAGCAGGAGTTCGCTGTTGGCACCAAATCACACCATTTGCAAAACTATATTGAATCTTTTCAACAGGGATTACCTGTATTTCAACATTCTCGCGATATACTGTCAATTGAGAACATCGTTGGTATTTTTGCCACACTTACAGGAAAAAAGGAGCGGGTGCCTGTGGCAGCTTTGCATACAAATCATACTGTCTCGCTCTACGCTATGGCGCACCGTATCAAAGCAGCACTCCACACGCTCTCCACTGTTGTACTACAAGACGACAAGTCCAACACCTTCAAGACAGTCATGATTCGAAATTCAAGACAGCACCGAAGTCATCCAGAGGTGGTCCTGGGTGCTGTTCATCAAGGCCAACCAGTGGTACTCAAATCAACAATAGAACCACAGAAGCAGCTCCAGTATATACTAGAAGCTGTCATCCACTACTATATTGCCGCGAAATGTCCACAATTTTTCCCAAAGCTGCATTTTATTGGCTTCACACAGGATGACAGCCTAGTACTGTGCTCGGAGCAGTTGTCGTCCGTATCCGTCACCTCATTCATGCGACGTCGTGAGTTAACTGACCACGACGTCTGGAAAATGCTCAGGGATGTCTGTCAAGCATTGGTCGAAATACAACAGAAAATCAAGTTTACTCATCGCGATTGTCACATCTCCAATGTGTACTATGGAGACTCTGTACAATTTATTGATTTTGATTGGTCCTGTTTGCAGCAACGTGGTCGCAAGATTTCAGTGCCACAGTACTTGTACGATACAACACGCACTCAGTACTGTCACAACAAGTCTGTGGATTGTTGCGTTTTCCTACGGACTTTGGGACCTGCTGCAAATAAATTCACAGTCTTTATGAACAAGGTCTACACACCACTCATGCTCAGATATCAAGAACAAAGTAAACAATTCATGAGAAAGGAATCCATCCATGACTCGGCTGCATTGCAGCTCTACAAAATGTCTACATGCAACAAGACTATGCGCGGACATTACTCACACAGTCATGGATTGAATCGACACCCACTGGTTTTTGAATACATGATGGGAACTTACGAATGGTCATCCATGACACCACAAGCTATACTACATTTTTTAGAATTACACAAAGTCTAATTGATTTTTTGGTACTATTTTTGTCCTTGTATATTTATCTACATTCCATCCCAACACCAGACAAAACAATGAAAATAGCCAAAACACCTGCATGAATAAACATATTTTCTTTAACTCTACCTCTTCCTCCATCATTAACACTGGTACTGATGCCAATGCAATAACAGCAAACAACAATGCCAACAAATGAAATACAATTCTTGGCTTCATTTACGATTAAATGTCTGTTCCATACATCCTTTTCGAATTAAGCCCTATCTAAGGACATTTTATGCTGTTTCCAAAGTCTAGCCAATTGTCCTGACTTTTTCCCATTTTTTGGTTTTTTCTTTTCGGGGACATGTTTTATTGTGACCCAACGACCATCGGTGGTCTCTTTCATCTCCAAATACAATTTCCCTTTCGATAGCACCCTCAGAGACTTCATTAGTGGTCTTGAACCTACTGATGTATTGACGGTTGACATTATGTTTATTTATTTATACAGGAAAAGAAGAAGACACACATATATCTAAAATATGTGAGTATATTAAGGCCATTCTTTTCCGAAGAATGACTGATTGTTTTCGATTGTGTACAAATGTTGTTACTACTGTATTCTGCTTATCACTGTGCAGCGATTGCATTAACAACTGTCAGTGCAGCCAAGGCCGTAAGAACAAGTACAAACACATTCCACCTCCACCTTTTGCCGTCGAAATGTTAAGACAAGAGACAACAACGGTGAAAGAGCTCAATGATGCTAGCACTAAACTTTCAGCAATCAAGAAAGCTATCAAGGCAGGGACAGGATTCTTTCAAGATGTTGACAATTTGCCACAATTAAAAAATGAAGAAATTCGTCTTACAGATTTGGTTAATAGATTGGGAAAAAAAATCAATCATGAAAAAGTCAACAACAAAAAAATCAACTTTTAATTTTGAGCACTATATAAACATGACAGTCAGAAGAAACGCCGATGACATCTCACAAACCTGTCGAACGTCCAAAGCCCACAACAAAAGAAGAACTCCGTACATGGATTGAAGAGTACTGTGGTGGTGTGAAGAACCACGGAGAACCCAACACGTGGGACGTGGTGCTGGTGACGGATATGTCTGAACTATTTCATGATCTGGAGACGTTTAACGCACCGATTGGTCAGTGGGACACGGCGCAGGTGACGACTATGCGTGACATGTTTGAGGGTGCAGAGGCATTCAATCATCAGCTCGATTGGAACACGTCACAGGTGACGGATATGAATGGCATGTTTCAGGGCGCCGAGGCGTTCAACAATGGAGGACAACCGCTCACGCTGGACACGTCGCAGGTGACGGATATGTCTTACATGTTTTTTGAAAATAAGTCGTTCAACCAACCCATCACTGCCAACAACACGTCCAAGGTGACGGATATGAGTCACATGTTTCAGGGTGCCACATCGTTCAATCAACGGCTCGATTGGGACACGGCGCAGGTGACGACTATGGGACACATGTTTCGGGATGCCACAGCGTTCAATCAACCGCTCAATTGGAACACGTCCAAGGTGACGGATATGAGATACATGTTTGCGGGTGCCACAGCGTTCAATCAGCCGCTGACGTTTACGGACACATCGCAGGTGACGAATATGCGTTTCATGTTTCGTGGTGCCACAGCGTTCAATCAACCGCTGACGTTCGACACATCGCAGGTGACGGATATGCTTTGCATGTTTGCGGGTGCCACAGTGTTCAATCAACCGCTGTCGTTCGACACGTCACAGGTGACGACTATGAGTCACATCTTTGTGGAAGCCACAGCGTTCAATCAACCGCTCAATTGGAACACGTCCAAGGTGACGGATATGAGATACATGTTTGCGGGTGCCACAGCGTTCAATCAACCGCTGACGTTTACGGACACGTCCCAGGTGACGGATATGAGATACATGTTTGCTGATGCCACAGCGTTCAACCAGCCGCTGACGTTCAACACGTCGCAGGTGACGGATATGGGACACATGTTTTATCAGGCTGATGCGTTCAACCAACCACTCGATTGGGACACAGCGCAGGTGACGGATATGGAGGAGATGTTTACTGGTGCCACAGCGATGGCATATCACAACCCTGTCAAACGTCCAAAGCCCACAACAAAAGAAGAACTCCGTACATGGATTGAAGAGTACTGTGGTGGTGTGAAGAACCACGGAGAACCCAACACGTGGGACGTGGTGCTGGTGACGGACATGTCGCAGCTGTTCATGGACACACCATTTAATGCACCAATCGAACAGTGGGACACATCGCAGGTGACGAATATGCGTTTCATGTTTCGTGGTGCCACAGCGTTCAATCAACCGCTGACGTTCGACACATCGCAGGTGACGGATATGCTTTGCATGTTTATGAATGCAGAGGCGTTCAACCAGCCGCTTCCGTTCAACACGTCGGAGGTGACAGATATGGACTGCATGTTTATGAATGCCACAGCGTTCAATCAACGGTTGACGTTCGACACATCGCAGGTGACGATTATGCGTGCCATGTTTGATGGTGCCACATCGTTCAATCAGCCGCTCGATTGGGACACATCGCAGGTGACGAATATGAGTGCCATGTTTTGGAGTGCAACATCGTTCAATCAACCGCTGACGTTCGACACGTCCCAGGTGACGACTATGAGTCACATGTTTATGAATGCAGAGGCGTTCAATCAACCGCTGACGTTCGACACAGCGCAGGTGACGAATATGCGTCACATGTTTGTGAATGCCACAGCGTTCAATCAACCGCTCAATTGGAACACGTCCAAGGTGACGGATATGCAGGATATGTTTGATGGTGCAACATCGTTCAACAATGGAGGACAAGTGCTCACGTTCGACACATCGCAGGTGACGGATATGGATTTGATGTTTGAATATGAGGGTGAAGCGATATCTCGAACCAGAAATGAAGATGATACAGATTCAAAGACCGACGACGAGGGCAAAGAGGGCGCAGAGGGCGCAGCGGTACCATGTACGGACGAAGACAAACAGTTGTGTGCGGTGTGCATGTTTAGCTGCGTCGATACTGTCTTGGTACCGTGTGGCCATGCTTGCTTGTGTCGTCGATGTGCGAAAAGAGTCCAGGGGACGGATGGAAAATGTCCTATATGTAGAGTTCCGATTCAGCGTATCCTAAAATTATATCTCACTGGTATTAATCACACTGAACAATGAAAGTGGGAGGTAATGTTGCTAACCTATACACAGTGGTACTAATTCCACGGTTTCGTTTGTCTGCAACTGACCGGTGGGTGCAACTGGAAACTGTAACTGTGCCACCATTGAATTATATCTCGATGGTATTAAACAATGAAACAGATATTTCATAGTATATATATTCCAGTATCCAAAAATTATATCTCAATGGTATTAAACGATAAAACAGATATTTCATAGTATATATATTCCAGTATTGTAAAATTATAATGTCTTCTTTACTTCAACCTACTCACATAATATTACAAAGCACTGGTGGAAATATGCAAAACTGATTGTCAAATAACATACCGTAAATCAGCTATGGACACTGTTCAGTTACGTCAAATGGACACTGTTCAGGAGACCGAACGTGTAATACAAATGATTGGCACAGAAGATGAATTTAGTGCCAAAATGTCAGCTGACCCAATGTACCAACCGGCACTTATTCTGCGCCGTAGGCAGCGAGTGAAACGCAAGCTTAACTTTGACTTCTGATTTTCAAAATATGTTGGACATAATTTGTGTGTATTGTTAGATAATATAAACTGAATAGACAATGACTGATATCAGAGAGCAGTTGGCAGGATTGAAGGATAATTCGTTGAATATTGTGTATGCTGACCCACCGTGGAAATATAATCAAACTGTCAAGAATGGTGTTTTAAAACGCAAGGATGGGACATTGCTCTACCCGTCAATGACTTTGAAAGAACTGTGTGAGATTGGTCCAGAAGTGAGTCGTGTTTGTCACACTGATGCTGCTTTGTTCATGTGGGCTACTATGCCTTTACTGCCAGAAGCTTTTCAGGTCATCAAAGCATGGGGGTTTAAGTACAAGACCTGCTTTGTCAATTGGGTCAAAACCACCAAGAATGGAGACCGACCTGCCTTTGGTGTTGGTTATTATACACGTTCAAATGCAGAATTATGTTTGGTAGCAGTTCGTGGCAAGATTGCCTCTTATAAACGTTTATTACCGGGGGAAGTAGAACGTGGTGCCTCCAAGATGTCGTCAATTGTGCATGAAGATGACCCGACAGTGGCAACAAATTTTTTGTGTGAATTGGACAACTGCCAATCGATACCGGTGGTTATGACACCCCGACGAGAACATTCGAGAAAGCCGCCAGTGGTGCGGCAGATGATTACACAATTACTGGGTGATTTGCCGCGAGTGGAATTTTTTGCCCGTGAGCAAGCGGAAGGCTGGGGTTCCTTGGGCAATGATGTAGACCATTTTAAAGAGCAGCAGGAATTAGCCCAGGCAAAACATGAACGTGCACATAAAAAACAAAAGACAACTATAAAATAACCCTTAAATTATCTATTGATGTCAACTTATAGTTTTTTCCAAGCACATGTCCGTAACACTCTGACAGGTGATACTTTTGTTGGCCACAATAGTGATAACAAAGTACTGCCTGATTGCGACACTCCGGCCAATGCAACCACTGAAGAACAGGTTCTGATGTCCGACGAAGAAAAGATGCAGGAGGTGCTTTCAGACCCTAAATTTGGTATGTTTAGTTTATTTGCCTATCAAGTGACAACAGGCTATCAGAATCGAATTTTGAAAAAACGCAATGCTGTCTTTTGTTCACATTTATTCAGTTTAGTGCTAGCTTTACCTATTTTGGTTTTTGTGACACAGTGGATGATGTACATTGCGATTGTCAGTCATCAAGTGCGTTCTTATTCTGGTGGTGTCTGTCCAAACACTGCAAATATCGAAGAAAAGATATTGATGGCTGCTGTGGCCATGTTTTATTTCATCAAATCTTTTTTCCTGTGGGACAACATTGTTGACCGTACTCGACGCAAAAAAATGATTCCTTCCACCAGTTACATTGTCATGTTGGACACCTTTCAAGAATTTGGTTTTAATTTGTTGGTGTACACTACCAATTTATGGGTTATCTTTGCGGAGCCTGATTTCTTAAACATGTTTTTCAACACTATTGCCATGGAATTTTTGATGGATATGGACAATGAATTTGAACGCCAGTACTTTTCATTTTTACCAGGAGTAGCAGTCGATATCTACGACAATATGTTTGTCAGCTATCGTGACAATATATTGATGGTCAACGACAAAACACAGACTTCTGCCTGCTTTTTATGTTGTCGCAGATGTACTTGGCTGCCTTTCAAGTTTCTCATTATCATGTTCATGGCCTTGCCCATCGTCTGCTTTGTCTTTATATTCTATGGTAGTCTCTGCAAATAGCCGTTACTCTGAACTTTGCGAGAAACGAACACAAGTCCGTGAGAACAAAAAGACCAGCAGCAAGTACAGCTACAAATTACTCACTGCATAAATCACTGCGTGTCCCCACAGATAATGTTGTTTGTTTCTTTCTCAACTGAGTTCTCGACTGAGTTGTCTTGGTCACTCGGTTGTTCTTTTGCTTGATTCCACTCAATGTTTTGGTGTGTTTGGCAAAATTGTCAAACGAAGCCAATGTTGTTTGTTTTGTTGTCTTGGTCACTCGGTTGTTCTTTTGCTTGATTCCACTCAATATTTTGGTGTGATTGGCAAAATTGTCGAACGAAGCCAATGTTGTTTGTTTTGTTGGGGTGGTCATTGTTGTTGGGGTGGTCATTGTTGTTGTTGATTTGTTGCAACTAAGATCGTGTTGGTCCGCTGGAAATGTTGTCAAATCACAAATCAACAAACTTTAGTATATATTATAGTTTTAAATAATGAATGTGGTTTATTCTGTTACCACTATTTTTTTTCCTTTTTCTGTTACTAATAGGGTCCAAAAATCTAACACGGTCCAAAAATCACCGAAGATTACAACTCATAGAACTCATAAATTTGCACAAAATTGACCGTATTGAATGGCATCACCGTGGTCAACTCTTCTTCATTACGTTGACAACCAAATCGATTGCCAAAGCATCTCGCAATAGAGATAGAGGCATTGGTGAAAGTATTATTATTAAACACTTTTGGTTGGAAGGAAAGCTGTGCAATACTGATTCTTTTTTGATGGATAAGATAGGGTTCAGGACTGCCAAAAGTTGATGGGAACGTGACAAGTGGGTGTATTGTCAATTATTTTAATATTTTTGGTTCATCGTCTTCTGGTTCATCGTCTTCCGGTTCATCGTCTTCTGGTTCATCGTCTTCTGGTTCATCGTCTTCTTGAATGAGTCTCAGAACAGTGCCAGTGGTGAACTCCATATATCCATTGAGATTGAACTCGATCTGTACACAAAAGATATTGGCGTTCTTGTGACATTGATTTACTTTCAAAAGCATTATTCGACCAATTTTGTCTTGAACAAAGTAAGGTTCATGTAAGCTCTCCCACCTGTCCTCCATTTGACCAATACAGCGAAAACAACGCGAACCGGTCTCCGACATCTGAACGATGCCCCCAGGAGGTAATCCTGGACACGACAACCTCGGCTTGTCAGGCTTCGGTTTGGAGGATTGCCAGTAACCCCCGACCAACCACCCTGGCCCACTTCGAACCACTCGTCTCATAACAGCCGGTTTGTAGCGGTAGGAGCTTTCGACGACACGATACCGTCCGTTAGGTAACTCGTCGTTGATTGTTTTCTGCTTCTTTTCTAGATGCGGAGGAGAGGCACTTCGCTTCGACATCAATACAGTAATAGTATGAAAAAAAAACACTAAAGTATAAATGTAACTAATGTTATTTATAATTTCCATCGTGCATATTCAGAGTTGTATAGACAAGGAGATGGGTCTAACTAGAAATGGTTCGGGAGACTATGAACAATTTTTGGTCGAACATGTCAGCTAAAATCACACAGAGTATAAATGTTCTTCACTTTGTACAAATGGAAACATTACTGACATATACTTCGGTATCTTTGTGTGGCCCCTTGTTCGTAAAATTCGGTATCTCGGGTAAAGATTTGCACAAACGCGAGAAACCGGTATTGCCGGAAGCCATGGGCCTCGTCGCCGGTGTCATATTATGTCTGTTCATCCGTCAGCCGTCGGTATTATTGTGTACAATGGCTGGTCTTTGGATAGGTGCGCTCGACGATATCATCGACTTGCGCTGGAGGTATAAGATAATCGGTAGCGCGCTTGCATATTTACCACTGTATCAGAATTTGACGACAGTTGTTATCTTTGGCCGTCTCATCTATCTTGGGCCTCTGTATCACGTCTACATGTTATTGTGGTGCATATGGTGTGGAAATGCTATCAACATCCACGCGGGTATCAATGGACTCGAAGTTGGCCAAACGATTGTCATGGCACTTGGCTTGTTACCCATTGTTGATGACACAGCCACCTTACTGAGTTATATATGCGTAGCTATGGGTCTTTTTGCGTTAAATTATTATCCATCGATGGTATTCGTAGGTGATTCTTGGTGTTATATGAGTGGGATGTTTTTTGTTTCCATGGCACAACACGAAACCGAAACGTTGGCGTTTTTTATGCTGCCTCAAATTGTCAATACGCTACTGTCATTGCCCGAACTGACTGGTTACTGTGAGTGTCCAAGACATCGTATGCCTAAATATGATGCCGAAAACGATGTTTTAGTTGCATCTGGCAAAGGAACGTTGATGAACATTGTATTAAAAATAACAGGGCCCATACACGAAAAGAAACTGTTGTGGATATTACTCGCGATTCAAGTAGTATGTGTTTTTATTGGATACACATTTAAATGTAACTAATGTTATTTATAATTTCCAAGCATGATTTAAAAGTGGAAAATGTGACAGTCGTTATTGGAAAAGTGTATACACATGCAAACTATATAAATAAAATAATTTACTGTCGGAATTTAAGATTGTCATTTATTTTTTTTTAATTTGCGCAGCCTCCTAATGCATCAAATTGTGCCTTATAACATGCTCTCTTTTGTGCATCTGTCTTTGTGTTGTCATCGTAAGCGTCTGCAATGATGCGCAATGTAGCAATGTGGTCCTGACTCAATCCGCTTTCACAACACGTATCTTCATCGTCGTTGTTGCATACGGCACCAGCACAATCTGTCTCTAGAGCGTTGTCATTTTTTTTACCATTGTAAGTACAAAAAGTGGTGTCGATTGTTGAACACTTTGCATTGGTAGGATCATTGCAGATGCATTCTTTGGAAGTGCTACAAGACGCTTGCACTCTTATGTGTTCATCATCAGGATCAACTACATAGTCATTGAAAATGGTATAGCCTGAGACCTTATATATGAAACAACCCTCTGGGAATTCCCAACTACTAATAATAAATTCACTTTTCAATGACTCTCCATCTTTATTGGTGAGGTATGTCGCCGCGTTGCCGCACTGGTCTTCATCCAGAACTGACGTCCCCGGGCACGTTCCAGAGGTAACCCCAAAAACCAATGCATTTGTTAGTGATGTCAAGTATGATAGACTGATAAATATTTTGAAAATGTTCATAGTAATATAATGAAATATACGAGTATTTATACTATAGATTAGTTGCGCAAGGTAAATGTCAGAGCATTTTCTGTAGGTTCCCACATTGCGTCGAACAACTGTTGAAGTCTGGAACGAGTACATGTTGACCATAATGCATAATGTTTGTCATCTGTAAATGTGATTGAAAGCGTTTTCTCTGTTTTTTCACATTTGGCCACCCGCCATCCGTGATACAAATATAGTTTGTGTACATGTCCATGTGCCAAGGCCAATGCCATTAAAAAAACTTGGTGTTTGAAACGACCAATGTGGAACAGTTCGTTGGTTTCTTGTGCAACTGACATATCGATATGATTTGGCAACCAGTAATCTTGTTTGTCTCTGCCGTAGATATACCAACTGTGTGAACTACTAGTAAGTCCCATGAATGAGTGAAATAAGTGTTCTTAAATAAGTGTTTTTTATGATTATTTTTTCTTTAACATAAACTGTGGTGAGACACCCATTGACATAAGTTCTTGCATCAGCAATTTCCCAGCATATGTCATCTGTACTTGGTGTACATCTCGTTTGGAACAAGAAGTACACAACTCACCACATTCGTCCGCGATGACAGTGCCAATGAGACCGCACTGACGGCAGACAGTGGCATTGTACGAATCTGACGATATCATCATTCTTTCGTTGAGTACTGCGGAAGCACCGTGTGCCACGCCACAATCCCGTTCCATTTCACCCCAGCGAAGACCCCCACCGTTGGCTCGTCCATCCACCGGTTGTCGTGTAAGTCCAACAATTTTGCCCTTGGCACGAGCATGGATTTTATCATCCACCATATGTTTTAATCGTTGATAAAAAGTTGGTCCAATAAACACACGACCTTTTAAGCGCTTGCCTGTGTGTGGGTGGTACATCACCTCTTTCCCATCTTCCGAATACCCTGCCTTTTTAAGCATGTCACAAATCGCTGCCACTGGTTCGTGTGAAAAGGCTGTTGCGTCTACACGCTGGCCTGTCAGGGCAGCCAACTTGGATGCCACACATTCAAACACGTGTCCAATTGTCATTCTAGACGGGATAGCATGAGGATTGACAATGAGGTCTGGAACAATGCCCTCCGCTGTAAAGGGAAGGTCTTCCTGGCTGTACATCATGCCGATGGTGCCTTTCTGACCGTGTCGTGACGAATTCCCTGTCCAGCAGGGTGGAGAGTACATGTCTTCTTTGTAGAAGAATAAATGGGTCTTTGGAACTTCAATGCACCCTACTTGACCCGTGTAGCGAACGTACTCCTCTGTTTGACGAGTTTGTTGATGAACGTGACCATGATTCACCTGCGGGTTGTTTTTCTTCTTTACAATTCGCACCGCAAGCGCGTCGTAATTTGTGGTGATTTTTCGGACGACCGGATTAATAAATGACTCATGCCCAGCTTCACGACCTTTGTATAGTTTAATAGTGCCAGACCACCCACAGTGAAGCGCCAGACGTTGCACATCTTCTGCGAGCTGCTTGCTAGAGGTGTAGTACCCCGCCGAACCATTTTTGTTGTAAGAACCGTCGCCTTGTAATAGCGCATTCAACAGTATGACGGATTGGCGTTGGGACAACTCCCACACGAACTGTGGAAGGTACTTCTTCGCGGCACCAACCGACAATACCTTGAAGTAATCCACCAATTGTTTGTATCTATTTCCAATTAAAACACGGTCGGGTCTTATGTTGTAATGGACGCCCAGTTCATCCAGAGCGCAAACCATAAATTTTTTTTTTTACGAGTA